>Ga0209091_10000085_pt1 | contig 86375 bp, 92 predicted proteins | sample ArcticOcean_MG_C_6_FD_187438 | JGI IMG/M metagenome (GOLD analysis project Ga0209091, IMG submission 187438) | Marine microbial communities from western Arctic Ocean - ArcticOcean_MG_CB8_128 (SPAdes) (version 2) | ecosystem: Environmental > Aquatic > Marine > Oceanic | place: Arctic Ocean...
TTTTTTCAGTGACGACATTTTATGGATTATAATAAACTCTTTAAATAGGATTAAAAATTACTTTGTGGTTTCAGGGTCGAATATTGTAATGGGCGCCAGAATACTCAGCGGTGGACGCAGAAGAGTATAGTCAAAGGATCTGGCCATTTGTCGCTTGCATGTTTGATGAGGCTTTCATAGGAATACAATCTAACATTGGGAATACAACCAAAGAAATTACTTTCAGAATTTTACTCAAATCACTAATTATACCTATATAAATGAGTTATAATGGATAACATGTCAACTCCCGAAATAAATCGAACAAATCGAACAAATTATAACCAATATGTCCGCAAACTCACGCGCGACGCTGAATTGTTGCTAGAAGCCCTAAAATGTGTCAAAATAGTCGATCATTCGACCAGTGACGATGACGAGGACGACGACATAATCGTTTTTGGTGGAAAAAAATATGAATACCATCCTCCCGACATAGATGACAGAGTAAAAGTGTTGTGGAAATTAGCTCCGACCGTAGGTTCAGATGTGTCGAATTGTTTTTTCAAAGGGACGATCCAGAAAATAATTAAAACAAAGGGTAAAATTAGGTATGTGATCAAGTACGACGACGACACCGTTGCAGAGGATTTTTTAAAGCTCGCAGATTTTCCCAAGAAATGGAATTTTGTCACTACGACCTAATCCTAAGGCAAGTGTAAACATTAAAATACGTCCACCAAAACTGGCCTGGATAAGGCAAATCCAGCCAGCAACAGAAATAGACCAACTACAATTAACTTTTTTTGTATTTCAAAATGAACCAGGATATATTTTTTCATGTAATATGATTGAAATGCACACTTAATATCTATATTTTCCTGTTGTGTTGTTGTGTGGTGTGTCACAAAGCAATGATATATGAGCATTCGTGAGAGACATTTTTTGTATTTTGGGATGATTTAATTTTGACAATTCCAGCCAGCAACAGAAATAGACCACTATACAGACAAATTCTTCTGTATTAAAAATGAATCAGGATATATTTTTTCATGTAATATGATTGAAATACATACTTAACATCTATATTTTCCTGTTGTGTTGTTGTGTGGTGTGTCACAAAGCAATGTTATATGAACATTCATGAGAGACATTTTTGTTATTTTGGGATGATTTTTGTGATTTTTGGGTGATTTTTTGATGAATTACTCCTATATATAGACTGGTGCAATGCCGGAGGACCATGGGCCTTGCGTTGGAGGCCAGTTTTGCCCCTCGTTCTTTAATATCAGAGGTTATTTCAAGCTAAGAATGGAATTCGTGATTATCAATCGGTGCCGAAAGCAAGAAAAGACTTGTGTGGCACGGGCTGAGACATCAAATTTCACTTCCAGTGTGCGACCGTGTTTGTCTTTGAAATCTGGTTCTTTGCAGTTTTCTGCGACGTTATTAGCGGACCACTATTTGTAAGAGTTATAAAAAAATATTTCTTTTTCATGTAAAATCTATCGCACTTCCTAATTGAGATATATTGATTTGAAATGTGAGCGGATCGCGTACGAACATTTTGGTATGACGTCCAAAAGAATACCTAAAAAAATTATTAAAACGACTTCGTCGTTTCATTTATGATCTGGTTTGTGGTTTCTTTTATAGTATAATGTTCTTATATTTACTTGCGCATACGGCGCCGTATGCGTTCTTCTGCTCCCTCCTTCACAAATTTCTGTGGGTTCTGTCGGTATACACCGTTGCGATACACGCCTTGTGTGTATTTTGACCGTTCTTTAGGGTGTGTTAATTTGGCCGAATATGAACAACCGCTACAACAAAAATAATTAAGAATAAATCCGGCGAGAGTGGTGATCATCAATATCAGGATGATGTCTTGAGACATGATATATTTTAATCATTTTAACGAACAATATAAAAAAATAAAGTATGTGTAAAATATGTGTAAAATATGTGCAAGAACGAAAATTTGAAGGTATTTAATCGAATATTTTTATGACGAACATTGTTCGTTTGATGTCTAAGGAGCTATCAATGTCCATGCGTGTTGACCGACATTCTGAAAATAAGTTTACGGTCCCCCCGCGCATGCCCGTGACTTGGATCCCCGATTGTCGCGTGCGACGTTGCTTCGGATGTAATATTGAATTTTCATTGATGCGTCGCAAACATCATTGCAGATCATGTGGAAGAATTTTTTGCCATTCTTGTTGTAGTTATAGAGTTGCGCCCACCACTTACGGCGAGCGAACATCAGCAAGTCAGCGTATGTGTGCGCCGTGTGCCGAGAACGCTAGACTTTCTAAAGAAACAGAATGGTTAGTCATGGCCCTCTCCGTCATGCCAGTCAGCATGCAAGAACTATTTGGCCTTCGTGTTTTGGACAAGAAATGGAATTTTGCTACAAATTGTCTGATTTCATATTTCAGGGGACTTCAATATAAATTATCAACGCATAAGTATTCTAGATTGGAAAAAAATTTCTTGTGGACCCACTTTAAAGAATTTCAAGGACATGTTCCGTGGCAAATACACGCGATTATTAGCTGTAAAGATAAGGCAGATTGGCACAAAAAAATGTCTGCGCCAAATTTCGTAACAAAGCGCACGTGCAGGTCCATGCTGTGTTCAAGGACATGCCAACCCGTCATGTCGATTTCTGATATCATTCGGCTTGGAATCACGGGAACATTAAAAGCAGAGCCTCTCCAAAATTGGGTCATCGTATCTTGGAAACATATCCAAGAAAATGTACATATTAAGATGATGTTTTGGTGGGTTTTTTTGGCATGTAAATACGAAAAATTATTCAAACATGGTCTTTTAAGGATGGCGGTCCTTTCCATTGATCTCACTTACTCGGTCTGGTTTGAATGTGAATTGCAGAAATCTCCACAAACGTTTAAATTGCTACAACGCGTGCAAAAAAATATTAAAGTTTCTAATTCCATAAAAACAGACATAATAAAATCGAAAAAACTATGCGAATTGCTCATAAAATTAGCCAGGTCGCCGAGTCAGCACAGCGTAACTATGTTTTTTACGACGTATGGCGCCACTAGATTGCCTTGGGCTCCGAAATATATAGTAACGGATATACTGAATTTTAAACGTCTAAATTCTGCCTCATCCCCCATGCGATGCACTCTGCTGTTATTGGATGGACATTGCGTACAAATATTAATCAAAAACGAAGACGTGCGCACGGATAGACTCGCCATGAACATTTCTTATTGGATCGCAAATCTAACGTCTGGCATTGTCATGCCCATCTATAAAGTATTCCCACTGTCATTGTCGGTTGGAATCGTCGAAATGATTCCTGAGGCCGCGACGCTGTACGACATACGAAAGATCTCGACCCTACTCAACTTTACCATGACAAACTGTCCCGAATTAAAAACAAAAACACTTCGAGAAAGAATGATCTCGTCTTCTGCCGGGGCATGTCTACTCGCGTTTACCATGGGGCTGGGCGACAGACATTTAGAAAATATACTGGTGACCAAAACAGGATACCTCGTACACGTAGATTTTGGATACGTTTTGGGTGATGACCCAAAACACGCCGCAACGCCCATGAGAATCACGGAAGACATGGTAGATGCCATGGGTGGAAAAAACTCCAAAACGTACGAGTCATTCATAGACAGAACGCAAAAAGGATACGCGACCATGCGATTACATGCTGACTTTTGGTACCATTTACTCGCTTCCGAATATTATATCTTTCAAGATTACTCCAGACACACGAAAAGAATAAGAGAACATGTACTAGACAGATTTGTTCCAGGCGAATGGCAATCAGAAGCTTCGTTGCACATAAAAACGGTCGTTCGCTCAGCATCTCAAACCACATGGATGCAGAAATTCTCTGATTTCACACACTCGGCTTCCGTCAGTTTGGACGAAATATTAAGAGCACAAAGAGAGTTCTGAATCCCAACGGAGAGTTCTGAATCCCAACGGTCTCTTTATTTAAACCATATATAATCACAGTAGTTATCCTTTAAATGTCTAATATGTCAGATAACCCAAATAAAGCACTTGTATGTCTAGAACATCTCCTATATGAAATACCCGCCAAAACTCTGCACAACATTGCCGCAATACTGGCGCAAAAATACCAAAAACCGGTCACAACTTTTGGAAACGCACAAGGTAATTGGTCATGGCCTGTCGTTGAACATCTACTACGAGAAAGAGGCATGAAATGCACAAAAGCTTCCGACGGAACACGGTGGCTCATAGATAGCCCAACCTATCTGAAACAATCCGACGGGTTTGTAGGATTCATAGACAGTGACAATCTAGACGCGTGGACATATACATCAAACACCTGGACCGGTTTAAACGGCCCACTCTCACAAGAACATGCATATACACTCTTTCAAAAAGCAAACACAATGGCCATACATAAAATGTGGACGCCATTGCAACCTTTTTACGACAAGGGAGTCGCATTTCATATTACAACGGATGGATCAAATTGGACGAGACACGAATGCCAGCCCAGTTCACTCTGGAGACCGGAAACGGTCTCGTACGAAAAAAGAGACGCGGCGGTCAAATCTTTCATGAGAGCGCATAAAAAAAGCCCCATACTCATGTCAAACAGCAAAGAAATGGTAGTTTGCCGACCTTCCAAACAAGGATGGAAAACAACCCCCGTACTATCCTACGAAAGCTTACATCTAGAAGATGCCGGTCAACAAGTAGCAGAAACATTAGCAGATAAATTAGTCTCCAAAATATCAAAAGAAGGAGGATGGTGCGTCATGGCGCATGCACTATTCAGTGCATATCACTATCTAGGAGGCTCGTTAAGACAACATGATTGCTCGACATTGACACAAGAAGAGAGAGATATCCTAGAAAAATATGCAAATGGGTTGTATAAAAGACGTGACGACAATACAATACAATGAATGATTCAACAGACATTGATTTCTTTAAATCTTTAAACAGAACGTCCATCAAACGAAAATACACACTAACCACCATTGACGTGTACAAAAACAATGCAACCGTTGTTGTGGCACCATCTGGAAAGAAATACTGGCTCAAACTGTTTCGTTCCAATGCCACCACAATACAACGAGAATATGATATGATGACAGAGGCCGCAAAACTAGGTGTGGCGCCAAATACCATCATGATCAACTCGGACCATAACTTTTTTGTCACAGAATTCGTTCAAAATCAACTTCTAGAACATTTGCATGGACAAAAAAAAGTACCCTTTGAACTCCAGGCACAAATCTATTGTCTATGTGCCCGCCTAGATGCAGCGGGCGTTTTTCATTTTTATGGAGACCCCACATCCATACGCATATCAGACTCAAATAGACTGTACATTACCGCATATGAATACAGCAAACCACTAGAACATGCCGACAAAAATATGAAAATTACTTTATGGAAATTCACCAGACAATTCAGGCGTCACAAACTTAAGTGCGAAGGACTGTATATTATGTATAATGAATTCATATCCGATGGAATAAATGAAGCCGTCGTTGCTTTAGGCGATGAAGTTATACCGAAGAGACCCACATTTACACCAATCGACAATGCCCCAGTGGTAAAAATACCCATGCAACCGCCGAGGGCGCGACAAATGACCAAGCCGAAAGCCAGAGGACCACCCAGAGGCGTACCTAGAGGACCACCCAGAGGCGTACCTAGAGGCGTACCTAGAGGCGTACCTAGAGGCGTACCTAGAGGCGTACCCAGAGGCGTACCCAGAGGAGGAAGACCTAGAGGCGTACCCAGAGGAGGAAGACCTAGACCCAGAGGACCCAGAGGAGGAAGACCTAGACCCAGAGGACCCAGAGGAGGACCCAGAGGAGGGCCTAGACCTCCCAGAACATTCCGCGTGAGTAATATCGCAGATGTCTCTGAAACGGTGTACGAAAAATCAGAGGAGGAATTAGAATGTTGCAATTTCAATGACCTTACAGTGCGTCTGGCGCCCAAAAAAAAATCAGCTCCCACTGCAAAAACAATGACCAAGCCTAAAAAAACAACATATTTTCAATTAAACACGGGCGAACAAGCCGTTCTTAAAAAATTCGTCAAGTCAAGACGAGCAAATTCATTAGAACTATTGCGCGAACTCAGTTTTAGGGGTCTAGCAGTGAACAGACTTACCATTCTAGCAGTTTTTAGAAAATTATATGCACAATTGACGACAATGCCGCCTGAAAAACGCAAAGAAATGGAAAAAAGCGGTACTTCTGAAGCGGTTGTACTCGCCTTGCGTTTGGCCGAATTTCCTTTACTAAATCAAAGAATAGACGTATTGTCTTTTAAGACAATGTTCCGTTCCGAATATGATGACCTCAACGACGCTACCGACATTATTACACAAACTGGAACCGCAATTGCTCATTCAAAATCTTTAAAACAATTGCTTCAGATCATTGTTCAAGCAATCAACCAACGTTTAAAAGATTTCGCGTCGGACGAAAAGGTCGATTTCGACGAGTACGAACGAAAAGGAGTTCCAATGCATGATATTTTAGTTTTTATGGGGAACAATGCCGCGACAATGCAGATCATAGCAGAAAAAATTTTGGAAAAAAATCTGACGATTTCAAAGATGACCATCATGGGCATGGACGAGGCGAATAATATTTCAATTCCAGAGCGCATTTTACAACCTTTGAAGCGATTGAAGAAGCAATTCAACAATATCCGCGTCTTTGAAGAAGATTTGGACATTGGGGAATATATTGTTGACACGAACGGCAAAATGAACACATTGCAATCGTCGGTCGATGAAATGGAAGCCCAGTTACGCTCAGCCAGTCGTTATTTATGTGAAGAGGGCGAATGGGCAGATATTAAATCGGGTTTAAAAAAATTTACCATTTTGACTATGGTAGATACTTTTATGAAAGAATGGCACGCGACCGTCTCCAAAGTCAAGAAAAACTTGCAGAAAAATGCCAGAAAGGGCGAAAAGACGATGAAAAAATTGATCAAGGCTACCACCAAAGATCGGCGACGTTCATTGGCAACGGCGTCCTCTGCTGAAGAATGGGACTCTGATTGATTTCATGCAATAACTATATAAGTTTATCCAAAATGTTTATATGCATGACTTTTTGATAGGCGGTGTCATTGGTTTTGTACAGGCTGTTAAGAATTGAGTGAGCAAGGTTTTAGAGTTACTACTGATTAAGCGACTTTACAACCTTCATCCTGATAGAAAATGTGATTCTTGATTTAGTTTTTTCAATGTATATATTTGTTAATGTCACTACTTTCCCGGTTTTTTCGATAGCGCCAATTGATTATGCGTTTGATGTCGGTAAAATAAGACGCCAAACTCTAACAGAAGTCCCGTTGCATTTTAAAGGAGTTACACTTAAACGTCCATTTTCCTTGGACGAGATTCCGTTGGACTTTTTTGACAGCCCTGCGCTTCCCCTGCGCTTCCAGAAGACATTTGTGTTTAATCGTCCAAGGAAAATGGCGGGGCGCCTGCAGCCTCAGCGCCTGCAGCCTCAGCGCCTGGCTCGAACGACGGTGACCAACATCCCATAGTCGCTGGTTCTTGTAACCATTGATTCCAGCAATCTTCCGAGCAAAAATAAAAGAAATGTTTATTGTAGTTCACTTTTTTCCATTTGGAAACATCGTTTGTATCGTGAATGCAGGCAAAGTTTCTACAGTCGATCCGCCTCAACTCTTTGCTAACGAATGGCTCTGGAGTATCTGGGCGTTTTTTTGGAGCCGACGCACGCTGAGGCGTTTTTCTTTGTAGTGAATTGTAACAAAATTCATAAAAAGCATTCATATTTTTTTATAAAGTACTATGTATATATTAAAAAGCCAGTGAGACGGGACCGCTGTCGCCTGCTGTAGTTCCAACGCTTTGATGCTTTCTTGTAGCTTTTTTATTATAATAATAAAAAGCGGCCGTTGACAGAAATACAGACCCCAATGAAACCAGAGGCGTATACCCGATAAAAGACGCAATAACTGAAATGATGAGAATGTTAAGGGCGGAAAATGAGGCCCATCTGCCAAATCCGAATACAAATGCCATTATAGTATACCATGTCCCAAAAGCTACAAAGTCCCAATGCGAATCTTCTGGGAAATATTGGAACGTTATGGTGGGACCCGACAGCAAAAAAACGTGTAAAAAAGGGACGACAACACTATACCAAGTGTTATTGAATTTTGCATGGTGAAGAAAAGCCCCCTTGGGAGCTTTTTTTGGAACAGTTATGTCCAAAATTTTGATGGACGCATAACCCAAAAGACCCATGATAATGTCACACACAAGACCGTCTGCTAGCGATATTTCTGCCCAGTATCCGAAACCAGGCATCTGAGAGATTAAAAACTCAAAAGATTCAAATAAATAAATAATGGAGAGCAATTTCCAAATATTTTGTGTGTATATGCCGACAATTGCAGGTACGAATATATGGATAGTGGGCCATGCAGTACCTTCTTTGACAACATCGCCCCATGACATTTAAAGATTTCATATATTCATAGTCTCTTTAAATAGCTTCGATTTATTAATCACCATTTAAATATATTTCTGCTATTTCATCTATCGTAAATGTTTTACCATCTCTCTGGCTCAGATACGTGTTCTTTTCAGCCAAGTATTTCATTAGGTCATGAGTTGTTTTAAATCCCGCTCTAGTTTCAACGTTGCCATACGTCAAAAGTTTAACAAACATATCCATGGAGAATGCAATCATGAGTCCACGTTCATTTTCAATGGTTTCAATGATGGTGCCAGTAATTGGTATTCGTATGTATAGCATTTCTATGGCACAGTCCAAGGAACAGATAAATTTATTTCTCAGAAAGTGCAGATCTTTGTCAATTTGACAAGCGGATGAGCGACCGTTAAAGAAATAAGAGGCTATTCTACAACACTGTTCTTGCGTTGGCTTGCATATCTTCATTTTTTCGCCTATCATTTTTATTTGTTCTGCTCTTTTGTGCCAGTTGTACAAATTTGGATATAGACCGTTGAAATGAATGTCCCCCGAATTATAGGCAAACATGATCGGCCGTTCACCAAACCCTTCTTCCAGACAATCGTCGGGGAAAATCTGCCACTTTCCATCCGTCTGTAAGATGCAGATGGCAATGCCAAGTACAGTCGAGCAAGCGGCGTAATCGGGAGAGTCTGCGTAACCTCGAGCACCCGTGCCCATCAGTTTTCTCGCACATAACAGACCATGCGCTTGAGATTCAGCGGCGTGTGACGTTGCATCTTCCGAAGGTTCTTGCTCACGACCATATTTATAAATGGGAGTTTTTTGGCAGAATTTTTGCGCGACTCTGCGGAGATAATATATCTCAGGAAAGACGTCTGTTTCTTCTGACAACCGTTCGCGTATTTTAAGAAAGTGACGGACCTCTTCTTCGGTATACAGTCGCGCTTTTTTCAAGAATCTGTCCAAGACTCTGAAAAAACAATGCCCGTCACCCTCAGACCAATGTTCAGTGAAATGTCTTTTGGACAAAGCCTGAAGATCCTGATGGCCAAATATACCGTCGCCATCAAGGTCAAAACATCGCGCGTTAAACGTCACTGTGGGCGCCGGGAACACACTGGACGTTTTTAGGCGCCTCACGCGCAATCTTTTTGGGTGAATACTTTGACGAGCTGACGACATGTTATAAAACAAACAACTCTATTTATATCTGATTATCGACTAGTATCATCTTTGTGATCTTGACAACGTGGACATACGGGTACCGGGTGATTGGGGCGGTGTCTTCCAAAGCAAAACGTACCTAGGCTGAGAGACGACGTCCGCCGCCGCCTATGCCTGGGAACTTTGGAATGGGCAAAGAAATTGATTTTGTCGCACCGCCACCCGAATGGCAGAAAAACACACCAGGCATTTGCCAGAGGCCAGTACCTATATCCCTGACTATCTTAAACTGTGTTCAAATAGGATCAATATATTGATTTATTTAAATCAATGACAAAATATTTTAAAACTTGGATTAAAACTTGGATGACAACGCTAAAAACAAAATATTTTAACGATCAATTTTAACGAGCAATTTTAACGAGCAATTTTAAAACTTTTTAATCATGAACAAACTGCATACGATCCATCACATGATTTTGATGATGCTGAAATTAACTGATTTTTCACAATGATAGTACAGAGGCAGCAGCAGCAGCAGCAGAAGAGGTAGCTAGCAACATCAGTGGTGGTGGTATACTTTCAATTGCAGCGGAGGGGGGAGTGGATTGGACAACTGTAACGGTACAGTACTTGGAGAAGGTGCCACTGGAGCAGGCAATTGCACTGCGAGGGAGGCAGTTGATACTACGTGCACTCAAGTGATGACAGGTGGTGTGTGTGCCGAATCGACCTGTGGAGCATCAAATACTATGGATTACGGTGCTTGTGCCGACATCGACGACTGCGTCGGGGACCCATGCGGACAAGGCACCTGCTCCGATACGGGCGCCAACTCGTACGAATGTGCATGCCATAGTGGCTACACCTTCGCTGGCGGCACCTGTATCGACAGATGTGCCGGGGACAACTGTGAAACAAATGTGGTGGTCGATGTCGGCACAATCCTCACGCTGAGCGCAGGGACAGTATCCGGTGCCACAACGTCCCAAGACGCCGTTCGTTCGCCCTCTCCCTTTGCAGCTTCTTCCTCCGTTGGGGCGGTCGATATAAAAGTTATCGCTTTTGGTGGTGCCGGTTAATGTGACTGGCCCGCCCTTATACTTTGCAGGTGTTAGTATAAGAGTCCCAACTGTTTCGATGGAATGCAAGCAGTGGCCACATATTTGGCGATCTCATTTTGTGGTCCTGTGTTTAAGAGTATGGGTATTGTTGGCAAAGATATGCACAAACCGGAGTTGAAAGAGTTGCCAGAAGCGATGGGTCTGATTGCTGGCATTGTTTTGTTGGCATTTTTGCCATGTGACGCGACGTTATACTTAACACTTGTGGGGTTATGGATCGGTGCTATGGACGATATGTTTGACATTCGTTGGAGATATAAGATTTTGTTTTCTGCTGCGGGTTATCTTTTTTTTATGGCCGAAAGTAATACCTCTGTGAATATTTTCGGCTATCTGTTCGATTTGGGTGTCGGATATCATGTATACATGATACTTTGGTGTATATGGTGCGGAAATGCTGTTAATATATATGCTGGGATAAATGGCATCGAAGTTGGTCAAACGTTTGTGATTGCTATCGGCCTGCTTTTTTTTTCATCTTCAATGGACGCGCTTATTAGTTATATTTTGGTGTCTGGCGCTCTCCTGATCCACAATTGGTATCCAGCCTCCGTTTTTGTGGGTGATTCGTGGTGTTATTTAAGCGGTATGTTTTTTGTGGCAGTGGCCAGACATGAAACAGAGCAGCTTGCCATGCTTATGTGGCCCCAAATAGTGAATACATTTCTTTCAATTCCTGAATTAATTGGTCTAAGGGAGTGTCCTCGTCACCGTATGCCGAAATATGATTCTAAAACCGACTGTCTGTATCATTCTGGAAAGGGTACTTTAATGAACATGATTCTTTGGGTGTGGGGTCCTATGCACGAACAGACGCTTTGTCAGGTATTGTTGTTGGTCCAAAGTTCTGGGATATTGTTGGCGTTTTTGATTTAGCCGTGCCCGACCCTTGGCACTCTGAACATTCACACCACTGTTTGTTTATATTTTGACATAAATAACACCTTCTTCTAATACAATGTCCACAAAAGTATTCTGAACGAACCAGGCCGTATCATGAAATACTATCGACTTTGTATGAGTTGCAGAATTTGCATGTTGGAGTCGAGAAAACAAATTAAAAATCTTTTGTGATATCAAAATCTATACATTTTTTTGTATCTTCATATCCTCCCACAAACCCGCCACTTTAAATATTCGTCGCAATGGATGAACAATCCGTCGGGGATCATCTCTTTGGTACGGCGACACCAACCACACTCAGATTTAGTGTACACCGTATACCCGCTCGACTGTAACGAGGGGATGTCCATATTATTAACGGCTCGCGTCTCTTTTATATTCGATTTGAACAAAATATGACAGTATTTAAACTCCCTTACTCCGGTCAAATGTCTGGAAGAATTGTTGTCGATAATGCTCGCTTATACGCGGACGCCGAAAACAGGCAAGCCGTTCGTCATTTGTACCAAGTTTCTTAGCGAATCTGGCCAATCCGGGCGTATTTGTAGACTTTGCTGAAGGACACGTACTTCTTCAAAAGCTTGATAGATTACTTGGACAGCTCAAGGGGTTCACATATTATGTTGATGCCACATTGGCGCAAAACTTGCAGGACAAACTGAACACGTTTTGGGAGGCAGGCAAAGTCTGGTAAAAGGAAAACCTTAAAAACTTAAAAGGAAACCCTTCTACGTGTTTTGAAGAGATTGAAAGACGTTCTGGACTCACGTTATTCCGTCCTTCAGAAAGTACATTCAGAACATATGTAAAAAATTAATCGTTTGGCCGCCAACCGAGCTCCCGTTGAAGCCATCTGTTCGTAAACTCGGCCGACCATGACGCGAACCCGTCAACGTGCTGTCTATACCATGTAAAGATGGGGATGTCATCGGGGTGTCCTCCACTTTCGATTTCCGTCAATGTATTTATAATATCTCTCGTGTCTGGAGCACGACTGAATTGTCTATATCCGTATGGATATTCCGGACAGAGACGCCTATAATAATGAATGGCACCGCCAAAAGCTTCGTGACACTTTTTTTGTAACTTTGCGTCATCGGCATACAATGTGCGGAGCTCTTTGTTCAATTCTGATATGCGCTTTTGGTTCTGAACGATGTTTGTCCGCATTTTCATTGCCTTTATCATACACGCATCTGCCTTTTGTTTTTCGGGCCACCGCCGCACAAAACGCCACCACTGTTGAAGTTTGACAGTTTCTGCCTCGATGGTTTCCTCGGGCGATTCGAACGCGTATACAGGGGAATCCATATGTCCATCATAACGGCTGCGCATTTTACTTTTAGGAATCGTAGTCGGAAGAAGAATATCTGGTCCGCCAATAACACAATACGTGTTCTCATATTCAACACCATAGCGGACATTTTTGGGATGAATTAGACGTACCATCTCTTCCCGTTGCCGTGGGTATTGTTGTAACACACTGGTACTATGAGTGACACTATCAAAGTCTTCTTGGAAGTAGTCGTCAGACGAGGAACTCTGATAATCATAGGCCCCTGTATCGTCGTCCGATGGCTGTTCTCTCGAATGCCAGTACTCGGGATGATTTGGATTCAACTGATTTGCATGGTTGTCCCAGTCTGCTTGGCAAGCCATCTTTTTTGTTCTTACTGGCGGACTGCTATAAAAAAACACTTATTCTCTACATTTAGTGTAAAAATTAATCAACCTTTCCTATTATTATATTTATTTTGTATTTGTCTACTTGCCATGTCTGTTCTATGTATTCGGTATTTGCAAAAAACATGGGATCAATAATCATGATTTCTGGTGCCGACCAATAGACCAGAACTTTGCAATCTTCCATTTGATCATCGGCGGCGGAAACCGCAATTCGTTCAAAATCTTCAGTGGTTGGTGGCCAAGACATTTGGAGATGCCGCGAAAACCTTTATACTAATTTGCGGAGCAGGTTATCAGCCTTTTGTTTCTTCTTGAGACGGGCAACTTCCTTCATAAGGGACGCAATACGATCATTTTTGGTCGGTTTTCGCTTGCGCTTGGCACGGGGCTTCCCTACGGGATCGTCGCTGTTCTTAGTAGAGTATTTGGTCCGCGCCGCGAACGTTTTCGCGAACGCATGGCCACAATGCGTGCATTTGAACGCGCGATTGCTTGCAGCACGCTCGTTGCAAGAAGAACACCGCTTGTTACAATTCGCCCGTCCTGCTTTCTTTTTAATTGTTTTTTTCTTACGAAGACCATACGAGGTTTTACAAATATGGCAATCGATGGCATTGTTGCTCAATGCAGGCTTATGGCACGCGCGACACTTCTTGGTTTGACAGTTCGCACTGTTTTGAGGCGGTAGAAAGGCATTACAGAGGGAAGCAAGGGCGGCCACCGCGGAATTCATAGACATGTTTTTGTAATTTTGAGAGTATACTAAATATTTAAATTTTTCAGAACGTACTAAATATTTAGATTTTGCCTAGCCAGCAAAATCTGCTAAAAAACATCACGCCCAATGGTTTAAAAGGATAATTGTGCAAAGGCTTCGTCCATATTTTGCTCTTCCATGGTCGCCACGATGGAAGGCCATAACCTGTCCATTTCAGGCTTCCATTTCTCTCTATCTGTTTGCATACAAATCCAGATGAAATCACACACTTCCTGCACCCATGCGGATGATCTCTCTGAACGACGCACGCGAATTAAGTCCATCACATCTAATTCCGGCACTACTGACCACAAATATACCATGAAATCTTCAGGGCTTTTTGGGGCTGCCTTTTTAAGCAAAGCCCATGGCCCTTTGTAACTCATTTACCTACAGACATTTAGACTTATGTACACCAAAATAAATACATATATGTTGAACATATGTATAAAATACAGGGCGATATCTATAGTACTTTTTTTTTTGTTGTCATTCTCAATTCTCTAAAGCTGAGGGACCCGCCAAATCCATATCACAGAGGCGCAGTCTCTTGCAAAAGCAACGTCTCTATGGCGCGAATACAAATGGAAAGTTTCGCCCCTCTGTTATTTTCGCGCACTGTTCCTATTGGCGTTCCGCGAGCCGCGTTAACAGGACACGACCATTTTTTTCGCGCTGTAATAAAAACCTTTAATGATTGCCATTCGGGCTTTACAGCGGCAATATGCGCCACTGCCTTGTCAACTATGGCGTAGTAATCGCCAGTGATCCAGGCGTGCATTTCATACGGACTAAAATGCCTCCGAAGCTCCCCCGTCAATTGAAGATCAATATCATGCAAACAATACCAGAAAATACCCCAAGAAATTCTTTCAAAGTCGGTGGCGTTCTGATTCGTTTCAGCGTCTTTGGCGGCCATAAACAACGTAAACATGTTCTCCGAGTGTAAAGAGAGGCCTATCATAGTCTTAGAGGCGTAAACTCCACCAATGTCGTACAAAAGGTCGTGGACATGGTCTTGGAATTGTTCTTCAAGGGACATTTTAAAATTACCCTATTTTGTTTTTAAAATAAATAGGTAACAATAAAAAAAAAAGTAAAGGTAGTTGAAATTTAATCTTCTTCGTCTAAACTTTTAAAATATTTTGTTTTTATCTGGTGGACTTTAAAATATTTTGTTTATATTTTATCTATATGCCCCGCATTTTTTACAGTCATAATGCGACCGATGATCTCTAGATTCCCAATCTTTTTCCCACACATGTTCACATTTGGATTGTGTGGTTTTATCTCGTTTTTTTATTTGTCGGTCCAATGACTCCAACTGTTTGTATCTAGCCCAATAATGCCGCCGCAAATTCTCTGTAATTTTTTTATTGTCATCGTCCTCCGAAATCTCGCGCACATATCTGGGAAATGTCTCCGAGTATCCAGCCTCCATATGACATCGGTTCGAGTCCAAGCCTTTTAAAATGGCATTAAAGGCGCGTTCTAGTTCGAGAACCTCGGAGGAGGAAGGATTTTCAAGAGTTTGGAAATGTTGCACCAATGCCCAAGACATTTTTTTTTTATTTTAATGTATTCTAGTTAGAAAACACATATGATAAAACTGTGTCGATATTCATTAAAATACTAAATTCTGAACCTGAGAGTCAACGCCATTTCTTCTGGCCACCATTTGCTAAGCAACCTTTAATTTTTGGAAGTATTTACGTGGCTTTACAGCCAGTGACACAATGTTTAACCCAGGACTCGTCTATATTGCAGGAACAGCTGGGAAAATGGTAGTCACGACCGCAATATCGCCAATTGTTCGATCCACCGTGTCGCTCGTATCCTCTCTTCATTCCTCTGGCTCGGGGACCACGTTACAAGAATGTCTCACCAAACATGACATCACATGTACTTTACAAACTATAGAAGCCACTTGTCTTGCACTTAAATGCGATAAAGAGCCCCTAAAAACAGCCGCAGCGCATGTCGTTTCGTGTGTAGAACAAATACATCAGCTCTTAACTAGAATTGCTGACATTACTGCGAGCCATGCGGCGGGATATATTTCTAGATGGCGCCAACTGAATCTAGATGCCGAAATTACACAACTCGAAAATCTCATGAATATACTACAAAATAGATTTAAATTAATGTGCGACATCAGATCTGTCGTCAATTGAATTCGCATTACATACGCGAAATAAGACCCTCACAATATCGAATACGCAAATAACCGAGTGTTTGATTATGTCCATGAATGAAAGGCTACAAATAGGCGAAAATGTTGTAGTGGAGTGGAAGCCTTATGAATAATGGAAAGAGGGGGGCGGGGGGAAAGTTGAATATAATAATGTCAAAAATATCGTAAAAAAGGTTAGTATATCATTACTATTGATTTTTTTCGTTTATAGCGTATAAAGCCCCCCATTTGCATGGATATAAACATGCAAATCTTTGTAAAGACATTAACCGGAAAAACGATCACTTTGGATGTCGAGCCGAGTGATACGATCGAAAACGTCAAAGCTAAAATTCAAGATAAAGAAGGTGAACGGTACGCCTAGAAAAGCGCTTTGCCGTGGTTATAGAGGCTCTAACCACGGGAAAACAATTGCGGTCCTCTGGATGAACATAAGAACAAAGATGAGAGATCAAATATTTACAATATGGATGGCTGGGTTTTATGAGGGTGAAGGTTATGTGAGCAATGATAAGTCGAATAACAATCGTATTAGATTAGGCATTGACCAAAACGACCCCACACCTCTCGTTAAAGCACAGAAAATTTGGGGAGGTTCCGTTCGCGCCAGAACTAGAACCTCGGCTACTGGTAAAATTTGCCATGGTAATTGTTGGAGGTTGTGTCAAAAAGATGCTCTGAAATTTTTAGAAGACATCAAGCCCTATCTACAAATACCATATAAAATACAACAGATACAGACAGCCATCGAAAAGTCTAAACGCGGCCTGAAAAGGAGATTCCCATGTAAATATTGTTCAAATGATTATGCGAATCCTTCAGGACGAAGGAGACACGAAAAAAAAGTTCATCCAACCCAAGCGCTAGTTTCGCAAGAAGCGAGACGCCTTGAGGCGGGAATCCCCTTAGAGTCATAGCTACCCATTGTCACTTGGAAACATTTGACAAGAACACGGTTAATGCCCGTCCCCAATGGTAACAACGCTATGAATTGGGCAATCCGCCATCTTATCATCTACGTCCGCCATGGTAATGGATATGATGAGGACTCAACGACTGACCGGGCGTCGGTTCCAAATGACAGTTTAACCAACTCGATGGAGCTTAAGATACAGTCTAATCCCTGCACGAAAGGCAGGGTCTTGGTCAACATTGATACCCCCAGACCAACAGCGTCTAATTTTCGCAGGTAAACAACTGGAAGATGGACGCACACTGTCAGATTACAATATACAAAAGGAGGCAACTTTGCATCTCGTGCTCAGATTGCGTGGTTAGAGCCTCTGAAACGTCCTAGTTCTCGAGATAATGACACGAAAAATATTTGCTTAAATACATACTTAAATTACACATTATAAAATATATCTTATTCTAAAAGTCATACTTAAATTCTTTTACAGCATCTGTAAATATACATGGCCGGTCCCTCATCAAACCATTTCGGCGGTTTGACGTCCCGCCAAGCAAGACGAGTTGTTGCCGTACCATCTTTATGCAAAATCTGACGCCATTCTTCTACACTCTTTTCCGTCGCATTGCCAAACATATCACAAGGACCCCAATACCAATCACCAGGCAACTGAATATCAGACTGCTTTTCCAATGGATAACTTTCGCCCTCTGGAAGCGCAGAAACACCGTCAATAATCAACGAATAGAGCTTGGAACCATCACAGACCGTACTAAACGTCTTCAAACTTTCACATCGGTCGTCCAGACGAAGACGCTGGGATCTTTTGCGCTGGATCGGAGTGAGTTTTTCGCGACGAGATATCATATTAAATACAAATATCAGCAATATATATGACCAAAATTTTAGTCCGTGGATTCGGCGTCACCAACATTTTAGTCTCCGTCGTCACCAACATTTACTAACATTTTACTGAACAAAAAAATGTCCTTGGATCTTCTTCCTTCTTCATATCCACTCGCAAAGGTTTGCGACAATCGCGTCTTCTTCCTAGATCTGAATGCTTTTGAAGCTTTAAATTTGATCAAAAACGTATCCAGAACATCCACGGTCACTTTGAAAGCCAAAAACGCCAGGATCAGTTGGACCATCGACGCAATTCGCGCGGGTCTGGAGCAGCTGGAGACAGCTCAAACAGAACTATTTTGCACAAAATTAATTTTCGAAGACCGGGCTAGATTGGTTTATTTGGCGTCTTGTTTCGAAGGAGAAGGCGGACATTTGTGAACAGTTTAAGCAGCCTGCTTGGCCAGGCGTCGCGCCAAGTCAGTGTTGCTGATGTGGTGTATGTCCGCCTCCTCCTTGAACGCAGCGCCCTTCGCACCGGTGTTCTTGGCGATCATTCGTAAGTGTTTGAATATGTCTGCGCGGATTGTAAAATCAAAATCATCGTCCCAAGGTGGACACAATAAGCCGTGGCGTTGTGTGCCGAGGAACGATCCGGCGGCTGGCAAAAAAAAACCCGCCTGGGATTGCAATAGGCGCAAGCTCATCTTGACATTTTGTAAAAACCAGGGGCTGCCCATGTAGCCGATGCGATTGCATTCTTGCAATTAAAAAACTTTAAACGTTTAATTTTGCTTCGAGTGTCTCTATTCTACCCTCCAGCTCTTTTATTTTTGCAAATATATTTAATTTTTGCGGTTTTCCGCCGCCAAGTCTTCTGCCTTCTTGACACTGTAGTATTCCTCCGCAAAGTTGTAAGTCGCCCGTGACTTTTGCATCGCCATCACATGTCAGCGTTTCAAAAACGCTCGTCGGGTTTTTGAGCCGATCAAATTCCGTTTCGGTAATCGCGTTTAAGCATGTTGTTTTGGTTGGGTCCGCTGAACAGCAAGAATTATCTTTCCATATGGCTTTAATGTCTCCGCACGTCATGGACGCATTCGCACAAGTTGCAATCAGACCAACGAAAAATAAACTTTGTTTCATATGGTCCGGCTGTTGCTCGGTTTTATAGTTGTTTTACGTAAAATGTTCCATACAATCATCCCAAACTTTTGGACGGCTACCTTGTTCAGCCGAAACCCGTTCAAGTCAGATTCAACCTTCTTTAAATATTGCTATGCCCAACGGACATAAATATTTTAATTTGTCAAACCAATGCACAATTTCTCTATTGTTTTTGTGTATTGTACCATCGTCTTGCACATTTGTGGATAAAAACGAACCACCACACACACCTTGGTTGTTGGAAGTCCCGTTCGTCCCACTACCTGATTTCTGGGCCCCGTGCGTACCGTAGGTATATTCGGATGGGATGACTACGCCAATAGACACAATTACTGCTCCAAACCCCTTGTTCCAATTGATATACGTCACTCCCGACCTATTATTGTCACTTATTGTATAATCTACATATGGAAACAGTGCATTATACGCGCCAATTCCACAGACAGCACCATGCGTCGCCCCAATATTCTGAAAACCACCCACTATAATTTTATCAATGACACTCATATCTGTTGCATGAAATAATATGGAACACTTCACGTCAACGCCGCCAGATTTGAGAAGTTGTACAGTATCCATAAAAGTCGAAAATTGCGACGCCAGTCTGAAATAATCGACAAACGTTTTATTGGAATTCAATTCCGGTAATTCACGCCACCCAAAGAGTTGTTGAACCAAATCTTGATCGTAATGACTAGTGAGTGCGTCGGGCAGTTTACCAGTTAATTCTTCCACTTGGTGGTACGAACGCCCGAGCCACCCGGCGCCGTTAAAAACACCCAAAGAAAAGGGCCTTGGCGCACCATTTAGTGTTGCTATTGGCCATCCTGGGAATTTAGCATGATATTCAGGTCTGGCTGCAATTGTTTTTAATTCTTCACTGTTTCTTTTCTGTACTAATGCCGCTGCTGCCGCCGCTGCCGCATTCGCATTTACTGCTCCCGAATCTCGCACAAATTTTGGAACATATGACACTGCCACTGAATTGTCTACCATGCGTATAGGTCGATGAAATCCACTGGATGTATTCAGTTGGACCATTCCACTAAAGGGGGGCGAACAAGGCCGATTAACATTGTCGGGACCGAAATTATATTCGTATTTTTGCGGTGAAGGATGATTACCGTGCGTTGCAGAAACGGTCAAAGAAAGGGTATGTGAACCACCGCTTTTGTATGCTAAATAGGCCAGTGTCATCTCTTTCCACTGATCCCGTTCCATATCAACCCACTCGGCGGCACCATGTGTATAATTTCCGTCGTATTGCCAGTGTATATTGGAGACTGTTTTGGGTGCAATATCAGTGTCGGAAGTGGCATAAGACATGATAAACCAATGGTTCCTGTGGTGGACCACGGTTGGTAAAAATATATCCGGATATTGTGCATAAAACGCGGCATTCGCTGGGATTTTTTTCAGTTCATCGATTCCATTTTTTATCGTGTAAATCCTTTTGTCAGTTTCGATAAAGATATTATGTGTTGTCCAATCCAATGTCCACTTGACCCGCTCCCCGCCAAACGACACCATGTGATATTCGGTAGTTTTATTGGTGTTATCCACCTTAATTTTACATAAACCATGGCCGTCAATGCTCGTCAACCCTCCAACCCTCGCCGTCACAACCCAGGCGAATGGCCCACCGCCTGTATTTGGTGTATAAATCTCCAGTAACTCTGGTGGAATCTTGAGACCGGTGGTATTAGGCCCTCCTGGCCCCGTTTGCTTTAAAAAATAATAGACATACCTCTTCCCCCCGATTAGATATCTTTTTTGATCATCTATTGTAAGATATTCTTCATTGAACAATCTGCGTAGCCATTCAGAGGTAATATTCTGTTGACTGTTGAAATGCCACAACCCTGGGTAATTCTCTATCACCATCCGCACCGTGTCAATGTTGCCATCCTTAAAACGAACCTTGGTTCCTTTTGGAAAGGTTTGTGATGCTGGAGGAGGCAACGATGCCCAACTATTGGCTGCGTTCTCTCTTTTTGTTTTTTCGGCCTCTTTCCCGTCATTCCAGCTTTTCAACTCCTTGACATACTGTTGTCGCAAGACACCAGCCGCTGACTCGTATTTTGTACGGTCGGATGTGTTCTTCCATTCCGCTGAAATTTCTGCCATGTTCATTTTTTTCTGTGGGTTCGTTTGTCGATATTCCTGACTAAAAATCAAATAGGCCGATGGAGCCCGGGTCGGTTTGGGGACACATAGAGCGGGTGGCCAGCCGAATTGTGTTTGGTCCTTGATGATGACAAAAGGAAGGAGGAATGAATCAATCTTACCTTCGTTTCCCATGAAATATTTCATAATATCATAGTGTTTGATTAAGAAACTATAAACCGTTGTGTTCTTGCCGCGGGTTTTTGCATCGTCCAGTGTAATATAATTAATGTAGACCATTTTGCCCTTTTTCAATGGCACCAGTGATGACGACGATGACGACGACGATGATGACGACGATGACGATGATGACGACGACGACGATGATGACGACGATGACGATGATGACGACGATGACGATGATGACGACGACGACGATGATGACGACGATGACGATGATGAGACGTCTATTGTTTTAATGTTATTCACATCACCATCACCATGTGCATGTGCACCCCAATTACCACGACCACCATTATTTTTACTGACCATTTCTTTGGTTAATGGGGATACGAGATGAATAGTAGCCACTCTTGAGCTGGACTCTCTGACTTCCAACCCATAAGTATTACTCGCCCTACCTGTACAATTATTGATACATTTTGTATCCACTCCAATAAGAGTCAGTGTTCCACCCTGGTCCGCAACCATTCCACTCCATTTACATTCCGATACTGTCACATTTGTACATGTACCATTAGTGGAGTCACCTAGTGCAATAACACCATCATTCTCACACTTTTCAATGAATACATTGTTTAAATTAAAGGATGAATGCCCATACACTCCACTCCCTTTCTTATTTTGTATCGTTATGTTTTCAATATCAACCATACCTTGAACATTTGATTCAATAGAAAAACCACATAATACAATAATTTTATTGTTGTAGCCATGACCAATAATTTTCATAGGAGATGAAATAACCACGTACGCGATATTATCACCAACAACATGAGTCCCTTCACTCAACACAATTGTATCGAGTATACTACTGTGAGTGATTCTTTCCACTGCTTCTTCCAACGTCGGGCACTCTTGGGGCACGCTGATTTCATTGCCATGCGTTGGTGAATATGTGGGACTTGATGGCGTGGGACTTGATGGCGAATATGTGGGACTTGGCGACGTGGGAATTGGTAACGATAGTCGAGGCTGTTGCTTGGGTGTCCAGACTGTCTTGCAGGGCATGGGCCTTGTCGTTTTTCTTTTGATGGCATATAAGGTATACACTGTTTCCAATGCGTTATGTGCTGACCCAAAGAATCCCAAATGCCATTCGATAACGGATGGGCGTTTTTGGAGCTTCTCAATATCTCGTGGTGTCAGACCATACTTGTTATTCGCAGACGGAAAGATGGTGGTTTGTAATAGCACAGCCAATGCTTTCCATTGAAAGTTATAACGTTTTTCATGTCTATCTTTTCGAAATTTCAATTCGTTGTCAGGATCTTTGTCGAGCCAATCTCGAATGAGGAACACGAGTTTATCTGCAAAGTCGTAGTCACGTTCTTGCAAATCTTGGCATTTGGTAAGAGTTTGTTCGGCTTCATCAGTTAGTTTGTAATTACGTACATCAATTGTTTTAAATGCAAAAGGGTTGGGTGTTTTGGTCGCTCCTGTTGACGACGTTTTGGTCGCTCCTGTTGGTGGATGTTTTGTTCGTGCTTCACTGGGGACAAAAACTCGAAACATGTTATAATAATAAATACCCATATTTATACATCAAAAATACGAATATATTTCACATAATGGGTATTGTAAATAAGACATATAAATATCCCAACAAACAGTCAAATGTCCTATCAAGAAGTATACCAAGAAATACATTTTTTCCCATCGTCCAACAATGCGACGATTAGTATTCTTGACGAAGTACAGATAACGAACGAGATGCGTGAATATCTACAGTGTCAACCCGCCAAGGGCCGCGTCACATTAAATTGGATATGGAATGCGCCCCAAGATATTATGCGCGCAGACGATGAACCGGGTTATGCTTTCGCGTATACGGATATTGGCATGGGGCATTGGAACATTCTGTACTGGAATCACGACACCACCAGATGGCATACTCGTTTGATGGGTGGGGCGAACGGACACGATGCGACAGACAAATACACGGATTTGATTACACACGGATTTGCAGACACTGGCGTAGAATCTACTGTTGAAGAGTGGATGAATAAATTTAACAATACATCAAACAATATTTAAACAGTATTTATACATATGTCGTATCTGTAAAGTATGGCGAACGTGTGGCAATGGTGGGACGACAGCGTGTGGGTGAATTACGATAGTCGCATTTCAGGATTGATAGACGATAAAATACAAGACGGTACAATGGTTGTGGAATTTAGTGTTGGTTCCAATAGATATGAAATCAATTTGTTTTCATTGTTACAAACAAATATAACGTCGAATTTCAAAAGACCTGTCCGTTGCGCCTCTCGTAATGTGGACATTAAGTGGGAATGGGACAACAACGGGACATGGGTAGATTACGATGACACGTCAGTCACTGAAATCAACAACAATTTGCCAAATGAGACCAACCTTGAACTAAACGGACAAAAGTACAGAATCGATCCGAATAATATGACACAAACTAACAACATTACGGGTATAGGGAGAGCAATTCGCCAACAAATCCAAGTTCCAGATGTCATGGACGTGCCCACGATCCCTATTGACATGACATGTGGTATTTGTTATGCCAGGAACAAAGATACTGCGTTTGTACCTTGTGGACACATGGTATGTCGAACATGTGCGGCACGCCTTTCCGGAAGAGACGCACCATGTCCCTTTTGTAGGGCACGAATTCAAAAAATTATCCGTGTTACATTGTAAAAAAGTTGTTTAATTGTTTAAACAATATGGATGGGGCTCAAACGCAAATTCGAGTCAACTGATAACATGTATAAATATAACATTTTTTGTATGAATGCCGCAATTGCCAAAGTATGGTTGGTTATTTAAATGTGAAGAATGTGAGATAATTACGTCTCGCCTTACTACAATTAAACATAAGCACAAGACCCGTACGATTCATGTTTGTTTGACTTGTCGTCCTAAGTTTATTGGCTATTTGCTGAGTGATTTTAATTCTGTGTTTGTGAAAGAACAAACAGTTTCACAACAAATTATATTGGTCTTGGATTGAGTATAAAAGCCAATGTACATCAAAAAATGCGACTTCATTTAATTATGACCTTGTCCGATAACGATGTGATCGGAGTGGGTTCAAAACTCCCATGGTGTATACCTTTCGACCTAACATGGTTTAAAATGAACACGTACGGTTCTGCGTGTATTATGGACCGAAAGACCTGGGAATCATTGCCGTCTCGACCACTTGAAGGTCGATTGAACATAGTGCTAAGTCGCCGCGCTTATGATTGCGAAGGTTGTATCTTTCGTCCAAGTTTGGCGAGTGGTCTGGCTCTTGCCCATCGTCATTCTGTAAATGTATATGTTATCGGAGGTTCCGAAATTTTTACACAGTCATTACTTTTGAAAAATGTGGATAGTGTGATTCTCACCAGAGTTCATACAAAGATCCATGCTAGAAATGCAATTCATGCAACATTGCCACTTTATAAAACCTTGAAATGGAAGTCTAAACTCTTTCAGCATAAAAAACTATCATTTCATTTTGAAATATACAGGATAAAAACATATAAAAAATTATTAAAACATTAATTTTGGTTTTCCAGTATTTGTGTCTGTATCTTCGGGTGGTGAGGTTGATTGAACCAGAACAACGGTCGGTGGTGTGTGATAATCGAATGGACAACACGCTGGAAAACACCAAAGTCCTGTAAGAGCGCATGTTAGCCAAGTTTTCCACCCTGCATATGGCGTGTTATAATCTACTGTTTGTGTCTGCATTTTTTTATAATGGATGGCCTTTATATAATGTCATAAATTAGAGTAGGTCGGCCTTTGCCTTCATGAACTCATCCTTGTTGAGAAGACCATCTCTGAACATTTTGCCGAGTTCGATGAGTTCTCGAGCCATATTCTTGTGTGGAGAACTGGTCGGCGACGGAGGGACAGGTCCTCGGATGGAAGACATCCTCTTAGCGGTTTCTCGCTGCTTATTGGTTGTGAATACTGTGGAACGAGTCTCTGCATTGCGTCGCCCACGTTTTTCAGCGGCTTCCTTTTTGAGAGATTCTAGGAAATTAAGCTGGTTTTTCATATGAAGGTCTTGCAACAGAAAGATCTTCCCAGACGCACCTGTCAGGCGCAGGCGAATGTGAAACTTATCACCGTGATATGTTCGCCCGTAGCAGTATACCGATGAGACCATGCCCGGTGTATACGAAAACACCTTGCGACACGTTATCTCTTTGAACATTCCTTCGCGCTCACAGTGTCCACTGAGTTGGGCGTGGAACTCATCTGGAAGACGTTTAATAATACCGGTGGTCTCCTTGAATACCAGATTATCGCCGTTGATCGCAACAATTGGATGTTCGCTACCTGAAATTAGCCTCTGGCACCCATGCATCACTAGCAGCGGATACTTGTCTGTCATTGTGTACTGTTGTGGCGAACGTTCCAACTTTAGAGTGACTGTTATGGAACCAGACGACAGCCCCTCCATTATGGAACCAATGGCCGAAAACATGTGTTCCTTGGAGACATCATCGTGTGTCATCGTGACGCTTGCATAGTCGCGCATCGGGTTCCCGGCGTCCAAGCTATACTTGGCACTCTCAACGGCAATGCAGCGCGAACCGGGATAGAGATAGTCCGGGTGTGCCTCCAGCCATTGGGCAAACTTGACCAGAAGTTGTGGAGACACGTCGCGAATGCGTCCGTGGGCAACCTTCTCGTTCAGGGCCTTCCAACGGTTGTAAGCGCCCCGGTCACCACAGAATTTATCGTGGATAAGTCGCTCTTCCTTTTCGTGACGCTTCTTGCTGGCAATGCGGCGCTGCTCGGAAGAAATGACCGATGACCAAACAGAAAGTTTGCGGAAGATGGCCACTAGCTCGTCGTCGGTCTTTCGTTCGTCCGGAAACTCTGCGTAATGACCTTCTAGTTGATATTTGGCATCCTCTAGGCCCAGCTGAATCTTATGGGCCTCGAGTGCCGCGGCGTTATCGCGCTGCTTTTGGCGCATATGATGCCAAACATATTTGACAAATTCCTCCTCTACGTCCGGACTCAGAACAGTTCGCTTCTCTTCGGTGCACCACTTGTTAATGCCCTCCATCAGGTATTCGCTGGTCACGCGCTTGGCCGGAATGCCTCGCTTAAGCTTGTGGAGGGCTCCGTTCACTGCTTCGTTCTTTGGATCCCGAACTGTGATGTAGATAGCTTCCGGAGGGTGTTCTGGTCCTGTTTGCCAAGTACCACACCAAAAGTGCTGCTTTCCAGAGACTACAGTCTTCAAGGCCAGCGCGTAATTAAGTTTGACGGTCTCTTGTGACAGAGAGCCCTGTCGAAGACGTGCAGAAACGGTCATGGCATCGATGGGCGAAGTCGGAGGGGCCGCGGCCACCGCCATGACTGGTGAAGCTGGTGCTGACTTGGAAGCCATGCTGTTAGTGATCTTTTTGTGTGTTATTTATATGAAATTAGAATATGAGTATATTATGACTAAATCTAAAGGATTAGGCCTATATATAACCTCTACGATTGCAAATATTTTCGGAGCACTCTCTTGGGTCTTTGGTCCAGTATTTGACCAAAGGCCATGCGGCAGACGGTATTCCAACAAATTTGGCCTTCATGAAGGCGATCTCGTCGGCAGAAACGGTCGCCAAAGGTAATTGTTCAAAATAAGTTTGGTCGAATTCTTCGCAATCTTGAACGAGATCTGGGGTAATGATCTCATAGTTGTATTTACCATTTGAATCAAACATAAAAGGCAATAGCTTTGGTTTAAATGCATTAAAGGCCATCATATGCATCAAAAAGAACGTGGGTTTGTCCGAGGGCCAGTAGGCGCCTGTAGAATGAAATAAAGAGCCAAATATCTCTGTTTCTCTGCGGGTCATTTCTCCATATTCTTTTGGATGTTGTCTGCGGTGTCCGGGCGACATCAGACGCGTCGGAAGTGGCGGAGATGTCTTTTGAGCCTTTTTTTTGGCCATGGCTTGTGCTCTAGTGGCACAATTGGCATAGTATTCGACTTCAGAGACTGCCTTTGCCGGGTCATATGGCGATAGAAATAGAGAAAGCGAATTCTTACCGAGTCTGCTTATTTCATGGGCTACAGAGTCTGCAAAGAGTATGATTTGGCCCGGTTTCGTCGTCCGAATGGTTGTGCGAGGCCATGGCTGCAATTGGGCCTGTGTAGGTTGAACAAAAAGGGAAGTTTTACCGCCCATGTCTTCGAAAATTTTGCGAGCTCTTGGGTCATTGTTGGATCCCTTGTAATAGGAGAATGTGCGTCCCGTGGTGACGCAGACAATGGCAGAAATGCTGGAATGATCATGCAAGACGTTAGGACCCTCTATATGCGCTGCGTTGTACCCATCGTCTTTGTGAACAGGATTAAATCGCATACGGTTGGGGCGGATCTTCCAGTCAGGAGTGCCAGTGATTTCATTAAAAATGTCAATGACAATGGGCGAATCCAGTGCAAAATCATGAGCTGTGGTGGCGTAGGCGTGCCACATACCACTGTTTATGCCTGGCAACCCCCCATAGGTCTTTTTGACGATATCTGACCAGTTTTCAGGCACTGGTACGCGATAATCTGGACGGGCTCTGGCATTCCAATATCTGACCATTTCATTGCCAGGACATTCTGGTACAGCGTTCGCATCGATGATCGCTACTTCGAGTTCGCCGCCTTTGAGCAGCGCAATAGCTTCCGAGACACGTTCTGGTCCGAAAATCGCCACTTCTTCGTGGTTGTTGGGGTTCCCCGATGCTTTTCGGCGTTTGGGTTTGGGCGGGGCGGCGTTGGGGTGGATGTGGGTAGTGAAGCTGGCCATGGTTTTATTTGGTGAGTATATTTATACTACATTTTTAGTCATTTTTTCCATTTTTGACTAAATATTTAAACGCGAAGCAGATTATTGGGAAGAGACCAGGAGACGATATCAAGTTGCGTTCACGTAAAAGGAGCGTTTCAATAAATTTCCTGAATGAAGCCAAGAAATTTCCTGAATCTTTGACCAATAACAGTGACAGCAACACAGGTATCAAGAGTAGAAAAGGTCGATTTCTTAAACATTCGATGTCGTCTGCTCTAAAACAGGACCTGTTTTTTCAGGTCAAAGCACCTGCTTTTTGAAGAAAATTTGAAGAAAATTATTTAGTCAAAATATTTAGTCCACACAGCGTAAACATTATTTAGTCTGCGTAAACTATCCTCCCCGAAAACAACAATCAAAATGTCCGCGAACTCCCAAAACATGTCCAACTGCTCCAAAACCGCTGACGAACAAATACCGAGCGTTTGTGGCCATTGCGTGTCCCCCGTCACGGCAAACCAGAAAACGGGATTGGTTGAAATTGGTCAGGGAAATGGATCTTTGCCCAAACCCTATTCTCCCGAATGGCAGGGTTGGGCAACCGAAGGTAAGAACTTCAAGCGCTGTGGCAAGTGTCAAACTCGGCAGAGAAATGGACGCGGGTTCACGTGCTGGGTTAGAGGGTGCGGATACGTGTTCGTAAAGACCATACAAAACAAGAAACCATACTATTGCAAGAAGAATCCTGCCCCTAAAAACCACAAACAACTCAGGAAGGAATTGAGAAAAAAAAACAACCAGAAGCGGAAACGAGCTCCAAAAACCTCGCAAAAGGAATCTACGTCCAAAAAGGCTCGCGTTGCAAGTGATAGTCCGTTGATTTGCGGTGAGGACAATCTTTTCATGGTCACTGATTCCGGTGATTTAATGATCGACCCCGAAATGGTGTTCGACCCCGAAATGGTGTTCGACCCCGAAATGTTCAACTTGGACAGTTCCGATACGCCAGGGGTGGAAAACGCACCAGAAAGCTCCGATGGCCAGCCCTCGCCTCCCGTTTTGACCAGAGGCGATTCGCTCACGCCCACTGGCGAGATTGAGTCGGGGACCCCCTTCAACTACGATAACATCCCCCTAGATCTATCATTGTTCGAAAACAACACTGAATCGACGGACGAGGAGGATGCCGACCTTTTCGAACGCTTTTTCTCTTGAATTGTGAATTCTACGGACGTGTAGGTGTTTAAACACATGTATATAAATATTTAATATAAATATTAGGTGGCAAAAAATTCTTCCACATGATCTGTTTCGTCTTGTGAAAATGCGCTCTCTCTTTCGTCTTGTGAAAATTCAGTTAATGTAAATTCATCAAATTCATCAAAATCATGTGATGGATCGTATGCAGGTGCCGGAGTAACAGGTGCCGGAGTATTACCATTGGCTGTAGTATTACTAACGTTCGCGGCATAGTTTGCGTTGGGACAACGCGGGCCTTTGTGAGGATAATCCTCACAACATCGAAAAACTAGATGGTCGTAGCATTATACGGTCAGTGATGGGACAAATCAAATGCTTGAATTCCTTTCTGTCTTTCTTCATTTTGGATGTTACATCATTGTGGAAACGGTACGCCATGTCATCACATATTAAAGATATAGACATGGTACTTAAATCTATTCATATAATTATAACTTCAAAATTAAGTAGCATAGACATAGGCCTAAAGTTTTTCTCCCAGCAGGCTACAGAAATAGTATAAATAGTGTGAATAAAGATGTATACATGTTAGCTGTTCTCTTATCCATTTTAAGCTGTGCTGCTTCTAATTTGTTGATTCGTTACACAGCCGAACAGTATACATACAATGTGTCGTTAATTTTGCTCATGATAGAATGTCTAAAATTGTTCATTTGCGCATGCGTGACACGCTACATTAATCGTGAGCAGCCATTTCAAGTGCGGTGGGGGTTTATCGTCAATGCTGTACTGTATTCGGTGGTGAACTTCTTAACGTATCGAATCACATCCATGATTGAACCATCTATCTATTCGGTTTTGATCCAACATAAATTGATTTGGGTGGTCGTATTCTCTCTGATTTTACTGAAAAAGTCGTTCAGCGTCCAACAATACATTTCATTAATGGTCGTTTGTTTTGGATGCATGTTGGTGAAAATGTCCAACATTGATGGCGACATTTCGGCGGCCGCCATTTTTCTCATTATTTTTCAGGGCATTTGTTCGTCTTTAGCCTCGGTATGGATTGAAAAGATGATGAAGGTCGAAGACCGTCCGAAAGTGTCGGAAGACGAGTCCAAACAAAAACTGTACTGGTTTTTATCTGATTCTTTTCAGATGTACATGTTTGGCATTCCTATTTATCTTGTTGGTTCGTTTTCGTCCTCACAAGATATAGATATTCCCATGAGTTTGGGGTTTGCACTGGTCGCGGTAGGTGTATTACAAGGATTGTCGTTGGGGGCTGTTTTTGTGTATCATTCATCCATCGTTCGTTCGTTAGTGGCGGCCACTGTGATTGTCATATTGGCAGTAGAACATCGGGTGTATTCTGTTGAAATTGTTTCGGGTATCGGTCTGGTTGTTTTAGGAGTCATTGGTTGGATGTATAAAAAACCTATATAATTTTTTCTGTGAGTTGTTTTGCTAAATCGTTACTATATAACCATATGCCGTCCTTGGAACTCTTGAACGATGCTTCGCCGCATTCCAATTGCATACCTGACATCATTCCATATTTTATGTACGAGCCATCTCCGGGTATTTCTCTCCGCTGGTAATTGAAAGCGATTACAACGATGTCAAATGCCGAAACGTCGGGTATGACATCTGAAATATGATGGTGGATATTAGGGTAGATTCCATTTTTTTGATTCCTCCAGGTTTGTTTGGCATCTCCACGAAGACCGCCAAAACGATGGATTTGGCGTGTTTCCGGACAGATATCGTCTTCGGTATAACCATATCCCTCCATGTCGGCTTCCGAGGTTGTTCTGAAAAAAACACGTGTCTTGTGTCGGGAAAACATATTTATTTCGCGGAAAGGTTGACGGTATTGTAAAACCATCGTCCACACAACAGACCAGGCACTATGAGAGGCACCTATAACAGCGACACGTTTTCCAGAAAAATCAGGACAATTTTCAAGGACGGACGTCGAAAGAATAGCATTTTTCAAATATTTGTAGGTGTCGGGCATAATTTGATGTCCACCAATCGTACTTATCACGTGCAATCCTGTAATTGTTTCTCCTGAACTCAATATAACTCGTTTGTTCACTACAGAAAGAGCAATGGTGCTTTTCAAGACTCGTATATTATTATATTTTCGAACAATGGCATTTGCTGTGGACGCAAGCATCTCTGAAACCAGCGACAACGGACAGAAATCAGAACCTACGTTATCTAATAAGCGTGTCACCAACGGTTCGACAGTAATGTCTTCAGGAATAATATGTCTAAACGCTGGTAAAACAGAATTCGACCTTATTTTATATTTGTAAATGTCTCCCATTCCTAATTGATTGTTTTTCTCAACGAGAACGATGTTTTGTTGAGAAAACCATTCCCGATGATGACGAATCCAATGGCATAGCAATGCAATACAACTGGGGCCGACACCAATGAATACAATACACATTTACTTGAATAATTAGATATTTATAGATCTATAGATATATATACTTGTATTGGCGATTTTATTGAATCAATTTGAAACAGTTAAAATAATATTCTTCGTCATAAAATGTCTCACAAGAGCTGAATGTTGGAAAATCTTCGATGGAATGTACCAAATGACTTGTTGTACCTTTGTATACATGTTTAGTGCGCTTTTCTTGGTCTTTGTGACGTATGCTTCCGACATAAATACCCTTTCTCGCGACCCGTTCCCATTCTGCGATGGAAGAGTTGGTATAGTCTTTGTCTTTGAAGTATTGGCAGATACCAACAACTACAACGTAATCAAATGAGTTGTCCGCAAAGGGAATATCGTGAGCATATCCAGTGCACACTGTATTGTTTAAAATAGCATGGTGTTTCAATATCAGCGATTGAGAAGGATCAATGCCAACGTATTCGTTTTCAACATGTTGTGCAAAGAAACCAGCGCCACATCCGACTTCCAATATTTCATCTGATGATTTAACATTAAGTTTTTCCTTGATTTGTTGCCAAGCCTTTGCCGGGTCAAAACTTGTACCTTCGTACCCGTTTAGTAATTGGAGGTCGTTTGATTCAACAGTGCCCTTTTTCTGCCAAATATTTTCCCACTCGGATACAATTTCAGTGGAAGAAATTCCTGGTACATATGGTATGGTTCTGAAAATTCCCAAGGCACGCGGCACCGCGAAACATTCGCCTTGTGCCGCTTCGTCCTCGGGGGTAGCAAACGCATGGTAGACATAATCAATCTCGTGGTCTTTCAAAAACTCCTCCGTCACCACCAAAGGTGTAATCATCGCTTGGTCTACATGTTTATCTTTTGAAACGAGTTGGAGACGATGTTGTTCGTTCATGGTAGGATTTCGTTTGTAAGTTGAACATTCTTCGTCGGATATGACTCCGACAATAAGTTCTACATCGTCTTCCATATGCTTTAAACGTTCAAAATGTTCTCTATGTCCTCTGTGATAAAAATCAAAGACACCGTCGGCAAAAATACGCATAATAATGTTAATAATAACCGTGTTTATATAGACCGATAGTTTCTAATGGGGATGGATTTACCGTGTCATGACCAAAGAAACACCCACAGGGATTTCCAACATTTTATATAAATAACTACAAAAATAAATAGACGTACTCTTTCTTATTCATTTTCGTAGGGTTTTGTATATGGTCCTTCAATCTATACCACACATTCTATACACAACAAACATCGACTGTCATGATTGCATTCATAGGTCATGGTCACGTGCGTTCGTTTGAACACCAGTTTGAATCTACCGGCCACGATCTTTGGGCTTTCGGACACATGAAGAGGAAATCCTCGACAGTACACATTGAACCAAGAGGTAATGCTTGGCAAGTGTTTAAAGTTCATTCGCATTATAAGCATGTGCTCTTCGTCGATATAATTCGCCACATTCCAGCCATGTTTGATTCAAATTGCCCTGTCTTTTATTTTCACGAGGGTAAACAGGTGGCAAGTTTGTGGCCACGTCTCAAACTCTTACCTGAAACACATGTAAACTTTACACGATTTATACAAAAACATTCCATAGAAATAGAAAAAATATACATATAGAATATGGAATAAAAAGGACCTAAATGTTTTAGCAGTAGTTGATATCCATAACTGTAGATGTACACATGTACATTATTCTGTAAATTTACACGCGATCAATATATTCTTCTTGTCAAAGATCCATTGTATGCGTTTGTTTCGGAGTTCTTCGAACGATTGCGGGTCCATAAGGACCCGTTGTGGTTTTTCTATCGCCACCCAATTGTCAACGGTGGAAACGTCTTCCAGAGTTGTAGAAAAAACACTGTACTCTTGTTTATCCCGTTTTGCAAAGCGATGTTCTGGATGAATCGTGTTTTCGATGGACGTCATTATTATGGATGATCCTGACAAAGGTTAAATAGGGTTGTTTTGGTGCTAGGATGGATTGCAAGTAGTCTGCATTTTTGTATTGCTAGGTAGAAAGTTGATCGGATGCCATGGGACGCAGTTATTACAATCCGGATTTTGGATTTTTCCAGACCAGTCTTGGCTTACATCCCAATTGTTTTCTTGGGTTTGGTCGTTTAAGTTTTTATTATCGCCTCCCCATGTTTCATAGCCACATAGTTGGGATGTATCCTTTCCTGTATCCCGGTCATTGCACCATCCATAAGAAGGGCAATATTCGCCAGGAGGGCCGTCCGAATTTGCATTGGCTTCTATAAATTCTTTTCTTGTGTTGGAATTATATATAGAATCTCCGCCAAAGCGTTTGGTGCCGATGCATACATTGTCTAGTGGGTTCCATGTATAGCTATTTTGCCATGTATTTGACCAGCATGTGCATCTGCCATCTCCGCCGCGTCCCCAATTGCACCATCCGCCGCCATTACACGCCAACGTGCATGTTCCACGGTGGCATACAGTGGTTGGCGCCAAAGAAGATTGTTGTACCCACGTTGGATCGCCTCCGAAGAGATACGAACCCGGGGGTTGAAATATATGGTCAAGTTCTGACGGTTTAATCATCTCCGTATCTTCACATATAAGGCATTTTTCTCCATAGTGGTTGGGGGCACATTCTGAACAAATGTCGCTGCGTCCATGAATGTCTTCTCCGGGTATTTCCGAGGGATATCTTTTGACGTATGGCGCTAACATCCAATGGGATGGTCCATTGATGTTACAATTACATGTTCCGTCGCCGTCGATCCCGCCATTGCATAGACCGTGTCCATTTCCACCACATGGTAAAAAGGCGCCACCTGGACATTCTTTACATTCTGGTCCCCAATGACCCGCTGCACAGGTGTCGCATTTGCCGTCCTCGTTCCAATCTCCGCACTGACATACATCGCCCAGCCATTCTATAACCCTGTCGGGATCCGGAACGCCATCCACGATGTAGGAGCCAGGCCCGCAGGCACACCTCATCTGAATGTAATTTCCATCGCGATCCGAAGATTTAGAGCATGTCCCTTTCCCCCCAGAGCATATCGTGGCAGGATTTTCCGTAATCCAATCGTAACCCGGGCAAAAATCACAAGCCGGGCTTTTTTGATAGTTTTCCTGTTGGCCATCTTCCTCCGCTAACGGTCCAAAAAAGGACGGGTTACACGCACAGTCTCCAGTTCCATGCCAAGTTTCTTGACAGCAACCTCTGGAAGTACAGGCGCCACCTTTGTAATTTTGTTGGTATACTTTCTTACCCTTTTCCATTTTAAAAATGGGTTGATAACAATCACTGTCCGTTTTGCAGTACGAACCACCAATTTCAACTTGCCAATCGGCAAACCCGTCGTTACCATCACTTGGTCCAAGCCCTTGGCATTGACCCATACAATTTTCAGAAACCTTACAATCTTTATCGGTTGAACATTCCTCGAAAAAGGGGGCATACGTACATGTCTTGTTCCAATCAGTGTTTAAGTCAATTTCTGCCTTCCTGTGCGCATCGTCCATACAATGCCCACGATTATTGCACTGAACGCCTTCCAATTCCGACAACAGGATCCAGTCGGAAAGTCTCCGGCCATTACCATACTTAATTTTGACCCTAACGCGCGTTCGGGCGTTTTCATCCTTCGGATTGTAGTTGTAGGACGTCCGCCATATCTTTTGACGCGCCTTGGAAGGGTTCAACGGCGTATACTCGTCAGTTTCTTCTGGAAAATCGTATACTTGCATGTCTGAGATGGTGCCCGCGTTTTTATTGGAATCTCGTACACGCGTGCCGGAAACAATCGGGTTATTTTTTTCGAGCGTAATTTTAGGCACGTCATTGCCCCACGGACAAGCTAGACAATAATATCCCCAATGATTGGGCATACATTCGTCGCAAATATGACGACCATCGTCTTTGGCTATCGTCTCGGGGAATAAACTAGACTTTTTATACCATGGCTGCCGGCCAGGAGCGCAGACGTCACAATCAGTACCTGTATAACCAACATCACAGGCGTCGCATTTAGGCCTGTTTTCGAATAGTTCGGGACCCACACGACCGGTTACGCACGTATCACAGGGCTCAGAGTCTCCTGATTTAACCGAGGGACTGTCTGGTTCTGGTTTATGGCGGGCGTCGCACTGGCTGCAGTTCGCGGAAGCAAACCCAAAATCACAAGCGCAGCGTCCCGTACCATATTGACCTGAATCACATATACCATGGACACATGTACATGGTTTGCAATTCGGACCCCAGAAACCAACATCACAGTCACACGGCCCAACCAAGAGAGGATGCTTCCAGGTCAAATAAGTACCAACCGATGCCGAGATGGCCGCAAAAAAAAGAACAAATGAAATCGCGATCATCTTTGACGTCGTAAAACGAGCACGACCCGCGATTTTCTGATGTATCAATTCTGATAACATAAATGATATCCACGCTGACGCGATAATACCACCAAATATTATCCACGCCATTCCCATCATCCATCCTGCAGACATTTCAGGCCCAGAATAATTAGAAACAGACATTTTCTGAAAGCCAGAGACGAACAAAGTAATACCTAGCCATGCAAGTGCTAAATTGACCAATTTGTGAATATTGGAGACATGCATTCCTGACTCTGCGACTATATGCACTATTTATACAACAATATTGTTTCATTAAAAATGACCAAATATTTAGTCGTTGTTTTTTTGATCATTACGTTAGCTGGCTTCGGTGTTATTTGGGCTGAAGATGCATGGGCCGATTTCTATCACTGGGGGCCGCCTTTCAAAGTTGGTTCCATCGTTATACGAAACTGGACATCGTGGTCGGTCTTTGTGGGGTTGCTCGTGTTGTATCAAGGTTCACAAGTCTATTTAGAAGAAACGATCGGAAGAGATATCGAAAGAAGACACATGGGTATCCATTATACCGGAAAAGAATGCGTGATACAACAAAAAAAATGGTCAAATGCAGATGTTTTTCTACTAGCATGTTATAATTTTTATAGATGGCTAGGAACAATACTTCACATACTAGTTGCGGTCACCAGAGTGGATGTGTGGATATTAATCGCTTTAGTGGATACATTTGCAAGAGCATTCATGTGGCGACCCAAAGAATTGGGCAAAAGACAACCAAGAGTATATTACTCGACTTTACAATGATACGGAACCGCTCCCCTCGGTGCCAAGATTACGCGTGGCAAACTCAATCGCAAGTTTAAGAGGCCCCACAGACAACTCTGAACAATGCAATTTCAAATTGTGGCAAATTTCAACATTCTGAGTGTTGCGCAATCGAACACGTCGCAATTCTTGACGAAGACTTCCCAATGTAACGTTGGCCTCGCGAATGTTCGTTTCAGTCTGTAAAAGTTCAGTATTTTTCCTGAGTCGCTTCTTAGGCCTACGCCGATTTTGATCCTGGCGCTTACTTTCGATCTGAAACTTGCAAGTACGCGCCGCTTCAGCAATCATAAGACGCCCATTCGAAAACGGCACCAAGATGAACGTGAAACGAGGACTCGCATCACCAGTGTACGATAGAAACTTCTTGCCCAGCTCAAAGGCAGTGTCCTTATTTGTAACACGATCCTTGTTTTTTTTCTTGAAATTTAGTGTCCAGTTTGACAAAAGACGAAGATTTTTCACAAAGACCACACCACCCTCGCGACGGACAACATTCAAGTTCTTCGTCTTAAAATCAGGAACGCGTGTCATATGATGGTCACTTTTTGAATTGTGAACGTACAGACTGATCAGAACGGCATCGCACGTGCGCATGTGCTCAGGAACTACCACGCCAGGATACTTTTTATCAGCCGGCTCACAACGAAAAACATATTTAGATTGACCCTGAACTGTCAAATTTTGAAATTCCACCGTTTCGGGAATCCGTTCACGGTCAGAACGAGTAAGCAAGGGGATTTTGATGGCTTCGACAGTGCTCTTTTGCAAAGGCGGTCCCATAGACGCCATTTCATCGTCAGAAGTTGTATCCCATTCGTCGGAACTAGACATCGGATTGGTAGATTCGATATATATTAAGAATAAGTGAACAAATAAAAAAACACTTAATCTTTAAGTATGATAAATAATCGTGGACTAAATATTTAGTCCACTTGATAAACTTTTTTGAACTTAATATTTAGTCAATTTTATTCAATTTTGTCGCCCCACAAACCCACAATACTAAAAAGCAAACATGTCCGACAGCGAAATGTCCGGTACCGACGACGACTGCGTAGACTCTCTAATGCATCTTTTGGACGAGCCAGAAGGCGCAGAGGGTGATTCCGAACCATATGAAGATGTTTCCAAGCATTCCGTACGCTCAGTCCTGGAAGATCAGGTGGGATTGGTCTTTTTCGGACTGAATGAAAATGGCCATGTAAACTATAGGGACGCAACCGTACTCGGGAAGCATACTCAATTGAACATCCCCCTTTCGATGTTGAACGCCGAACGCTTGCTAATGGCCGTCTACTTGGACTACGATATACCCGTAGACCAAGTTTCCATGGTCGTTGTTCCGAAATTCATCAAAGAACAAATGACCACGACGGCCGAAGAACTTCGAGGTAAATATCCCATTGGCCAACATCAAGTCTGGATTGATCCTCAAGATTTGAAAAACCGACCCGGACGGACGGATGGGGCATTTCAATTGAAAAAACGCAGCTGGAAACTGTCACACGGCTTCAGAAAGGTAGTAAACGACAATCTTGGAAACGATTCCAAACATATTAAATGGCCAAAATTTGTAGTGGTCAGCACCGCCTTTCGCAAAAATGAACACCACCAGGTTGTGCCAGCAGAATCCTTCAAGTCGCCCTCTTTTGAAGTCAGAAGCAAAGAACAAAGCAATAAGGCTCGCGCGGCTAGGGGCCTCACTGAACCAGTTAGGCGCAGACGCACGCCACAAACAGCCGCCGCAGCCGAGAAATTGCGGGTTCTACAAGCCGAAATCATTGCCATTCGCGACAAAATCGAACAAGAAAAAACAGCCTATACAGAATACCAAACATGCTATAATTTTGTGCGAGCAGTATCGACCGGGGAGCCGTCAGAACGCAACATACATTCTATACTAAACTAAAAACAAAATAGGGTAATTTTAAAACTTTTTAACGAATATCGGCGGTCGTCATCGCTTATTGCCAATCTTCGTCACCGTTTATTGACTCAGTTTCCTCTTCTGAACTGAAAACACCCTCTTCTGAACTGGAAGTATCCTCTTGTTCAGAGTTTTCATTGTAAACGTAGTCTACAAGTGCTTCTGAACTAGTATACAAAGGCTTGCAAAGTTTTAGAAGTGATTTTAAGCGTACGATCTTTTTTTTCAGTATTGGACTGGACATTTTTTTCGCCGCATCTAAATAATCAGGTGGGGGCTCCTCTGGGACATTATTTATATCCCGACCATCCACAACGGCTTTTAGTTGTATGGTAATCCGCGAAAGCCGTTTAAAAAGTCCCAGACGTTTCATTAAATAGACATATAGTTCTTGTAATTTTTTGATCACAGAATAATCTTCTTCATCATCTTCTTCGTCATCTTCTTCGACATCTTCTTCGTCATCTTCTTCGACATCTTCTTCGACATCTTCTTCGACATCTTCTTCGTCATCTTCTTCGTCATCATCAAACGTCGGCCCAAAAAAATCATCATCGCTAGGATTTTTTTTTAAGCCTGTACCTTCTAATATTTCCAATAGGTCTCGGCCAGCTCTGGCTTCTACACTATTGCCACCGGCAGTACCTTTCAAACCAAACGGAATACATATTTGGACAATTTTTTTATATTTATAAATATTATATCCGACTCGGATGCCACGTAGAGATTCATAACGCGGGTTGGCTATATGAATAATCCAGTATTTTGATTTGTTATTTTTCGTGCCTACATATACAAACCCAAAATTGACAACTTCATCATCACCATTTAGAGCTGTATCTCCGGTAGCTTTTACCTGTCTTATACACTCATTAAGTGCGTCAGTGGTGTTTTTGAACGGGGTTTCACTAGAACCAAATTCTCCTGGTTTTATTTGAGGTTCAGTAGGAGCAAAATAATGTTTTGATATCCACGTTTTGACGGACATCTCAAAACAGATAATTGATATATTTATAGGTGTGTATCAGGTTGCAACCTGAAAACAGTATTGTCCCAGGTGGACTCTGATTTCTTTGAATGGTGTTGATAAAACTTTTTAAAAACAAAATATTTTAATTTAAAAGTTGTAGAGACCAAAAACAAAATATTTTAAAATATTTTTAGTTTTTCTTTATTTTTTCTAATCGTTCTGAATTTACTTCTCTAGACCGTGGCTGGATTTGCCCAGATACTCTGACTGAATATTTTATATATATTCGATTGCCAACTATTCGTTCGATGGTGACTTTTCCAAGGCGTTTCGATTGGCTTTTATCCCAAAACCAAACCTTTTCGCCAACCGTAAACCCCATTTTAATCTCTAATATGCCATCGACTAAACGATCTCGCTCGGGATTCGGCAAGTCGTCAGAATAAACCCCCCAAGCACCGTCCGCCGTATTATTGGTAGCCAGCCTGTCCCTAAAATCTACTCTTTCTTTGTTGTACGCGAGTTTTTTTGGCCAATAGATCGTAGAATGGCTTTTCTTCTGTGTTGGTCTGTATTTTTCAATGATATTGTTATCTAAATCGACATAATCGAACATAATATCAATATATTCCTTTTTCCTTAGTGCTTGTCTAACAATAATCCTTGAGAATCTGAATATTTCTGTCGTTTGTGAGTCTTCAGTCACTGCGAGTTTATATGCAAGGTAAAGGATTGCGCCCTTTTTGACTTGATTTTGTCTGGATGGGGTTGGTGGATTATCGTTCAGCGGTTTTTTTCTGGCGCATCCGTCTTCATCCAAATTGCAGTCAGCGGAGTCAGAGTCCGATTCACTGGACTGAGGATCGGAGGAAGAGCCGTCATAAGTTGACTTGTTATATTTGAGGTTGTTCGGTTGCCATTCTTTTGGAAAGTTTTCTTGGTCATCTATATCTATTGCTAGTTCATGGTATAAATGGTTTAAGTTACATTTTCTAGTCTTGTCAAACTCTTCCTGTTTTATTTGCTGTTGAACATCTTTGATGTCTCGTTGAATCTTTGACATTTTGAACTTTTTTCTGCTGACGATTTTCTTAAAATAGTTGTTCATATGCTCGATTGTCATCGTCACAAGATCAGGACCGTCCAGTCGTTGGTATATGATCTTAGAGGCCTTAAAAAGACCGTGATCTGTATGACCTTTGGACGTTTCGCCGTTATATTCAATGGCATTTGGGTTCAATCTTCCGCCCCCTTCGCCCGTATCGTCGCCAATGCATCTCCTAAGGACCTCAAATATTTCGGGGTCACGGTCTTGAATGAATTCGTATTTGAAATATACATAAAGGATGACAAGTCTTATGAATAGTATCAGGGGTGCGAAAGGTATATTTCGAATGATTTCAGTTTTTCCGGGCGGGTCTTTTTCTGTATTTTCTCTTCTGGGTTTGATGAATTCATGCAAAATTTGTTTGATATCTTTTTCGACGAGCTGGCTGGTGGGCATGGACCAGACCCATTGTATTTCCATGCCTTTTGGTCTTAATTCGTTTGCTCGTCGCCGCAGGTTGTTGGTAATACCCACTTTAATTTGGTTGTTATTGGCGTCCGCTTTTTTTCGGGCCAGATATAACCACGTGTACCAACGGTGACCTTTTATTGTGGGGTATGCCGGCCCTCCTTTGAACAGCTTTGACTGAACAAACGAACGGACATTTGTAGCAAGGAATTCCGAACATTCCATTCTCACAAATGTAAAAGACATTTATACTAAATTTTTAGTTTGCATGAAACATATGTGTTTTTTAATTGAAAGGGACATCAACGGAACATGCTCGATGCGTTTGCATTGTGAGTTTGGCGATTGCCAATGTCAAAAATGTATAGGTTCTCCCAAATGTCGCCGGTGTGGCCATGGCGAATGTTGGCATAAACGTTCTGTTCAATTCGATTCGCCGAGAAGCGCCGCCGATAATGGCCGTTATATCCGGGTTCCTGTCATCTGTGGAATATTCATGCCTATTGCGCCCCCAGTATCGCCTTTTGAATCTTCTGATCAAGATAGTTACTGTGAAGAGTTGACGACATTGCCAGTGTAAAAAAGTCAGTATTTACGAGGCTTTTCATGAATGGATGGAAGCCGAACTGATCCATACTATGAAAAATCACGGCGTTGATGCCTCGCACAAATTATTAGACAAGGCGCATAAAAATGGTCAGTTGATTCGGCGTGAACGTTTCATGACAATGGTTTTAAACCACGTACTCGAAAGCAATGGTGTCCCCCATGTAGAAGCAGTTTTAAAGAAAATGGACCAACAACCTAAAATAGAAAAGAAACTTTCGTTAAAATTTTAATTATATGTGAATTATATGTATCTTGAATTATACAAACATGACAATGGACAATCATTTTTGCGAGATCGTTCCATCACCCGAACAGCTTGAACTTTTGAAAGGCCCAAAGACGATAGATTCATTGAAGACTGCCGATTTTTTAGGGTATCAGGATTATATCAATGATTGGATTATGGATTGGACACAAAGAAACGATTACTCTGATTTACCTCTGTGTGTGGAAGAGTCCATCATCACAGAGGTAAAAATGCGCAAACATTACAATCGTTATGTAAAGGCGGCCGTGGTCTCACACGATGTTGACTGGATCAAATCACATTATATTGTTGCTTATGAGCGCGTATGGAATTATGTTCAATTTGAATTCGTTAGTGTCGAAATGTTTCAACTTTTATGGTCTTTGGGTCCAGTCCCGCTCGAACTCATCGCTTTCGTAGCAGCTGCCTGGCGTATGGAACTTTGGATACTGTTTTTATCGCATTATGATCCAACCGTTTGTCTTGAAACTGTCTTAAAACAACAGTGGGCAGAAGGAGTCCGGAGTTGTATACAAGAAGGTGCAGATTTGACTACCAAAGATTTTTTACGAGCTGGCCTCCTAATGTCGCCGTCTATAGTCCGTCTTATCATTGAGGCCGGCCCTCGGGTGACCGCGGAAGCTTTTTCCGACTTTTTATTGTGGAAAAGAATACATAGAATACAAGATGTTCCATTGATTGAAGAATTCTTTTGGATCAATGGGTTTCGAGAGGCGTGAGCGCTATTGATTGGCCATAAATACACAAAATCAAAAAAAAATACATATTCCATTTTTATTCATATTGTCAATATTCTAGTCTCTTTTTTCGAGCCCGCGATCTAGACGAACGGATTGATGGTCATCCTTTTTGGCGGTCTTCTTTCAAACGAAAACATACACGGATGTTCTCCAATGATGTATAAGGCATCTCTCGAGACAGTTCGAGCCATGTGAATATCAAAAGAGGTCGTTTCCTTGGAACAAATGTATACCCCCGCGATCGGACGCACTCCATGAAACGATCTAACGTTTGTGGTCTGTACGGGCTGACCACGTTGTTGGAGATATCGTTCTTCATACAAAGCGTCGCGTCCATCGACCTTATTTGGACGTAAAGTACGTAGACGATATGGTCTTGACAATTGCACGCGGCCAGTATCCACTTTTAAGTGGCGATTCCCGAAACACTGCACGACCGCATGCTCTTTCACAATTTCAGGGATGTCGTCCACCGTTAAGTCGGTGAATATGGCCTCTGCGCCTACATGACGGGTGAATTCTGTGCGAAAACGTCCCGATTCGCACATGTCTCGAAATATCTGGCCTCTGCCCTTTGGATACTGGTCGATCCGGCCGATAATGGTATATGATTGAATGTTATAGGACAGCAGTTGTATCCATTCGTCCAATGACCATAGATGCGCGTATGCGATATACACATGCTCGAGACCCGTCTCCAATGGTTTAAGGTCGCCCACGCCCATCTCTTCATATGTAATAGACGCAAAATTTTTGCGAAATATCTTCAGTTGTCCCCAGTCCACGCGCGTTTTCCACTTGTAAGCATCTTCCGCGGAACGAACCACTACGATAGCCGTTTTAGGAATGGCAGAGGATACAGGCGAACCTTGAATGATTGTCGTATTTTCTTTCGTAAAATGTTCGCCCATTTTTTTTGTGTTTTCGATGTCCCAAAGATCAGACCACTTATCTTTGTATTTTTCAACCCAGCCGTACGCAGGCTTTTCTTTTGAAGCGGTGTCCCAGCGCGTCTTTTGTTGCCATGCCACAAGTTCTTTTAAAGTCAACCATGTTTCCGCCTTTGGCAACTCGCCCATCTGACGAAGCCCACGGTTGATGACCGTTTGACTCATCTCCAGATCATAAATCAACTCTTTTCGCGCGCACCGGTGTCCACGAGTACAAATACGAGAAAAATCTCCCGCAAGTCTTAAAAAACTTCCGTCGATATCCTCAGGAAGTCCGTAGAACGGATACACCACCGCGAGCGTCCATAGTGCCATAGATTCACGGGATTTCGTCACAAGTGCGGTGTATGCCGCCGCCGCCTTTGTAGACATCTTTTTGGTCATTGTTTTGATCAATGGACGCCCCATTTTTTTACAGATCTGGATGTGAACGATTCCGGAGATCTTTGAAACGCCGTTTTTATTCGGGTCGCCTAGTTTTAGATCATACTCTACGTTCCCATGGTGACTAGGCAACCAACCAGACACCTTACGCTTCTGTTTGCGATGATAAAGAGTGAAATTGCCCAGTGGTAGGACGTCATCACGTCGTGATGGCCAAAGTTTTTGAATGGAATAAATGCGCCAATACATATTGCTATTCGGTTCGGATATCTCCCTCATAAATGAAAATCACTTATGTTCCTCCGATAAAAACAAAATATTTTAAATTGTTGATACAATACCTTGTTCTGATTCCGGTTCAACATTTTAAAACAAATTTATCGAAACAAAATATTTTAAAACCTTCGTACCGGTACTATCGGAAAAAAAAAAAAAAAGAGTATAAGTATTTCAACAGTGGCGTTGAAATGAGTCTTTACCCAGTCATCAGAAGATGCAAATATTCCCACTTGCAACGATTGTTTTCACAGAGAACTGTCCCCAAACACTCTCCAATTTTCAAATTGGTGTTGGTCATTGATCAGGACCATTTAGGAAAACACTTGGGTCGTTCGACATCTCCAAATTGTGTGGTACACGATTCGTTGGTCATTGCCAGGGAGAACATCAAACCCGGAACGGCACTGACTGTCGGGATTGGGTTGTGGTGATGGTGGGTCTGCAAACGATGCAACTGTTAGTATCCACAATCCAGCCTCCGTTTTTGTGGGTGATTCGTGGTATAGACCATAGATACTGTCTTTGAGCCTTTTTTCAACAATATGTTTGTTCTCGTATTCAACAACTCAATACACATTAGCGGGTGGAAAATACACGACAAGGTTTGATAAGATTGACATGCGGGAATGGCAGCCACATCTGCCTACCTATAAAATGGATGCTCGGTTTCGACATTTTCTTCTTTTAAACTTATTATGTTCAACTATTGGGATTCATTGACTTTTGACAGGAGGAAAAAGTTGAATTCAGTTTTAATGTTGTTGATCAATTTTAAAACAAAATATTTTAAACAAAATATTTTAAAAGTTTGTTGTTGATCAATTTTAAATCAAAACATTTTAAACAAAATATTTTAAAAGTTTGTTGTTGATCAATTTTAAATCAAAACATTTTAAACAAAATATTTTAAAAGTTTGTTGTTGATCAATTTTAAAACAAAATATTTTAAAACAGTCATCATTTTAAAACAAAATATTTTAAAAGTTTGTTATTGATCAATTTTAAATCAAAACATTTTAAACAAAATATTTTAAAAGTTTGTTGTTGATCAATTTTAAAACAAAATATTTTAAACAAAATATTTTAAAAGTTTGTTGTTGATCAATTTTAAAACAAAATATTTTAAAACAAAATATTTTAAAACAAAATATTTTAAAAGTTTGTTGTTGTTGATCAATTTTAAAACAAAATATTTTAAAAGTTTGTTGTTGTTGATCAATTTTAAAACAAAATTATTGTCGCACGATAACGACAATGATCAAAATAAAAAAAAAAAAAATTTTTACGAAACAAAAAGTTTTATCCGCTTCTTTTAGTTCATATCCTAAAATTGTAATGTTGTTGGGGGCTTTGGTTGTGCCGCCGATTCGCACTCGACTTGCTAAATAAAGGGCCATGTACCTGTAAATAATGATAAACTGATCGATGCGATAATAATATAATTTTTTTTAGTTATTTCCATATTCGATTTAATTAATATTTGTTTATATATGATGCTAATTTGACTCATTAAACAACCGCCCGACCTTTGTCTTTTCGCCAGTCTTGTTCTATTCTGTCTAGTTTTAAGTTACGTTTTCTAGCAGCGTTTACGATCGAATGTTCTTGTGAATTGAAATGGCACCATGCTGCCACATCTTTCGGAAAACAATGTCCCCCAAACCCACGTCGTCCATCTGGTCCTGGAACGAGTGTGTGACCGGTTCCAATCCGCGTATCTGCTGCCGCCGCCAAACGAACTGCGTCGTAATTACAGTTATGTTGTTGACAAGCGTCATACAACTCGTTAAAAAATGATACTTTTACCGATAAAAAGCAATTGCGTGTATATTTGACTAGTTCTGCTTCAGTGGTAGACATGGTCATTAACGTGTCGCTCTTAAGTATTCCAGCTTGTTTTGCGTTGGTTAGTAGCTGTTGCAGGGGTACATCGGCATTATTTTTTCCTAGAATCCAGAGGGGATTGTTTCTGAAATCTTCGTTCGCGTTGGCTTCCGTTAAAAATTCTGGCATAAAATGAACGTCTAGCGCTTGGCACGTGCCGGGAGGCACCGTAGACCGGATAATAATGTTTGATTCTGGATTGGCTTTTTTCAATTGTTTTACAACAGAAACGACAATGTCAATATGACAAGTTCCGTCTTTGCGACTGGGCGTCGGTACCGCTACAAACACAATATCGCACTGTGCGACATCTTGTAATGTAGTTCCAATGGGCATACATTTGTCTGGATCAATGTCGTATACGCAGACAATGTTTTGTTTACATTCTAGTTGGCGAGCGGCGCCGCCTACAAAGCCATTTCCAACTTGACCTAATTTAATCATTTGTAAAATATTTGCCCGGTACCCATATAGAGGGTTGTATAAATATTTTTTCTGGATTTTTTGTCAGGACTATTTAGTCAAATCCAATTTAACAAATGAATGTTCATAACACACCAGCGAATATTTCAACATCTGTACATAATATAGTCGCTGACCTTCATGCATCTGAGTTTGCTGACGCGAATGTAGATTTACAAATCGATACGATGGGTGTCCTCAACTATACCGTCGGAATGAAGCTGCGAATGACCTTTGTAGATAGTTTCAATGATGATGACATCGCTGAATGGCGTGAAATTGCTCGTAGACATGGCGCTAAAAATTTGACAACAAGGGTCAATACCTCCTCTGGACATATTGATCTCAACATCGAGTATAAAGGCGGTTCATCATCATCCAAAATATCAACGAAATGGCTTCTGAGAGCGGCTTCAATCATAGTCGCGGGCTGGTCCTTTCAACAGTTACATCTTCTGAACCCGGAGCGGTATCCATTCCCGAACGCATAGTTCGCGTGAAAAAGCCCGTAGCTCTTCAAGAATCAGAGACTGCATTTATCGAAAAGACGTTGCACTATATCTCTGAGATCCGTGGCGCGGTAAAGACAGATCTGGTGTTGTCCACGAATACACGGTACCCCACGCGTTACATTGTCATGATTCGCGGCTTGCCCATGATGTCCCTACAAGATTTTCAGAATATCCGCGACATGAACGAGAATATTCGGTCCATCACTGTGTGTATGGCCGACGAATCGATCAAAATTGACGTCTGGCGCCAAGGCAAATCTGCAAAGGGTAAGCGAAAACGCGCAAAAGAAAAGCAAATCAATGCTCAGTATGATTTGTCGTCTACGGACAAAAGAGATCGCAAATGCTTGACGCAATTATTGTTGCGTTTAAATCAGATGGATGACATCGAGTGTCAATTTGATATGCGTATTGACACGAGTACGCCAGAATATTACATTCTAGATCTGCATATAATGGACGCCATACGTTTAGGACCATTGGAGTCTGTATTGTACGAATGTCGTTCATTTTGTAACGGATTTGAGTTTGATTTTCCACATCGGAGATTGAGATCAAGATGTTTGAGATTAGCCGCTCCGTTAAAGAGAAGGACATTAACATTAAAAAATAGATAAGGATTTTATTTATCATATTCGTTTGTACTATTTAAAGTTTGATATTCATTATGACAATGTTTCGACAAATTTCTAAACGTTTTGAGCCTGTTCGTTCTGCATTGTTAAAGAAACGTCGCCAGGCGGTTCTGGGCATTCGCGAAGATACTGTAGGCATCCGCAACTCTGAATGGCAAGCGGGAGCAACACCGGACGATTTGCAGCGGCGATGGGTCGAGATTACCGGACCGGGTAACGACCCAAAGATGGTGATCAATGCGTTAAATTCTACAGCGGATGGTTACATGTTAGATTTGGAAGACTCTATGGCGCCCACGAAAGAGAACGTGTTGAAAGCTCATGAAAATATCCGCCAAGCTGTTGACGGTTCGTTGACAGTCGCTGACAGACATCTCCACGTTCGCAAGAAGCCAGTGTTACATGTCCGCCCCCGCGGCATCCATTTGCCGCATTTTGAAGGCGGTTCTGCAATGTTGTACGACATTTGCGAATTTTTGGAAGGTTCTGCTCATAAAATGATGGATAATGGACACCAGCCGTATTTGTACATTCCTAAACTGGAGTCGTACGAAGAAGCTCTGTTTGTGAATGCTGTTCTATCTGAATGTGAAAGAACTTTAGGATTGAAAGAAAACTTGGTCAAGGTGACTGTACTTATTGAAACATTTCCGGCTATTTTCCAAACCGACGAGATCATTTACGCGTTAAAAGACCGTATCGTTGGACTTAATTGTGGGCGTTGGGATTATTTGTTTAGTATGATGAAATCACTTCCAGAGCATCAATTTGCAGACCGGAAGAGCCTGACGATGTCTCTCCCTTTTATGGAAGCCTACGTTCAACAAATCGTACATACCTGTCACAAAAGAAATATTCATGCTATGGGTGGAATGTCTGCATTTATTCCTTCGAAAGAGAATTTCGCTGCATTGGTTGAGCGCGTTGAAGAAGATAAAGTTCTTGAGATCAGCCGTGGGTGTGATGGCGCCTGGGTGGCCCATCCTGGATTGATTGAACCGGTGCAAAATCTATTTGAAAAACACATTGGTACGGATCAACATCAAAAGGTGCAACTGGTCCAGGCGCCAGAACCGAATGAACTATTTCCGCCCATAGAAAGTGGTCCATACTCTAACGAAGCCCATGAAGATAATCTGGACGTAGCCAGCAAGTACATTTCTGCCTGGTTGGACGGTAACGGCGCGGTTGCATTGAATGGAATGATGGAAGATCTGGCAACTGCTGAGATTGCCCTCGCCCAAATTCGCAACTGGTCCAACCACCACCTGTGCGAGGTCGGCAAGGTGGACGCTGAACCAATTGTGAAACACATTATAGAAGAATATGTCGGCTCTTCCGAGCCGTTTCTACACGCGATTGCTGAGGATGCTCTAGCTTTGCCGGGTGGGTTTGATCGCGTTCAGTTTGACCATTCGATTTGCGAGGCACCGACACCCGGTCTTGAATTAACCAAACAGCGCGGCGCATTTCTCAAGGAATATTTAAAAACGAATGATTCCTATGGATTTCTGGGTACGAGTAACGGTGTTTCTGCGGTAAATGTAGTTGCCGGGGGTTCCGGGCGCGTCGGACCCTATGCAGGCGGATGGCAGATCAATGCCATGAAAAATAGACTCGGAATGTGTTTGCCGGATACGCTACACGTGGCCCCCGAGGAAGCCGCCAACTGTGCCGAAGAAATAAATGAACATCTTTACAGGGCGCATCTGATCCAAGAGGATACGGTAGATTACAAAAATATGGCTTTGTTGGCGGATCTGGAGCAAGGGTGGAATACTCCCGAAAAAACTAGAATTGCGGTGCGCAAAGCAGTTGAAAACGGAATAAATGTGATACACATCGAGGACCAAGGCGACAAGAAACGCTGTGGCCATCTTGGCGATAAGGAGTTGAATACGTACGAAGATTATGCTGTCATTATGCGTTCCGCCAATTTGGCGGCACTCGAAATGGGCGTCGAAGATTCCGTCACCTTTGTTGCGCGAACAGACGCTTACTCGGCCAAAAGAATTCATTATTCGGTCAATCTGGAGGATGAATCACACTCCGAACATAAATTTGTGGACTGGGGGCGCGGCGCTTCGCCCGATGGTAAATATTTGTATTTGAAAACTGGGCGCAATCCCAAAACGGACAATACCTATGGACTTGACCTGTCTATTCAGCGTGGTGCTCAAATTGTAGCGGATGGCCTCGCCACACATGTCTGGATGGAAACGCCGGATGCGGACTTGCAAGTGGCCAAAGATTTCTTGGATGGTGTCAATGGAAAGCTCGCCAAGCAGGGTAAAAGAGCCGCCGGGCTTTACAACCACTCTCCGTCCTTTGACTGGGATGTGAAATTCGTCGCAGAAGCCCGGCCACTCGCCACCGAGATCGCAAACGACATTAAATCCAATATTATATCGTATGGCAATTCCATGATGGACGATGATATTCTTCGCAATCCTTTGTTGACACAACAGTACAAAGATTCTCTTGTGCGGTTGGTCAGCGAAAGTGTAGAAAAACATGGCTCTAAAGTAAATGGCGACCACAAATTTAGCCAAGAGGCCATTCAAAAGATGATTCCGCATCTTTTGGACTATATGATGACTGAACAAGATTGGCACGCACAGTTTAAATTCGAATCCTCCTCCTCCGAACCCACCAATTATTTTAAAACGCGCCGTCGTCGAATGACAGAAGAAATGATTTCGGAAGGATTCAAACCTTTGGAACACATTACTGACATTATTGTGGACGAACGTCTGCGAAACTTTGGGCCGCAATTGGCGACATTTGGTTACAATATGCATCTGATCACATTGCCAGAATTTCATGTAACTGCCTACAGAATGCATGATCTGGCACAGCGCTTTGTAGATACCGGCATTGAAGCCTTTGTTACTACGACACAACGACCAGAAAGAATTAAATCGGAACGGGACCCCACATACACCTACTACAAGCATCAAACGGCGACCGGAACAGGCATCGAGTCCGACTTTAATACAGCTGTGGGCTCTGCCAATGTCAATACACTGGCAGATTCCACTGAAGCAGACGATCTGGCGAAAAGAAAACAATAATTTTTTACAATAAAGTCATATTTAATCTTCTAAATCTCCTTTTAATCTTCTAAATCTCCTTTTTCCACATCTACTTGTGGTACTTTCTTATATTCAGATGGATACGCGAGCTTCACGCGCGTCTTGGCAAATAATGTCGCTAAAACAATCACAATGCCCATAACGGTCCATCCGTTCAAAACATGACCAAAAAGTAGACACGACACCAATAGAGAAAACACTTGTCGGGATGTCATGACCATCGCAAACGCCGCCGCGCCATGTTGTTCGATCGTTTTGAAAATGAACCATTGGCCTATGACCGCTGGAAAACACAATGCCGCCACGTGAAACAAAATCTCTGGATGTCTCCCCGCAAACCCCACGGCCCCCGCAAATTGGCCAGAAGTCCCGACGATGATACCGGTGAATATTACGGAACAAAGATTAACGCCCCACATCATTTCCAAAGAAGGCGTATCATATTTTTTAAACACATGTGACTGCCACTGCGAAGTAAGAGCGTCCGCTATGACATAACCAAACATTAACAATAGCCCAGCAAAGGTCTGTTTGTTGGCACTCCCGTTTCTAGACACTAACGTACACGATACGCCAATAGCCAGGCATACAGCCAGTGCATATGCAACTGGTTTATATTTTTTTTTGAAAAAAAGGCATCCAACGATTAACACTGGAATAAGTTTCAATGATTTAAAGACAACCACCACTGGAAATATAGTACTCATGAGTGCACTATATTGGCATATCGAAGACACGATATTTGTTATAGAAGCAATCGAAAACAATTTGAACGGTACCGTAGACTGCGGCGGTTTGAGACTGCTCGCTACCACAGTCGCTACGCATCGGCTTAAAAAGATTAACATCCCCGGGTATTGAAATCTTTCACCGTCATAATCGATGGACATGATGCGCTCTTGTGCAACGCCCCACGTGACAAAACATGTCAACAATGCAGCAGCACACAAAGAAAAGGACAGTTTTTTGGACTCAACCTCTATAGCGGCTTTCAATTTCTTTTGAGGGAAAAAATATATCACTAACCATGCAATGCCAATGCAAGCACATTGAAAAGAACGAGAACGAAGCGTCAATGTCAGTTTGAACCATTTCGGACCCATTTTTTTGGAAGCAAATAGCCCATTTTCGTGCAAATGGGTATTGTAATGAAATCGGGAGCCCGTTGTCCATTCTACAAACGTGCCGTTCATCGCGTGAATAAGCGCGTCCGCTGCACAAATGTCCCATGTCTTAATTTTGGTCACGTGTAGATAGGCTTTGACATCTCCATTTGCAACTTCAACCGATTTATAACCAGACCCGCCGGCAGGTTCGATCGAATATCCATTTGTAAACGTTTTTACAGCGCCTGCGTGAGAGCGCGACACGATCACAGTCTCAGTCGGATATTCACTTATTTCGGAGTTTGTTTGTATTTCTTTGCCCATGACCGTCCATGTTTCGTTTCTAAATGGAAAGTGTATGATACCCGCTTTTGGAAATCCATTCAGTGTAAAACAGGCCATAATAGTCACGTATTGTGTAAGGCCCTCTGTATATTCTTGTGTTGCGTCTAGGGGGTCAACCCAAGTAAGCATATTCGGCAGTTGAGGTTCCAACGACCATCGCGATTTCCAGGTTTCTTCTGATATAATCGGCGTCAAGTCCCATTCATTCGTCAATACGCGCGAACTCTCAAGGTCCGCATTTGTTACGGGCGAGTGGTCGTTTTTCAAATGTGTTTCGTGAAAGCCTGCGCGCACAACTGCACCAGCAGCGCGGATTCGAGGCATCATGGTCTTCGTCCAACGTTCATAGAAAGGCATCCAAACAGCAACATCTTCTTGATACATATCTTCCACCCTTCTTATCAGATCGTCGTTGTAATATTTCTGAATTTTATTTTCCGCGTGCGTTGCGCGATTTTTCGCATGATTTTTTTGAAATATTGGGCTGCCTTGTATCCAGTTGGCGCCGAACGGTTCCCAGAGATTCATTGGTTTCAAAAGTTTTTGGATATCATTCGCGGCGGTGGCCATATATCCTGTAAACGTAATATATGGCCACCATTTCTTATCTAAGAAAGAACGTTGTGTTCTCCAATGGTCGTCTTTACACCACGAAATAATATCTATAAAATCGGAAAAACTCTCTGGCTTTACCTTACATGTCCGTTGTACATACGGTGTTCGAACACCCTTGTCTAAATAGGCGGAGAGGATACGTGTCAGAGGGTCGCGAAGAAAAACTGCACGAGTCCATTCAGGACTTGTCATCATGATTGTGGCTTCTTCTACTGAGAAATTTCCAAGATATGAGAGGCCATTAATACGCGGTTCATGCGGGATATGGTCATTGGCCGTTTGCCAATCGGACAATCCCATCATTCGGCGCGCGAGCTGCCTCAGAACGGTACAACCATTTTTTGGAATGGTAAATAGCAATAACTTGTACTTCTCAATGACTATTGGGCTATTGTTCCAACCACCCTTCATAATAGAGTCGCCTTTCAAAACCATTTGCGGCGGTGTCCAAACATTTCCACGAGAGAGATATTTTCCAAACATTTTCAACATACTGAGAGAGCAGCTCCGCACCGTGCCGACCGTACTCGGGGAGTCCAACCACCGATACTCGCCATCTGAAATACTACAAAGTCTCCGTAGTGATTCGTCGTCTGGGAGGAACTCGGACTGGACGACTGAATAATCAACGTTGATTGGTTGTTGTAAACCAAACTCGGTCGCGTTTATATTTTCCAAAACGGAGGGGTATCCTATAAATGAGTTCGGTGGACGCCCGAAACACGGTTCTTGCGGCATTAACATTTCTGGTAACTTTGATGCAAGTCCTTTGGCATGCACGCGTTCTAGAGCTTCCGTATATTCGTCGAAATTTAGACATTCTTTAGGGGGCGATATTTCTTTAGGCGGCGATATTTCTTTCTCCAAAAGCTTCGAATCAGATCTCACTACCCCTTTCGCCAAAGCACCCCATGCTGACTTAGTCAAACGACGAGCTCCAGACGGACCCGCAAGCTTCAAAAGGCGCTGAACTAACCATGGCACGCGTGCCGGCCCGTCGCATTCGATATACTTGCGAAATGTCGAAATGTATCGGTCCAGCGGATCAATAACGACCTGCCACAACTCGGAACCGTCACCTGGCGCGCGTTCTAACACATTTACTATACCAGTGGGTGGTTCGGTCCAGGTCTTGACATTTTCCACGTATTTGCAATTCGGCGATGCTTCAAAAGGCGCGCCATAGATACTGCGATAAACGGCATCGTATACGTCCCATGTACGGACGCCTTTATTGGCTGTACATATAGCAAATGAGGATGGCGCCAGGCGTCCGGTTGTATATTGGATAATTTTGTGAGCAGTAGCAGGACACAATAATATAAACAATAGAATCGACAACATTGGTAGAGATTCGCCAATACTATATAGACAAATTTACTTAGAAAATCAGATTTTCCTTTATCAAAAACATGACCGTAACGTACGGACACATGCGCATCACAGTCGCGCCCAATCCTCTATACAATGATAATACGCTATGTTGACGAACCATTGACAATACACCAGGTATCTGAGGTTTGGAAATGATGCCTGACATTCTCCATGTTTTTATTACATCCATCGGATTCGAAATCAACGACGTGCAAACGCCAGCAGTTATAGATGCTGTAATGTCCACAGGCCCCTCAAATCCTTTACTTATAAGCCATTCCTTTGTATGATAAAACGATGATATTTGACTCGAGGTTACGATTGCCGCACGAATCACCGTCGGCCAGCCACCGCGCCAAAAATCGAATATATTTTTCTTTTTGAGATTTCCCACTTGGGCTTGCTTCTGAACTTTGGCCAAATCGAAGGGGGTCGCTACAAATGCGCCAACAGAACCCACAAAAGCACCCTTCAGCATTTTTTCGGGCAGAGAAAGCGTCCTATATGGGCCTATATTGTCATAAAGGCCGAAACGAATGCCCGAATAAAACACTTGGCGCTTGAGAGCATCCGGAAGTCCGGCGAATAGTCGTTTATACGAACAATTCGGAGATATTTGTTTGCGAACTTTAATAACGTCTAAAGGATGGGTTGCCATGGTCGCCGTCATGGCAGAGATGGCCCCTACAAAAAAAGATTCCATTTATCAGTTCGAGTATAAGTATATACTTCATCGGGTAAATGGTCCTCAGGGGAAGCGCAACAAAAGGGACAACCGTTAGTAATTTTATATGTGGGGGGATTGCAGGTTGTTGCTCAAGGACATTGGTCGCTCCCCTTGACAGAGTGAAAATCTTAATGCAAACGACGAAATCACATCTATCATTGTCACATACGATACAAAAAATTATTTCTGAAGAAGGTATGCACACTCTGTGGAAGGGAAACGTCCTCAACTGTTCGCGTATACTTCCTTACTCAGGGCTACAATTTGGTTCGTACGATTTGTGCAAATCGGCGTTTTTTGAACAACCATTAACTATTCCAGAGCGGTTAGCCTCTGGAACGGTGGCTGGCATTGTGGCAACTACCACAACACACCCATTAGACACTATCAGACACCGAATATTAATGTACAATGATATACACACAGTTGGACAGGCGACGCGTTCATTAATGTCCGAAAGAGGGCTTCTATCGCTGTTTAAAGGGTACGGGTCTACTATTACTGGTCTAGTGCCATTTATCGCTGTCAATTTCTGTACATTTGATACGTTGAAATACAATTTGCAATGGACATCTACGCCCGGTATTCTGACCATGGGCGCGGGGGCAGCTATCATTAGCCAAAGTATTTGTTATCCCCTTGACACCATTCGACGACGAATGCAGATCAAAGGTACGCCTTATAAACACGGTGCCGATGCATTATTTAAGATTGTCACCAAAGAAGGGGCCTTCAAATTGTACGCAGGGATCTCTGCGAACGCTTTAAAGATCATACCGAATAACAGTATACGGTTTTTAGTCTACGAGTGGACTCGCGCCGCACTGGATTTTTAATAAAAAATAAATTTTATATAAAGGGACGGTTGTCTGTACCCACATGCTCTCGAAAATTTTTAGGCGTACATTTACTTCTTTAAAACACTCAGAAGGCGTCCAACATCAATTGACACCGAGACAATTATGCGATTTCGAATGTATTGCAAACGGTTCGTTTAATCCGCTACAAACGTTTATGAACCGTTTGGACTACGAATCTGTCGTTGAGCGCGGACGCCTCGCGGACGGTGCGCTGTGGCCCATGCCCATTGTGCTGGACATACCCACAGAAACAGCAGAACAACTCGAACAAACGGAACAGCCTTTGATCTTGCGCGATCCACAGTTTAATTTTTTGGCCAAGATGGAAGTTTTAGAAATATTTAAACCGGATTACAGCATAGAGGCGCAAAAAGTCTTTGGAGGCGACCCAGAACATCCCGCCATACAATACAAACAAGAACCCTACTGTGTTTCAGGCTCAATACAAGTACATCAACTACCTATACATCACGATTACACGCATCTGCGGTCCACGCCAGCAGACATCAAACTTCCAGAGGGGCCCGTGGTAGCGTTTCAGACACGAAACCCCATGCACAGAGCTCACATGGAACTCGCCAGCAAAGCCGCAGAAAGCGTAAACGGAAACGCTCTCATTCATCCTGTTGTGGGTGTGACAAAATCAGGCGACATTGACTACCACACCAGGATCAAATGCTACCAAGAAATCATAGAGGATGGAAAACTACTTGGACAGCCCGCTGTTCTGTCATTGTTGCCGTTGGCTATGCGAATGGGAGGCCCGAGAGAAGCCCTCTGGCATGCACTCATTCGACAGAATTACGGCGCCACACACTTCATACTCGGTAGAGATCACGCGGGTCCCGGAAGTAATTCAAAGGGAAAAGATTTTTATGGCCCATACGAAGCACGCGACTACGCCCTACAATTCCAAGACGAATTGGATATAACACTTTTGCCATTTGAAATGATGGCATATGTCGAAGAAAAAGACACGTATATGCCCATGGACCAAATTCCGGAGGACTGCGCAGTCAAATCCTTATCCGGAACCGAAGTGCGTAGACGTCTGCAAACTGGCGAGGATATTCCAGCATGGTTTACACCACCAAAAGTAGTAGATATATTGCGCAAAACAAATCCCCCAAAATCAAAAAGGGGAGTCACTCTATTTTTTACTGGTCTATCCGGAAGTGGAAAGTCCGCCATTGTAGAGGGCGTCACCGCAAAATTGAACGAAAAAACATTCCGCTCTACCACCGTATTGGACGGAGACGAACTCAGGACATTTCTAAGCTCAGAACTAGGATTCAGCAAGGAACATCGGGATCTCAACATTAAAAGAATTGGTTATGTTTCTTCCCTAATTAATCAGGCCGGGGGCATTGTATTGACGGCCGCCATTGCCCCATACAGAGAAACACGCGACATTGCCAAACAATTGGTCGTTGCGGCAGGCGCAGATTTTGTAGAAGTCTTTGTGGACGCTTCCGTTGAAACGTGCGAATCGAGAGATGTCAAAGGACTCTACAAATTAGCGCGCACCGGAAAAATTCCAAACTTTACCGGCGTCTCAGACCCATACGAAGAGCCACTGAGTCCAGATATTCAGATACCGACCGCCGAACAAACATTGCAACAGTCCATAGACACTATCATTGAATATCTACAAAAACATAAATATATATAATTATTAGTCACTTGTTTACGAATACGATTTACACACCTGAAAACTAATTTCTTGCTGCCGAGTGGATCGCCCTGCCTTCGAACGAGCTCGCCGTGGAACTCTCATCGACTTCTACATATATTGAAAGAACCGCCTGAAATCGAATCAGGATACATACCACCAGGCACGGTTCTGAAAAAAGCTTCCGTCGAGATTTGAACTTGAGAATAGTTGGTTAGAATAATCAATACATACAATACAAACAAAACAATTTTACTCACCGCATTACAAGTGCGATGATCTGCCGCTGGAGCTAATTCGGCATGTGAACTCTGTACAGGGCTTAAACCTGTCTAAACTCTTCGACCAGAACAGAGGAAAAATCAACGGGTGCACTTGATCGAAGCCATTTGTTTAAATGGTTAGGACAATGGGGTCGAACAAGGCACCGGGCCAAACCGGAAATCGAATCCGGGTCAGCTGCACCCAAAGCAGCTATACTACCACTATACTATTTGGCCAAAATACTCGCAAAAGATCCAGTTTAACGTCATGGCGGACAAAAGCTCCTGCAAGAATCGAACTTGCATTTCCGGTGAGTATATAGTACCGGTGTGCTACCATTGCACCAAGAAGCTGAAAAAAAAACATTCCTCGTACGGGAGTCCAGTGCCGCTCGCGTGGCAAAGTATCATAGGCCTAGACTAACGAGGAAAAAGATTTGCTCCTTGCGGGGCTTGAACCCACGACCTTCGGCTCATAACTATGGATGAAATAGAGGTTGTGGACGTCAGTTAAACATTCAGAATGGCATACATTTGGTAAAAAACATTACTTACGACCGATGCTCTACCAACTGAGCTAAAGGAGCGCCAAGTCTTAATATGGGCACTGCCCCCATTCCTCCGGTTTCTATAACACCGAGGCGTGCTTCACCCCAATACCCCAATAGACTAAAAAGAAAAAAGTTTCTATCGCGCCCCTATACACCTAAAAAGAATGTGCCACCTACGAGATTCGAACTCGTGCGATAATTAAATCAAAGGATCTTAAGTCCTCCCCCTTAGACCAGCTCGGGCAAAGTGGCAGGAGACAGTTTAAAGTGATGTCCAGTTAAAGTGATGTCCAGCACTCCTAATGACAATGTTAATCATAATGTTAATCATAATGTTAATGACGAATGTTAATGACAATGTTAATGACAATGTTAATGACAATGTTAATGACGAATGTTAATGACAATCGAAGCGTCGTCTGGGTCGGAAAAAAAAAATATAAGATTGCCTTTTTAACGCCATGCGGGGCGGGCTTACCTTTGGGAACTTTGGGAGCACATTACAACCCTTGGCAACTTGCAATACCCTCTTGCAGATATTCTGCCCGTAACAGTTTAATGTCATGCTGGACAAAAGCTCTTGCAACAATCGAACTTGACTGATGTATATCAATGGAGTAGTGGTTTCCTTCAAAGGACTAAAAAATTTAGTCAATAAATTGATACCATCCATAGGAATCGAACCTACGATCTATTCTCCAGAACATGGTAAAAAAAATATAGGTGCCGCCGCAACCTGTGGATGATTCGGGGGAAATGAACACATTTCAAACCCAGAGGTCAGAGATGAAAAACAAAGTTCATATACAAACACAGACGAAACTTAGATGTTCACTAGATATCATTCAACACAAAAAAAACACATAAAAGTTACGTATGTTTTTCCCAGTGGCTTATATACTCCATACTGTATAAAACGATCTTTGATTTACACTATATATGTCGAATTATAATTACACACGCTAAAAATAGAAAATGATTAAATTGGCGGCTCTATGTTCTATTCATATTATTGGGGACTGGGGAAGACGTGGACAGTTTTTGCAGATACCTATCGCCGAAAAAATGCAAGAAATTGAACACGACGCCGTAATCTCGACGGGGGACAATTTTTACCCAGACGGAATTACGGATTCAGATGACCCACAAATACAAGAGTCCTGGTCAGCGGTATACAACCCTTCGCGGCCGTGGTACGTCGCTCTTGGGAATCACGACCATCGGGGAAATGCCACCGCTCAAACATTAATAGACCTTGAATATTGGAATATGCCAGCCTCCATTTATACCGTTACGATCTGCAAACACACCTTTGTTTTTATGGACAGTACGGTCGTAAGCGGTGAAGACTGGCAGCACGTGGACCGTCTATTGTCGGAAGGGGGGCCAAATAAATGGCTAGTAGCTCATCACCCAATTTACTCAGGGGGTTATCATCATGATGTTCCTGAGGATTACAGAGATAAAATGACAGAACTATATAAAAAATACGATCTTAGAGCTATCGTCTCCGGTCATGACCACAATCTACAATATATCGAATGGGGAGATGTCCGTCAAATTGTATCGGGTGCTGGAAGCTCGACGTATGGTTTCCGTTCGTCTCAACAAGGTGTAGAATTCTTTTCAGATAAGGCAGGGTTTGTTACATTTCATTGTTACGACCAAATGACAAAAATAAAATACGTCGGAATTTCGGGGTCAATCTACGAAACTGAAATTGAATCGATTTCGTAAAATATTTTGTTTTAAAAGTTTCGATTACTTTAAAATATATTGAAATAACTTTAAAATATATTGAAATAACTTTAAACAATATTGAAATGACTTTAAAATATTTTGTTTTGAAATAACTTTAAAATATATTGAAATAACTTTAAAATATTTTGTTTTGAAATAACTTTAAACAATATTGAAATGACTTTAAAATATTTTGTTTTGAAATAACTTTAAAATATATTGAAATAACTTTAAAATATTTTGTTTTGAAATAACTTTAAACAATATTGAAATAACTTTAAAATATTTTGTTTTGAAATAACTTTAAACAATATTGAAATAACTTTAAAATATATTGAAATAACTTTAAAATATTTTGAAATAACTTTAAAATATTTTGTTTTAAAGTCACAAACTTTTAAAATATTTTGTTTAAGATTGATGTTTTTAATCTTAAAATGGTCGCTGGTCTCAAAAACCCTGTCAATGATGACCTACTCGCGGGCTCGCTTTCCCATTTTCATACTAAATCCAAGAACCACAGACCCCTATTTTCCTGGGACTTTCCCAGAGAAGTATAAAGACCTTCGAACTTGAAAGCAGATGTCCTCTGAAGATTTCGAAGTTCTTAAGCAATTGGGCCAAGACGGTGCTCAGGGTGTTGTCTCCTTGGTAGAGTTTCCGAATGGCCTCCGCGCCGCAATGAAACAATTTAAATCTACAAAATCCAGCGCGAGAATTCAATCTGAGGCTGATTTCCAACAAAGAGCGGCGGAGGCGGGCATTGCGCCGGAAGTAATGCGCGTCGATCCACTTAAAAAGCGTATATTTATGGAGCCTATGGATGTTCGCATCGTGGATGTCCTTAAAGGGGGTCATGGTCATTTCATCCGCGATTTAAACCATATTATGCATACGTTGGACGACATCGGCATCTTGCACAACGATGGGAATGCTTTGAACTTAATGTTAGATTCGAATGATTGTTTGAAGATCATTGATTTCGGCCTTGCGAAAGAGATTACTGACAAAGTTCGTAAGAAATGGCAGGGCGAGCCTAATATGAAGGTAACACTACATATGATGAGAAAGGGCCTAAGAAAGTACAAGATAAATGTTTAGAGGATAAATGTTTAGAGGATAAATGTTTAGAGTATTTAAGTGTTATTTTTTAGTGTAAACCCGATGGGAAATTATTTAAGTTCTGATATGAATTGGCATGTCTATCGCAGAGCATTGTCTACAGACGAATGGACACCGGCTGCTTTGCAGACTTGGGGGGCACTCTCTTTGGAAGACGCTCTGTCACAATTCAAGCACGAAGTCTTCACATTTGCATTGTCAAAGCATACTGAATATGAGGATACAAAAGCGATTTATTTGTATCATGGGAATCATCGTATTGCTAAAGCTCAGTTAGATTCCGAAACCAAACAATTGGAGGTTTGGTCTACTTCTATTCGCGAATGGCTGAACTGTTCGGAAATGTTGGCGTCGCAACGATATCCAAAATACGAGACCACCTTTTTCAGCAAGTATGTGAAGGAATATGCCTGGATGAATACGCAGACGATTACATTTGTACATAAAGAATAAAACTATAAAAGGACGTCATTGTATATAAAAAAATGCCTTGTGACAAAAATTTCAATTTTAGACAGGGATGGTTGATTGGCTGGGGTTTTTTGGTCACTCTTTCTTTAATCGCTCTCGTAAACGTTTCCAAAGACACTTGCCATGCATTTGTTCCCATTTTACTTTCTAGAGCGTTAACAACGGACCCATATAGAGGCATTTGTCTCGTATTTTGTTTGTTTGCCGCGATCAGTTCTATTTATTTAAATTCAATATTATTGTCTGTGGGTTTTTTCGGATTCTTTAGTGCCTTTTTAGTGTCTATGTTTGAAACGGAGGCATCACACGACGCGTTCATATTCTTTTCATCTCTACTGGTGATGTATGAATGCCGACCAAAGGGCACGAATATATATTGGAAAGTGCATTGGTGGAGTACTGTGGGGTTCATAGTCATCTGCGCCGGGTGGTTCATGTACATATGGTTTGGTTGTCGGGCTGTTGATTGGGACGGAATCGGCCCAATTCCTCCGTCTGTCTATTGTGCACGGTGTTCCTGGTGGTTTGTTTCAGAGTACCTTGCGTTTTGGTCGATGTTCATGCTAGTATGGTGGAAAATTGATCCGACTTTAAAATGGCATGATAAAATTTACAGGAGACTCCCTATGGATTCGGACGCAAGCTCGCAAGATACAACGGCATCCAAAGAAAGATTCAAAGATGAGGTGACTGTATTAAATTTTTAGTGGACACTGAAAATAGAAAGGTCTATATAAGTTTAAATGTTTTTGTCATAACATGTCATCTAATTTATACGGTGGTCTGGCATTACTTTCTTTAACAGGTACAGTGTTTACATTTTTTGGTGGGGCAACCGAAATAGTGGGCATAATTATCACAATAGGCGCCAACGGACTCGCCATCTCTCTGGCCATGAAAAATAAATACAATTCGTCCAATGTTCCAATCGAAGAAGAAACAACGCACTAACCAACACGGATCAAAATGTAAGTCAAGGACATGGGCGTTCAATGCTGCTTGTTCAAAGTGGTTCGTTAAATATAAAACAGATTCGCACATTTTGATGATTTACGCGTCATCTATTAAAAAAATAATGTATGGGCGGCACTAATAAAAAAAAAAGAATTCCTTTGTTTTTTATGCCGAGCACATCATACAATCTTCCTCTTCCCGTATTTCCATCTTCTGCTTCTTTGCTTGTACGGTAAACTGTAAAGCTTTTACCTTTGGATTTGACCTCAAATAATACTGCCCTGTCTTCAGGCCTTTCTTCCAAGTATAGAAGTGAACGGAAGTAAGGACAGCCCTCGTCGGCTCTGGCAGGTGGATATTCAATGACTGTGATTGGTCAATGTACTGTCCACGGTCCGCTGCCATATCTATAATTTTTCGTTGAGATATCTCCCAAACGGTTTTGAACGTCTCGCGAATATCGTCCGGTATTTCCTCTATCTTTTGAACTGACCCACGGTGTTGGATCAATTTATTACTTAAACTGTCGGACCAAATGCCTCTGTTGATAAGAGCCTGTTGTAAATACTTGTTAATAACAATATATTCGCCCGCAAGAACTCTTCTCGTATAAAGATTCGAAGTTCTGGGTTCAAAGGACTCTGTGTTGCCAAGTATAGATGCCGTAGAAGCGGTAGGCATTGGCGCCGTCAATAATGAGTTCCTTGCGCCGTATTGTATGAGTTTTTGTTTGAGTGTTGACCACGGATGTCTTTCATCTGAGTGTATGCCTCCCCAAAGATTCAGTTGTGTGAGTCCACGTGAGAAAGGTGAACCTTTAAAACTTGGATAGGGACCATCAACTTTGGCCATTTCAACGGATTCGTCCAAAGCCGCGTAGTAAATCGTTTCAAATATGTTTTTGTTCATCGCGGCGGCTGCTTCAGATTCGTATGGCATGTTTAGCATCTGAAAGCAATCCGCCATGCCTTGTACACCGATGCCAATGGGTCTATGTTTCATGTTGCTGTTTCGTGCTTGTGGAATTGGATACCAATTGATGTCAATCGTTCGGTTGAGATTTTTTGTTACGAGTCTTGCTGTTTGTTCCAATTGCTTAAAATCGAATTTGCCTGTACGAATGCACTCGGGCAGTGCAATAGAAGCCAACGTACATACAGCCGCTTCGTCGGGAGACGTGTACTCGACGATCTCGCAGCATAAATTTGAACCGCGGATCGTACCCAAATTTTGTTGGTTTGATTTTTTATTACAGGCGTCCTTGTACATCATATACGGTGTTCCCGTTTCAATTTGCGCATCTAAAATAGCAAACCATACTTCTCTGGACGATTCGAACGTTTTCACAACGTTGCCATTGCGCTCACATTCTTCGTAGAGTTTGCGATATTCGTCACCCACGGCATCCTGAAGCCCAGGACATTGAGTTGGGTCGATGATCGACCAAGGTGCATTCGCTTCCACGCGTTGCATGAATAGATCCGAGATCCACAGACCATAGAATAAATCTCTAGCTTTTTCAGATTCTACACCATGATTCTTCTTTAGTTCAAGAAAGTCCAAGATATCCGGGTGGTGAGGCTCAATGAACATCGCAAATGAACCCTTACGCTTACCACCGCCTTGATCAACGTACCGCGCTGTGTCATTAAAGACTCTCAACATTGGTGTAAGACCATTTGAAACGCCATTCGTGCCCAATATGGGCGAACCCGAGCCCCTGATGTTCGAAATCGACAGGCCAATTCCGCCGGCGCCCTTGGAGATGAGGGCACATCTTTTGAGCGTTTCAAAGATCCCCTCGATCGAATCATCGCCCATCGTCATTAAGAAGCATGACGCCAACTGTTGTTTTGCAAGTCCTGCATGAAAGAGGGTTGGCGTAGCATGCGTATAAAGCATTCTCGACGTCGCTTCATACGTTTTTCGAACCATGTCAATATTATCCCCGTGCAAAGCCACAGCTACACGCATAAGCATATACTGCGGCCTTTCCACTATCACATTCTGCACTTTGAGCAGGTATGATTTCTGTAAAGTCCTAATTCCCATAATATCGTATTGAAAGTCGCGTTCATGCACGATCATGTCGTTAAATGTTTGTCTATTCCGCAGACATGTGTTTACAAACTCTGTGGACAACGTGTCGCGAAGTTGCACCATAGATTCCACAAAAGTCTTTGGCGTTTGACGGTGAATCATGCTGACGATGACGCGCCCACCTAGAGCACCATACTCCCAGTGGCGAACAGTCAATGACGCACACACTTCAGCCACGTGTTCGGCCAATTCCACCGTAGACATTCCGGCACCCAAAGTAACATTTTTAGACACTTTTCCTGACATACACTGGTTCAAACGAGGATGAATTGAACACAACTGATTCAAATACTTATTTTGTTTGGGGACTTGGTACTTTTGATGCATACCACTGCGCTTTGTGATAGTGATCGTTGACATGGATTCTTGTAAAAAATGTGCATTTATACTTCATTATTTGCCTGCAAAATAAGTCCAGGTTTTTGGGATTCGTCCTCATCGAGTGCCAGTGCTATGGCCTCCATCGCATTTTCGTCGTAAATATCCGCACCAAATGCATCGTCATTGTCCAATACAGAGTTGTATTTAGAAATTCCCAGACAACGTGAGAAACGTGCACCCATGATTATTTATATTAACCGTTACCATTTATAGTCCTTAATATATTTTTTCGAGCATATGTTACTCTTATTTGCTTAATCAATACCTCAATAAGAGATTTGTTATAAATCATGAATTGTCAATGGAAAGATGCGTCAGCATGTCTAAAAATTTTCAAAGCTATCCAACACACAAATCCAATGGTTAATTTGGACTTTACGGTGGATGGCGTTCATATTATGAGTATGGATACGAGCAAAACCTCTCTAGTAAAGCTCGTACTGGCAAAAGATTACTTTGAATCATACACATGTCCACAAACAACTACTATAGGAGTTTACACTGAAACGTTGTGCAATGTTTTACAAAAGATCAAAAAGAATCAACTCAGTTGGAAAGCTAGTGACAATGCCCTCGTTATTGTGTGCCATTCCTCAGACCAAAAAACAGAATTCTCCTTGCGTGCGATAGATATTGAAGAAGACGCTCTCGATATTCCAGAACTAGAAGATGACGTAGCAGTGACCATGCATCCAGCCACTGTCAAAGACATCACCGAAAAATTGTTGATGGGAAAAACAGATGTACACATCAACATCAACAACCAAAATATGGAATTGACATCGGAATCCACAGAATTTGGGAAAATTACACACACCGAGCCCATTGCCGGGGAACGTGTAAGATTGGATGCTTTCCGTAATGCCGTGGACATTGCTTTATCTTTCCACGCCATTAAGAGCATGTTCATCTTTAGCACGTGTGGCGAAAATGAATGTTATCTGGGCTTTTCGAATCAAATGCCTTCGAGATTAAAGGTGACGCTTTCAAGAACTTCTTCTCTATCTCTATACGTAGCTCCTAAAATAATAGATAACGATTAGATATAAAAAAATTATCGTTTATTTTCTTCAGCGGTTTCAGCTTTATGGCAAATAGTATGTAACAATCTGCACTTGGCTCTTTCGAGCGGCCACTGTTTTTGGAAATACGCCTCGGATTTGTAGACGAGCTGAGAGATCTGAATGGTCCATGTGGCACGATCCTTGTGCGCCCAATCAAATGTTTGAACGTTTTCCGGCATGACTTTACGGCCACACACACCCCACGCGCCCCCACACTCACAGACACCCACTCGAAGTTTTTCGTCGTTAATGATCTTTCGCCGGCGGATCCTGGCCGGCTGTGTTTGGACGCCTCTCTCTTTTTTGGACTTAATGCGGTGGCACGACCGGCACAAAGGCTGACACTTGGCCAGTTCCTCCTTCAGAGCTTCTGGACCACCGTGCCACGCCCACCAAGAATAGTCACTACATCTGCGGACTTTTTTCCCCAAGTAGTGATCGGCTTCGATCGCGTCAGAGCAGCCACAGTGGGCACATGTCTTGTCCTTTTTCCAGTCGAGCCAGACTTGCCGGCACTGGCCAATCAAAGTCTCCGGGTTCCTTTGAGTGCGATACGCAATGTCCAGGCAGTCTTGGCACGTGTTCGTGGGCTTTTTGCGGCGCGCGTGCCTCGATATAAACTGGTCTTCGGGCCGTATATGACAGCACTTTGTACACATTCGATGTCCGTCCGGGACGGTTTGTTCGGCGGCCAAGCGTTTGCGCTTTCTGTTAGATTGTCGGGCACCTGTCCGACAAGTTGGACATGTCTTGTATTTGGTAGTGTGCATGCGCGTGCAAGTTTTCTGACTGCATTTCTTGGCCATAACGGACATATAAATTGGTAGTCTATAAACATAATTATAAAAAAATCATATATAATTAGCTTATATTTTTTCACGATCGATGCATTTGCCAAACAACGTTGTCAAACATATCCTTGAATATCTCCGAGGAGATCTCTTTTACAGAAATAGATGCGTGCACACTGTTGTAAGGGGGAAAAGGAAACGCACATGTAGAAATAGACCGATAAAAGACTCTACGTTTTGCGCGGTACACGAAAAAATATTTCAAGGGACAAACTCCCATTGGGAGGCACTCATTAAAGTAAACGAATTTATGATTTATTAATACTTTTGTTTACATTATATGGCTTAAACGTATCTAAGACTCGAATGAGCGGCTCGTGGACCCGGCGCCTGCCCACACTGCGCCGCAAATAGCACCGGAAGCGAATGATGGGTCCAACATAAACAGTATAAAAATTATAAACAATGACAGGAAAACTGCCACCGCCGGTGTATGACGGACGGTCAGTTCTATATTATCATACGTCGGTCCTTTAATATCAATGGCCGTAAGGCTGTCCAAGTTGCTCGGAATGCCATTACACTCCCATTTATAACACTTATCTGGCTTAAAAATGCGATGTCCGATGCAAGATACGTCTGAAAGTTTCGCGCATGCTTCAGATCCTTTACAACTCATTGTACCGACACCATTTTTAGGGTCGATGACCTTTGTGGTCTCATCTGGACACGTTATAGGTTCGGAGACCTCCGAGGCGATTGTATGTCCAATTCCAACCATTATGAGCGCTATCATGAAAGTTGAATGCATATTTTTGATGACTTTTTATGGGCCAGAATAATTTTGGTAGTGAATCTAGTAATATTTAGTAGTTAGTTCTTCGGAAATTTCCACAGAAAGGTATCATTTGAACGAAGAATTGTCGGCAGTCATGAAACAAAATATTTTAAAAATAAAATTGCTCGAACTAAAAACTTTTAAAATATTTTGTACGAAGGGCATATCACATAAGTAACAATTATTCTTAAACGATATAAAAGGACAACCAAAAGATCAAAAAAAAATGGATCGCTACATTGAAATGGGGTTTACTAGCGAACAAGCCGACATGGCCGTCGCTAGATTTGGCGACGATCTACATGCCGGTTGTCACTGGCTAATGACTCGCGAATCGATGGGTTCGATTCCTAAACGTTTGAAAACTGTTTCTAAATCGGATTCTAGAACGTATATCGGGTCCACCGTCCGTTTTAATGAGCAAAAGTACACTGTGGATAAGTTTGATGAGGTTCACGCTATAGTCCGTCTTCGTCCAGTGGGTGGTGGACAAGTTAGTTGGGAACATATTGGCGACGGTCGTCTCGAATGGGTGCGTGTTTTGCACGAACGTGAATCTGTTACGGTTCCTCGTGCATCTTGGAAACGCAAAATTGCCATGTTCAAATTTGATCTGAATTATGTTGTTGAAGAACAGAGACGAGAAATCAACGAACAAAATGTACTGAGTAAAATTATACGCTACGGAAGACCCAACAATAGTATCGAAGATTGGGATATTTGGAAAGCAATCGCCTCCTTATCCAGAGAATATGTGCACGAACCTTCTGGGACGCGTCCCAGAGGATTATACAGCAATGAGGTGCATATATTTCGGATGGAATGCATGTCTTATTTGCACGCTGTCGGTGACGTGTATAACATTTCACCCGACGAAATGAATGAAATGATGTTTAACGAGAGTGTTCCTACCATTTTGGCCCGGTTTCCGGAACAATGTCGAGGCCATTTGTCTAAAAAGATTGACCAGTGGAAACACCCACAGCCATATATGAAAAAGGTAGTTGAAAAATGGCGCAAGAATTGTTTACCATTGGTGTTATTCCATTGCGAATTTATACAAGATGCTGACGCCTATTTTTCCGTCATCTTCCATGACATGACATTTGTGAGGCCGAACCAATACGAACCGGGCATGCATAAACAATTTCAAAGGCTATTTTTTCATATTTTCCCCGATACAATCGGGCCAAATCGCGTGAACGGACCCATGGACACACAATTTATGAATGGGATCCTGCGAAATGCAAAAAAAAAAACACAAATGACAATGGACGTTAGTCCTAATTTCGTGTCCGAGTTATTCCCCTATCAAAACAAATGCGTTCGATGGCTGTATGAACGCGAGCGTATGGCGTCAACCTCTGCATGGGGATGGACAACGCACAGTTTAAAAGATGGGTTTGTTTTTTATACGCATGTGTTTGGACATTTGTCCTTGACGGCTCCTAATTCCACTGTACATGGGGGACTACTGGCACAGGACGTTGGTATGGGGAAAACCGTCGAAATGTTGGCTCTTATAGTGTCACACAAAGCGCCTGGCCCGACACTCGTGGTAGTACCCACCACAATGTTGGCTGTATGGATATCCGAAGCAAAAAAACACACACCGGCGCTAACCGTCGTCAAATTCCACGGAGCTAGGCGAGTCAAGGACATGAATATTCTAAAGGCGGCCGACATTGTGTTGACCACTTACAAAATTGTCGTCAACGAAACCTCGCAACACGTACCCACCATTGGCTCTGTCAAATGGGGCAGAATCATCCTCGACGAATCGCATGAAATGAAAGCCGTCACTACCGCCACCACCAAAGCCATCTGTAGACTATATGCTCCATACCGCTGGTGTGTATCCGCAACACCCTGGCCAAAATGTCCTTCAAGCATTGTCAGTATGCTCGCATTCCTTGGCGTTACGCCCTTTGACGAAGCCCCGAATCAAGGAGCTTACTCGTCCGCGGCTCTGACAGTGAGAACGCAAGGCAGATACAATCCCACTCTTTTCCACAATGTATTGTCAAAATTGACGTTTTGGCAAAAGAAAAGACATGTGCGCCTGTCTTTGCCACCCGTCCGCGAACAAACCGTTGTGTGCAAAAATGCGTGGCCAGAAATATACGCCCATCTTGTAGACGTGGTGGGCGCAAGAACACATGCCGATGACGGCGACGCGTCAGTGAACGCAAGAACCAGAATACTTCATTATACAAGATGGCTGAGGCAAGCAGCCACACATCCCAGCCTTAACAGATTGTCACACTTTGGGGCACCATCGCTAAATCAGACCGTACATACCGAGTCCACGGGAATTGGCCAATTCTTACAAACACTAGGCACCGCGAGATACGACCAATCGCTCAGAGACGTGATTGATTCTTGGACGCGCGGCCAGGAAAAATGCTCCATATGTATGGGAGCCATGGACAGGCCCACTTTGACACACTGTCACCACCTGTTTTGCTTTGAATGTATTCAAACAGCATATCAACACGATACACAACGCAAATGCCCTCTATGCAGAGAACCAGGAGGCACGCATCCATTGGAAGAATTGACACTAGAAGATTCCGGGGCTCGGGTCGTGGAAGAAACAACGTGCTATGTTGCCGATCTTCAAGGAAATACCGTCGAAATGCCCAAAAATATTCACGACAACATTTTACAATCGGCGTCAACCGCCGGGAACAAATTTGACACTCTCTTTGGCATGATACAAAAAAAAGAAGAAAAATTTATCGTCTTCACACAATTCCACAGCACATTATCACTACTATGCAAAAACATGACCAAAGCAAATATACCATACACGTCCATCGAAGGCAGAATGACGCCAAATCAAAGGTTCAAATCCATACAACAATTCCAAAACGACCGCTCGACAAGAGTATTCGCAATGACTACGAAAACAGCTTCCGTAGGCATTACACTAACAGCAGGCTCGCATGTCGTATTCATAGAACCATGCGAAAACGACGCCATCAGAAAACAAGCCATTGGAAGAGCTTGGCGAATAGGACAACAACAACCAGTCACTGTTACCACTCTACAAACAGAAGGCACCATCGATGGCGTTGACAATATATTGGAACATATGCGTAGTCATCAAGTCAGCGAGCCAGCGCAGACACTACCGACTACATCCACTTTGTCGGGGCACGCTATTTAAACAAACTCTTTTTTTTATTATAATGATCAAATATTTTACTGTAATTTTGTACATACTCACACATGCTACAATATGGGCTTGGCTCGAAGTAGAAATGGAGGGAAAATATGGATGGGCAGTGAACATGCCCACCAGTTGCGCGTTTGGCGGATGGACATGGTACCATATCGCCATGAACTTAATTGTTATCCTGACCGTAGGAGCAGTAACACCCATACAAACATACCATTTCAAACACAACTGGGAAAAATACATCGCAACTGCATTACTCTTTGTCTTTAGAGCAGCCGTATGGTTCTGCGTCGAAGACATCATGTGGTTCGTCATAAACGACAACTTTGGAATTGAAAAATACAATAAACAGCACGTTTACTGGCATGCCGATAAAATTTGGTTCGCAGGAACACTACTACTAAACTGGCTCGTACTATTCGCTTCTATAGCCCTTGGAGCAGTCGAATATTGGGCCACAAAAAGCATAAGAGTTTTCATAGAAACCGCCACGGCATACGCTTTCTTAATGTGTGCGGCCGTCGCGAGCACCTTCATGACTTACGGCATGCAAAATACAATACCAGACAAAACAGATTGCTTTGGACAACACTCGATATTATTTGACCTTAACCATACTATGGTTACACGGCGTTAACTTTACAGCACTATTTAATAGGCCATTTTTAAAAAGAATATGAAACAAATATTTTTATTAACCATTTTATTTGTTGTCGCTGTGGCCCAAAACACGTCACAAAGCATGGACGCCATGACCAATGCGACCAATCCGGATACGGACGCTGTGGCCCAAAACACGTCACAAATCATGGACGCCGTGGCCCAAAACACGTCACAAATCATGGACGCTGTGGCCCAAAACACGTCACAAAGCATGGACGCTGTGGCCCAAAACACGTCACAAAGCATGGACGCCATGACCAATGCGACCAATACGGACGGAGACGGTGTTGGCGATGCCTCTACAGTGGAAGATGGTGCTGTAGTCATTGAAGCAGACGATGGCGCTGCACTACCACCATTGTTGGCAGAGGGGGAAGAAGATGGCACAGGTGACGGTGCTGTTGTCGATGATACCGACGCCTTCCCCAACGACACTTCAGAGAGCACAGACACAGACGGAGACGGTGTTGGCGATAATAGCACAGACACAGACGGAGACGGTGTTGGCGATAATAGCACAGACACAGACGGAGACGGTGTTGGCGATAATAGCACAGACACAGACGGAGACGGTGTTGGCGATAATAGCACAGACACAGACGGAGACGGTGTTGGCGATAATAGCACAGACACAGACGGAGACGGTGTTGGCGATAATACCGACGCTTTCACAAATGACTTCTTAGAGAGCACAGACACAGACGGAGACGGTGTTGGCGATAATGCCGACGCTTTCCCAAACGACCCTGACAAAAGCGAAGAGGAGAGTTCCACGAGCGGCGTCGGCATTATAATACTTGTTATCTTTGGATGCGGTTTCATATACCTGGCTATATATTACATGGGATGGCGTAGAAAGCGCAGCAATGGCTATGCATCGTTGGCAGGCTCGGTGCCTTCTGAGCAAGATGGGGAACTGTCCGGCGAGTTTGTGCAATCGAGTATTATATTTTAAGTTATGTTCCCTATAAATACGTCCTATCCTATGTAAATGAATGGTGCTTGGCAATGTTCAGAAAAATCTGCAACGTGTATTTTTAAGCAACATGAACATGAAATAATGGTGGTTATACGTCGCGAGCCCCTTAATCGACGTTCGTTTACTTGGGTAAATATATACCGTTCAAACATTGAGTTAAAAAAGAATGAGTTTCTATTTTGGTCGGAGCTTTATGACGATACGTTTATATTGATGGACGAATATAAGTACGGGATTGGACAAATTAATTCTTATTTTCATAGCGATCTTTCAAATGCAACAGTGATAGATGTATTTAATGCGAGAAAGCGTGGGACCACAGAAACGTTTGGGCATCAGATCCGTATGATTAAAAAAATTATGTCTAATAAAAAATTTTAAAATTGCTCGTTAAAATATTTTTGGAAAAGAACCGTATAAATACATTTGTTCTATTTTTTAAATGGACAACTCTTTAACAATCTCTGTTGTACGTTTCTTGTGTGTCTTGGCTGGCCTCGGCGGATTTATAGCCTATGGCGTTACTTTTTACGTGACTTCGTATAATGAGATATACTTTTCGGGTCATTCTGGGTATGATGAGACTGACCTTCCGTATACGCTTGCTATTGTTGAGTGCGTGGTGGCTGGTTCGATGTTTATTATTGGTCATTTAAGTTTTGCGACGACGCCGCGCCCGAGTAGGAATGCAATATTGTGTGCAGCTGTGCTCTTTGCATCCGGCGCTGTTCTCCAGGGCGTTTTCGGCGTGATTCGCGGCACAAATCTTGGGCTTATTGGTTCGAATGTGGCACGTACATGTTCGGATACTGCTTTATCTGGTTGTCCAACAACTCGTTATGAAAATACTCACAATCGTGACATAATGTTTTCTTCTCCGTATGGTGGTCAATGTACTTTTTGGTTTTGGGGTCCGGATATGAAAGCTGTGTATGAAACGGTTACAGACAAGTCTGAGTTGTGTAACGGTTGGTCTTCTGAAAGTCCGGAAATATGTCTGCAAACAGTTGAAAAATATATGGACTGGTCTGAGGCTTCTAGTTATGGATGGCGCGATGATATTGATCAGATAACAGCACTTTTGTCGGATACGAGTGGGGCAATCACAATAGACAAGCAGCACAATATGGAAAAGTTATTTATATTGCAAGAGACAGCGGAGGCGAATATCCCTGCGCAGTATCGGTATGTGAGCCAGCCTTCACTCGCGTATTGTTGGTATTGGGGATGTTCGGAGGTGTGTCAGTCGCATCGTTTCCTGGTCAATCGTTGGTGGTTTTTTTCGTCGTTTGTAATGTGTATTTTCAACGTGATTAATTTTATATTGACCCTTCGCGTGCTTCCCCCTAAAAGGAAAGAGGATGATTCTGAAGAAGAAGAACTCAATTCGTTGTTGCCAGCTGTGGCGGCCGGACAATCCGGATTGGAAGAGGGCAACATTTTGAATCCTGTCCTCTTGAATATTGGCAGAAGGCGGCGTCTACAAAATCCATCCGGTCTGTTGTTTTAAGTATATCCGGGGCGGAAGTGCATTAAAAAGAATGAGTCGCACTGTTCCGAATAAACTTGCTCTGACTCGTGCGAAAATTGAAGGACGTGCCTATCGTATGATATCTTTCTTTCATAGTCACCCTTCTGAAATTCCGGAGGAGGGGTGGGCGGTCTTTGAAGAGGGTGAAAATAAGTTTATTGTGGACAAATTGACGTTATCTGTGATGGCGGAATGTCAGTGTGAGTTTTTGGCAAGGGAAGCGGATTCTGGGTCGGAGGAACCTGCAATCGTTTCGGTGAAAATGGACCTGATCACAGAAAAGGAAGAGATTAAAAAATAAGCGTATAAAGCTACCTATCTTATTTCAAAATGTCATTGACTTTAAAAGAATCTGTTCATTTGTATGACCGTTATTGTCGCCGCCACTTGGATACGCCTACCTTTGAAGATTTTAACAGTGCGCATTTCACTTGTCTCCCATCGATGCCAGAAATTTACGAGGAATATAACCGTGTATTGAAGACGGCGCGTAAGGCGACGGGTGTTCCGGTCACGCGCCGTCTTCCAAGTTTATATGATAAATTTACTGGCCGACAAGGCGCGCCCGAACTGACGACACGGACACAAGTCCAAATACCACCCCAGTCGGCATCTTTCAAATCCACTCTTCCTGGAATGGGCGACTCTGTCAAGATGAATATCCGTGCCCCGTCCTGTATTCCCATTGAGTCGCCCAACCCCGAAAGCAAAAAATATGAAAAGAATGTTAGCCAGTCAGAGAGTCCGATTACTTTGAAAGAGTGTTGGTCAATAGAAGGATACAAAGAATCTCTTTCAAAAAATAAGAGTATTCTTTTAAAGGAGTCGGGTGGTCATATGGTTCATTTGGTTCCGTCTCATAAAAATGAGAAAGAATCATTTGAATCTCTTACGTGTAAATTAACAAAATCTACGTGGGAAACACTGAGAGGAAAGTCTGAGGCCCCATTGAAGATGCGCGACGGTACTGCGATACATATGGCCTCTATTTCATTAAACGAGGGCGATTTAGCAGAGTTTGTGCAAAATCGCAAGGCTAAAATGAAAGGTCCACATTTCATACGTTTTTCGCGTATTTAGCCGTATAAAAAAAATAGTAAATAAAATGGATGATTTTGAAAATATGCTTATTAATTTAAAAGTATTGCAGTCTTTGAATACGAGTGTGCGCCTAGACACAACAGAAACACTTTTTAGGATTCACTCCACAGCCTCTTGGATCCCCGCATGGGCGAGACGTTGGTGGGCCCAACAATCGCGCCTTACAGATGTCACTCGCATTCAGACATTATACAAAGATGCAATCGGACTTGTGAACGAAGAACACACACAAAGTCTTCGCATTAAAACATACGTGTCAGATTCACGGAAAGGCCTTGTCAACTTAAAGTCCACTTATAGAAACGATCCCACCGTAATTGCATTGATCGATGTCATTTTGGATTCGGTTTCTAATGCGTGTCATTTTGAACCGTTGGACACCACTGGAATTAGTGTAGATGATGACAGCTCTGATTCTTTTGACAGCTCTGGAAACTAGAACGACGACACAAACGTGTAGCTCATCATGACAGCTGACTGAGAAATAACATCTGCAATATTGCGAATATTATCAATGGGCAGATTCGTCCCAATTAGATTGCACAGCGTTTCAAATGCACATACTTTTAAATAATCACTATCCGAGGAACGCACATGTGCATACTTTCTAGAATTTGTTAGAATTACACTGTATAACATTTCAACCGAACGCACGTTACTTTTGAATAAAATTTCTTCCGCCTTTTGTCCTATCCATCGTATAGTTCGTAACGCTGTAGAATACGACGGATATATTGGCCCTTTCAATTCCCAAAGCCCATTTGTAAGTTTAGTCATGATCTTGACAGATGCTATGACGTCTGCTCTTGCGCGATGGGCGTTTACTATTTCACTATTGAACAGCAGATTATGAAGCCCAGACAGTGAATAATTGCCAGAAGGATTTTTTAAAACGCGTCTCGAAAAATGTAACGAATCGAAAAAATACCAATTGGTCGGGAGCATTTTTTTATAACGTCTGCATTCGAGTTCTAGGATAGGTTTATCGGCTCGAAAGGTGTTGTGTGATATAAAAACTGGCCAACTGCCAGAACTTTGCTTACGAATCCAGTATTCCATTTGCATAAACACTACATCCCATGTATTTGCGTTACAATCTGATAGAAATTCTCTTTTCAATTGGGGTATTTCCGGTATAGGTGGTTCAGGGAAGGTCTTCATAGAAGGATCTGGGTCAACCACGGCCTCAAACCATTGTTGCGTCACCAAACTAAAAATTGCAATTTCCCATATCTTGCATGACGATAGATTTCTGACGTCGCCGATAAATTCAAGATCAAAAATAAAAAGAGATTTGGGCACCGACCATTCTTGAATTAATTCCATATGTTAATATTATTTGAACAGTCCATTTTATAGTCGTCTATGAGTCACTTATGTTGATTTGGACTACCGCAATATTAACTAAACAGTAAATATATCTAGATTCATATCCATCATATCAAGGGCGACCAATCGACCATTTTTTCGTCGCCATTTCCTACGGAGACCGTGGTATGGAATTAATTTATAATTGGACATTATCTTAAAACAGCCGTACAAAACGTCTTTGTCAGGAATACCTATAATCCACTCGGCATCTTCTTTAAGAAAGGCGGCCTTTGTCACCGATTTACAACATGTTGGACATTCCATTCGACACTTTTGACTACAATACGTCCTAAAACACTTTAAATGAACATAACACCCACAACAAAGGTGATGCAATCCATTCGATTCTCGAAAACATAATTGACACGTGTCCATTTATACCGACAAAAACGCATATTTTTATACATATGTGTAGAGAATATGCGAATTCGTTTTTTAAATCCAATATTAATCAAGAAAGCATGCGAAGATTGGAAAGACTCTTACAAGCACGGATCATCTTTAATGACGACATCCTATACTTTAGCTTTAAGAAACATATTTTCACGGGGAAAATAGTTCAGGGAGGTCTCATATGGAATTGTACGTGGCAAAAACCCGGAGATTCGCCCAAGGAAATCTTTAAACATCAATCATCTTTAGGACAACAACCTTACGTAAGAACATTCGAATCTTTAACAGATTGGACAGAAACATGCATTCAAGAATGTCTAGATGAATATCATACGAGGTATTCGTCGTGGAAACGCGTAAGGCATAAACGTTCAGATCAGCCCATGGAAGTGTTGTTTAAGCACTTGCAGCGGAGACAAATGACTCAAAACGACCCAAAGATTAAAAACATTCTACTTTTCGAACAACTCGCGTCTCAAACAGGTCATATCACACAACTAACAGAACATATTAGACTGTGGATGAAATGGTATCAGGAAACCCATCCTGGAGAACCACTACCAATTGAATCGCTCGTGCCAACCGGACTGGACGGCGAACATGACGGTGGTACGTCACAAACATCGGAAGGGGTACAACCATTTTTACTGCATTCAGACGAAGGTCAGTATGTAGTCCTACACAGACTAAACGAAGTCGCTCCACAAGAATGTGTTTCTTGGCTCCAACAAAATGGACCAGAATCTTTCAAAAAAAGACTGGAAGGAATCAAATTATGTTTTGAACCAAACTCAGCAAAACAACAACAATGGGAACCAGCAGATAAAAACACTTGCAGACAGTTCTTACACGAGTTTTTTAAACATTAAAAAAAAAAATACATATTATTACATATTCATAGTTCCTTTACGTCTCATTTTGCTTCTATATTCAGAACTAGACGAAGAAGTATCCTCGTAATCTATAAACTTTACAATTATGCCAAAAAATAACTTGCGAAAAGTATCAGAAATCTCGCTCCGGCATTTAGCGCCGGTGATCACGATTTTGCCAGATCTAAACAGAAGAAATACTAGCTTAGGCCCCGATGTCCGAAAAACAAGCCCCGGGAATAGGTCAGGCTCGTAAGAAACGTACGGCCCGTATGCCCTGGACAATTCCATCAACTTTAACGTGTGCGGGATCTCGGCGGATGCGACGATATTTTGAATCTTAAAATTCCGAAAAGAGACAGGAATCCCATGCTTCTGTAGGATTCTAACATACTTGCGACCTGCCAAACGACTTTCAAGTTCTGTCTTTGCTCCGGTGCAGACCATATTGCCCGAAGCGAAAGCCAAAGCAGTTGTACGAGGCTCACGAATCCGCAAAGTAGCCGCCGCGAATTTCTGTGGATTATATTCTATAAAAGGCTTCTCCAGCGCAATCGCACGAAGATCTAGACAATCTACGCCCAAATTAAATGTCGCAACGACATTTTGCAGCTCAAATGTGGGCATTGACTCCGTGTTTGCAGTCTCATTCTTAAACATTTCAGGGTCAATGCACTCTTTCTTTGGCTTCTTTGACTTCTTTTTACGTCGGACCTTGGGCATCTTAATATGTTAAAGAGGGTTGTTCAAGATCGGGGAAAATCCTTAAATACTTGGAAAACATATAAAGTAATATGCGGATGGACAGCCCGGACTGTAATTAAAAAAAAAAGGAGTGGTTGGCCAACTTTTAAAATATTTTGTTTATACCCTACTAGAAACTTTAAAATATTTTGTTTTTAAAATTACCCGACTAGAAACTTTTAAAAGAAAAGCTGAGACCGGGCAAATGGCGATTCAGCCTTTTCTTTTCCCCGCAAAAGGATTCGTTTTTTTTCTTTGGCCCCCTCGTTTTGCGTTGTAGAATTACGTCAGTTTGTCGATTTCAAATCGACAATATTTGCGAGTCGTCAGATTTGTCGATTCCAAATCGACAAAAGTCTGGATTTATCCATCGGCGATTTTATATCGGACGAGGGCATATAAAGACATTGCCCCCCCCCCTAGTAATTCCTAAATAATCCTACAAAGAAACAAAGAAACAAAGAAGCAAAATATTTTGACATTTTTGGATGGAATTGTCCTCGCCGACGATACTATTCTGAGAATTGATAAGGATGTAGCATTTAAAAATGGGTTTACAAAGTCGGAACTGGATAAAATGAAAAGAAATTTCTTTAAGACATAACTCTTATTGAAAAAAATATATTTGGTTAAGGCTAATAACCAACAAAAAAAATATTAAAACATGTCTCAAACGACTCCAAATGCAAACACAAACACAACTGACACATCTGAAATGTGTCAGTTGCCGCTTGTTCCTGAGAGTGGGGTCCTGCCTCAGATTAAACTTCAAAATGGTACTCACCTTTTAGATGCTATCGTCATTCCAAATGCGTTACAAATACTGTCAAGTGGCTTGTTTCAACCTTCTAATGTTTTTGAGGAGCTTAGCGCTACTAAGAAACAACCAGTCAATAAAGCCATTCCTATTTCGATGGATGGCATGACTCCAATTTTGGTAACTGGAGCACATCCGGCTTTACATTATCGTGGCAATAAACTCAAACGCCACAAAATTTGGGCACAAACAAATTACACCGAAGGTATGTTGAAATATGGGTATACCGGTTGGCAGCATGCTATTGCAGGAGCCACAAGAGATATCGTCGCGTATCCTATTCTTGATCATCTGATGCAGTGGTTGAATTCGAATTTTGCAGACATTTGTCACGACAATGGTCTGCCCGAATGCGATGGAAGATTCAATCATGCCATTTTTACCCGTTATGAAGATGAAGAAGACTTTATTGGTATGCACTCGGACAAAGAGAAAGATTTCGTCGATGGTAGCTACTTCGTTGTCTTTAAACTTGGCGCATCGAGAAACTTTGCTTTTTCGGCTAACGATGAGATCATTTGGCAAGAAAAATTGACTGAAGGAACTGTAATTATTGTCAAAACTGGTTCTGCTAATCAGCAAGTGAAACACGGTGTTCCTGTTATGAATGAAATGTGCGGTCCTTCTGGTTCCATTGTCTTTCGATGCATTAAAACTGTCGTTCCATGGCCAGACGTTCATAAAAACATTGAAAAAGCAAAAATGCAAAAAAAGAAGCGCAAAGCAATCAAAAAAAAATCAAAAAAAAATAAAAAATGAAAAAGTTGACTAGAAACTTTAAAATATTTTGTTTTTAAAATTGACTATGTGTTTAAAATATTTTGTTTTGAATGCTCATATTTTGGGAGTATGTGTTTTTTCTTCTCTGAAGTGGATATGAATAAAAAATGCGTCCTGCTACGATCCCTCACCAACTGAAGGAACAATTCCACAACAAAAGATGTTGCATAGATATACGTGACGGTAAAGTACATGCGATCAAGATCAATACGAATAACCGAAATTGGCATAATGAGATTGATCTTGAGAAAGCTTCTGTGGCTGTAAATCTGAATACGCGCCGTGAGAATAAGTTGGTCCGCAACCAAAAGGAACCGTTTCATATGCTTTCATTTGGCTGCGGTGCGGATACAAAGTATTGGGGTCGGTATGTCTGCAACCAGTCTCACAAATCTTCCAAGTTTGAGTTGATGTATGTTGACGACGGACATTTGACCGAATGTCTTCCAGCTGGCGCACGCAATACCTCTCGTAGTTATTTGGAGCGTCAATGGGACAATGCTTTCGAGGTGGCTGGTACTTTAAATGTGTACGAGCCCGCGACGATGAAATTTCAGCCCTGTGATGCGTTTCCAAAGGGTAAGGAATATTCTCCGGACGTGTGGTTGCCTGAGTGTGGAGAATTTGTTGAGATTAAGGGACCACCGCCTTCTCAGGAAGAATTTGACAAATGTCGTTTGACACGCGAACTTGGATTTAAGATTAAAATGTTTCATGGTGCCCCTGATGGATTTGCTTGTTATGAATGGAAACCTGATGGAAAAAGAGTTAAAACAGAACATGTCTCTTATTACCGATATTTGCATCCTCTGGGTCCGCGTAAGAGACGCAAGATTCACAACGTCTCGGAATGATGTTTTCGTATATATTCGAAGTATAAATATATTATTATTTTGTTCAGATGAGTGTGACTTGTGTGCATTGTGGTATTCATCGTGAGTATTACACTACTGAAGAGAATGCTTGTCGTCAAAATTGTAGGGTATCTGATAATGGTTATCATGATTTCCAAGTGTTCTCGTGGTGTTGGTGGTGGCGCCGTCGCCGAACATCCCAACACAAACAACTTTTAGGACATCGTCGTGAAAGACGGCCAAACACTATATAAACAACTGAATGTTAATTGAATATGAGTGCGATAAAGACCCACGAACTTTTCAATATTGTTTCTGGGGATGATATAATGTTCTCAAACGAGGATGGTGAGCAGGTATTTAAGGTTATGTCGCTCTCTGTTGAGCGACAACGCCCTTCTATTTGTCAGATATTTACAGAGAAAGAAAGCGCCGGTTCCATGTCTCGGCCTACTACCGTTTATAACGCAAAGATCGAAAACATAATTCCGAGTGCTTCTTCAACTGAATTTTGTCTTAAAGCTAAAGTAAATGATGAATTCCAAGAGTTAAAATTGACCACTGTCCGTTCCAATTCTTCCGAATGTGTAATAAGTTAAACTGGATTTATTTTCATTATTTTAAGGAATCGTATAAATATTTATGTTTTTGTCGTTTGTATATGTTGTGGCAGCTCATTTGTCTAATGGTATTTGTAATGGTTTCTTCAGAATGGCCGCCGCCGAGTTGTGCAGATCCGCTCCGATTTTCTGGGGCCAACGGTAAGGTAATGGAGTTGACCGATTACCGCACTCGTAATTTAAATTCCGAATGTGTTCTTGATGACGTCTTTGGTCCTTTGACGTATATCAAATTTAGACGTGTCTTTTCTGGGCGAGAAATTCATCCAAAAACACAATCCACTATCAGTTTCGATTTTATTTTTGACGGTTCTCCTAAATTCCAAATAGAACTGAATAACGACCGGTTACGTATCGTAGATCTGGATGTACAAAACATGCTTCGGAAGCCTATGGAATGTAGTGCCTCTCTTGCAAGCAATAATCCTGATTGGACTTCCTGGATGCGTATTCGCATGAATAATTTGTATGAAATAAAACGTACGTTTGTCAGCGTCGATCTCGCTGAATTTGAAAGTAGTATATTTTTGCCGTGCGTGCGATTTGAAATGGATTTAATACCCATCAAATTTAATCTTCGAGTGAATGCCAAGACCGATTCTGGCATGGTTCAAGCGATACACGACATTACTACAACGCGTCCATCTTTGATTCCCCCACAAACTCCTTTAAATTCCAGAATGGACAAATTGGAAAGGTCGATTGTACAATTACAGGATACTCTTCACAATTATATGCAAGAACATGACAAACACGTTTCGAAGACGAAAAAACAAACGGTCGATATTCGGCGGCGCGTTACGTCAGCTAAGAATAGGCTGGAGGACCGGTATAGCCAACACCTGATTTTAACGGCATTTGCTTTATTACTTGCAGGAATACTCATCTGTTGCTTCGTATCCTTCAAATTTCAAAGAGCAAAGCGGTTTCATCTTTTGTGAATCCCACATAGTTAATGTTTATGTGGTATTTAAACGAATATGGTAGAATAAGATTAAAAGTTTGCCAGATGTCATCTAATTTTAATTACGAACCTTCCAAATCTTCTTTGCGCGCCGACACTGTAGTTGAGTTTGTGAACCGATCTCTGTTGGATTTTAAGATAAATGAGATTCCTGGCATGGGGCCGGCGTCTATTAGTAAGTTTTCGGACCATGGTATTTACACGCCTGCTCAGATCGTTGCCAAGTTCCTTTCCTACGTTGATTCGCACGAAACTACAGGTCAACAAGTCTGCGAGTCCTTTTACAATTGGGCCAACCCTATTATGGGCAAGGCAAATACGCATAACCTAACGTTTGCCCTTGCAAATTACTGTTCCGAGCACGGGCTCTTCAGTCTTGACGACTGAAGACATAAATAAGCGGCAACACCAAACAAAACGATTATTCCTGCGGCGTACATTAATTCAGAGTGTTGTATTGTAGCGAGCGTAAGTAAAGTACCGCCTAAAACGATTAAAACAAAAGTCCATATTATTCCATAATTTGTATCGTATTGAGCTTGAAGCATGTGGTTTTCCGAAGTTCGTTGTCGTTCTATAGCAATGGCAGTAATCTGAAGCTGTCGTGCCCGCCTCCCATCCCCTGCTAACGAGGACATATATATTATTCCGAGGTTCCTCTAAATACAACATTTCTACAAATTTCACATAATTACAGAACATGCGAAAAAAGTATGGTTATCTGGAATATTATTAAAAAAAAAGATGGACAATCAGATGGATTCAATGACTCAAGAAGAATTTGACGAACTTAAACTAGCTTATCAAGAGTCTGTGCCTGCCGGAGATGCGCTTAAAGAACAGTTGAAATCGCACAATAAAGAACAAAAGACGCGCTTGAACCAAATTCACGCGTACATGCGTGAGAATAACATTATGTCTGCCGATATTGGAGGTATTACGATCGAAAGAGAGGAGAAAACGACCGTTTCGGTCTCAATGAAGACACTTGAAGAAGTTATTGATAACCCTGCCGATTTGGAGCAATACAAACGCGACCATACGACGACGAAAGAAGTTTTAAAAGTTCGCAAGCCAAAACGCCGGCGTACGTCCGACGAATAAACTAAATATTAATATAAAAAAGAGTATTTTTTTAAATAAATGAAACGACCAAGGTGTACTAAATGTAAACATACTATGAAAGGACATAAAAAACAGCGCTGTCGCCCAGTCCAGATCTTATATCTGAGCTCGGGTGCGAAATATATTGGCGCCACGTACGAAAATATGCCGTCGGGCCACGGCATTCTGGAATCGTCAGAGAGTACCTACGAAGGTTATTTTCTTAACGGTACCAAAAATGGGTTTGGTACCGAAGTGAAAGCCAACGGCACCAAATATGAAGGAGAATGGCGCACAGATCTTTACCACGGAAAAGGAAAGCTCTTCGTCGATAATGAGGTTCGGTATGAGGGAACTTTTAATACTGGTACTTATCATGGTCATGGTAAGTTCGTGCGTTTGGATTCTAGTTACGAAGGCCAGTGGAATCACGGCACATATCATGGTCGTGGGAGACACACAACGCCTAAAGGCACGTTTGAAGGTGAATTCTATTACAACGTGCGCCATGGTTCCGGCACTTTTACCGAACCCAATGGCAATGTATATACAGGAAGATGGAGGAGAGGCATGCGTGAAGGACAGGGCATCTATACAACGGATGACGGCACGTATACAGGTGAATGGACACGTGACCTACAATCTGGTCACGGTAGATGGGTTTCAAATACTCATGGTATTTATGTAGGACAATTTAAAAAAGGCAAGAGACACCATAAAGGTATACAAACGCGTCCCGATGGTACGGTCTATGATGGAGGGTGGTCAAAGGGCTTTAAAACTGGCCATGGTATTCAGACCTTTGCCGACGGGTCTTCTTATAACGGTTTTTGGTTGAAGGATCAATACAACGGCACTGGTACTCTGACAATGTCTGGAAGTAGCTTCAAAGGTTCATGGGAACACTGTAAACGCGAAGGCGAATTTGAAGAAACAAGACCTGATGGAAGTATTTCAATAGGACCATGGGTCAATGATGTGCGACATGGGACCTTTCTGGAAGACGAAATCAGGACATTGTATATCTGGCATTCGCGGGTTGACTTTTCATCTAAGACCGCTGCTCTGCAGACTGCTTCCAAATTAATGCGCTCTCACGACTACCAAGGCGCAAGAGTCGTTCTTTTACACCATTCCGAGCTGTTAACATGGTCATTTTTCTGGAAATATGATTTGCGAGGCGTGCTTACGCACTTACTTTCTGAGGACTTGCTGTTGACGATTTTACAAAAACATAGCTGGAAACTTTTCAAAGCGAAAAGATATGATTTTCTGGAAAGGTTGTTTGGAGCGTGTCCTGCAGAGAAGGTTACGACCTGCGAGACCCAGGCAGCGGAACTTTTCGACATCATTTCCAAAGAGTTTGTGGCAAATCCGTGGATTGTCCGTGACCAATCCTATTCCAGAGACACGCGCACAAAACTCTTGAAGGGGATCTTTTTGGGTGAATTTGGAAGATGTCCGCCGAAAGATCCTTTCACAAGATTACCACTCACCAACAAGTCAGGCAAATTTCTGGCGAAAGATAAAAAAAAAGCCGCGGAAATATACACGAGGTTCATGGCTTCTATAGGCAAACAACCCACGATACGAGCCATTGCAAGGTCATTCGACGTACAAGATTTTGAAGAAATGCTCAAAAACGCCAGAGAAGCGAATGACAGAGACACCATTAAAAGAGTCATGAAAGAAAGAAATGATTATCTGCAAAGTCGTACTGAGGAGTCCTAAGAAAAATGTTTGTAATAAAATAGCACGAATAAAAAAATTAAAATATTTTGTTTTTAAAATATAGACTAAATCTTTAAAATATTTTGTTTATACCCCGAAGACTAAATCTTTAAAATATTTTGTTTATACCCCGACGAATAAAAAAATTAAAATATTTTGTTTTTAAAATATAGACTAAATCTTTAAAATATTTTGTTTTTAAAATATAGACTAAATCTTTAAAATATTTTGTTTATACCCCGAAGACTAAATCTTTAAAATATTTTGTTTATACCCCGACGAATAAAAAAATTAAAATATTTTGTTTTT
>Ga0209091_10000086_pt1 | contig 85542 bp, 89 predicted proteins | sample ArcticOcean_MG_C_6_FD_187438 | JGI IMG/M metagenome (GOLD analysis project Ga0209091, IMG submission 187438) | Marine microbial communities from western Arctic Ocean - ArcticOcean_MG_CB8_128 (SPAdes) (version 2) | ecosystem: Environmental > Aquatic > Marine > Oceanic | place: Arctic Ocean...
TTAAAGTTCTAAATTCGTTGTGTTTACTGGCGCCCACGGCCGGAATCGAACCGACGGCCTAGGACTTAGGAGGTCCCCGCTCTATCCGACTGAGCTACGTGGGCAGTTGAGATCTGCAATGTACCGGAGTTGAGGTCCCCGACTCTTCTGTTTACCCAACAGCGTTGCTGAAGTTGGGCAAGGTGATCGACGAAGGTGGCGGGCTTAGTTAGAGATGCCGGCGGTGAATTGATCGACGAAGGCGGAGAATCGTGTCACGAGACTCGGCAGTTGGGCGCCGAAAAAGTGGTCGGCGTCATCGATGACCTGGATCGAGGTGTTCTTCCAGTCAGCGGTTGTGGCCGCTGCTTTGGCTGGCGGATTGAACTGATCGTTCGCCCCAATCGCCAACACCTTGGGTGCTGGCGAGGCCTGAGCCGCCATATCGGTGGGCGCAACGACACCAAGCGGGGGAGCGGCAAGAAACCAGCCTGCGACTCGGTCGTCCTGAACGGTTAACGCGACATCTGCACCGAACGACCAGCCAGTCAATAGCAACGGGGTTCTCGGAGCGATCTCAGCCATGTACTCGAGCGCTGCGGCCACGTCGAGTCGTTCGGCTCCGCCTTTGTCATGGGAGCCCGACGAGCGCCCCACACCTCGGAAGTTGAACCGCAGCGCGGCGACATCGGTAGTGGCGAGCGCCTGGAAGAACCCGCCAGGAACTGGCGTGTACATGTCGCCACCCATCTGAGGGTGCGGGTGGGTGATAATTACCGCAGCCCGCGGTGCTTCTGGCAGGTACAGCTCAGCTTGCAGCGATTCGTCATCGCTGGTACGGATCATCACGTCGGCCATCAGCGAATAGTAGAGCGATGCAGTGGGTTCGCCCTTGTCATCACTAGCAACCGCCAGAAGCAGTGCCGCGCTAACGGAGGGTCCCAGCGAGAGCAGCATCGAACTGACGATCCCATGGGAGGGGTGCGATATCGGGTTCGATCCAGCCGAGGCGTGCTTTGGTTCCGAATAGGATTTCTCGCGACCAGTGACCCAGCGCTGCATCGCGGCCGCACGAGGGCACGTCGAACAATGCCTCGATCGTGGGCGATGCCGCTTCGGCTACGGCGGTCACGTAATACACCGTCAGGGTCTCGTGGTAACCGCCGATATCGCTGTTGCGGATGCTGATCCCACAATTGTGCGTCTGGATAGCATCGCGAAGAAACGTTAACGCCTCGGCTGGTGAGCGGTCTCGCAAGGCAACCCAACAGGTGATCAGGTGCGCTTCGTGGGTCCAGGCACCTTTATCGAGTCGCCCGTTGACGAAGTTGTCAAATACTGCCACGGCTGACTGTTCGTCCACCCTCGAAGTATCGCGCACCGCGACCGGAGATCAACGTAGTTTCCTCACACTCAGCTCGAACATAACGCCAATGCAGAACCCATCTGTACCTGCTAGCGGTGCGTGCAGCTATCGAGGTAGGCGTCGATTCGAGCGGGGGAGAGGTCGGGGTGGTCGGCCAGTCCCTGCGAAATGGTGTCGCGATAGGCAGGTGCCGGCGCGTTTAGGGGGAAGCGGGTCGTCCAGGTAAAGGTCAATGCTGGCTGGCTGGCTGTAACTGACGGCAGATCAACCGGCAGTATTTGGCTATACCAGCTTGCACCGATGGCCGTTGTGCCAGCCATCGCAGCGGGCCAATCGAACGGCTCGCCGATCGCACGGCGGTTCTCTTGGGCGAAGACATCTTCGAACTGTTCCGCGGTGATGTCCCAGGCGCGTACGTACGCGGTTGCGTCAGGGTCAGGGTCGACGAAACAGACCCCGCCGCCCCAGCGCTGCGATTCGCCAGCAAACCGCAGTTGCAGCGGAACGGTCGCCCATCGACTTCGACGAGGTGCTGTGGCGTCACGAGCACCAACATGATCCGAATCGCCTTCCAAGTAACGTAAAAAGCGCTGTTCGTTGACGTTTGAGCCATAAGCGACATACCAAACGCGGAGTGGCTTCGAGATCACAGGTATGACGTATCACATTTTGGTGGTTGAATTGCGTATTCGCCCGCTATCGTGACTTGGCTATGTCGAACATCTGTCAAGTGACTGGACGCAAGCCGAGTTTCGGCAATAACGTCTCTCACTCACAACGAAAGACCCGCCGTCGTTGGGATGTCAACATCCAAACGCAGCGCTTTTATGTACCTAACGAAAAGCGTTGGGTCAAGCTCAAGGTCTCTGCCAAAGGTCTCAAGACCATCAACAAGCATGGAATCGAGAAAGTTCTCGCTGACATGCGTCGCAAAGGGACCAAGGTCTGATGCCAGCTGGAAGCGTTAAGCGCCCAATCATTAAGCTGAAGAGCACCGCTGGTACTGGTTACCAGTACGTGACGACCAAGAACAAGGTCAACAGCCGTGAGCGCATCGAACTCATGAAGTACGACCCCAAAGCTCGCAAGCACGTAATTTTCAAGGAAGAGAAGTAACCCGTCACTTCTAGCGCTCACTTGGTGAGCATTCGATTCATGGCAGCCTCACCGGCTGCCATTTGTCGTTTTGATGCGCTATGAACCCCAAAGGTGTCCTCAACTGCTGACACCTAATCTGTCTAGCTGCGCGCCGATACCAGGACTAGGCCGGGCTTCGGGGCTCGCTTGAAGCCGGATGGCCCTCGGACAAATGTTTGGTGCAGGGCCCGGGTTTCGTCGTTTACGGGAACATCGACTGCTGCAAACCATCTGCGCACCCGTTACTGGTGCGCGTCTCAAAAACTGAGAGACCCTGGTACGGCGGGTCTTTGCATGAGCCAGTGATCATGGGTCATTGGCGAGCAAAATTTCATCGAAGACTGCCGCAAGTCGTTGCGTAACAGGTCCGACGGGTAGCACACGGTCGTCGATTCTGGTCAGCCCTTGTACATCGCGGGTCGTTGAGGTCAAGAAGATCTCGTTGGCTGTTTTCAGGACATCGAATGGCAAGTCCCGCTCGGTAATGCAGGAAGCGCTCGCTTCGAGGAGCAGATCACGGCTGACGCCAGCTAGGCAGCCAGACGTAAGCGGGGGAGTGAAGGTTTCCCCTTGGATGACGACAAATATGTTCGTTCCGGTCCCCTCGCATAACTCGTCGCGCGTGTTGGCGAAGATCGCTTCGGATGCACCGGCCTGGTGGGCGACTCGTAGCGCTCGCACATTCTCGGCATACGACGTGGTCTTTAGGCCCGCAGTCGCACCACGTTCATTACGGGTCCACGGCACGGTAATAGCTAACGGTGCGACCAGTGGTTTCAGGTCCGTGACGGCAACCACCACAGATGGTTGCCCCTGTGGCATGGCCGACCCGAGTGAACCGCTTCCGGCGGTAACGGTCAAACGAATACGCGACTCTCGGTGGCCCCCAGCGATCACGGTGTCGGCAATGGCGCTGCGCAGGATGTCTTCGTTGGGCATGTCAATGGCGAGAGCGTCGAGCGTGCGGCGGAGACGGGACAGGTGGCGGGTCACGGCAAAGGCCCGGCCACCGGAGGTCTTTAGTGTCTCAAAGGCGCCATCTCCCACGACAAGCCCATGATCATCGATCGGGAGCTTGGCCTGGTCGGCGTCTACGAGCTGTCCATTCAGCCACACATGCACAGCTCAAACATAGCTCTCACGCTGGATCCCTTGTCGTTGCTAGAACCTGTAAATAGCTCGGCCTACCTTGCTGGCTAGCTGCCAGAGATCGATCTTTGGTTACAACGCACCGGTCATAGCGAGGCCGAGTTGTTCCTTTGTGGCCTCGGGGCGGTCGATGATTGTGACGACCTGGCCTTCGAACATTACGGCGATACGGTCGGCGAGTCCTAAAATTTCATCGAGGTCTTCGGAGATCATGAGAATTGCACAGCCACGAGTGCGTTGCTCGATGAGTTGCGAATGGATGTACTCGGCTGCGCCAATATCGACGCCGCGCGTCGGCTGGGCAGCAAGTACAACCTTGGGATCACTGTCAAGTTCGCGGGCCATGATGACCTTTTGGATGTTGCCACCGGACAAACTGCTGATCGGTGTCGACAACGATGGGGTCTTGACGTTGAAGTTCTCGACTAGGCGTTGGCAGTGCTGCTTGATGGCATCGAAGTTGAAGAGACCGCCGCGGATGAACCGCTTTTCGCCATGATTGATCAACAACAGGTTTTCGCTAATGTCGAATTCGCCGACGGCGCCATCTTTCATGCGCTCTTCAGCCACATAACTAAGACCCGCACGCCGAGTCTGTGCTGGGTTTGCACGGGAGATATCTACGCCGTCAATCGATACCGACGAGCCCGCCTCGGCGGGCCGAAGCCCAGCGATAGTCTCGGCCAGCTCTCGTTGCCCGTTGCCGGAGATGCCGGCGATGCCCACAATCTCACCTGCGTGAACAGCGAGATCGACACCATTCACGGCCATGGTGTCGCGGTCGCCGAGTACATGCACGTTGTTGAGCTGTAAACGCACCTTGCCTCGATCCAGCGCTGGTTTGTCTGGTGCGAGCTTGACCTCTCGGCCGACCATCATTTCGGCAAGCTGTTGACGGTTCGTCTCGGCTGGTGTCGTAGCGCCGCTAACTCGACCGTTACGCAACACCGTGATGCGGTCGCTGAGCTCAAGGACCTCGTGCAGTTTGTGGCTGATAAAGACAATGCCGGTGCCTTGGGATGTCATCTTGCGAAGGATGACAAACAGGTCATCGACTTCTTGAGGCGTTAGCACGGCCGTTGGCTCGTCAAGGACCAGCAGTTCGGCGTCGCGATACAGAGCCTTGATGATTTCGACTCGCTGCCGTTCACCAACCGACATTTTCCAGATCTCGACGCCAGGATCAACGGCCAAACCATAGTGTTCCGAGATGTCCATAATTCGTTTGGACACAGTGTCCAGATCGGTACGTATACCTCGGTTCGACGACAATCCTAGTGCCACGTTTTCGGCAACGGTGAGGGTGGGCACCAGCATGAAATGCTGATGCACCATCCCCACACGTTGCTCGATAGCGCTTATTGGCGATGAGATTTGTGTGGGTGCGCCCCGCAGCAGAATCTCACCTTCGTCCGGTAGGTAGAGCCCGAACAGGATCTTCATGAGCGTGCTCTTGCCCGCACCATTCTCGCCCAACAACGTGTGGACCTCGCCTGGGAGCACATCGAACGACACATTGTCGTTCGCGAGCACACCAGGGAAGCGCTTCGTTATGTTGCGCATTTCAAGAAGTGGCATGAGTTCGCTCATGGGTCACCTGTCTAACCGTCGGAATCGCGGGGCAAAGACGCCCTGCGGCTACGCAGGAGGGTTGATGTCGCCAGCGATGATCTTTTTGATGATGTCTTGAGCACCGCTCTCGATATCGCTGTCCAAGTTGAAGCAGCCATTGATCTCGACGAGCAGGCCGCCGTTTTCGAGTGTCAGTGACATTGCTTCGCCGCCAAGGGTGCCTTCTTCGATCATCTCGAACATGTCATCCAGGATGACTTCCCAGTGGTAGACCTGTGAAGCGACAACCTGGTCGGTTGACCATGCTTCCTGGTTTGACTGGGTCCCGAACCATGGGATGCCGTTTTCGTCGGCCACATTGACGGCGCCAACAGCAGACTGCGACGTACCGGTCAGCGCTTCAACGCCAACGGTAACGAGTGCCTCAGCTGCCTCGGTTGCCAAGGCAACGTCGGAGAATGAACCGGTGTAGGTCACGGCGACATTGCTGACACCGTTGGCTTCGGCTCCGGCCTTGAAACCATTGATGTAGGCAACAGCATCGCCTGCTTCGACAGGTCCGACCACGCCGATCGCGCCGCCACCGGTGAGTTCGCTAGCGATCCAACCGTTCACGTAGCCACCCTGTTGTGCCTCGGGGTAATAAGCGAAGATGTTCGCAATGCCCTGAGTGCTTGTCGCGGTGCCCCAGATGAACGAGGTCTCAGGGAAGTCAGGAGCGATTTCGGCGAGCGACCCGCCGTACTGAGTGCCATGAACGATGATGACGTTGATGCCATCTTCGGCGTAGCCACGAATTGCGTCGGCGGCGACTTCTACTTGGAAGGTGCCGTCAGTGACCTGTGGCTCGATACCCAAGCGGGTCAACGAGTCGATCATGCTCTGTGTGAATGCAAGGTCTTGCGAGTCACTTGGGGCAACAACGGCAACCGACAGATCGGTCACCTTGTCGCCCTTAACGACGGCATTGTCTGTGCCGCATTCGCTGGTTGCGGTGCCAGTGGCTGATTCGCTGCCGCCGCAAGCTGCAGCAAACATCGACAACGCCAGCAACGCAGTGAGCAGTGTTAAAAATCTGCGGGATCTATTCGTTTTCATTGTTCCCCTCCCAGGGTCTTGGAGTATCTACTTCGACTCTAATGGTGCGCTGTTGCGGGCGTGTTTCTCGGGTGTTAGTGCCGCGAAGTCAGTGCCGGGTAAATGGCTTGGTGAGTGCGGCTGGGCCACGGACGCGCTTGGCCAGCAGCACGAGCGCCAAGATGGTAATCAAAGCGGGCGTCATGGCGGCAAGATCAGATGCCGAGTTCGGAATGATGTCGCGAGCCTGCCACTGAAGACGGGTTGCAGTGACGAGGCCGTAGAGCATTGCGCCAGCCATGACCCATTTGGCTCGCCAGGCGCCGAAGTAAACGAGGGCCACTGCGATGAAGCCCAGACCATTGGTCAGGTTTTGCTGGAACACGCCAAGTTGCAGCGACAACGTTGCTCCGGCCAGTCCAGCGAGCGTATTCCCGATCAGGATGGCGAAGAAACGAGTGCGCTCGACGGACACGCCCAGGCTGTCCGCAGCCTGAGGGTTTTCGCCGACGGCCTTGATGTTCAGACCAAAGGTGGTGCGGTTCATCATCCAGGTCACGATCGGCACCAGCGCAAATGCTACGTAGGTCATGAGGTTATGGCTGAACAAGAGTTCGCCGATGTATTTGATGTCTTCAAGAGGCTCGAAGATGCCGCCGACGAACGGCAGCTTGGCCAGCGAAGGGAGCTTCTTGATGGGCTGAATGGCGCCGACGAGTTCTTGGGAGAGTAAGTCGCTGAATCCCAAACCAAACAAGAAAATACCGATACCGCTGATGCCCTGTTTGGCGTGTAGGTGCACAGTCACGACTGCGTATACGACGCCCATGAACAACCCGATGAGTAGTCCAACGCCGACACCCAGCAGATGCGACCCGGTCTCGATGACCGTGTAATAGGCGCCAAAGGCGCTGAGTAACATGACGCCGTCGACGCCCAGGTTCAGCACGCCGCTGCGTTGGCCGATGGTCTCGCCAAGCGCAGCAAGTAGATAAGGAACGGCAAGGCGCACCGCGGACGCGAACGTGGCGATCAGCACCGAAAGCGTGAAGAATTCACTCATGGCGTGGCGTTGTGAGGGTCGGCGGCTTCGGACTGTTGATCGGTGCTGTTGTTTCGGGATTCTCGGAGTTCGGCGGTCTCGTTATCGAAAGCGCCTTGGTTCAGCCGGCCATCGAGCCAGCCTCGCAACCGGTCACTGCTCACTACGAAAAGTACGATCAGACCGTTAAGGGCAACCGCTAGTGCGGCGGGGATCTGCAGTGCACGCTGAAGTTGGGTAGCGCCAGTCAGGAGCGCCCCGAATAGGAACGATGATGGGATCGTCCACAGTGGGTGAAGGCCGCCGAAGAGTGCTGCGACAATGCCGTTGAATCCAGCAGAGCCGGTGAAGCCAGCGGCACCACCGTCTGTGACCAATCGTAGACTTTCGCTTCCAAAGACCAGCATGACGCCAGCGAGACCAGACAAGGCGCCGCTCATGGCCATTGCCAGCGTGATGTTTCGTTCGACCGAGATGCCTGCAGCTCGAGCTGCATCAGGGTTGTGGCCTACGGCCCGCAGCCGGAAGCCCAACGGCGTGCGCCACAGAATGATGTAGACAGCGACTGCAGCGAGCGCTGCGATCACCACGCCAAGGTGCAGGCGGGTGCCGTCGACGAGCGTGGGCATGGCAGCGTTGTCGCTCAGACGCTCGGTCTGAGGGATGCGTGAGCCATTTTTTTCGATGGGATCGATCATGGGGCCACGCAGCAAGAAGTTCATGAGTTGTACAGCAACGATGTTGAGCATGACGGTGCTCAAGATCTCGTTGACCGATGCGTACGCCTTGAGGGCACCAGGAATGGCGCCCCAAATACCGCCGCCGATCATGCCCGCGACCATGACGAGCGGGATCAAGATGATCCGTGGCGTGTCGGGAACGAGGAGGGCAACAATCGTCGATAGCAAGGCGCCAGCGATGATTTGGCCTTCGCCGCCAATATTGATCACGCTGGCACGGAACGCAATGGTGATACCAATGCCGACAAGCAGCAGCGGCGTTGCCCGAACGGCTGTCACAGCGAACCTGTCACCGGTTCCAAAAGCTCCCTCAAATATTGCGCTTGCGCCGCTGATCGGATTCTCGCCAAGAGCAAGAATCATGATCGAGCCAAGCACAAAGGCAAGCAGTGCCGCTCCGAGCGGAACGCTAGCCCCCAGTAGCCGTTTCATCCGTCGTTCAATCTAGTGCGAATCGCACCATGCCCCGTGAAAAGTGAACAGGTTGTTCAGGCAATATTCGAAGGGCCTAAAAAGACGACACCCGATTGAGCACTACTGCTCGATCGGGCATCGTGTTTATTAAGGTTCAGCTAAACCCTGTCGGAGTGACCAAGGGACTTCACGCCGACACGTCCGCTGCGGTACCTGACGGAGGTCAACCCGGGCAGAGCGGCGAAACGTGGCTATAAGGCAGCGAAGCCCAACTCGAGGTCGGCGATGATGTCGTCGATGGTTTCGATTCCGACGGAGAGTCGGATCAAGCCGGGGTCAACGCCACTGGCGGCCTGCTCGGCCTCAGTCAGCTGGCTGTGGGTCGTCGATGCCGGATGGATGATCAGGCTCCGCACATCGCCGATGTTGGCGACATGGCTGTGTAGTTCGGTCCCATTGACGAACTTCTCGCCGGCCTCACGGCCGCCCTTGATGACGAACGCTGGAACCGAGCAGAAACCGCGACCCTCAGTGTACTTGGCCATGCGCTCGTGCCATGGGCTGGACGCCAGACCAGCGTATTGCACTGACTCGACCTTGTCGTGTCCCTCTAAGAATTCGGCGACTGCTAGGGCGTTCTGACAATGGCGTTGCATACGCAGGCTTAGTGTTTCGCAACCCTGAATAAAGTGGAAGGCGTTGGTCGGTGACATGGCAGCGCCCAAGTCGCGTAAACCTTGGACTCGAGCCTTGATGATGTAGGCACCGGCGCCAAGTCCAGGCCAGAAGGCCAGACCGTTGTAGCTGGGGTCTGGATTGTTCATGCCAGGAAACTTCTCGCCGTCGCCGAAGTCGAAGGTTCCGCCATCGATGATCACACCGCCGATCGAGGTGCCGTGGCCACCAATGAACTTGGTGGTGGACTCGACCAGAATGTCGGCGCCCCATTTGAGTGGGTTGATGAGATACGGCGATGGCACCGTGTTGTCGAGAATGAGCGGCACTCCAGCGTCGTGGGCGACGGTGGACACCCCTTCGATATCAATGCAATTGTTCTTTGGGTTACCAACTGTCTCGCCGTAGAAAAGCTTGGTGTTCGGCCGAACCGCTGCTCGCCACTCGTCGAGATCGTCGGCGTCCTTGACGAACGTGACGTCTATGCCCATCTTTGGCAGTGTGTGATTGAACAGGTTGTACGTGCCGCCGTACAACGCTGAGGCCGTGACCAGATGGTCGCCTGCATCGCAGATATTGGTGATCGCAAGGGTCGTAGCGGCCTGGCCTGAGGCCACGCACAACGCTCCGGGAAGGCCAACTGCCGTGGCTGTTCCACCTTCGAGATCCGATAATCGAGCCTCGAGCACTCCCGTTGTCGGGTTCGCGATCCGTGTATAAATGTTGCCGATCTCGGCTAGTGCAAACAGGTTGGCTGCGTGCTCTGCATCTCGAAAAACGAAACTAGTCGTTTGGTAGATCGGGACCGTGCGAGCTCCTGTTTCTGAATCGGGTACCTGCCCAGCGTGTATCTGACGGGTTTCAAATCCTTGTGTCATGGTTGCTCCACATGTGTTGTAAATGAAGTTGCTATTGTTGACTACATGAGTCGGGTTTAGCAACTTGCGTCTCGAAGTCTTTTATTCGTCAGCTCGTCAGCTCGTCGGCTCACTGACCTGCGATACGAGCAGTAGTTGCCTAACCTGCGTATATGACTGAATGGTCGACCGACCCTGCAATGGCCGCTTCGCTCGATGCCGCTGATGAATTTTCGTCATTTAGGGCCCGCTTCGAGTTGCCTCCACCGCCCAAAGGAGCAACTGAATCCATCTACTTCGTCGGCAATTCGCTCGGTCCGATGCCGACGAAGGCGCGTGAGTACATCAATCGCGAGCTTGATCGCTGGGCGATGCTCGGGGTTAAGGGCCATTTCGAGGGCGCTCCAGGTTGGGCCGATTATCACAAGATCTTGATTGATCCGCTTTGTCGCATGGTCGGGGCCCTGCCACACGAGGTGGCGGTCATGAACACGCTGACGGTCAACCTGCATAATTTGCTGGTTAGCTTTTACCGGCCGATAGCGGAGCGGCACAAGATCCTGATCGAGGAGCATGCCTTCCCGTCGGATCACTTCGCCGTAGAGAGCCAGATTCGACTGCACGGGTTTGACCCGGCCGACTCGCTAGTGACGGTTAAGCCACGCGACGGTGGTGAGTTGTTTCATGTCGACGACATCGTGGCGGCAATTGAGGAACACGGCGACTCGTTAGCCACGGTCTTGCTGCCAGGTGTGCAGTACTACACCGGTCAAGTCATGCCGATTGATGAGATCGTGCGGGCTGGTCATGCTGTTGGAGCGACCGTGGGCATTGACTTGGCGCACTCGGTCGGCAACGTGCCGCTCACGCTGCACGACTCCGCCGTCGACTTCGCCACATGGTGTTCCTATAAGTATGTGAATTCGAGCCCAGGTGGCATCAGCGGTGTCTATGTGCATGAGCGTCATGTCAATGACCAGTCGTTGCCCAAGCTGACTGGATGGTGGGGAAACCGTATGGAGACTCGCTTCGCCATGCAGAATTCGTTCGACCCTTACCCGACCGCTGAATCCTGGGCGGCCAGCAACGGCACAGCGTTGCCAATGGCAGCGCTGCGCGCATCCCTTGAGGTCTTTGATGACGCTGGTGGCGTGGTTGCGCTGCGTGCGAAGTCTAAGAAGCAGACGGCCTACCTCCTGTATCTGCTTGACGAACTGCTAGATGGCGATGTCAAGTCCCTCACGCCAAGGGATCCTGAGCAGCGAGGCTGTCAGTTGTCACTTGAAATCATCCCCGACGACATTGACGGCCGGGCCGTCTTCGACGCAATCGAAGCGGCTGGCGTTTTTTGCGACTGGCGTTTTCCAAACGTGATTAGGGTCGCGCCCACACCGCTGTTCAATACGTTTGGCGAGATCCGACGGTTTGTCGATCTGCTCGCGAACGCGATCGCGGCCAATCGCACCGTGTGAGGGCCCGGGCCTCGCTGTCTTCCTGACGACGCAGGTCTAGAGGTCCGAGATGCGGGCGGCGAGCTGGGTTGCGGCGGCGGTGGGGGAGAGGGATCGGCCGGCGACGGCGTCGAGGACTTCGGCAACGCCACTGAGGCTGTTGCCGGTGAGCATGACGTCGATGCGCGACTCGAGGTCCGCCATGAGACGGTTGCGTACTTCGGCGACGTCTCGGTTGATACGCCGCTCCGTGAGTTGACCGTTGTCAGCGATCGTTGTGAAGTGACGTTCGATTGCGTCCCACATTTCGGGCGCACCTTCGCCGGAGAGTGCCGTGGTCATGACGATCTCGGGTCGCATTCCGGTGCGTTGGTCGTGACCAGACAGATGGCTCAAGTCGAGCATGAGTTCCAGATCCCGGCGGACATCGGAGGCGCCGGGCCGATCGGCTTTGTTGACGACAAACAGGTCGGCAAGCTCGAGGAGTCCTGCCTTATTTGCCTGCACGGAGTCGCCCATGCCAGGTGTGGCGACGACGACCGTGGTGTCGGCGGTTCCGGCGATGTCGACCTCGACCTGGCCAACCCCAACTGTCTCGATCACGATCGGGTCATAGCCGGTGGCGTCCAACAGACGGACCACGCCGGGTACCGCAAGCGAGAGCCCGCCCTGGTGGCCGCGTGTTGCCATCGATCGGATGAACGTGTCGGGTGACGCCACGTCTTCCATACGGACGCGGTCGCCCAAGATCGCGCCACCCGTCAACGGTGACGACGGATCGACAGCAAGCACGGCGGCACGTTTGCCGGCCTCGCCAAGCAGTTTGACCAGCTGGCCGGTCAACGTTGACTTGCCAGACCCGGGTGAGCCGGTGATGCCGATGACGTGAGCGTTGCCCGCTCGAGTGTGTGCCATCTCGGCCACGATTTCGGCTTCGGCAGCGTCACGCTCGACGAACGTGATCAGTCGGCCGAGAGCGTGCCGTTCACCAGCGAGCGCTCGTTCGAAGATGTCGGCTGGGGAAAGTCCTCGCAGGCTCACTGCGGTGCTAAGCCTGGGATGTTTCGGCGCGCATGGAAGCGACCGCGTCACGGATCGTTTGTGCGACCTCTTCGGCAGAAGCGCCTGGGCCCAAAATGGCGGCCACACCCTTTTCCAGCAGCGGCTCGATGTCCTCGTCGGGAACGATGCCGCCCACAACGACAGGAACTTCGAGACCAGCTTCGGCCAGTGCAGCGACCATCTTTGGAGCGAGCGTCATATGGCTTGCGTTATGCATCGAGAGGCCGATCGCGTCGGCATCTTCTTGTTCGACAGCGTTCACGACGTTCTTGTAGCTCTGACGCAGGCCGAGGTAGATGACTTCCATGCCAGCGTCGCGCAAGATACGGGCAACGATCTTGATCCCACGGTCGTGACCGTCGAAGCCAAGCTTCGCTAATACGACCCGTAGTTGCGGTGGGTTAGTCGAAACTTCGTCGGCCATTAGAGGAAGACCTTTTCTACGTAGGTGCCGAACTCTTCTTCGAGCGCAGCGACGATTTCACCCTCGGTGGCGAAGGTCTTGACCGCCTCGATCATGGTTGGCATCAGGTTGATTTCGGGATCGGCGGCCTCGGTCTTGAGTCGCTCGAGCACGCGGGTGACGGCATCGCCGTCGCGACGCTGCTTGACGCCGTTGAGTCGCTTGAGTTGGTAGTCCTCGACTTCGGCGCCGATTCGCAACAGGTTGCGTTCGCCGTCGTCACCTTCGGTGAACTCATTCACGCCGACAATGATGCGTTTGCCCTCGTTGACTTCGCGTTCGAAGCGGTACGCCGCGTCGGCGATCTCGCCTACGAAGTAGCCATTCTCGATGCCGGCATAGGCTCCTTCGAGAATTGAGTCGTTACCGATATCGAGCAAGTGAGCGAAGACCTCTTCGGCCCGGCGTTCCATTTCGTCGGTCATCCACTCGACAAAGGGTGCGCCGCCCAGTGGGTCTATGACATTTGTTACGCCGGTCTCGTGAGCGACGATCTGTTGGGTTCGCAGCGCAATTCGTGCTGCGTTTTCTGTTGGAAGTGCCATTGCCTCGTCGTAGGCATCGGTGTGTAGAGACTGCGTTCCGCCGAGTGCGCCAGCCAGAGCCTGGATTGCGACGCGGCCGATATTGATCTCGGCCTGCTGTGCCGTGAGTGAAACACCGGCGGTCTGGGTGTGGAACTTCATCATCATGCTCTTGGGATCTTTGGCGCCGTAGCGCTCTTTCATCCACCGGGCCCAAATTCGGCGGGCAGCGCGGAACTTGCCGATCTCTTCGAAGAAGTCGCTATGGGAGTTGAAGAAGAAGGAGAGGCGAGGTGCGAAGTCATCGACGTCGAGCCCGGAGGCGACCGCAGCTTCGACATAGGCGAACCCGTTGGCCAGGGTGAAGGCGAGCTCTTGTGCTGCGTTCGAACCAGCTTCGCGAATGTGGTAACCCGAGATTGAGATCGGGTGCCATTTAGGCATTTCGGCCGAGGTGAACTTCATCATGTCGGTGATGATGCGCATCGAGGGACGTGGCGGGAATATGTATTCTTTCTGCGCCTGGTATTCCTTGAGAATATCGTTCTGAATCGTGCCAGCAAGCTGCGCACGCTCGACGCCGGTGTTCTCACCCACGGCGATGTACATGGCCATGATCATCGCGGCAGGGCCATTGATGGTCATGGAGGTAGACACCGAACTGAGGTCAATGTCAGCGAAAAGGTCTTCCATGTCGGCCAACGTGTCGACGGCTACGCCACAGTGTCCGACTTCGCCAAGGGCCCAGTCGTGATCGCTGTCGCGGCCCATAAGTGTTGGCATGTCGAATGCTGTGGACAAACCACCGCCACCAGATCTAAGCAGTTCTTTGAAGCGCGCGTTGGTGTCTTCAGCCGTTCCGAAGCCAGCGAACATGCGCATCGTCCACAAGCGGGATCGATAGCCAGCTGCGTGCAGCCCGCGCGTGTAGGGATACTGGCCGGGGTAAGGGCCCTCGCCGTACAACGCATCGACGGGTACGCCCGACATTGTTTCGAACGGAACGTCGCGCAGCTTGGTCGAGTCGTATGCCTCTTGCCATGCAGCTCGGGCTTGGTCAGGTGCCGGATCGCTCACGGGTTCTCCAAATAGTAGGAAGTCCAACTATTTGCCATCCTAGTACTTCGTGCTCGGGCTTCGTGGTGCGACTATCGTCGGTGGCGTGGGGAATGCTGATGGAGCTTGAATTCGATCCGATCGAACAAGCTCGTTCGAATTGGAAGCAGCATCAGTGGGGTGATGGTCGAGCGATGGTTGCGGCTACGTCAATCACGCGAGCCCATCAGATCCTGCTGGCGGAGATCAATGCAGCGCTCGCTCCGTTTGGGCTGACCTTCAGCCGGTTTGAAGTGTTGGCACTCCTGTTCTTCGCTCGAACCCATGCACTGCCCATGGGCAAAATTGGTGACCGCCTTCAGGTGCATCCGACGAGTGTTACCAGCCTGGTCAACCGACTCGTTGAGGATGGTTTGGTCGAACGGATGCCACACCCAACCGATCGTCGAACCACGCTGGTCACATTGACCGAGCGTGGCGTCAACCTGACTCCCACCTGTGCTGCTGCGTTGGAGGCCGTTGGATTTGGTCTGGACGGTCTCGATGCCGCTCAGCTCGATGTCATCGCCAATACAGTGTCGTCGTTGCGCAGAGCGACAGGCGACTGGAGTGACAGCGAGTAAAGCCCAGCGAGAGATCCCACCGGGCGTTTCTTGTTTTGGTTCGTGTGTCAATTTGAGGCCGGGTGTGGTTGGTACAATTTCTGCGGTGCGCACTCTTTCTCTACTTTTGCTCGCGGCGCTGATTGCTAGTTCGTGTCGGGTAGCAGTTGAGGATTTCGATGTTGCAGCGATAGCGCCCGGTGGCAGCCACAGCGCCCTAGTGGCCAGCACATTGCCTGCCGTTGGGCCGGTACCCACATCGTCACATTGGCATGCCGCCTATGTGGTGCGAGTGTGTGACGACGTGTTGCCGCCATTTGAGTCAGACAACGACCCGCTTGGCGTTCATAGCCACGGCGACGGCCTCATGCATGTGCATCCGTTCTTCGAAGAGTCTGGGTATGAGAACGCACGGATGAGCCTCTTCGCGGATGCGATGGGGTTCGAGGTGAGCGACGGCGAACTGACGTTGCCTGGTGGTGGGACATGGCGTGACGGAGACCTGTGTAACGGGGTTCCTGGTCGCGTGTTCGTCGACCGCTGGGCGTCGCCTGATTCGCAATCACAGGCCGAGCGACTCTTTCAAGGGCTCGATGAGATCCGTTACCAAGCCGACGGTGAGCTTTATCAAATCGCGTTCGCTCCGGTCGACTCGTTCCCTGTGGTGCCGCCGGCTACCAGGCTCTTGTTCGAAGTCAGCAATCTTGCTTCGGCGCCCGAGCCATGGGTCGATGCTGGCGGGTTCGATGCCGACACGGGGCTCGACGGCGTGGCGATATGGAAGATCGGTGCCGTTGGTACCGAACCTTGTGGTACTGCAGCGCCCGAGCGCGTTCTTTATGGCGAAGTGCGATGTTTCGAGGTCGACGGCGACAAACTCGCTGCCGTCGACGCAGTTGAGAGCGCACGGGCGGTATCGCTGAATCGCCAGCCAGCCGTCGAGCTACGGATGATGCCGAAACTACTAGCGCTCATCAACGGCCATTTCGCTAGCTCAACGAACCCGCTGGCGCTCGCTATCGAGGTCGATGGTTTTGTGTTGACTGCACCCCAAATTTCACGTCCACCCGTTAGTGATCGACTCGTTGTATTGGGGGGCCTCAGCAATGCTGCGGCGGTACGTCTAGCCGAAATTTTGGATAACTAGTCAGTCGGCGACTCGACGACCCGGCGGCCGTCTTCGACCAGGTTGATCTGCCACAACACTTCGTCGAGTGCATCGGCGGAGCGAATCGGCAAATATTTAAGCGGGCGCTCGGGCGTGACACACGAGGGCAGCGGGGTGAGCATCGTCCACGGCGCCGGATGGCAGAACTGCACAACGGACAAGCGCTGACCGGGTTGTGCTGGGTCAGCGACCACCCGGTGCATGCCGGATGGGACTTGCCCGTTCGTGAGGCGTTCGAGCATAAGGCCGGTGTTGATAATTACATGGCCTTCGGGCGGTACGGCGTCGACCCATTCGCCGTTGATTTGGACCTGTAAGCCACGGGCGGTAGCGCGGGGGAGTGCGGTGATTAGGTTGATGTCGGCATGAGCGCCGGCCCACACGTGCTGTCCCCCGGGTGCTTGGTCCATTGGTGGATACCGAATGGCTCGTGTCAGGTTGGCGCCAACGGCCACTGTCTCATCGAAGAGCGCTTCGTCGACGCCGACACCGACAGCGATGATCCGCAAGAAACGGCGTTGCAGGTCGGCGATTGATCTGTGGAACTCGAGCAGTGTGTTAGCGATGCCGGGCACGTCTGCTTCGGGCAGTACCGGGTCGTGATAGCGAGTGGGGAACTGTGTCCTCAGCGGGTGCCCAGCTGGCAGGCTGTCACCCCAGTTGAGCATTTCTTTCCAGTCAGGGTCGTCGCTTGAGGCAGCGGTCTCGACCAGCAGGCCTGTGTAGCCGGTCTGCCCGTGAGTGCCTTCGGCGATCCATCTCTGTTTGGTGTCGGTATCGAGAGCAAAGAAGTCGGCGAGCATGCCGTAGGCGCTGTCGATTAGGTCTGAGCTGACGTCGTGCGCTGTGTAGACAAAGCCGGTCTCGAGGCTTCGCATCGTGCCGTCGACCACAGCTGCTCGCTCGGCAGCGGTGCCCTGTTCGAAAGCGAGCAGGTCAACATCGAGAATTGCATCCATTAGCAGCCTCCAAGATCGAGAGACTCGACGGTACCCGTGCTGTAGTCCTACTCCGCCGGGGTGGTGGGCGAGGGCAAGGCGTAGTCGACCCCCGAGGGTGCCGCGGCCGAGGGACCGAACGCCGCCAGTATGAGATCACTCGACCTGGATAACGAATCGATTTGCCTATTTACCTCAACAACGACTGTTACTGGCCGAAAGGATTACATATCGTAGATAGCGGTAGGTGTCACACTGATCGCTGGCGAAGCTTAGATTTGGAAGAGCCATGCACAATCCGCATAATCATGAAGAAGACCTGCTTGAAACGAACGGTGAAGCCGGGGCTGCAGTTCTGATTGTCGACGACCAGTCGCTCCTGGTGGGCAGTTTGGCGATGGTGCTAGCCGCAGAAGGCTGCGCGGTGCGCACCTTGAAGGCCCCGACCGTGGACCAACTCAAGGCCGAGATCGGCGAGCGCGTCCCTGCCGTCTCACTGGTTCGTATCCAGCCTGGTCCGAGCCTCACTGGCGGCCTGGAACTCGTAGAAACTGCGTCTAACGCTGGTGCAATCGTCGCTGTTCTATCGGATAGCACGCACGAGTTGCTGTTATGTGCGGCAGTCAACGCTGGAGCCAGCGGCCTGGTTGCGTCAAGTGACCGGTTGGTGGACACTGTCGATCAAATTTTGGCGATGGCGAAAGGCGAACGGCTGCTAAGCGAGTTTCGCCGGAGCGAGTTGTTGAATCTGTTCCACACGCATCGTGTCGATCGCGATAACCGCTTCCTGCCATTCGAATCGCTGTCACGGCGTGAAGGCGAAGTGCTGTGTTTACTTATGGAGGGCCACTCGGTTGGGAAGATTGCCGAGTCGTCGTTCGTCGCTGTTGGGACTGTTCGGACCCAGGTCAAGGCCATCTTGCGAAAGCTTGGCGTAAATAGTCAGGCAGCCGCTGTGGCGCTTGCTTACCGAGGCGGTTGGCCGGATGCCGATCCGGCACTTCTTGTCGACCTGCGCCTGCGCAGCTTGAACTAGTTCCAAAACGTACGCGGTGCGGCGTGTATGCGTTGCGGGAGTGTTACATTCGTGCAGCTGCCTACGCTGCGAAACCCTTAATGAAACAACTTCCTCGCATCCTCATTGCTTGCGTCGCTCTCTGCCTTTTGGCGCAGCTTGTGCCGTCGGACGTATTGGCTCAGACTGATCAGATTGAAACGGTTCGTGCCGACCGAGATGCGGTTCGTGCCGATCGGGCGCGTGCGGCTCTGGACCTTGATCCGCTCTTCGCGGCGAACGAGGCGATCGAAGATGGACTGCGTGTCCTGAGCGAGGATCTAGTGACTCGCCAGGCGGAGCTAGAAGCGACGCGCTCGCAGCTTGAGCGAGCGCGTATCGAAGTTGTGACTGCGCTTGATGAGGTCGTTCAAGAGCAACAAAACATCGCCGACCTTCGTAAACAGCTTCAGCGGCAGGCCATTATGGCCTACATGCAGCCCCGCGGCGACAGCGGCGGCGACGTCCTCCGAGCCAGCGATCTGAACGAAGTCGAACGGCGGCGGGCGCTTGTGTCTGCGGTGCAGACATCGCAGGCAGACATTCTTGACGGCTTGCGGGTCGCTGAAGCCGATTACGAACTTGCGGCTGCTCGGGCCAAGGCCGCCCAGAGCGAGATCGAAAACCGTGAAATTCAAGCGCAACAGCAGGTTGTTGAAGTCGATAAGGCTATCGAAAACCAACAGCGCCTCGAAGCAATGTTGTTGGAACGTATTGCCGAGTTTCAAGAAGAAGTCGATCTTCTTGCCGAAGACGAGGCTGCGCTGCAGGCCGAGATCGCCACGCTGATCGTCCAAGAAGAACAACGCCAAGCAGCGATACGCGAAGCCGCACGCATCCAAGCCGAGCGTGAACGAGTGGCCCGCGAAGAAGAAGAACGCCGCCTAGCTCGGGCGGCAGCTCTTGCTCGACGCGAGGTTCCTGTCGCAGAAGCGGCTGTTAGTCGAGCCAATGCTGCATTGGTCGGCGCTCCATCTGTGGGCGGGGGCAGTCTGATCTGGCCGGTGAACGGCAAGGTCACGTCGAACTTCGGTCCTCGTTGGGGACGCCAGCACAATGGCATAGACATTGCTGCTAACGCTGGAACAACAGTGGCCTCGGCGGGTTCCGGCACGGTCATAGCGGCTGGTTTCAGTGGCGGGTTTGGTTACCGAGTGCTGGTTCAGCACAACGGTGGCCTCGTCACCCTCTACGCGCATATGAGTTCAATTAACGTTTCCACTGGGCAGACGGTCTCGGCGGGAAGCCCGCTTGGGGCGGTAGGTTGCAGCGGTAGTTGTACCGGGCCTCACCTGCACTTCGAAACGCGGGTCGGCGGTACCGCCTATGATCCGCGTAGCTATCTAGGCTGACCGTCTAACCTCAGTTTCATGACAAGCTCCATGAAACCATGACAAGCTCCATGAAACTTTGTGTTGCTGGCGGCGGCAAAATGGCTGAGGCGCTCGTCGGGGGTTTACTGGCGACCGGTTGGGCACAGGCCGACGAGATCGGCATTATCGAGGTGGTTGCCGAGCGGCGGTCGTATTTGGCCGAGACGTTCCCTGGCGTTGCTCTGGCCGAGAGTTGCCAGGTCGCATGTGCGAGCACGGTATTTGATGTGAGTGACGTGCTGGTCGCTGTCAAGCCACAACACGTGGCCCAAGTAGCGAGCGAGCTTGGTGCAGGTGGCGCTAACAGGGCGCTCAGCATTGCAGCGGGTGTTCGCATTGAGGCGCTTCTCGATGGCTTCGGTAGGGATGCCCGAGTTATCCGCGCCATGCCGAACACGCCTGCCCTCGTTGGTCAGGGCGCGGCTGCAATTGCCGGGTCAGCTACCGCCGAAAAAGCGGACCTCGGGTGGGCGACCGAGATTCTGTCTGCCGTTGGCATGGTCACCGTGGTTGACGAAGGTGAACTAGATGCAGTTACTGGGCTGTCTGGCTCAGGCCCCGCGTACGTATTCTTGCTTGCCGAAGCGATGATCGCTGCCGGTGTCGAGCAGGGGTTGAGTGCCCAGGTTGCCGACGCACTGGGCCGACAGACCGTGCTCGGGGCGGCGATGCTTCTGGCCGGATCCAGTGATTCCCCTGCCCAACTTCGGTCCAATGTCACCAGTCCTGGCGGCACGACGGCGGCAGCGATAGCTGCCATGCAGGCCCTCAAATTCGAAGAAATTGTGGCGGAAGGGATTGCAGCTGCGGTGGCTCGCAGCATGGAACTCGGCGGCTGACGGGCTGCTAGAGCCACACGAGGCTCATGTTTCTTGCGTTGACTATGTGGTCCAAAGTGACAGTCGCGCCACAATGGCCCTAGAATGACTATTAATGCAGATGGCTCGTTTGCGAATCATCTGATGTTGTAGGACAAGCAAGGACCCGCAAGCGTGAACGAAGGCCAACGCCCCCGCTATTTGACCGTCGCCGAAGTGGCCCAAGATATGCGGGTTTCAACGATGACGGTTTACCGACTGATCAAGTCAGGTGAACTTGGCGCTGTCCGTGTGGGCAAGTCATACCGCATCCGGGTAGCAGATCTGGATAAGTTCCTCGACAGCCGCTACGTCGAGTCCGAAACCGGCTCCTAGCGTTCATCGCCTGTGCCACACAGTGCAGTACAACACAGTTAACTTTCTGAGCGACTACGGCTTGGCCGATGAATTCGTCGGTGTAGTCAAATCGGTCATCCATTCGATAGCGCCCGACGTTCGCATCGCCGATGTCACGCACAATATTGCGCCTCACGACATTCGTGGTGGCGGCCTAGCGCTGGCGCGGTCTGCTGCGTATTTAAACCCAGGCGTTGTTCTGGCCGTGGTGGATCCTGGTGTCGGAAGTTCCCGCAAAGCTGTAGCCGTCGAAGTCGGCGGTGGATCTACCATTCTTGTTGGGCCCGATAACGGACTTCTTGCGCCAACAGTGGCGCTGGTAGGTGGCGCTACCGCCGCCGCCAACATCACAAACTCGCCATTTCGGATAGACGCCCCCGGTCTTACGTTCGAGGGCCGCGATCTCTTTGGGCCCGTTGCTGCACAGCTATGTGCTGGCGCCACGCTCGATGACGTTGGCATCCCGATCGACCCGGCGCTGCTTATGCCAGCGGTCATGCCAGTCAGCGCTCGCGAAGGCGACACCATCGTGGCCGAGGTCCTGTGGATCGACCGGTTTGGGAATTGTCAACTCAACGTTGACCCTGATGAACTCGAATTGGCGGCGTATTCGCTGCAAGTTGCCGAACAACGACGTCCAGTTCGGCGTGTCTCACACTTCGATGCGCTGGGCTCGGGCGAGGTCGGTTTGATGGTGGATAGCAGCGGTATGGTTTCCATCGTGTTGAACCGCACGTCTGCGGCGGTTGAATTGCGCCTCGGTACTGGTATCGAAATCCGGTTACATGGTGGCGATGAACCGACTGGTATCACTACGCCAGTCACCATTGGGAAGCTTTCGTAATGCGACCAGCAACTGTCTTGGTGGTCGCATTGCTGATGCTGCTTATTGTGGCTGCGACCTTCTACCAAATCGTTATCCAAGGCGCCTGATTGGCTGCTTGGGCTTGTAGGCAACTGACTAGCTGTTGAATTTGGCTGTTTTGGAAGCCAGTTTTGCTTGGGTCTCATCTTGGATTGAGTCGGTGTCGACGAAGGCCAGTTGCTCTGGCGCTGGGCCGAAACCAGTGTTGGTTGCGTCAGCGGAGTCTGAGATTACTGAAGTGGTTGTTGGCTGTGGCGCTGGTGTCGGCTGTGGCGCTGGTGTCGGCGCTGGTGTCGGCTGTGGCGCTGGTGTTGGCTGTGGCGCTGGTGCTGCGGGGGCTGGTGCTGCGGGGGCTGGTGCTGCGGGGGCTGAAAGGGCAGCGAAGCGATGTGTGGTGTAGATGCGGCCGTCGGTTGGGTGGATGTAGACCGCAATGCCGATGTGGGTGTAGGACCCGTCCATGATGTTTGCCCGGTGACTAGGGCTTGTCATGAATGCGCTGGTTAAGGAGTTGACGCTTTGGCCGCGTCCGACGTTCTCGCCGACTTTGATCCAGTTGGATGGTGTGCCGGTTAGGAAGTCGTCGGCATGGGCTAGGAAGCTGCCGTTGACCATTGAGAGTGCCCAACCGTCAGCGGCTGCGGTCATTGACCCTTGGAGTGCGAGGGGTGCGAGGCCGCCGGCGACACGCTGGCTATTCAGCGATGTCAGGAAGTCGGATTCGGCGTTGAAGTCGCGGGTGGGTCCTTGTGCTGAAGCGACGGGAACGGCAAGCAGCGTGGTGGCGACCAGGAGGAGGGTGACCGTGATGGTGAGCTTGCGAAGCAGGTTTGAGCACATGAGGGAGGGCCATTCGGGGTGGGTACTTGCACTACGTAGTTCGGCTCCGAATGGCGTCGCATTAGCTAAACATCTCGATTAGGCCCAGAAACCTAGGCAAATGCCCTCTATGGGGTACGAGTAAAGTCCCGGCTACCAAATCGTTATCCAAGGCGCTCAGCGAATTGAGTCTTTCGCTGGGAATGGTTTAGAAGCGTTTGTCGACGAACATGTGACGCCACGGGCACTGCTCTACGCTGCGCAGGTGAACGTTGTTGAGTTGTTCTCTCACCATGATCCAGACAGTGTCGCGTTCGTCTGCGAAGACGAATCGCAGACGTACGGTCAGCTCACGTCGCGCGTCGCCACGGCGCGCACCGAGTTGGCCACGCTGGCAAAGGTGGGTTCGAATATCATCGTGATGGGCGAGAGTTCTCTGCTGTTTATCGAGACGCTCTTTGCAGCGTTAAGTGCTGGGCTTCCGGTCGTGCCGCTACATCCTCGCTATCCCAAGGGTGAGGTCGAACGAGCAGTGCAACTAACGCGCCCGGTGTTGATCATCAGTACCGATGACGCATCTCAGAACCTCGTCCAGGGGCTTGGTGTCGATCACCTGGCTGCCAGCGCCCTGTTCAGGAACGCGTCGCGTACCCCAATAGAGCCACTCGAAGTGGCGCCCGACCATCCAGCGCTGCTCATGTTCACTAGCGGCACGGCTGGCAGCCCGCGTATCGCTGTGCTCAGTCATGGGAACGTTGCTGCAAGTATTGAACAGTCACGAAGTAGCGCTCCAGGTCTCGCCGACAAAAACCATGTGATCTTGGGCGTCATGCCGCTGACTCATGTGCTCGGCATCGTTAGCGTGGTTGCTGTCGCTATCTCGGTGGGCGCCACGGTTGTGCTCGCTACCAAGCCCGATGTCGACTCAATCGTCGATGCTGTCATGCAGAACCAGGTCACATTTCTGGTTGCGCCGCCTGTCTTCTGGTTTCGGCTGGCCAACAGCGAGGTCGAGCCCGCCATGTTGGCGTCGGTGACCATGACGCTCAGTGGGGCTGCACCGCTCAGCGGCGCTGTCGCCGACACGGTAGCCGAACGTTTCGGGCTGAAACTGTGCCAGGGTTATGGCCTGACCGAAGCATCGCCGGGTCTTACTTCCGCGGTTGGCACCGAGGCGCCAACAACGTCGGTTGGTCGACCTATGCCCGGGGTCAAGCTGCGGTTGGTTGACGAGCAGGGTGACGATGTACCCGTTGGAGATGTGGGGGAACTCTGGGCTCAGGGCGCGAATGTTTTTACTGGCTACTTGGGCGACCCGGAAGCAACAGCGGCGGTAATCGACGAAGACGGGTGGCTGCACACCGGCGACTTGGCTGTTGTCGACGAGAACGGATTCTTTTACATCGTCGGGCGGAACAAGGATCAAATCGTGGTCTCTGGCTTCAACGTGTATCCCGGCGAAGTCGAGGACCGATTGATGGAACACCACAGCGTCGAAGCGGCTGCGGTTGTCGGTAATCCCGACCCCGAGTACGGCGAACTCGTCGTTGCCTACATCGTTGCCGCTCGCGGTATGGAGGCTGACCCCGACGTGCTCGAAGCTCATTGTCGAACCCGATTGGCTGGTTATAAGGTTCCCTCACGCTTCGAGATCGTCAACGACTTGCCGCGAGGCGCGACCGGTAAGTTGCGCCGACACGTGCTGCGGAAGTGAACCGGTGACGGTACACAACTCGTGCCTCCGGCCAAACCTTGTGAACACTGGCGCTAGGTTCTAGTCTGAAACCGTGTCAGAGGACGGGTTGCAGGTTCCCGCCGCGTCGGTAGCGCGGCTGCCGCTGTATTTGCGTTGCTTAGAGGAACTGTCCGCGGATGGGGTTTCCACCGTGTCGTCGTCGCGACTGGCCGAACTCGCTGGCGTGAATGCTGCCAAACTGCGAAAGGATCTCTCACATCTTGGCAGTTATGGCACCCGTGGCGTCGGCTACGAAGTGCCCAACTTGATGCACCAGATCCAGCGCGAACTGGGTCTCGATGAACAATCGCCTGTCATAGTCGTGGGCCTAGGCAACCTGGGTCAAGCGCTGGCTAAACATGGTGGTTTCGGTGACCGAGGTTTCCCCATCGTTGCGCTTTTCGATGTGCAACCCGACATTGTGGGCATCACCGTCGGCGACATGGTTGTGGCCCATTTCGATGACCTCGAAGCCGTCGTCGCCGAGCACAGCGCTCGTACTGCAATGATTGCGACGCCAGCCGAGGCAGCGCAGCAAGTGACCAACGATGTGATCGCGGCTGGCATTACGTCGGTGCTTAACTTTGCACCAACAGTCGTGCAGGTCGGAGACGGAGTAGCCCTTCGACAGGTCGATCTTGCGCTCGAACTCCAGATCTTGAGCTATTACCAACCACGTTCCGATTCTGAACGTGACACAAAACTCAGGCTGTCGGTGTGAGTTTTCGGACCAAAAGGGTTCACAATAGAGCCTGTCCAATTGGGCAGCCCAGCCACCCCACTATCGAAACCCCCTCATGTCGTTTGTAGTCATCGGTCTCAACCATTCAACGGCACCGCTTGATGTGCTTGAGCAGGTCACGGTTGCTCCCGATGATCTCGATAAAGCTCTTCATGATTTGTCGCTGCGCCCTTATGTTTCCGAGGGTGTCGTGCTCAGCACGTGCAACCGCACCGAGGTCTACATTTTGGCCGAACGCTTTCACGGTGCCTTCCAAGACGTGCGTGACTTCCTCTCGCAGATTTCGTTCGTAGCGCCCGAGACGCTGAATGACCATTTGTACACCTTCTACGACGACCAGGCCATCGAGCATCTGTTCCGAGTCAGCGCCGGCGTGGACTCTGCTGTGCTCGGCGAACACGAAATTCTTGGGCAGATCAAACGGGCGTGGGAATCAGCCCAAAAGCAAGATTGCGTCGGGATGTCGCTCAACTCGATCTTCCGTGCTGCTGTTGCGGTAGGTAAACGGGTCCGAACTGAAACATCGATTTCACGCAGTATTGCCTCCGTCTCACAAGCAGCGATTGTTATGGCCGAAGAACGTCGTGGCTCGTTGGCCGGCCAACACGTGCTGCTGGTCGGCGCCGGCGAGATGGGCAGCGGCATGGCCAAGACTCTCGCCACTCGCGGCACGGCATCTATTACCGTCATGAGCCGTACTGATGCGACCGCCACAGATATCGCTGCCCAGATCGGTGCCCAGGTCCGCCCGTTCGACGAACTAGATCAAGCGTTGGGTGTCTGTGATGTCGCCTTCACATCTACGGCATCACCCGGCATGGTCGTTGATGTTGACATGGTGTCGCCGCTGCTCGACCAGCGCAGCCACGACCTGTTGATCCTCGACGTAGCCATGCCTCGCGACGTCGCTGCGGGTGTCGGTGAACTCCCTGGTGTTGAACTCTATGATCTCGATGCCATTGGTGCCTTTGTGGCCAAGGGTCTCGAAAGCCGGGCTGGCGAAGTCGAACACGTGAACCAAATTATTGCCGACGAAATGGTCCGCCATCTCAGCGAAGTCGGCAAGCAGTCGGTGTCGCCGCTTATCACCAGTTTCCGTTCCCAAGTCGAGTCGCTACGCGCTGACGAGATGGTTCGCCAAGCAAACAAGCTGGGTGACCTCACCCCAGAGCAACGTGCTGCAGTCGACGACGCGACCCGCGCTGTGCTGAACAAGGTGCTCCACGAGCCAACAATGCGACTCAAGGACTCGGCCAATAGTTTGCGTGGCGAGCGGCTTGCTGCCGCACTTCGCGAATTGTTTGACCTCCAATAGGCGTCATCGTTGTGCGTATCGCCACTCGCGGCAGTGAACTCGCGCTCTGGCAGGCGCATCATGTGCAAGCGACCCTGATCAATGCCGGTGTCTGTGACGACGTCGAGGTCGTGATCGTGTCCACATCAGGGGATCGAGACAAGACCACGCCGCTGCATCAGATCGGCGGCAAGGGAATCTTTGTCAAAGAGGTCCAGGCCGCTCTACTCGATGGCCGAGCAGACATGGCAGTGCACTCGGCCAAGGACATGCCGGCCGTGTCGCCCGCCGAACTCATGCTTGGCGCCGTGCCGCTGCGGGGCAACCCCAGTGACGTGCTGGTTGGATGTCGATTCCAGGATCTGGCCCAGGGCGCTCGTGTTGGTACTGGCTCTGTGCGTCGACGAGCACAGCTAGCCGCACTTCGCCCCGACTTGCAGTTCGATGAACTTCGCGGCAATATAGCGACCCGTCTCGACAGGGTGGGTGACTTTGATGCGATTGTCATGGCTGCTGCTGCACTCGAACGATTGCAGCTAACCCTTGACACTGTTGATGTCATGACCGTCGAGCACATGGTTCCCCAAGTCGGCCAGGGTGCGCTGGCAATCGAGTGTCGAGTCGAGGACACTGACGCCATCACTGCGCTTGCCTCTATTACTCATGCGGAAAGCCAAGCCGTGTTCGAGTGTGAACGTGCGTTTCTTGCCGAACTAGGTGGGGATTGCTCGCTACCAGCGGGCGCCCACGCAAAGCTGACCAGCGATGGCTATTTACTGACGGGCTTCCTTGCATCCGAAGACTTGCTGACAAGCCATCAGATCACAGTTGCAGGATTCGACGGCCCCAGCCTGGGAACCGGCCTCGCTGTCGAACTCCGCTCTCGTCTCGGATGAAGCCGCTCGACGGGCTGACCGTCGTTGTCACTCGCGCCAAGACCCAAGCCTCGGTTCTGACCGACAAACTGGTGGCATTAGGGGCGCATACTGTGGGCGTGGCCACGATCGAGATCGTGGCGCCTGCCGATGGGGGAGCATCGTTAAACGCAGCCCTCGTGTCGTGTAGTTATGACCAGTTGGTGGTGGGATCACCAAACGGCGCCAAGGCACTGGCCGCTGCAGTAGCGGGGCTGATCGATACCGGTGAGCTTGATGCAACTGCGCTGCCACCAGTCGCCTGCGTTGGACCAAGTACGGCGGCCAAGCTAGCCGACTCGCCTTTGATTGTGAATGTCGTGCCGGGCCGCGCCGTTGCCGAAGGACTCCTCGATGCAATGTCGACGCCCCAACCCGGAAGTGACCGACTCCTTCTGGTCCAGGCTGAGGTCGCCCGCGACGCACTCGAAGTGGGCCTCACTGGCAACGGTTGGCGTGTGGACCGAGTGGTTGCCTACCGGACCATCGATGCCCAGGTGACTTCGGCTGATCAAGCGCTGGCTCGTAGCGGCGACCTGATCACGTTCACTTCGTCGTCCACGGTCGAACGTTTCGTGCGCCTGATCGGCATCGAGGCCTTGCCGCCAACGGTGGCCAGTATCGGGCCGATTACTTCTGACACGGCGCGTGGATTGGATGTGACCGTTGATATCGAGGCAGACTTGCACACGATCGATGGCTTGATCGAAGCGATCGTGGCTTGGGCTACAGCGCAGCGTGAACGCATAGACTCAGGCCGTGTCTGATTCTGCCTCAAACCATGCCAACGCCTCGAACGCCGATCTGTTCGAGCGGGCCAAGCTGGTCATGCCCGGTGGTGTCAACTCGCCAGTGCGGTCCTTCCGCTCTGTTGGCGGCACCCCCTACTTCGTCGATAAGGCTGAAGGCCCCTATGTCTGGGATGTGGAGGGTCAGCGGTATATCGACTATGTGTTGAGCTACGGCCCGTGCATTTTGGGTCATGCCAATCCAACGATCGTCGATGCTGTGTCGGTTGCTGCTGGCAATGGCACCAGCTACGGAGCCCCAACCGAGCGCGAAGTGCTCATGGCCGAAGAGATGTGCAGCCGAGTACAGGGCCTCGAAATGCTGCGCCTCGTATCTAGTGGCACCGAAGCGGCCATGTCGGCTATTCGGCTCGCCCGGGGCGCAACCGGCCGGGACAAGCTGGTCAAGTTCGCAGGCAACTACCACGGCCACAGCGACAACCTGTTGGCAGCCGGCGGAAGCGGCGTCGCCAACCAGGGCTTGAGTGGCTGCGACGGCGTTCCTGCCGGCGCAGTAGCTGACACGATCGTTGCGCCCTACAACGAGATCCCCCAGCTCGATGAGTCGATCGCTGTCGTGGCAGTCGAACCAGTAGCCGCGAACATGGGCATCGTGCCACCAAAACCCGGCTTCCTGGCTGGCCTGCGAGAAGCCTGTGACGAGGTCGGCGCAATGTTGTTGTTCGACGAGGTCATCACCGGTTTCCGGCTGGGCCGCGGTGGCGCCAGCGAATGGTTCGGCGTGCAACCCGACGTGTGGTGCTTCGGCAAGGTCATTGGTGGGGGCTTGCCTGTAGGCGCCTATGGCGCATCGCGTGAAATTATGGCCAGCATCGCGCCACTAGGTGGCGTCTATCAGGGCGGCACGCTGTCGGGTAACCCGCTAGCGACGGCCGCCGGTCTCGCCATGCTCGACCAGCTAACCGACGAGGCATACGCCAAGCTCGAGGCGACTGCAACTCGTCTGGCTACAGGACTTGAGCAGGTATTTGGTGATGCAGGCATTCCTGTCATCGTCCCTCGTGTTGGCTCGCTTCTCGGCATCTTCTTTACCGATATCGCACCGACCAACTTCGACGAAGCGCAAGTGGCTGCCGAGAATGGGATCTACAAGCACTTCTTTCACGGGATGCTCGACCGCGGCATTGCTCTGGCCCCCGGCCCTTACGAAGCCATCTTTGTATCGACGGTCCACACCGACGAACTCATTGATCAAACCATCGTCGCTGCTGCAGAAGTAGCGGCCACTCTCTAGCTGCCGTTGTTGCCTGGCCTAGCTGAAAAGCGGTTCGTTGCGGCGGTCGAGCTAGTCGAGAAGCACGACTGTGTGAGCTGCTCGGACGCCTTCTGTCTGTTGTAGTTGTTGGGGGGCGAGGCACCTCAGGTGGTCGAGTGAGTTAGTTCGCACGATCATGGGGCAGTCGTGCTGGCCGGCGGTCACGCCGATCCAGTCAAGGCCCGGCAGCCGGGTTAGCTAGGCGTGCAGATCGCGCTAGCGTCCCTGCTCGACGTAGACCAAGACCAGGGCTGCCACCGTTTGACCAGTGGCCCCGTGATTAACAGCGGCGGCGAAGCCGGTAATGGCCTTCCCGTCGACGAGTCGGTCAAGTTGGTTGTACGCAGTGGCGCCGCCAATGCCGCTGCCGGTTGCCAACTGCGGCGCTGTCTGACGGCCGTCTCCGCTCAATATGTCGATCATCTGGTGGTCAACAGCATTCAGCTCACTACTAGACATGAATGCACTGCGAAACTACCCGAAGAAATATGCCCATCTTGGATGTACTCGATTAGCCATTCGATAACCCTCGGTTAGGGACACTGTTCCTGATTTTGGGATAGCAAGTGGAGCTCAGAGATACGCCGCAGGGTTGCCTTGATCGCCAGGCGACTATTGCCGTGCGGCTTTCGGCGCCGGCCTCTTGATTTTGTCTGGCCAGCGAGGCTGTTTCAGCGCTCTCATCAGCGACAACGCTGTTTCGAACAAAGGAGCTATCAATGCCTCACCTCAAAGAGGTCAACCACATCACCCTGTGCCTGCGAGAAAAGTCGGATCGAGGGCATCGACCGGGTCAAGAAGTCGTAGCTCACCAAGTTTTTCGAGCGTCATGGCGATCATTCGTGCCAGCACGTGGCACATGACACCCATAACCTTGACAAGTTCGGTGGACATTTGCAGGCCAACGGTGGCACCGCTCGCGGTCAGGCCCTGGTTCGCAACGACGGCTTCGACATCCTGAAGCAAATGTTAGAGCGCTGCTATCAAGAAGGAGACGCCGCCGAGGCGAGCTTCCCTGAATATTGTCAGTGGTCCCAGCCAGGAGAGGGTGATCAAGAAGTAGCGAGCACCTTTGCCGAAGAAACTGGCAAGGGTTTCTAGGACCAAATCGAAGAGGCCATCGCTGAACCAGTGTCGACTACGCCTGCTCGACCTGTGTGCGTAGTCGATCGAGTGAGCGGCGTAGTAGCCGGGAAACTTGCATCTGGCTGACACCAAGACGGTCTGCGATGTCCTCTTGCGATAGTCGGTCGAAGAAGCGTAGTTCGACGACCTTTCGCTCGATTTCGGACAGCATGTCAAGCAGCGTCGGGAGTGTCGCCCGGGCTTCGACCGCTTCGAATTCGCTGGTGTCAGCTGTGTGGCGTTCTTGTTCGATGGTTAGCGGCGCTGTGTTGTATCCCGATGCTGCTTCGATAGCCAACGTCACGTTGGCCAACTCGGTGCCGATCTGGTTGGCGATTTCAGTGGGGGTTGGATTGCGAGAGAGTTGTTGAGTCAGGAGCTCAGACGCAGCGCGAATCGATGGAATCAACTGGCGGTGGCTTCGAGAAACCTTGGTGTCCCAAGTGCGGTCTCGAAAGTACTCCCGAAGACTCCCTTCGATTGTTCTAGCTGCATAGGTCGAGAACTTGAGCCCACGCTCGGGGTCAAACCGGTCCACGGCCCGGATCAGAGCCTCAAGAGCGATTTGATCTAGGTCATCGGCGGTCACGCCGCGGTTTCGGTAACGCCCAGCGAAGGCGCGGGCGAGCCCCTGGTTGTCGACGACAAGCTGGTTGCGCAGATCCTGGTCTCGCGTTGTCGCCAACTGAAGAAACCGAGGATCTAGGCCGTTATCGACCACGAGCGTGTTTCACGAATTGGAAGGTTCCAACCCCTGGTTCGGTGCTGAGCTCATGAGAGTCACAGACCGCTTCGAGAATGGTCGATAGGAAATCGTGGGCAACCAACTGCACATTTTCTGGGAGCTCTCTTCTACCGTGAACCGTGAGTGACCCGGTGGCGACCAAAAAGTCAAGATGTAGGTTGGCTCCGCCTTCAGAAGGCTGAATGGTGACAGCGGTCAATTCTTCGATAGCGACCTTAATATCTTCGATCTCAGCGACCGAGAGCAGGTCGCTGGCTAGCGTGGCGACCATCAGTCTGACGAGCTGCAGGTTTGCGGTCTGCGCTGGCAGCGTTAGGTGGAACCGACTGGTAGTCACGGTGCTCTCCAGAGAAAAGTAAGAAATGTGAGCGTAGACGGTTTAGGGCGAAGCTCGTTGGTCAATACTGACCGATGTGAAGCAGACTGCGACGAGCTTCGCCGAAGAATTTTCGGCGACGCACCAGGCCTTGAGCGACGTTCGCCGCCAGGTCGGCGCGTGGTTGCGCACCCAGGGACACGACTCAGCGGTTCTGGTGGCAGATATTGAGGTCGTGCTTTCGGAGCTAGGGGCCAATGTCGTGGATCACACCAGTTCGCCATGGATCCGCCTTGCCATGGAACTGACCGGCTATGAGGTCACCGTCGAAGTCTCGAACCAAGGCTCTGCACTCGTCGTGCCGAATGTCGAAGACTGGGGTGATTTGGTCGAGGGAACTCGTGGTCGCGGGCTACGTATCGTGCGCGCGGTGTGCACGACGGTCGTGGTTACTGGCGACGAGCAGCACACACATATTCGCTGTGGCGTACCTGTATGCGGCGAAATAGCTAACTAGCGTTTGGGCTGCCACCCAATAGGGTTGTCAGACCGGACAATGAAAACATTCGCTCTACTGCAGGAGTCGGGTTCTGAACGGTCAGTGACCCACCAGCAGCCTTGAGACGACTTTGTGCCGTCAACATGGCGGTTAACCCTGCCGAGGAGATGAAACTCACCGCAGCCAGATCAAGCACAGCACACGTGGCGTTGTCGAGAGTGTCGAGGTGCTCTTTGAGCAATGGCGATGTGTGAGTATCGATCTCGCCCGACAACACAATAGTGTTATTGGCGCCTTGTTCGATGTTGAGTTCTGCAGCCATGCTTCGAAGCTACCGTCTTGCCACGGCGATGATGGCGACATCGTCGGCGACTTGGTCCCCAGCCGAAGCTATTCCGCCTCGGACCATGGCATCGAGTCCTTCCGCAAGGATGAGCGCAGCACACAATCGCTCTAAACCTTGGGTGATGATCTCGGTGCGACGTTCGACCAAGCCGTCTGTGAATAGGAAAAGGCCATGGCCAGCCTCGAGCTGCAAAAGGTTCGGTTGAACGGACGCATCACCAAGAAAGCCGAGTGGCGGAGCAACATCGAGGTAAAGAATTTGGGCCTCGCGACCATCGAAGCTGATTGGGGGCAGATGCCCGGCGGACCACAACTCGGTATTGCCCGTTTTCATGTCGATCTGAGCGACAAGCATGGTTGCCATTTGGGAAGCGTCGCTGCAGACGGCATCAAGAACGGCCATCACGTCAGGTATGGCTGAACCGCGGGCGAGTTCGTGGCCGGAGAGAAGACGAAGCTGACCCATGAGGGAAGCCGCATCCACGCCGCTGCCACTCACATCGCCGACCGAGATGGTTAGACGTCCATTTGTTACGGTGCAGTCATACCAGTCGCCACCGATTTCCAACCCCGCCGAGCCCGGAAGGTAACGGGCAGCAATCTCGAATCCGGGCACTGAAATATCGGTTGATGGCAACAGGCTGCGCTGAAGTCGGATTGCGGTGTCGCGTTGGCGCTGGTATTCGAACAATGCGCCGCTGACAGTGGCGACTCGTTCGCTAAAACGCTTCAACCCGTCACTATCGAGAAAAGCGCGTTCGTCGCTGGTCAAGCCATGGACTGACAGCCAACCGCGGCTCTGGGACACCGTCTGACCGAAGTTGACACGAAACTGGGTGTTTTCTTGGGGTTCGACTCGTCCAGCAACTGTTTGGGTGGCGTCGCCGTCATCAATAAGCACGACACCGACCCGCCCGACGGTGGCGATCTTGCTCACTCCATCGGCGGTTGCGTCAACCAGGGCTTGTCGGGCGTCTGCGCTGTTGAGCGTGGAGTCCAGCACGTCGGTCAGTGCTCGATCGAGCAGCTGTGTTGCCTCAACTAGATTCTGCAATCGGACTGGGAGCGTCACATCTTCTTGGGTCGCAACGTAATGGGTGACCGTACCGGTGGGGTCGCACACGGGGTCGATACTCCAGCTGATTAGAAATGGCGTGCCATCAGTCCGGTAGTTGACGGTCTCGCCAGAAAAAGGCTGGCCACTGCTCAGCTCGCGGCGCAACCGATCAAGGACAGAGCGGTCGGTGAGCGGCCCTTGCATCACGCGAGGTGAGCTGCCGATTACCTCGTCTCGGCTGCGGCCGGTCATCGCACAATATGCGGGGTTTACGTACACGATGGTTGGCCCAGGATGATCCAGGTCGGCAGTGGTGATACACGCCGAGGACCGAGTCTGTTCGAGGGCGGCGAGCAGCACGGGCGAGAGGTCCTGGATGCGCCCAGCACTGAGTGGCATTGAGCTGGGCGTATGCACGCTCCCCATCATGGCCTAGCTCAGAGGATTTCTGGCAAAAAGATGTTTGAGTGCGGGGCTGAATGTCAAAGGTCTAAATGAGAAGCCACTCGTTCCTAAGCCGTTTGCACGGTTCTGGTACGACCATGGCTCTTCGCCTGTAGCCAAGCTAAGGATCACGGAAATGATGTGCAGATCTTGCCAACAGATTAGTGATCCGAACACGTTTAACGCTCGACGACCGTCGTCGGCCTGACTCGCTGTTCACCTTTCTTCTTAAGGACCCCCCAAATGTTTGACACGCCAGATACTTCCTACAGCGATACTGAAATGTGCGACCCCAGCCTGATGTTGACTCGGGAGCCTGTTGCGCTCGTTGTAAGCCCTGAAGCCGCCGAAGTGCTTTCGGGCCTCTACAGCAGCGAGCGGTCATTCCCTTGCAGCGGGCGAACGTCGTTGTTCTTCGCTCCGCCGGGTGAGCGTCGGGTCCGCCGAGGAAAACGTGAAGCTACGGCACGCTCTTACTGCAACCAATGCAGCGCAAAAGACATGTGCAAGCTTGCGGGTCGTGCTGGGCGAGAACACGGAATGTGGGGTGGTGAGAACGATGAAGAAAGGGCCGCTGCTGGCTACCCTCCGATGTTCCCGCACCGCAAGGCAATCGTTCGAGCGGCCCAAGATGCTCAGCGGCACCCGCCGCTGTCGGCCTGAGCCGGAGCATTTACTCCGCGAGGCGAACCGCTAGTTCGTAGATTTCTGGTTCGCTGAGATTGGCGAAACTCAGTCGCAGCATGCGTTCGTCTGTTGGAGTGAAGGCAGTGCCTGGGATGACCAGGATGTCTTTCTGATCTAGCAGGTCGGCGACGACGTCTAGCGAACCAACTAGATCATGAGGGTGGCGAACCCAGCCAAAATACGCCCCACTGCTAAGGAGTTCGTAGCCACCTGGTGATGGGGCCATGACCATTTGAAATTGTTTGTGGCGTTCGCCGATGCGGGCCGCCTGCTCGGTCCGCCACTCGGTGGCGTGCAGCAGGCCTGCCAAGGCTGCCTCTTGGCCAATTCGCGGCGCGCAGATTGCTACACAATCCACAAGCTTCATCGCCTCAGCTAACGCGCTAGGGGCACCAACAACGGCGCCAACCCGATAACCAGGGATCGCTAGGTCTTTTGAGAAGCTGTGCAGGGTGATCAGGTGGTCAGTCCAGTCGCTGCGGTCGTACAGATCATGGGCGGCAGCATCTGTGCTGCGATAGGAACGGTAGGTCTCATCGAGGATCAGCGCTATACCGCGCGCTGCACAGAGGTCGTAGAACGCTGCGAGGCGTTCGGGCGGCAACGTCACGCCGCTGGGATTGCCAGGCGAGACAAGGACGATGGCGCGTGTCCGGTCGTCTATGAGTGCTTCAGCGTCGGCGACGGTTGGCATCATGTCTAATGCTGGATGCACGTAGCGACGTTGGATCCCTTCAACCTCGAGCCACATATCATGGTTGAAGTAGTAGGGGAGCGCGACGATCAGATTGTCACCGGGGTTAGTCATGGCGGACGCAACAACACAAAAAGCTTGGTTGCAGCCGGCAGTGATCAAAACTTGGTTGGTGCCGACCTGGCCCGGATATAGCTGGGTGAGTTCCTGGGCTAGCGCCTGTCGTAAGGGCTCAAGTCCCTGTTGCGGCACATAGCGAGCGCCATCTTCCTCATAGGCCACCGCTGCAATCCGGTCGGCCACGACCGGAGCTGGCGGAAAGCTGGGCGCCGCCTGTGACAAATTGAGTAGGGGGCGCGTCGGCTTATGTGCAGCCAATAAAGCAAAAGCTTCACCAATAGGTGAGTGGATCAGTCCATTGGTTCTGCCACGCAGCTGCATGCGTTGACCCTAGCGAGCTAGTGGTTGGCCGTGTCAGCCTGCAGCGACTTCTTCGCTCTCGGTGAGTTCGGCTCGAATGCCGGCAAGGAGTTCTTCGATCTCGGCTTCGAAGTCGCCATCGATGCCTTCAGCGAAGTGTTCAGGGAGCTCAAGCTCGCCGTGGTCATATGCAGCGAAGAGTGCTTCTGCGAATGCAAGGTCTTCTCCGTGGCCGCTGAGCTCTATGCGCTCATAGAAGGTCGCCCACAAGATTTCGGCTGCTTCGAGGGGTTCACCAAAGTTCGGCATGTTGGCGCCGGACCCGCCCAGAGCACGTTCAGTATCGCCATAGGTTTCGCGACCGGCATCAAGATATCCCTGCGTGCCGTGCACGATCCACGCAACCTGATCTTCGAAATTGCTGAAGGTCTCGATTACTGCACCGTTGTTGAATGCGGGGCCAACGCCGCCGCCGCCGGCTGCACCATGGCATGAGGCGCAGTTCTCGGCGTAGACCTCGCCGCCTTCGTAGAGCACGCCCTCGGAGCGGGTGGGTTCCTCGAGCGTGCCGACGTACATGATTAGCCAGACCGGAAGAAATAGCAGCACGGGCATAACCCAGTAAGGGATCTTCTTGCGACTCTCGGCGTTCGCTACCCATTCAGACTTGGGTGGTTCAGGCGGAGGTGGCTCACTCGCCGGAATAGGTACGGGGGCTCCTGTCGTTGGGGCGGCAACAGCTGGCGCGTTTGCCGACTGGGCCGAGGCCTCAGCGGGAGCGGCTCCGGCTTCGGCAGGAACATCAAGGCCAAGCGCTCGCTTGGCATCTCGGGATCGTTTGAGCAGATGCTCGGGAATTTCGGTCAACGTGGCTCCAACTGCGTCAAACTGCTGACTTCTGAAACAGAAAACAAGGCGCGATTCCGCGCCGACTTTGACTGTAGACCGACGCGACGAACAACCAACAACTCTCGGGCCTACAAAGCTAAGAAATCTTGTCGAAATTTCTGCAACAAATGCGGCCAAATACTTGGTGTGTGGGAAGTGTCACTGATAAACAGTCTGCGTGGACCCGTCCGTGCTGGTCCGCGCTTTGTACACTTCGCTTGTGAGAACCTTCACGAGCGGCTCCCGCCCCGACAATCGGCTTAGTATCGAGGAACAGTGAAACGGTATATCGACGGTGCAATCACCAAGTTCTGGATGGTACTGATTGGTACAACCGTCGGCCTTTTTGCATTGATTGCCATATGGGTTGGTTTAACCACTGATGGTCAACAAGCGCCGTACTTGAATGTCGCGTTCGTCATGTCATGGGTCATTTCGATGTTGCTGCTGATCCCTGTCTTTCACTTGATGAAGACTCGCCCGGCCGACAAGGTGGCTACCTGGGGCGAATCGATGATCGGCGCTGTCTACGTATTCTTCGTCCTATTCTGGATTTATGGCACCGTGCCACACCAGTTTCTCACCTTTGCAGAAGCAGAACTGAATTGGCGCTCTGACGCCTTCCTGATCGGGTTCCGTACACCATGGGATTCCAGCCAGGGAATTCTCGAATGGGCGCTGCCTTTTGATCTCAGCTACGCCACGCTTAAAGACCTCCTTGCTGTTGCCGTCTACGGCGTTGGCCTCGTCGCCAACGTTGCCGTGTTCGTCATGTGGCAAAAGCGAGGCGACACCATCGCTGCTCCTGAGCTAGAGGAACAGAGCCGCTATGGTCGACCCATTATTAAGGAAGCCGACAAAGCTGCCGGAATCAAGGTCGGTGTCTAATGGGTGTTCTCGACGCGAATCCACCACTTCCCGAATTCCGCACCGATTATGTTCTGCAAGAAGTCGACGCTGCATGGTTGTCCCAGGCCGTCAAACCAAAACAGTTCATCCACATTGATCAGAGCGAATGCATCACCTGTGAAGGTTGCGTCGATATTTGTCCGTGGAAGTGCATCCATATGGTTACCCCCGACGCCATTGAAGGCGCGATTGGGACCGAACTACCGGGTGAAGACCCCAACGACCACGTGATATTCACCATCGATGACGATGTCTGCACCCGCTGTGCTCTTTGCGTCGATCGTTGCCCCACCGGCGTCATTATTTTGGGCAAGCTTGGCGACCCCGCCGCCGCCGGCGACCAGCATCAGCGCACGAGTACCCATGGCTATGGCTATGGGATGCGTCTCGCATAGCTACACCACGCAGATATAAAACGCGCAGATATAAAATGCATTTCATCACCTTTTCAGATACACCGCCCCCAGAACCAAAGCACTAACAGGAGACCAAGCGAGTGGCACCAAAACCGCCATCTGCAGATCAGGTCAAGCAGGCCGTCAGCGATCTCGCCGATAAGACGCAGGGTTCGCAGGCGTGGAATTCAATTTTCCGCCCCGGATCTATCTTTCGCAAGGGTTACACGGACAGTCCGCGTAACCGCAGCTATGTGATCATGAACTCGGTGCTATACCACCTGCATCCAGTCAAGGTAAAGCGCCATGCCGTCAAGGTCAGCTACACGCTGTGCCTGGGCGGGTTGAGCTTCTTTTTGTTCATCTTGCTTACCGTCACGGGCATCTTCTTGATGTTCTTCTATCGGCCAACTGCCTCGGCGGCCTACGCCGATATGGAAACGTTGCGTTCGGCGGTCACGTTCGGCCTACTTGTAAGAAATATGCATAGATGGGGCGCCCACCTCATGGTGCTCTCTGTGTTCTTGCATATGGCTCGCGTGTTCTACCACGGTGCATACAAGTCGCCTCGTGAGTTCAACTGGGTAATCGGCGTGATCTTGCTCACACTGACGCTTCTCTTGTCCTTCACCGGCTACCTCTTGCCGTGGGACCAGCTCGCACTTTGGGCGGTGACCGTGGGTACCAACATGATGGGCTTCACACCCGTCTTCGGCAATCAGGTCAGATTCGTTCTTCTCGGGGGCGTAGAGATCGGCAGCGACACGTTGTTGCGCTGGTACGTACTGCACGTCCTCCTGCTTCCGTTCGTTACCGTCATCATGATGGCTATTCACTTCTGGCGAGTCCGCAAAGACGGCGGCATCTCCGGTCCGCTCTAGCAGGAAGGTAAACACATGACTGAAATTCCAGAGCATCTCCTCAAACGAGCCAAAGAAGCCAAGGAACGCGCCGCCGCAGCAAGTGGCGACGCGGCACCCGCAGCCGCTGTCGAATCGACACCAGAACAGGCTGCTGCGGCATCTAAGATTCCTCAACACCTGCTCGATCGCGCGAAAGCTGCTCGCAGCCAAGCAGCGGGCACCGCCGTCGAGGCCGCTGTGCCAGTCACCGCTGCTGCCGCAAGTGGTGGCGCTATCGCCACGGCTGCGCCAAACGCACCGACGGGTCCTGGCGGGCATACCCAACGTTTGCTGACCGTCGTTAAGTCAGGCTCGATTCAAGACGTAAAGTCGGCGCCGGTCGACAAGGTGCATGTATGGCCCCACCTGCTTGTGGCCGAATTCGTAGCCGCACTCGCGTGCACTGCCTTCACCCTGATCTTCTCGATCTTCGTGAATGCGCCGCTACTTGAATTGGCTGATTTCAACGCAACGCCGAACCCTTCCAAAGCCCCGTGGTACTTCTTGGGCCTTCAGGAACTGCTCACCATGTTCCACCCCATGGTCGCTGGAGTGACCTTGCCTGGTTTCGCCCTGATCTTGCTTATCTTGGCACCATTCCTCGACAAGAACCCGTCCAATAAACCAGAGAAGCGCAAGTTTGCTATCTCAATCATGACTGTTCACCTGATGTTCTGGACTGTGCTCGTCATGATTGGCTCATTCTTCCGAGGCCCTGGCTTCAACTTCGTCTTCCCTTGGGAAGCCGGATTGTTCTTCGAGCTTTAAGCCGAAACCGATCTAGCTAGATCACCCCTCTCGTTCTACCGTCCGTGCCACAGCCCCCCAAAAGAGTTAAGAAAGGCCAGCCATGACTATCGCCCTGATCGTAATTGCAGCACTTGTTGTGTTTGCTGCGGTCACCGTTGTTGCGACGCTTCGTAGTAGCGACGCAGATTCCGCAACCGGGCGGCTGTCGCGAGAGACCCTGTCCCGCGACCGCGGCACCGTCACGATCACCGAAACTGCTGTTTCCGTGGATGCTGGCGACAACGAAAGTGTCGCTGTCTCGACCGGTAAAGAAATCGAACGCTCGGCCGTCCTTGCCCGCCGCGAAGGCCAGGCTCTTGTTCCGGCCTCTGCGTCTGAACTAACCGAATGGGTTGCCCCAGATCCCGAACAGACCGGTGTTGCCCGTCGTCAGTTCTTGAACCGTTCCATTATTGGCAGCTTCACTCTTGGTTTGGGTGGTTTCGGCGCCAGCTTGTTGGCTTTCCTCTGGCCACCGTTTATTACCGGCTTCGGAGCTCCCATCAACATGGGCAAAGTGACCGACATCGTGCAAGGTATTCGCGATAGTGGCGGCTTTTTGTACCGCCCCGAAGGCCGTGCATGGCTGACCGAATACCCAGTCGGTGCTATTGAACGTGCCCGTAGCGTCTACTCCGCCGCTGAGCTCGCTGGCATGGAAGTAGGCGTTGTTGCACTGTTTCAAAAGTGCCCGCATCTGGGTTGTCGTGTTCCGAGCTGTGCCACCTCACAGTGGTTCGAGTGTCCGTGCCACGGCTCCAAGTACAATCGCGTTGGCGAGAAGCGTGGCGGCCCAGCGCCACGCGGTATGGATCGCTTCGCAGTAGAAATAACGGGCGGCGGCGAGTTGATCGTCAAGACTGCCGAAGTCATTCAAGGTCCGGCAATCGGCACGAATACAACCGGGCAAGAGGCCGAAGGGCCGAATTGCATCGGCGAAGCCAGTCACTAACGACGTATCACTAAGTAGCACCGCATTGATCGACAGAGAAGTAACGAACGAAACCCATGGATAATCCTGTGATCGCTGCATCGACACAGCGCCAAATCGGCTACGTCATAACAGGCATCGTCCTGTTGGCAATGGCTGTTTATTGGCTGTTTAACTGGCTCGAAGGTCGTCATGAGACGGGTGCCGAGGTCGAGCTTGCAGCTAACCGAAAAGAAGCTATGTCCGACGAGGAGATGGAGACGAAGCGTCTCGATCTTTCGCTAACCGGCGGATTGGTTACATTGACCATCATCGCCCTTGCCCTGCCGCTTTACTGGCTGGGCGAGCCAGGGCGCCAAGAGGGTTTGGTCGATTTTACCGATACCCAATCGGTCGCTCAAGGTGGCGAGTTGTACGAGGCGAACTGCGCCCAATGCCACGGTTCAGCCAACGGCGACGGCGGTATTGCTGCGGACTTCAGCCTGGTAGACACCAACGGTGTCTTCGTTGAACGCGTCCAATGGACCGCTCCTTCCTTGGGAGCGGTGCTCGATCGCTTCAGCTATGACGAGCTCAAGTACGTATTGAACTACGGGCGACAAAATTCGCCCATGCCTGCATGGGGCGCCCCTGGTGGTGGCGCAATGACTGTCCAGCAGATCGACAAGGTCATCGCGTATCTATCGGCCGAACAGAAGTCGCCCGAGGAGATTGCTAAGGGCGTTGACTCTGGGCTTGCTGGTGCAGCGCTATTTAAGGCCCGCCAAGACAATGCAGCTATTTACAGTGAGCAGTTGCGGTTAACCGCCCAGATTCAAGACCTCGAAGACGACCTGGCTGAGATGGACTCCGACTCTGGCGAGGCATCAAACCTGGCGGCTGAGATCATCGTATTGACTGCGGTCAAGAAGGACCTTGCGAACGAATTATCTTCACTGGCAGATTCGATCCTGCTGGCATCAGAATCGGATCAACTGCTCGAAGGTGAATTGTTGTTTAACAACCCAGCCGCTGGTGGTGCCTACGGTTGCGCCCGTTGCCACAGCGCTGGTTATAGCTACAACGCCAACGACTACCCCGACAACCCGCTCATCGATCCGGTTCTCAATGGCGGCGGTGGCTTTGGACCGAGCCTGCTGGGCGTGCGAGACCAGTTTGAAACGTCGTTAGAGATGGAAGCGTTCATCTTCAGCGGCAGCGAAAACGGTATTGCGTACGGGGTCTACGGCCAGGGCGATGGCGGTGGCCAGATGCCGGGCTTTGGTAAGTGCTGGGCCGAGAGCGATGCTGTTGGCGTCGTCCCTCGTATTGAGCTCGACCGGATTACCGGTCACTGCGCAGGCACCAATGTGATCTCGCTCGAAGCACATGATGGCGAAATCATCGCTCGCGATGGGATTCTGACTCCAGAACAGATCCAGGCCATCGTGGCCTACGAAAGGTCACTCGACTCATGATGGGCATGATCGACATCATCGCCGGCCTCGGCTGGGACCCTGAAATACGTGGTCTTCTTACCGTTGCGCTCGGCCTGGCCGTGCTCGCTGGTTCGGTATGGCTGCTACTCGTTACCAATACCGGAACCCGTCTGGGCTCGCTCATTGCGCTCGCAGGTTTTTGGGGCTGGCTGTTTGTTATGGGCATCTTCTGGTGGATCTACGGCATTGGCTGGGCTGGCTCGCTGCCTACCTGGGAAGTCCAAGACGTGTTCATTGACGCTCCTGGCGCTGAGGTCGAAGGACTGCAGGAGGCCTTTGTTGGCAACGTCGACGATCTTCCTGATGGCAACTGCTTCAACGGCGACATCTTTCCGCTCGCGGATGGCGTTGGTTCGATGTCGCTTGATGCGACCTCGACCCGCTGGGCTCTCTGCACGCCACGTGCTATAGCGCTTGTTTCGGCCTATCCCAGTGCCGAACGCGAGTCGATCATTCGTCAGTTGTTAAATCCCCAAGGCGAGAATTCTAAGGTTGATCGAGTCGTCAACCGGCTCTTTGGTACCCCAATGGCGGAACCGCAAGAGATGCTCAACGCGCTGACCAGCAGCCAGCGCGACGAGGTCTTCGATGAGCTTGTGCGCTTCCGGACCGAAGAACTCCGTCAAGGTGTCATAGATTCAAACGACTTCCTTGGGCCCGACGATCCGCGTTATATCGAAGGCGATGCGTTGGCCGTAGCTCAAGACGAAGCGGTGGCCAATGCCATGCTACGTATCGATGACATATCGCTCAGCCAGCTCGAAGCGCTTGCTCCCCAGGTAAATGAGTGGGCCGAACAAGCGGGACTGATTCGGCTGAGTGGCTGGAATCTCCAGTCGACATCGCAGTCAGGTGAAGCGGCGGCTACTGCCGATGCTTTCCTTCGAAACGAACTTTTCCCCGATGGCGACTTCTTGGTGCTCGATGCTTTCCAGCAGGGGGGCAAAGACAAACGCACCGGAAGCGGGCTTTGGGATCGTGTTTCCCACAAGGTAAGTAGCACCGCACAGATCACGCATCCCACGAACTACACCGTGGTGAACGTGCAACAGACCGTCGAAAAAATAGCGGACCCATCGAAACCACCGCCGGTACCCGAGATAGATCCAGACCAGCCGACCTATTCCGTCGTGATGACTCGCAACCTGGGTAATTTGCGTCTGATTCCTGGTCTGTTCACGATCGTGTCACTGATCCTGTTCCTGCTCACCTGCTTGGTGTTGCATTGGCGAGATCTGGGTCTGCGTGAAAAAGGCTTCGAGTCCTGACCATGTTGTCCTGGGCCCGCACCATGACCGACTGTAGGAAGCGAAACTAACGATGCTGGGTCAATATCTTCCCGTCGTCATGCTGTTTGTGTTGGGTGTGCTGTTTGCACTGCTCAGCCTGATCGCGTCGCGGCTACTGGCGCCGAACCGCTCGACACCAGTAAAGAGTCTGCCTTATGAGTGTGGCGTGAGCGGTGGTGCCACTCGGAACCCGATCCGGTTCCCGGTCAAGTTCTTTTTGGTCGCCATGATTTTCATCGTGTTCGACATCGAAGTCATCTTCTTGTACCCCTACGCACTCGTGTTTAATTATCTCGGCAGCTTCGGCCTTGTTGCGATCGGTATCTTCTCGTTTGCAGTATTCGAGTCGTTTGTGTACCTGATCAGCAATGGCGCCTTGGAATGGGGCCCAATTAAGCGAGTTGCTCGCCCGATCAGTCAGGTCACCAGCACCCGCACCACCAGCTCGACGATCCGCCGTGTTGGAACTGAGGGTCGCGAAGATGGCCAAAAAAGCGCCGAGACCATCGAAGAATTTATCGAACGAGAGGTCGCCTGATGGGCATCATTAAAGATGTCAAAGACAATGGCATGGGTGGCCTTGAATACAATTTCCTGACTGCCAAGATTGAAGATCTGGTTAGCTGGAGCCGGGCCCGCAGCCTGTGGCCAGCCACATTTGGTCTGGCTTGCTGTGCTATCGAGATGATGGCGACTGGCGGCTCGCACTACGACCTGGCCCGCTTTGGGATGGAAACATTTCGGGCATCTCCACGCCAGGCTGATGTCATGATCGTCGCCGGGCGAGTGAGCCAGAAGATGGCACCAGCACTTCGCCAGATCTATGACCAGATGATGGAACCCAAGTGGGTCATCTCGATGGGTGTCTGCGCATCAAGCGGCGGCATGTTCAACAATTATGCACTGGTTCAAGGTGTCGATCAGATCGTGCCCGTCGACGTCTACGCACCTGGGTGCCCTCCGGGTCCTGAGACGCTGCTGCATGCAATCGTCACTTTGCACAAGCAGATTGAAACAGGCGAACTTGTTAAGCGTCGCGAAGCAACTGGCGCTGGTGCTGGCATCGTCGTCGAACAACGTGACGGCCAGAGCGACACGCAGATCGTGCTGAGCCGATGAGTCCAGAGCCGGAGACTGCTGCTACACCAGCTGAACCTGCCACACTCTACGGCGTCGTTATCTCTGATTCGCCGGGCCAGGTTGTGCTGCACCCAAGTGTTGAGCAGTACCTGCCGACGATCGAGGCCATGAAGGCCGATGGTTATGTATCGGTCATTGACCTATGCGGTGTCGACTATCTAACTCACGGTGGGCGCTCATTGCCCGAAGGCGTTGCACCCGAACGATTCGAAATCGTTGTCAACATGATTGCTCATACGGCGCCACGGCGGGCTCGCTTACGAGTCCAGGTTGCCGAATCAGACCCGACCGTGCCCACGCTGTTTGATCTATTCCCCGGTGTCGAAGCCATGGAACGCGAAGCCTTTGACATGTTCGGTGTTGTCTTCGAAAACCATCCTGACCCGACCCGGATCTTGATGCCTCCTGATTGGGACGGTCACCCGCTCCGCAAAGACTTCGGTGTTGGTTCGGTACCCGTGCAGTTCAAGGGCGCGGCTGCGCCCCGTTGATTATCTTCTTCTTCCAGCCGTATGAGGTTGCACATGACGCTTCTTGAACAACCAGATCCGATTAACGCCGCCGAGCGTGTCTTCCGTCGCGGCGATGACAGCGCCGTACTGCGCATCAGCGAGGCTGACGCCGAGATGGTCGAAACGGTCGATATTGATCCGTTGAGCGATCAGCCAATGATTGTCAATATGGGCCCGGTTCACCCTTCAACACACGGTGTGCTTCGGCTTGTCTTGGAGATGCAAGGCGAACAGGTTCTGCGTTCAAAGCCGGTGATTGGTTACCTGCACACTGGCATGGAAAAGACCGGCGAACAGCTGTCTTATCTGCAGGGTGGCACCAATGTGACCCGCATGGATTACGCCTCGCCGTTGTTCAACGAACTGGTATTCTCGCTCGCGACCGAAGAACTACTTGGGATCGAAGTTCCGCCTCGTGCTCAGTGGATCCGCACCATGATGTGCGAGCTCAATCGCATCTCCTCGCACATGTTGTTCCAAGCAACCAACGGCATGGACGTCGGTGCCGTGTCGATGATGCTTTACGGCAACCGACTCCGCGAAGAAACGCTACGCATCCTTGAAAAGATCACTGGTTTGCGAATGAACCACAACTACATCCGCCCAGGCGGGGTAGCCGTGGATCTTCATGACGGTTGGCGTGAAGACATCGCTGGGTTGATGGATCTGTTACCGCCTCTGATCGATGAGTTCGACGAACTGCTGACTGGCCAACCCATCTTCCGCGAGCGCCTGCAAGGCGTTGGCGCCATAAATGCTGAAGAATGCCTGGCACTCGGCGTGACTGGACCTATCTTGCGAGGCTCCGGCTACGCGTGGGACCTTCGCCGCGACATGCCGTACCTGAACTACGACGAACTCGACTTCGATGTTATTGTTGGCACATACGGCGATTGTTTCGACCGCTATGCCGTGCGCTTGAACGAAGCTCGCGAATCGATCAAGATCGTGCAGCAGTGCATGGAGAAGATGCCGACAGGTGACTATCGCCTGCAAGACAAGAAGGTCACGCCGCCACCACGAGCTCGTATCGACGAGTCGATGGAAGCGTTGATTCACCATTTCAAGATCTTCACCGAGGGATTCAAGGTGCCCGAGGGCGAAGTCTACGTGGCTGTGGAATCGCCGCGCGGTGAGCTCGGCTGTTACATGGTTAGTGATGGCGGTGCACACCCCTACCGCATGCACATCCGCGCCCCCAGTTTCGTAAACCTGCAAACCATGCCGCACATGATGCAAGACGCCCTCGTCGCCGATGTCGTTGCCATTATTAGCTCAGTGGACCCTGTGTTGGGAGAAGTTGACCGCTAATGCCTCGTTTGTCTGAATCGAATTTGCGTATTGCGCATGAGATCATCAGCCGGTATCCGCGTGCCAAGAGTGCGCTGATTCCGTTGTTGCATCTTTCGCAGGAACAAGATGGTTACGTCGCCGACGATGCCATGAAGCATCTAGCCGAGCTGTTGGACCTGACCCCGGCTGAAGTACTGGGTACCTGTTCGTTCTACGAGATGTTCAAGCGTGAACCCGTTGGCGACTACCGCATCAATATCTGCCACGGCATTGCCTGCCATCTGCTTGGTGCCGACGACTTGATCCACCATGCCGAAGAATCCTTGGGGGTGCGTCAAGGCACCGTGACCGGCGATGGCATCAGCATCGAAGGCGTCGAGTGCATCGCAGCATGCACCGAAGCACCGTGTTTACAGGTCAACTACCGCTACATGAATAAGGTAGATAATGCCGGGTTCGATGCTCTCGTTGACGGCATCCGCGACGGCTCAGTCAGCGTTCCTAAACACGGCACGCTCGCTCTGACCCGCCAGTCGATATCTGAAGACAAAGCAGCTGGCAACTCGATGGTCGAAAGTAATGATCCTCCGGCCTGGTGGCCCGAGCCCGCAGCTGCTGAAGGTGGGAACTAGTGCCGTTTGAAAAAGTCGTAACCCGGCGCTTCGATAATCTTGAAGCGCACAAAATCGACACCTATGTCGCAACCGGCGGTTATGCCTCGTTGCGCAAGGCGCTCGATACGACACCCGAAGCAGTCCACAATGAGGTCAAGGCCGCAAGCGTGCTCGGTCGCGGTGGTGCTGGCTTCCCGGCGGGTGTCAAATGGGGATTCTGTCCTCCCGGCGTGTGGCCTCGTTATCTCGTAGTAAATGGCGACGAGTCTGAGCCCGGTACATACAAGGACCGCCAACTGCTTGAGCGTGACCCGCATCAGGTCATCGAGGGTTGCCTACTTGCGTGTTACGCCGTTGGACTGACCCAATGCTTCTTGTACATTCGCGGCGAAATGGCGCACGCCCAAGAACGGGTTGCTGCCGCACTGAATGAGGCCTACGAGGCCGGCTATGTGGGCAAGAACATTCTGGGAACCGACTTCAGTGTCGACATCGTGCTGCATTGGGGCGCAGGTGCCTACATCGTCGGCGAAGAGACAGCGTTGATTGAAAGCCTCGAAGGCAATCGAGGTATGCCGAGACTAAAGCCCCCGTTCTTCCCCGCAGCTGTGGGCCTGTACGGCCAGCCGACGATCGTGAACAATGTCGAGACACTGGCCAACCTGCCTTGGATCGTTGAACATGGCGCCGAGGCTTACACCGCAATGGGGGCCGAGAACTCCAAGGGAACTCGCGTCTTCGCCGTGTCCGGCCATGTGAACAACCCTGGCGTGTTCGAAGTCGAATTCGGAACCACCACATTCCGAGACATCATTGAGGGCAGCGACTATGCCGGTGGTGTTCGTGACGGCAAGAAACTCAAAGCGTTCATCCCCGGTGGAGCGTCAGCACCCTGGTTCTTCGAAGAACACCTCGATCTACCCCTCGAAAAAACTGCTGTCGACCAGGCCGGATCCATGCTTGGGTCTGGCGCCATCGTGGTCATGGACCAAGACACTGACATGGTCAAGGCCTGCCATAATTTGGTGCGATTCTTCGCTCGAGAGAGCTGCGGTAAATGCACGCCGTGTCGCGAAGGTACAACCTGGCTCGAACGAATTTTGAGTCGTATCATCGCTGGTCACGGTCGGCCCAGTGACCTGTCGTTGCTTACCGAGGTTTGCGAGAACATCAGCCCCGGGATTGCGTGGCCGCCCAAGCAGACAACGATCTGCCCCCTCGGCCCGTCTGCGGTGTCACCGATCGCCTCGTCGATCGAACGCTTCCGCAATGAGTTCGAGGATTACATCACCCTTTCTGATCGCCGAGTGATTCCGGTGGGTGCCGCATGACTGACACGACCGACGAGATCGAGACCGACGAATCGGCCGAAATCGAAGAACCCGCGCCGCCGCCAGGCGTGCCGATCACGGTGAACGGCGAAGTCTTCTGCGCCGCTCCGGGTCGCAACCTGATCGACGCGTGCGAAGACGCTGGCGTATACGTGCCACGCTTCTGCTATCACCCGCGCATGACGCCGGTGGGTATGTGCCGTATGTGTTTGATCGAGGTCGACACGGGCCGCGGCCCGGCGCTGACGCCATCATGCATGTTGACGGTCAGCGATGGCATGGTCGTCGAGACCGAGACAGAGGCTGTAAAAAAAGCCCAAGACGGTGTCTTGGAACTGTTGCTGATCAACCATCCGCTCGACTGTCCGGTTTGTGACAAGGGTGGCGAATGTCCGCTTCAAGATCAGACCATGTCCTATGGGCCTGGCGAAAGCCGGTTTGTCGAAGAGAAGCGGCATTTTGAAAAGCCGATTCCGATCAGCGACACGGTCTATCTCGACCGTGAACGTTGCATTTTGTGTGACCGTTGCACCCGCTTTGCTGCCGAGGTAGCGGGTGACCCACTGATTCACTTCATGGGCCGTGGCAACCAAACGGAGGTCAACACCTTCCCCGATGACCCATTTTCGTCGTACTTCAGCGGCAACACGGTCCAAATTTGCCCGGTAGGGGCGCTTACAGCCAAGCCATACCGATTTAAGGCTCGTCCGTGGGACTTGTCCGAGGTTGCGTCGACCTATCCCAACGCAATGGGCGACCGCATCACTATCCAATCGTCTCGTAATGAGGTCCTTCGGTACTTGGGTGTCGATTCTGACGCAGTGAACTGGGGTTGGCTCACCGACCGCGACCGCTTCAGCTTCGAAGCAACTATGAGCGAACAACGTCTGACAGCCCCGCTGATGCGTGGCGATGGTCTGGGTAACGTCGATGATGGCGGCGACGAACTTGTCGCGACGACTTGGGCTGTTGCGCTGCAACGCCTGGTGACGGCGCTCGAAGATGCCGACAATAACGCTGGCCCCGAGTCGGTCGCAGTACTTGGTGGCGCTCAACTCACGAATGAGGGCCAGTACGCCTGGGCCCGGTTCGCCAAGGGTGTCATCGGCACCGACAGCATTGATGCCCAGATGGGCGACGGTCTTCCTGCCGACATCGTGGCTTCGATGCCACGCACCACGATCTCGCAAGCTTGTGCCAAGGGTGGCACTATTGTTCTGCTCAGTGGCGATCCCAAAGAAGAACTTGGGTCCCTCTATCTGCGGCTGCGCCATGCAGTCGTGCACGACGGTGCAACACTGATTGAGCTGACGCCGAACGAAACTGGACTGACGAAACACGCTGCGCACTCTGTGCGTGTTCGGCCAGGCGAAGTGGCCTCGGTTGCGGCTGCGCTCGTGACCGGCACCGGTGGCGATGAGCTTGCTGCAGCTTCGGCTGCGATCACCGGCGCTGATTCTGTCTCGGTGATCTGTGGTCGTACCTCATTGGCCGACAACGCGTCGTTGACAGTCGATGCAATCAACACGTTTGCCTCGCTTGACACCGTTCGCTTCCTGCCCGCTTTGCGCCGAAGCAATGTGCACGGCGCTATCGACTTGGGCCTGACCCCTGGCATGCTCCCGGGTCGCACTTCTCTCGATGCTGCTCGAGCCGCCTTCACCGCTGCATGGGGATCAGTACCGGCTAAAGCTGGTCGTGACACAGCCGGTATTCTGGCCGACGCAGCCGCTGGCAAGATTGCCGTACTCTTCCTGCTTGGTGCCGACCCACTCGCTGACTTCCCGGACCCAGAGCTAGCCAAGGCAGCGCTCGATGGTGCGGGTTTGGTTATTTCTATTGACCCGTTCGTGAACGAGTCGGCTGCCTATGGCGCCGACATCGTGATGCCCGCCGCGGCGTTTGGCGAGGTCGACGGCAGCCACACCAATCTCGAAGGTCGAATCACGCCGCTTCGACAAAAGGTCACCCCTCCGGGAACCGCTCGCCCTGACTGGATGATCGCTGCGGAACTGGCGATGCGGTTGGGTAAAGATATGGGTTTTGCTTCGGTCGCTGACATCACCAATGAAATCGCTGCAGTTTCGCCTATGCACGCCAATGCTGATGCAGCTGCGATCGATGCTGCGAGCGATGGTGTGCTCGTATCGGGCGGTCCTGCATGGACCGACCAGGGTGCTCCAACACCTGCGCCCGCCTATGACCGCTATTCGTTCCGCTTGGTGGTTGATCGCACCATGTACGACGGTGGTACCCAGACGACTATGTGCCCCTCGATCGCAGAGCTAAGCAAGCCGGGTGCAGTACGCATCAGTTCAACCGAAGCCTCCAAGCTTGGCGTCAGGGATGGTGCCATTGTTCGGATCAGCTCACAACGCGCGTCAGTCGAGGGTCCGGTTGTAATCGATGATCGCGTGGCTTCTGGCATCGCGGCTGTTGCGCATAATCATGTTGGCCTCGACATTCGCTCCCTCATCGATATGAACGAGCTCGTCACCGACGTCCGGATCGAAACCGTATGACATCGCTCCCGCTCGCTGTAGATCCGCTGTTCGTTGGCGGCGTCGGCCTTGAAGAAGTTTTGATCGTTGCACTCAAGGTGGGTGTGGCCTTTGCCATGCTCATGGTCAGTGTCATGCTCATGATCTGGTTCGAGCGCAAGCTGCACGCCGACATGACCAACCGTATGGGGCCAACTATCACGGGCCCATTCGGCTTGCTACAGACGTTGGCCGACGGCATCAAGCTGTTCTTCAAAGAGGATTTGCTTCCTAACGACGAGCGCGGCGACTCTGCGATCTTCCGCCTAGCCCCCTACCTCACGCTGATCCCGGCGTTCTTGATCTTTACGGTCGTGCCGATCGGCGGCGATTTTGACAATGCCGACGGGAAAGTCAGCTGGTGGGGCAACACGACCCAGCTGCAGATCGCTGACCCGCCAGTCGGCATCTTGTTCGTGCTGGCGCTGTCGTCGCTTGCGGTCTACGGCATCATGCTGGCCGGCTGGTCGTCTGGCTCTAAGTACCCGCTGTTTGGTTCAGTTCGTGCATCAGCCCAGATGGTCTCCTACGAAGCAGCATTGGGACTATCGCTGGTCGCTGTTCTGGTCAAGTCGGGCACGTTGTCTACTCACGACATCGTTGCTGGCCAAGCCGACGGTTGGAACTGGAACCTGTGGATGACGGGCTTTATACCGTTTATCGTCTTCTTGATCGCCTCCACAGCCGAGCTCAATCGTCCCCCATTTGACCTTGTCGAAGCGGAACAAGAGATTGTTGGCGGTTTCCACACCGAGTATTCATCGATTCGATTCGCGCTGTTCTTCCTTGGCGAGTACATGAACGTTGTCACCATGTCGGCCATCATGGTCACGCTGTTCTTCGGTGGACCCGATGGGCCGATCCCATTCTTCGAAAGCTTCGGTTGGGCGTGGGGCATTCTGTGGTTCATGCTCAAGGTGTTGGCGTTCTGCTTCACCTTTGTCTGGTTCCGGGCCGCACTTCCTCGCTTTCGATACGACCAGCTCATGGACTTGGGCTGGAAGCTACTGATTCCATTGTCACTCGGCTGGATCGTTGCCCTGGTTGCACTTGACCTCGCGGCCAGCGAGGGTTGGAACCGCCCGTTGGTCGCGGTGATCTGCTTCGCTGGTCTGATGCTGATGGGCACCTTGCTCAATGCGGCGGTGCAGAGCGGCAAACGTAAACGTCTAGCAGGAGAGGGATTCGACTAATGGGAATCTTCGAAGGCCTCGAAGGCTTCAAACTGACGTTCGGCAAGCTCTTTGATGAGCGTGTCACGGGCGACTACAAGGGCGGTCGTTTCGACGACGAGAAGCGCGAAAAGCCGCTGCGTATGCACGGTCGCCATGTGCTGAATCGTTACGAAGATGGCATGGAGAAGTGCATCGGGTGTGAGCTTTGCGCTGGTGTATGTCCTGCCAACTGTATTTATGTGCGTGGTGCCGATAACCCCATCGATGATCCAGTCTCACCTGGCGAGCGTTATGGCTTTGTCTACGAGATCAATTACTTGCGGTGTATCCACTGCGACCTGTGTGTCGAAGCCTGCCCGACGCAGGCGATCACCGAGTCAAAGATGTTCGAGTTCTCGTTCACCAACCGCCAAGACGCGATCTACACCAAGGAAGAACTTGTTGTAGGTGATGACGGCCAGCCAAAGCATCTGCCTTGGGAAGACTGGCGCCCAGGTGAAGACGAGAACACTTCGGCCTGGATGCGTGCCACCTCGCCAAGTGGCGCTGCCGAATACATCGGCAAGGTCGCATGGTCCGGCGAACTCGGCTACGGCATCCGCGCCCCCGAGGCCGGCCAAACCGCTGACCTGGCCGAGGCCCATGGCGATGCAGAAGATATGGCAGGAGGAAACCACTGATGGAATTTGTCGTGTTCATCATCGCCGGCCTGTTGGCGATTATCGGCGCGCTCGGTTTGATCGGGTTCAAAAACCCGGTGCATTCGGCGCTATCGCTTGTGCTCTCACTGTTTGCCGTTGCCGTTTTATTCCTGAACCAAGACGCGCAGTTCCTGGCTGCGGTGCAAGTCATCGTGTACGCCGGAGCCATCGTCGTGCTGTTCCTGTTCGTGATCATGCTGCTGGGCGTTGACCAAGCCGAAGACCTCTCGGTTGAACCCATTGCAGGGCAACGACCGATTGCCCTGGCAATTGGTGCTGGTGTCTTGGCGCTGTCTGTGCTCTTCATCTCAGTTGCTGCCGATGGTGGTGCAACCGGCCAACAGTCCGTAACCGCCGAAAAGGTCGATTCGATAACTGGCACTGCACAATCAGCCACGGCGGCTCTGGGCGATAATCAGACTGACGGAACCGAGACGATTCCAAATATCGAGCAACTGGGCCGAACCCTGTTCACCGACTATGTCTTTGCCTTCGAAGTGACCGCCTTGCTACTGACGATCGCCGTTGTTGGTGCTGTGATGTTGGCCCGCAAGCCCAAGGGTGAGCTTGCGCCGCTGCCTGTGATTCCTGGTCGCTCCGGCACGACAGATGAGACAGAAGAGTTGGAGGACGCCTGATGGAACTTACGTCCACCTGGTACCTGGTACTTGCGGCGATCTTGTTTGCGCTGGGCGCAACCGGGCTGCTGGTTCGCCGCAATCCATTAATCATGTTCATGTGTGTTGAGCTCATGCTCAACGCTGTGAACCTCACGTTCGTCACGTTCGGCAATGATCTGAACGATCTTGGCGGCGAAATTTCCGTGTTCTTTGTGCTAGTCGTGGCCGCGGCCGAAGTTGTTATCGGCCTGGCCATCATTGTGGCGATCATGCGTCGCCGCAATGAAGCAACGGCCGATGACCTATCGGCACTCCGAGGCTGACGTGATAGCACCTGTGCAATTAGCAAACTTACAACTTGTCGAACTTGTGTGGCTCGTGCCGCTTCTGCCGCTTCTCGGCTTCGTCATTTTGATGTTCTTTGGTCGCCGACTTGGTGAACCCGTCGCTGGTTGGCTGGCAACAGCAGCCATGGGCGGCTCGTTCCTGGCCTCTGTCCTGGTCTTTGTTGGCATGCTCGGGCTCGAGGGCGGCGAGAGCGGAGAGCGCATCGTCGAAGTCAAACTCTTCGATTGGGTGGTGGCAGGCGACTTCAGTGTCGATATTGGCCTGCTGGCGGACCCGCTGTCGGTCACCATGATCTTGTTCATCACCGGTGTGGCCACGCTGATCCATTTGTACTCGATCGGCTACATGCACGGCGATGCGAACTTCTCCAAGTTCTTCGTCTACCTGAACCTGTTCGCTTTCTCCATGCTCATGCTCGTGCTGGGTGATAATCTGCTGCTGACCTTCCTTGGTTGGGAGGGTGTGGGCGCCTGCTCGTACTTCCTGATCTCGTTCTGGTTCACTGACGAGGCCAACGCCAGCGCTGGTAAGAAGGCGTTCGTCACCAACCGCGTTGGCGACTTCGGATTCATGCTGGCCACGTTCCTGGCGTTCTTTGCCTACGGCTCGATCGAGTACGGCGAAATGTTCTCAGGTTCAGCGATTCCGGCTGGCACTGCCACCGCCATTGCCTTGCTGGTCTTTGTTGGAGCGGCCGGCAAATCGGCCCAGTTCCCGTTGTACCTGTGGTTGCCTGATGCAATGGCTGGCCCCACTCCAGTTTCTGCGCTGATTCACGCAGCCACCATGGTCACCTCCGGCATCTACCTGTTGGCTCGAATCAATCCGATTCTGGCTGCATCACATGACTGGGCTCCGAGCTTGATTGCCTGGGTCGGCCTGTTCACTGCTCTCTTTGCAGCCTCGATTGCGGTTGCCCAAGACGATATTAAAAAGGTACTGGCCTATTCGACCGTGAGCCAGTTGGGCTTCATGGTCGTGGCTGTCGGTACTGGTGTGTACGTTGCAGCACTGTTCCATATGATCACGCACGCATTCTTTAAAGCGCTTATGTTCTTGGGGTCCGGTTCAGTCATTCATGGCATGAACGACGATCAAAATATGAAACGTTATGGCGGTCTGGCCAAGCTCATGCCGATCACCGCGGGCACCTTCCTGATTGGTTGGCTTGCCATTGCGGGTATTCCACCGTTCTCGGGTTTCTGGTCTAAGGACGAAATTTTGGTTGGGGTGTATGACAACTCGGACATCTTTGCTAACAAGGTCCTGTTCGTACTGTTGTTGATCGCTGCACTTCTGACTGCCTTCTACATGACTCGACTCGTGATCTTGACGTTCTTTGGTCCTCCTCGCTGGCGTGACGAAGTCACTGGCGAGGCGCTTATCGAATCCGACGACGAGTTGCCAGTGCGCCATCCGCACGAGTCGCCATGGATGATGACCCTGCCCTTGGTCGTGCTCGCCGGGTTGGCGCTTGTCGCCGGCTTCATCAATCTGCCGTTCGCTTCGGACTTGCATTTCCTGGGGAACTGGCTTGAACCATCGTTTTACTTCAACGGTCATAGCAACGAGTACCACGCTGCTGCTGGTGGCGGTACCAAGCTCACACTTGCGGTGATCGCCACGATTTGCGCTATTGGTGGCATCGGTGCTGCCTGGAAGTTGTACTTCGACAAGCGTGGCGGCACTGGCCCCGACGCTCCGGCGATCATGGCTCAGGGCTGGGGTTACGACAACGCTGTGTCCAACTTCATGGGCGGTCCTGGCTCTAAAGGCTTTGATGCCCTGGCTGAGTTTGACGGCAAGGTCCTAGATGGGGCAGTAAATGGTGTCGGCAAGTTGATTCAGCTCGATGGCAGCTTCTTGCGCAGGATCCAGAATGGACTTGTGCGTAGCTACGCCGTGCTGATCGCCCTTGGCGCAATTGGTTTGATGGTCTACTTCCTGGTCGTGAGCACGTGATGTCTGCTGTTCTTGCCGCCAATGTCGGCTTCCCACTCTTGCCCGTGCTGGTCGTGTTACCTGTGCTGGGCGCCCTGGTCATTGCACTGACACCTTCCACTCGGCCCGATGTAGCTCGAGCTATTGCCTTGAGCACCACGGTCATGACGGCTGCCCTTGGCATTTATCTACTGTGGAACTTCGAAACGTCCAATGGCACGTTCCAGTTCGAGAGCGATCAGTCGTGGATCGAATCGTTCGGCATCAGTTGGCTGGCCGGGGTCGACGGCATCTCGCTTTGGCTCATCGTGCTGACTGTGCTGTTGTTCCCGCTGGCGATCTTTGCCGTTGTTCCCGAGCACAGCCCCAAGCCGTACTACGCATGGTTGCTGATTCTGCAGACCGGTTGTCTCGGCGTCTTCGTCGCACTTGATCTGTTCATGTTCTTCGTGTTCTTCGAGATCGTGCTCGTACCGATGTACTTCTTGATCGCCAACTGGGGTCACGGAAACCGCCACTACGCGGCGATGAAGTTCTTCATCTACACCATGCTCGGCTCGGCGCTGATGCTGGTCGGCATGTTGAGCCTGGTCTGGTTGCATGCCAAGGCGCCGGGCAATGAGCTGACCTTTGACATACGGGAGCTCGCAGCATCTGACGCGGTCGGTACCAATGCCGCCCGCTGGATATTCCTGTCGTTTGCGGTTGCGTTTGCTGTCAAAGTTCCGATCTTCCCGCTGCACACGTGGCTGCCTGATGCACACACCGAGGCCCCAACAGCTGGCTCGGTCATCTTGGCCGGTGTCATGCTCAAGCTCGGTACGTATGGCTTCTTGCGCTTTGGCTTGTACCTGTTCCCCGAAGCGTCACACTACTTTGCGCCGGTCTTTCTGACCCTTGGTGTTATCGGCATCATCTATGGCGCCATCGTGGCCACTATGCAGAAGGACCTGAAGCGCCTGGTTGCCTACTCCTCGGTGGCCCACTTGGGATTCATCGTGCTGGGTACATTCTCGCTGAACAGCGAAGGCATTACCGGTGGCATCTTGCAGATGGTCAACCATGGTGTGTCGACAGGTGCCTTGTTCTTGCTCGTTGGTTGGATCTACGAACGACGCCACACCCGTGAGATCGCCAAGCTCGGCGGCCTGCAAAAGGTCGCACCGATTATGGCGGCGATGTTCACGGTCGTGATGTTGAGCTCGATCGGCCTGCCTGGGTTGAACGGCTTCGTTGGCGAGTACCTGATCTTGGTTGGTGCCTTCGTGGCACATCGATGGTGGGCTGTGGTTGCGGCAGCCGGTGTGATCCTTGCATCGCTGTACCTGCTGTGGGCCTACCAAAGGGTCTTCCACGGGCCAATCGACGAAGAGAACGCTGACACAAAGGACCTGAACTTTCGCGAGATCGCGATAATGGTGCCCTTTATTGCAGCCATCGTGTTCATGGGTATCTACCCCAAGCCAGTCATCGATCGGATGGAACCCTCTGTCGATGCGCTGGTCATGCACATTCAAGACAATGTCGACGGCTTCGACGAGCCAGTCAACGAAGGCCGCAAGGGCGACGGCTGGGCCGGTGTTCAAGCAGCTAACGAAGCTGCGAATGGCGACGACGAAGACCATGCCGAGGACGACGAATGATTCTCTTGTTGCAAGACAGCGGCAGCTTCGCTTTCCCTGATGTTGACTGGGGTGGCCTCTCGCCGCTCTTGGTCATGGCAGGCGTACCGCTGGTATTTCTGACGGTCTGGTCGCTGACCTCACATATCGCACCTCGGCGGACTCCGTCGATCGTTGCGGTGCTTGGTGGTATCGGCACCATTGTTGCCGCAGCCATCCAGTGGGGCCGGGTGAGTGGCGACGATGTGCCGGGTTTCTCGACCTTGTCGAGTGCTTACAGCGTCGATGGCTTCTCGATGTTGCTGACTATGTTGATCGCGGCTGCGGTCACCCTTACCGCGTTGTTCGCCCATGACTATCTTGAGCGTGAAGACATAAACTCGGCCGAATTCTTCGTGCTGTTGATGTTGTCGGCATCTGGCGGCATCGTCATGGCCGGCGCCAATGACCTAATCGTGCTGTTCCTGGGACTCGAAGTCCTATCGATCGCGGTCTACGTCTTGGCTGCAAGCCATATGCGGCGGGCTGAGTCACAAGAAGCTGGCATCAAGTACTTCGTGCTTGGCGCTTTTGCGTCAGCTTTCCTGCTTTATGGCATTGCGCTTATGTACGGCGCCACAGGCAGTACCAACCTGGTTCACATCAGTGAATGGTCAGCCAAGCTGAGTCGAGAGGGCAATACCGGCCTGCTTTACGGGGGCATGGCATTGTTGCTGGTTGGTCTTGGTTTCAAGGTGGCCGCAGTTCCATTCCACTCGTGGACCCCCGACGTGTATCACGGCGCACCGAGCCCGACCGTTTCGTTTATGGCTTCGGCCGTCAAGGTGGCCGGTTTCGCAGGCCTGCTCCGGGTCTTCAACCTGACGCTGGGCGCTGACGCTCTGGCCGACGACTGGGCCCCAATGATCTTCGTGTTGGCCGTTCTGTCACTGATTTACGGGACCGTTGTTGGTGTCGTGCAAGACAACGTCAAGCGCATGCTGGCCTACTCATCAATCAGCCATGCTGGCTTCATCCTGGTCGGCGTCGAAGCTGCAAGCGATGACGGCATGACCGCTGCCCTCTACTACTTGGCTGCATATACGTTCATTGCTATCGGCAGCTTCGCCGTGATTTCGGTTGCAGCGCCGAAGGGTGACGCCGCTCATTCACTCACCGACTATAAAGGCTTGGCGTCACGTAAGCCTGTGCTCGCGCTGGCGTTCACGATCTTGTTGCTGGCTCAAGCCGGTGTGCCGTTCACGACTGGTTTCCTCGGCAAGTTCTTTGTCATCGGCGCGTCGATCCAGTCCGAGAACTACCTGCTGGCCATCTTCGCCATGCTGGCTGCTGTGGTCGGTGCTTTCCTTTATTTGCGCATCGTGTTGGCCATGTACAGCACCGGCGATGAAGCCGACGCTGCGGTGACCGGCACTGAACCCATTCCGTGGACAGCGGCACTCACCATTGGTATCACGGTGGCGTTCACCGTGTTCTTCGGTATCTTCGCTGACTTGATGGTTGACCTCGTGGGCGACGCGGTTCCTCAACTCGTCCGCGAGACCGCCGCCGGCTGACCAGGCTACTTACGTCTCTTAATCGATACGGGTGCTCCAAAATGGCGACGTGTTAATGCGCTTCGAACATCAGGTGATGGCTGAGATCGCCGAGCACGGCCCGATGCGGTTCAGTCAGTTCGTCGAAGCTGCGCTGTACGACGCTGACTTTGGCTTCTACACAACGTCGGGTCGCGCTGGCGGCCGCCAGGGCGACTTCGTGACCAGTGCCGAGGTGGGACCGTTGTTCGCCGCGGTCGTAGCTGATTGGCTCGATGGTGTCTGGCGTTCGTTCGGCGAACCAGACGTCTTCCGGGTCTGCGAAGTTGGAGCAGGCGTCGGCACGCTTTTCCGTGGAATCAACCGTGCTTCGCCGGCCTGTTTTTCTGCACTGAACTACACCTTGGTGGAGCGGTCGGCATCGATGCAGGTTGCCCATCAGTCTCTGCCCAGCGAGGCTTGGAAGTCGGGGACGGCTTTCCCCGAGCAACGTCAGCATGTCGTTATGGCGAACGAACTTCTCGACAATCTGAGCTTTGACATCGCCGAACGAGTCACCAATGGTTGGGCCCTTGTGCATGTTGGCGTTGTTGGCGAAAAATTGAGGCTTCAGGTCGGTCCCGCCGATCTGGAACTCAACTACTTGTCAGGTCTTGCTCCGGATGCGGACTGCGGCACTCGAGTGCCGGTTGCGCTCCAGGCTTGCGAATGGGTCGAGCATGTGAGAGCCAACGCCGATCGCGTGCTCGCGTTCGACTATGCAGCGTCGACAGCAGAACTTGCCCGGCGAGATCAGGCTGGCTGGTTGCGAACCTATTTCGGTCACCAGCGAGCAAGTAATCCGCTGGTCGATCCTGGACAGCGTGATATCACCCATGACGTACCGATCGACCAGCTACCGCCAGCCGACGAACAGCATCTTCAAGCCGACTGGTTGAACTTGCATGGCCTGCCCGAACGAGTCGAAGCAGCACGCCAGACATGGACCGAACGTGCCCATATTGGCGATCTGCAGGCGATGGCGGCTCGCAGCGCTATCGGCGAGGCCAAGGCTCTCACCGACCCCACCGGACTTGGCGCCTTTCTCGTGTTGGAATGGCGCGGTGTCTAAGTTTCACAGCTGATTTAGGTCGCTGAGTCTGCGGTTACTCTGCCGCTTCAATTCGGGCTTGCATCTTGCGCATTCCAGTCAGCCATTTCTCGTTGTCATTCGTTTTGAACTCCATCCAGCCCTGAGCTATCTCGTCGGTCAGAATCATGAATCGTTCTTCAGCGAAGGCATCGGTGACTTGCTGGGCTACCTCTTCAGGGTCCTTGAGCGGCCCTGCAGCGGTGCGGGCCCACTCGCTGTCAGCGTCAGGCAACATTGGTGTACGCACACCCAACGGGGCGAGAAGGTAGGTACGGATTCCCTTGTCGTGGTAGGTGATCGACATCCACTCGGCGAGACCTACCACAGCATGTTTGCTTGTTGCGTAGGGGGCATTGCCGTGACTCGTCAGAATCCCGGCCATCGATGCCGTGTGCTGAATATGGCCTTCGCCCCGAGCCAGCATCGAGGGCAGTACGGCGCGAATGGCATACACATGGCTCATCACATTGATGTCCCACTGACGATGCCATTCGTCGATTGGGGTCGTCAATGGGTCGCCTCCCGAAGCGATGCCGGCGTTGTTGCACAGGACATCGATTGGGCCATAGGTGTCCTCGACTCGCAGCAACATTTCGGTGATCTCCGCCTCATCGCCGACATCGACAATTTCAGCGTCACCGCCGATTGCATTGGCGACTGCTTTAGCGTTATCCGCGGCCCGGTCAACGACGATCACCTTGTGGGCGCCGTCTGTGGCGAAGCGTTCACACAAGGCCTTACCGATGCCGCTGCCGCCACCGGTCACTACACATACTCGGTTGGTTACCTGCATTTGTTTCTCTACTTTCCTTGGAACTGCGGAGTCCGCTTCTCCATAAAGGCGGTTCTACCTTCGATGTAATCGTCGCTCATGAAGCACGCCTCGACGAGTGCGTTGATCCGGTCGTGATCCTGGCGCTCGGGGTCTTTGAACGTTTCGAGCACTGATGCCTTGGCCGTCTGCACAGTCATTGGCGCATTCGCCGCGATGGTGGCAGCGAGCTTGGTGACTTCGTCGAGTAGATCGGCGGCCGGAACGACCTGGTTGACTAGCCCCATCTGTTGGGCTTCACCAGAGTCGAATTTGCGGGCGGTCAACATGATTTCTGCGGCCAGGGTGGGTCCCACAATGTGGACGAGTTTCTTGATGCCACCGAATTGGTACCCAAGCCCCAGGCGGGCGGCCGGGATAGCAAATTGGGAATCATCGGCGCACAGACGAAGGTCTGCTTGCAGCGCTGTTGCCAGGCCTCCGCCGATACAGAACCCATGAATCATTGCGATCAGAGGCTTTTTCAGCGTGGCAAAGGCTTGGTTGGCGGCGGTCCACGCCTTTTCGAAGTTGGCTCGTCCATCGGGCGTCGAACGATGCTGATCAAACTCGGAGATGTCAGCACCTGAGACGAATGCCTTGTCGCCAGCTCCGCGCATGACGACCACACGTACTTCGTTAGATGCGTCGAAGTCCCCCAAGATCTGCACCACGGCATGATTCATTTCGAGCTTCATTGCGTTGCGACGGTCAGGGTTGTTGAACGTCATCCAGCCCACGCCGTCTGCGACGTGCGCTTGCATGAATGGCGTTTCGAGTTCAATTTCCATGTGTTCCTACGATCTGGCTAGATTGCACCGCTGGCCCGCAGCGAGGTGATTCGGTCTTCACTCAAGCCGGCTTCAGCAAGTACTTCGTTGGTGTGCTCGCCCGCGCCAGGTGCGTGTCGATTGATGCCGTGAGGTGTGCGGTTCATCGACACGGCATGGCGCACAATCTTGATCTCGCCCAGCCGCGGATGATCAAGCGGCGCTGCCATGGCGAGGTGCTGTACTTGGGGATCAGCAAACGTCTCGTCGATGCTGTTGATAGGTCCACATGGGATGCTGACTTCGTTTAGTACTTGGATCCAGTGGGCGGTCGACTGCTTAGTGGTGTGTTCAGCGATTGTTGCGTTGAGGGCCACACGGTTGGTTGAGCGCAGAGGTCCCGTTGCATAGTCAGGGTCATCGGCTAACCCATCGGAGCCAATGGCCTTACACAAGGCCTTGAAGCGCCCAGTATTGGGCGCCGCCAGATTCATATGGCCGTCGGAGGTGGGGAAGGTGCCCATGGGGATGAGGGTGGGGTGATCATTGCCGGCTTGGAGTGGCACATCGTTGTTCATCGTCCACCGAGCCGCCTGGAAGTCGAGCATCGCGATCTGGGCTTCGAGCAGGGAGGTCGTGACCCATTGGCCTTTGCCGGACTGCTCTCGTTCGAGCAATGCGGTTAGACAGCCCATAGCCAGATACATGCCAGCGGTGAGGTCAGAGATTGGAATGCCGACACGTACAGGGCCTTGTCCGGCGATGCCGGTGATCGACATGAGTCCGCCCATGCCTTGGGCGATCTGGTCGACGCCGGGCCGGGTGCCATAGGGCCCGTCCTGGCCGAAGCCTGAGAGGGAGCCGTAGACTATTTTAGGATTGATGGTCCGGATTGATTCGTAATCGATGCCAAGCCGATGTTTCACGTCGGAGCGCATGTTCTCGATGATCACGTCAGCGTTGGCCGCAAGTTCCATGAACAGTTCATGACCCGCTGGTGTCTTCAGGTTGATCGTGATCGCTCGCTTGTTGCGGTGCAAGTTCTGGAAGTCCGGATCGTCTTCGCTGTCGCCTGTTATCGAGTTGCCACCAAGCGGCGACTCGATACGAATGACGTTGGCACCCCAGTCTGCAAATTGGCGCACCGCCGTTGGACCGGCGCGCGCCAGAGTGAGGTCGAGCACGGTGAGATGCGACAGCGGCATCTCACGACGTTAGACCGGCCGGGCTGCTGGAGTCGGATTCACATAACCATCGCGGGTGCGCACGAGCCTGTATGCCGATACGACGGCAATAGCTGTGAAGATGGCTGTGGCGGCGAGTGCCCACACGAATCCATTCTGTAAAGCGGCGACTGCGGCATCGTTCAGTGCTGCATCCTCGTCGCTGAGCAGGTCGCGAATTGCCTCGACGTCACCGATTTGGTTGGAGACCACAAAGAACAACACCGCACCACCCACCGCTGCGCCATAGGCGAACCCGAGCGAGCGTAGGAACTGATGGGCAGAGCTAACCCGACCCATCTCTTGCGCCGAGGCGCGGCGCTGCAGCAGCGTCAGCCCACCGGTTGTGATTGTGCCGACGCCTGAACCCATAACAAACAGCGCAGCTAGTAGAACCGCTACTGGCCATTCCAACGCCGCTACTGCCGTGGCAGCAACAGCGCCAGTGAACAAGATGACGGATCCCGTTTGCACCACGAAGGCTGCATGGAAGCGCTCTTGGGCTTTGCTCGCAACAAAGGCAGCTATGGACCAACCGATCACCAAGAACAGCACCGAGAACGCAGCTTGGCCCTCGGATGCACCGCGAGCACCACGTAAATACACCGGCAGGAATGCGGTGGCTCCTGTGCCACCAGCGACGGCCATGGTGGAGGTGATGTGCAGATAGCGCCAACGAACCGAGGTCAGATGGTTGAGCCGCACGACTGGGTGAGGGTGGGTACGGGCATGGCGCACATAAACAGCACCGCTCGCGAGCGCGACGCTTAGCCAGAGCCATCCCCAGGCCGAGCCGGAGGATGCGGCCAGGAGTAGTCCGGTTGTCACCACCGCTACGACCCCCAAGCCTTGGCGGTCAAAACTACGTTCTGCGGCGGTCTCTGTTCGGGAGCCTGGCAGATGGTTCCACCCAATGGTGGTGGCGATGACACCGACCGGGACCGACACGGTGAACAATGACCGCCAGCCCAACACGCTGATCAGCCCGGCCGCTACTGCCGGGCCGCCAATACCCATAACCCCCCAAACCGCGGAGATAGCGGCATAGGCCCGCGGTCGCAACGACTCTTCGTACGCAAGCCCGATACTAGAGATTGCGCTGCCGAGTACGCCTCCGGCAGCGACGCCCTGCCCAATCCGCCCAGCAATGAGCAGCGCCATAGTGGGCGCTGCCGCACAAGCGACCGACGCAGCGATGAACGCGATCATGGCGATGCGAAACACTCGCTGGACCCCATGGCTGTCGACGATCGGCCCAATCCCCAAGACGGCTATCGCTGCAGCGAGTAGCTCAACGGTGATGACCCACGGGAGTAAGGCCACATTGCCGAGGTCATCGCCGATCGACGGCAGTCCTGCTGACACCGACAGATTGCTGTACGAGATCAGGGCTGTCGCCGCAAGTAGCGAGATGGTCAGACGCCGATGCTGAACCGAAAGGATACCCAAGAGGACCAGTATGCCCCTGTAGCGCAATCGGGGCGCGGCTAGATCGCCAAGCGAATACAGCCGAGGTGCGCATCGTGAGTTAGACCCGCCCGCACCCTGACCCTGCGCGTTTGTCGACGAGAGGTTACCGCCCAGAGGTAGTAGCCCAAATTGATGACGTCGTCCTTGTGGCCGATGTAATTGCCGGCGCTCAGGCATAAACGCTCGGTTGCAATAGGAGATTCGCCGTCGGCGAGCGCCTTGACCTGCTAGCGGAATACATGGCGGAACATGGTCACCCCGCGGTCAGATCCCGCCAGATGTTCTTCATTATGTGAGGTGACGGCGCCTTGGCCGACTTGGGCCTCCTAGTCGCCAGGGAAGCGCTGGTGTTTTTGCTCGGTCAACTCGGGCCAAATTTCGTCGTCGAAGATGTCGTAGGTGGGAAACGGTGGCTTGTGCTCAGGTGGGCCGAGATCGGCGAACAACATGGCGTGATACTCGTGGATGGATGAGCCCGGGCTGGCCGTTGCTGTCGCGGAACAAGATTAAGTCTTCGCCCAGGGTGCGAACCTGCTTCGGCGTGGCTGTCGCATCGTCAGCGACGGCGAAGGGATGCCAGTGCCGGCGCAACATTTCGCCGGGCGGTGTACCGGCTTCAACCTCGATTAGATCCGCATCGAACTCGGGCGACGCCATGGCGTACGCCGTTCCTCTATCGATTGTCACCGGTGTTTTCATCGGTACGTCGTCATCGCGCAAGGCACAGCGACAGGCCCGCAACGGGGCCGCGTCTAACTCCCAGACTTAAGGTCCCCGTTTCTAGTTGCAGGGTGTTTCTAGTTGCAGGGTGTCCCTGCGCAGTGCGAGGGTGGTAGATGGCCGAACGCGATCCGTATCACAGTCATACGTTCGAAGAATTGTGCGCTTTGCCGCTCGTCTATCACGACAAACTTTTCGCTGACCAGGTCGTATTGATTACTGGCGCAGCAGGAGGAATCGGCACGGCGATGTCGGTCCTTTTTGGGCGACTGGGAGCAACGGTGGTTGCGACGGGGCGCACCGACTCCTCGCTTGCACGGCTGGCGGCGGACCTGGCCACCATCAACGTGGCTTGTGAGACCGTGACCATGACTGTCCGCGATAGCGATGCGGTGGCGGCGACGATCGAGCATGTCGCCTCGTCCCACGGCCGCATCGATCATGTGATCAACAATGCGGGCGGTCAGTTCTCTGCCGAAGCGCTCGACATCACGCCCAAGGGCTGGGCCGCCGTTGTCGAAACCAACCTGTACGGCACCTGGTACATGATGCAAGAGGCGGCCCGACGTTGGGTCGCAGATGAGCAGTCCGGCAACATCATTAACATTTCGACCATTCAGGGACGGGCTTCTGTTGGGATTCCACACACGGCTGCGGCGCGGGCCGGTGGGGTCGCCCTAACGCGGTCGCTCGCCGTCGAGTGGGCACCGTATGACATCCGGGTTAATTCAATTGCCGTAGGTGTCGTCGCCAGTGAGGGTTTGCAGACCTATCCCGCCGAAGCAAAGGCAAGCTTTGGCCATAACCCCATGCGGCGACTCGGTGATGTGTGGGATGTGGCCCAAGGGGCTGCATACCTGGCTAGTCCCGCAGCAGACTTCATCACGGGAACTCATCTTGAAATAACCGGTGGCGAGCACATCTGGGGTGAGTATTGGCCGCTCGGCAAGCCTGACTACTTCCAGACCACGCACGACTAGTACTCCCGGGTGGTTGCACTGCAGCGGCAGCGTCGGTTGATCTAGGATCGGGACCACACCATATGGGGGAGCAACATGGACAGCGTCTACAACGTGATCGAGTTGATCGGTACCAGTGAACAGTCGTGGGAAGGTGCAGCGGCCGCGGCGGTTACCGAAGCGTCCAAGACACTTCGCGACCTGCGAGTCGCCGAAGTGATTGAGCAGGACTTGCTGATCGAAGACGGCAACGTTGTGCTCTACCGCACCAAGATTCGTCTGTCGTTCAAACACGAATCAGGCGAATGAGCCAACTGCTGACTGGCCGAGTTGACAAGGTCATCCAGATCGTTGCTGTGTCGCCCGTGTCGTGGGAAGCTGCTGCACAGAATGCCGTTACGGTGGCCGCCAAATCAATTCGTGACCTAACTTCGGCCAGCGTCGTGGAGCAGGACTTGTCGTTGGCGAACGGCGCCCCGCTGTATCGCATCAAGCTGCAGGTGGCTTTTCAGGTAGACCGGACCCGCACCGATGCTGCAGGCGTAGCGGTTCAGGTTCGACGATTTCTGATTGTTGCCAACCAGACATTGGCGAATGCCGAACTAAGCCAGTTCGTTAGTTCAAAACTGGCCGACCGGCGGGCCGAGTTCCATGTCATCGTGCCGCAGAGAGTTCCTTCGGTGCTGCATGCAGACCCGGCTACAGGCTTGATTGGTCCCAGTGCACACTCGATGGTGACCGAATCGCGCCAGGCCGCCCGCGAAGAAGGCGAATTGCGGTTGGCATCGTTTCGAGGAGCGCTTGGCGACATGGGCCATGCCGTCACCGGCGAAGTCATGTTTGGTGACCCGGCCACAGCTGTCCGTTCCGTCTTGTCACGGTCAAGCTTCGACGAGATCATCGTTTCAACGCTGCCAGTGGGGGTATCGCGCTGGCTCAAGTTGGATTTACCCAGCAGACTGGAACGTGCATGCAACCTGCCGGTGACCACGGTGGTGCAGGACGAGCCTTCTTGAACGAGCGTTGAATGGCAGCGAATCAGCCGAATTGCGCAAAAAATCACAAGCTCTTGGGCTGATGCGTTCAGCCCAGCGCAACAGTGCTGTGCGAATCATCTTAAAAAGCCATCATCTAATGCGCTGAGAAGCTTGGATGGTCTAGCGCGTAGCGTTAGGATCGGGACCCGTGTCCGACTTCTTGCGTAGTTATCTGACAGTCGGCATCTTTGGTCTGCTCGCTGTAGTCCTGGTGTCCGCTCTGCTTGGTATTAGTTCGTTGCTTCGTCCTACGCGCCCACAGGCGCAGAAGTACATTAACTACGAATCCGGCGTAGATCCGGTCGGCTCCGGTTGGGGCCAATCGAATATCCGTTATTACATCTTTGCCCTGCTGTTTGTCATGTTCGACGTCGAAGCAGTTTTCATCTTCCCGTGGGCAACCCGGCTCGAGGCCTACGGAACTTTCGGCCTCGTCGAAATGGCGATCTTTATCTTCATCCTCCTGCTTGGCCTTGTGTATGCATGGCGTAAGGGAGTGCTCCGATGGCTGTAACCGTGACATTTTTACTCGTTCCTCGCTCTACCCATCCAGAAGGGCTCCTCTCGTGGGCTTAGTTGAGTCCGGCAAGATGCCGAAGTCGATTACCAAGCTGCTAAATATCAGCCGTAAATACAGTTTGTGGGTTTACCAATGGGGCCTGGCTTGTTGCGCACTCGAGATGGGTGCCGCCTTTGGTTCGCCCCGCTACGACGTCATGCGTCTTGGCGTAATTCCTTTCCCGGCGAGTCCTCGCCAGGCTGACCTTGTTGTGATCTCGGGCACCGTGACCGACAAGATGGCGCCTGCCATCTTGCGTTTGTACGAACAAATGCCCGATCCCAAGTACGTGATCTCCATGGGTTCGTGCGCGAACTGTGGCGGCCCGTACTGGGATAGCTACTCCGTGACGAAGGGCGTCGACCAAATCATTCCTGTCGATGTCTATGTCCCTGGCTGTCCGCCACGGCCCGAAGCACTGCTCGAAGGTATCGTTCTCCTGCAAGAGATGATCCATAACGAGGACCCAGCAGAACGCTGGAAGGGCAACGATCGCGACCCCATTGTTGTTGGCGGAGGCGCGATCGAATGACCGCTACCGAAGATGCTGTCCAAGAAGAAGCAGCGACCGACCCGGTTCGCGAGGCGATCGCACAGTCCTTTGCCGACGAGCTTGGCGACGGGTTTATCGCTCAGCACATCAATCCAGGTAGTGACCTGTGGATTCGTATTGCTGCTAGCTCGTGGGTCGATGCGGCTCGATTTGCTCGTGACAAGCTTGGTATGAACTGGATCGACTTCATCTCAGCCATCGACTGGATGCCGAACCCGTATGGCCGCGAGATGGAAGCCGAACAAGATTGGGTTGTCCACGGTGGTGGTCCCAACGATAAAGATGAGTCTGACGCCGAAAAAATGACTACTGGTGTGACCGGTGGCGATACCCGTTTCCAGATGTTTATGCGGCTCTATTCAACCGAAGAACACATTGGCGTGACCATCAAGGCTGATGTTCCCGATGAAGCGCCTGCGATCGAGACACTCATTCCCGTCTTTGTTGGTGCATCCTGGCACGAACGTGAAGTCTGGGAGATGTTCGGTATCGACATTATTGGCCACCCTGACAAGCGCGTCTTGTACCTACCGACGGGCTTTGAGGGCAACCCGATGCGTAAGGACTTCCCGCTGGTTGCCCGTCGTGTCAAGCCATGGCCCGGCATCGTCGATGTCGAAGCTATGCCCGGCGACGGCGACGGCGACGGCGACAGCGCTGCTGATGCTGCTACCGACGCTGAGGATGCATCATGACCGACATGACTGCTGATCTAGACATCAACAACAGCGAACAGCTTCGCTACATCGCAGCCCAAGCTGCCGATGCACGCGTCAATGTTGAACTCGAGACTGAGGGTATGACCCTCAATATTGGTCCGCAGCATCCTGCTACACACGGAACGCTGCGAATCGTGGCCCGCCTCGACGGCGAACAGGTCATTAGCGCTGAACCAATCATGGGCTACATGCACCGTGGCTACGAAAAGCTCACTGAGGTGCGCACGTACCCACAGGTCACTACTCTGATCAACCGCATCGACTGGGTTGGCAGCTTTGCCAACGAGGTGCCGTTCATCTTGGCGGCCGAAGAACTCATGGAAGTCGAGGCGCCGCCACGCGCCCAGTACATCCGCACCGCCCTGTTCGAAATGGGCCGTATTGCCAACATCATGCTGTTCCTCGGCGATATGGCCGTGCAGCTTGGCGGCGTTACTGCCATCTTCTATGCCTTCCGCGACCGTGAGTTCGTTCTGAACCAGATCGAATCTGTGACCGGGGGCCGTTTCCATCCCAACTTCAACCGCATTGGTGGCGTTAAAGACGACCTTCCTGCCGGTTGGATCAAGGAAACCAAGTCGTCGATGCAAAAGGTTCGTGATTTCTGCGACGAGATGGAAGATCTCGTTGTTGGAAACGAAATCTTCCAAAGCCGTTGCCGCGGTGTGGGCGTTATTCCTGCCGATGTGGCAACCAGCTACGGCCTGAGTGGCGCCAATTTGCGTGCTTCGGGCGTCGATTGGGATCTACGTCGCGACGCAGAATCACCCTTGGCGTGGAAGGACCTTGACTGGAAAGTCTGGACTCATCCTGACGGTGACTCATTCTCTCGCTACTGGGTCCGCCTGCAAGAGACCCGCGAAGCAACCTACATGGTCGAGCAGTTGCTCGACGGGCTGCCTACGGGCCCGATCATGGCCAAGGTGCCTCGCATCATCAAGGTTCCTGCGGGTGAGTCGTACGTACAGACTGAGAATCCGCTCGGTGCCATGGGTTATTACGTCATTAGCAAGGGCGAATTGACCCCGTTCCGGGTCAAGATCCGCACTGCTTCCTTTTCGAACATGTCGATTTCGCCATGGTTGCTCGAAGGCGTATATGTGCCCGATATAGCGACTATTCTTGCCTCGCTCTACTTCATTCTCGGAGACATCGACCGCTGATGACGCTCGCACACTTCCTCGCCGTCAACCCGCCCTACTGGGTTGAGACGCTCACCAAGATCGGTATCGGTCTTGTTGCAGTGCTTTTGCCCACGGGCGCACTTGTCTACTTGTTCTTGTTCAAGATGATGAGCTTCATGCAGAGTCGCTTGGGTCCAATGGAGGCTGGCCCGTACGGTCAGCTTCAGCTTCTGGCTGAGTTTGGCAAGTTTTTGCAAAAGGAAGATATCTTCCCCAGCAAGGCCGATCGATTTGTATTTGCTGCGGCGCCGTTTGTGGTGCTGGTCTCAACGTTCATGTTGGTGCTGGTGCTGCCAGCGGGCCCCGATACCCACTTCATTGACCTGAACACCGGCATCTATTTTGCGATGGCCGTGTCGTCAATATCGGTAATCGGGATCCTTATGGCCGGGTGGGGTTCAGCGAGCAAGTACTCGCTCCTTGGCGGTATTCGCGCTGCTGGCCAGCTCATTGCTTATGAGCTGCCGCTGGTCCTGTCGGTTGTTGGCGTGGTCATAATGGCTGGCACGCTAAACATGAAGGGCATCGTTGCCGCCCAAGCCGACTTCGGCGTCTGGTTCATTATTCCGCAGTTCCTGGGTTTCCTGATCTTCCTAGTCGCCATCCAGGCCGAACTCACTCAGCCCCCGTTCGATATGCCGGTCGCTGAATCTGAGCTCGTCACTGGTTATCTCACTGAGTACTCGGGTATTCGTTTCCTATTGTTCTTCATCGGTGAATTCGCTACCGCCGCAGTCTTTTCGGCTATTGGCGCCACGTTGTTCCTTGGCGGCTGGACAATCCCGTTTGTCGACGCCAACGCCGAGATCATGGACTACATAGGGCCGCTCGTTCTCGCCGGCAAAATGATCCTCATTGCCTTCCTGATCTTCTGGTTTCGTATTACCTATCCTCGGTTCCGCGAAGACCAGTTGCAGCGCTTGGCCTGGAAATTCCTGATTCCATTGTCACTGTTTAATATTGTCGTGACCGCAATCTTCAAGGTGGTCTTCTAATGCCTCAACTACCCGGCATGTTGGTCGGTCTTGGTGTGACTGCCAAGACGTTCTTTAAGACCGTCTTCCCCGACGGGCCAACCAAACCGCCTGCTCCATCCAAGGGCGCACACACCGTCCAGTACCCGCACGAAAAAGAGGCACCACCAGCCCGTGCTCGTGGTGTCATAGCGCTGCATCACGACAACTGCACGGCCTGCATGTTGTGCGCTCGCGAGTGCCCCGACTGGTGTATCTACATCGAAGGTCACAAGGAGCTTGCTCCGCCTCGCCGTGCTGGCGGCAAGCCGCGCCAGAAGAACAAGCTCGACCGCTTCGACATTGACTTTGCGCTGTGTATGTACTGCGGAATCTGTGTTGATGTCTGCCCGTTTGATGCGCTGTTCTGGAGCCCCGAGTTCGAGTTCAGCGAAATGAAGATTGCCGACATGCTCCACGACAAGGGACGCCTTGCCGATTGGATGCACACCGTGCCTGAATACCCAGCTTATGAAGCCGGGGCCGAGGTCAAGATAAAGAAACTGCCGAGTCCTTCGTCATGACAGCGACCCTTGCTACCGCTGAAACAGTCGTTGCCCAGAACGTCTTCTTCTACCTGATTGCTGCTGTCATGGTGATCGCTGCGTTGCGGGTCGTTACGACCAGCAACATGGTGCACGCAGCCCTCTATCTGGTTGTTGTGTTGGCGGGCGTCGCCGCTCAGTTCATCCTGCTTGGTGCCGAATTCGTTGGTGTCACCCAGGTGCTGGTCTACATCGGCGCAGTCATCGTGCTGTTCCTGTTCGGCATCATGCTTACCCGAGCTAAGGTCGGTGCCGAAGACGGCCTGAGTCATGACAATGTGGTACCCGCGATTCTTACAGCGGTGTTGCTATTGCTGGTCATGGGGTTTGCCGTGGTCGACTTCGCCAAAGCTCCGTGGAGTGATGGCACGCTCGTAATCGATGCACTCGATCGGGCCCCAACCACTGTGGAACAAGTTTCCGATTCGATCTTCAGCACCTACATAGTGGCGTTTGAAGCGATCTCAGTTCTGCTGCTTGCCGCCCTGATAGGCGCCATCGTCGTGGCCCGGAAAGAGTAGGGGAGTCTCCGATGTACCTCGTCCAGTTCTTGATCCTGTCGTCTGTCTTGTTTTGTATCGGCGTTTATGGCGTGCTGGCGCGGCGTAACGCCGTGCTCGTACTCATGTCGATCGAGCTCATCTTGAATGCAGTCAACATCAATCTGATCGCCTTTGGTGCCTTCAATGGCGCAGCGATCCCCGCCGAAGTGTTTGCCTTGTTCATCATTGCTGTAGCCGCCGCCGAAGTCGGCGTTGGCTTGGCGCTTGTTCTAACCATCTATCGCAACTCCAAGAACATCGACCTTCACCAGGTCGACCTCTTGAAGGGCTGATCACATGAGTACGACGTATCTGGCCACCGAGGCCAGCAATCTGGCCGTCGAGGCTAGTGGATTCTTCCTCGAGAACGTGTGGATCATTCCTGCAATCATGGCGGCTTCATTCGTCGTGATTCTTGGCTTCGGAAAGCGCATGCCCAGGGGTGGCAGCGAAGTCGGCATCGCCGCCGTTGCTGTCTGTTTCGTTCTGGCTCTGCTGACCGCCGGTCAGTGGATCGGCCAGGTCAACGAAGCCGCTGCATGCACTCCCGAAACGTGCGATTACATTGTCGACGAGCACCACGACGCTGAGGCTGATGCCGACGAGCACCACGACGCTGAGGCTGATGCCGACGAGCACCACGACGCTGAGGCTGATGCCGACGAGCACCACGACGCTGAGGCTGATGCCGACGAGCACCACGACGAGGAGGGTGCCTTTCAGGTTGATACCGGGGTTGGCTCAAGCGATGGCGAGTCTGCATCAGCGCTGACGGCTTTCACCGAAGCCGAAGAAGGCAGCACCGCCGCAGCAGCTAAAGCTGTTGTCTCTGAGCGCACTTGGTGGTCCAACGGTGGCATCAACTTCACTGTTGGCACGATGGTCGACGGTCTGACAGTCACGCTGCTCGTTGTTGTCACGCTGGTGTCGCTGCTGGTGCATATTTACAGCACCGACTACGTCGCTGGCGACCGCCGCTTCACTCATTACTTTGGTTTCCTGTCGCTGTTTACCGCAGCGATGTTGTTCTTCGTGACCAGTGCAAACGTGCTGCAGATGATTGTTGGTTGGGAGCTTGTCGGCGTCTGTTCCTTTGCCTTGATTGGTCATTGGTGGGAAGAGCAACCCAACTCAGACGCGGCACTCAAGGCCTTCCTGACCAACCGTGTTGGCGATATCGGTCTGCTGATCGGCATGATCGTCCTTTTCTTCGCCTCTGACGAGAAGTGGGGCATTATTGAGATCAATGCAGGCGCCATCGAAGGCACAACCAGCCACACGCTGTTGTTGATCGCCTCGTTGTGTCTGCTGGCAGCGGTCATGTCCAAGTCCGGCCAGTTCTTCCTGCACACCTGGTTGCCTGACGCTATGGCTGGCCCTACGCCCGTCTCCGCTTTGATCCACGCCGCCACCATGGTTGTCGCCGGCGTCTACCTGATCGCACGCCTCTATGGCGTCTTCTTCCACGGCTTGTCGATCGGCGGCTCCAGCATCAATGCACTCGCCGTGATTGGCGCGGTGACCACCTTGGTGGGCGCATCGCTGGCGTTTGTGCAAGACGACATCAAAAAGGTGCTGGCGTACTCGACGATTAGCCAGCTCGGCTATATGACCCTGGCACTGGGTGTGGGCGCATGGACTGCTGCTGTCTTCCACCTAACCACGCACGCGCTCTTCAAGGCATGCCTATTCCTGGGCGCCGGCTCTGTCAGCCACGCCGTGCACAGCTTTGATATGAAGAAGGACATGGGTGGCATGCGCAAGTTCATGCCGACCACTTACAAGACTTTCTTGATCGGCTCGATTGCGCTCGCAGGCCTTCCGCCGCTCGCTGGCTTCTGGTCCAAGGACGAGATTCTGGCTGGTACTGGCGGCTGGGGATTCTTCGAAGGCGAAAGCCATGCAAATGGCGCCTACACAATCATGCTTGTTATGGGCATGATCACCGCAGCAATGACGGCGGCCTACATGACTCGAGTCATGTACCTGACCTTCTTTGGTGAGTTCCGAGGCGGACACCACGACGACGCTCATCATGGCGATCCGCACGAGTCGGGTCCACGCATTCTGTGGCCGCTGCGCATCTTGGCTGGCTTGGCTGTTGTTGCCGGTCTCATGAACTTGCCAAAGGGATTCCTTGGCTTGCCGTCGGGATGGACGCTGCGATTTGAGCACTACGTTGAACCGCTGGCAGCAACGGGCTACTTCCCCAAGATCAGCCATGCGGATCCAAGCTGGTCCCTTGCGATTTTCTCGACGCTGGTCGTGGCCTCAGCTGTTGGTGTTGCGTACTACTACTACTTCGTCAGAGTCAACGCGCAGAGTCCTTCTGCGACCGAGTTAGTTAATGGTCCTACCGAGCGCAGCCGCCTACTCAAGGCCGGTCACACCATGCTCAAGAATCGTTATTACCTGGATCACATCTATGACGGCGGTGAGCCTGTCGGCGCTGCTGGTGCCAATGCCATGGGCACCATCTTCGGCGCTGCTGCTGGCTTGACGCTTGGCTTCTCGCTAGACAACGGCTTGAACCAACCGTTCTGGCCGTCAGTCATGTGGGGGGTCATACTCGGCCTGACGATCTTCACCATTGTGACCGCAGCGTTGCGCACAGGCATGGGTATTGCCTCCGTTGTTAAGCAGCCAATGGCGAACGCTGCCAACTGGGTGCACGAGAACGTCATTGATGCAGCCGTCGACGAGGTCGGCAAGAATTCGGTCAAGACGGCCGACGCGCTCTACAAGTACATCGACCAAGGTGTCATCGACGGTTCCGTCAATGCTGCCGGTCGTGGTTCGCAAGGAGCCGGTGGCGAATTGCGCCGCTGGTCAACCGGCAAAGTCCAACAATACGCAACCGTCATGTTTGCAGGCGCAACCCTGCTTGCGGGCCTGCTCATCATCGTTATCTGAGGGTCTAGATATTCATGGAAGCATTTCTCGACGACTGGGGCCTAACCCTCGTCACTTTCGTTCCGCTAGTCGGTGCCTTGGTGATGATGGCCACGCCAAAGGAAGAAGAGTCAGCACACAAGATGATCGCGTTGGGCACTTCGCTCATCGCTGCTGTCTTTGGTGTGTTGCTGTTGTTCAACTTTGATTACGGCGATGCAGGAGCACTGCAATTCGTTGTTGATAAAGAGTGGATCAACGTCATCAACAGCCGATATATCGTTGCTCTCGACGGTATTTCGTTGCCGTTGCTGATCTTGACGCTGGGTGTGGTGCCGTTGTGCATCATTTACTCGTTTGGCCACTTCCCTGAGCCGCACAATCCCAAGGCGTTCCTGTCGCTCATACTGGTCCTCGAGACCGGCATGATCGGTTCGTTCATAGCCCAAGATCTAATTCTGTTCTTCGTCTTCTTCGAAGTTGTGCTGCTGCCGATGTTCTTCTTGATCGGTGTATGGGGTGGCGACGATCGCCGCTACGCATCGCTGAAGTTCTTCCTCTACACGCTGTTCGGTTCAGCCCTCATGCTGGTCAGCTTCCTGGCCCTGTTCTTTCTGGCCGACGGAACGAACTCGACTATGGCTGGCGACGTTGTCTCTGCCACCGAACGCACCTTTGATATGCGACTGCTCTCAACCGGTGCAACGGCGGGTATTGCTCGCTCCGCTCAGCTTTGGGTCTTTGGTGGCATGTTCATCGGCTTTGGTGTCAAGGTCCCGATGTTCCCGTTCCACACTTGGCTGCCCGATGCTCACACCCAGGCACCAACGGTTGGTTCGGTCATCCTGGCCGCGGTATTGCTCAAGCTCGGCACGTACGGCTTTGTTCGCATTGCCATTCCGTTCCTGCCCGAAGCCGCTGCGGCATGGGCGCCAGTAATTGGTTTGCTAGCGGTCATCGGCATTATCTACGGGGCTCTTGGTTGTCTGGCGCAGACTGACATGAAACGTCTGATCGCGTTCTCATCAGTGGCCCATATGGGTTTCGTGATGCTCGGTATCTCGACGTTGACCGACTTCGGGATCAACGCCGCCATCTTCGGTATGGTCGCTCACGGCCTGATCACTGGCATGTTGTTCTTCGTGGCTGGCTCGATGAAGGACCGCTACCACACGCTCGATATGGGTCGCCTGGGCGGGCTGCTACTGCAAGCCCCCAAGCTGGGCTGGATCCTGGCTTTCGCCGCCATGGCGTCGTTGGGTCTGCCCGGCCTTGCCGGCTTCTGGGGCGAGTTCCCCGCCATCCTCGCCAGCTACAATCCGGCCGCGATCTTGAACGAGTCGGTCTGGCGTGCCTTCATGGTTGTTGCCGCACTAGGCACGGTTCTCGCAGCGGGCTACTTGCTGTGGATGGTTCAGAAGACAGCTTTTGGGAACCCAACCGAAGAGTTCGCAAACGACCCGCATATTCGCGACGTGTCAAAGTTCGAGTGGATCTCGTGGTCCCCCTTTCTCGTTCTGATCGTTGTCTTCGGTTTCTACCCGAATGCAATCTTTAATCTGACCGATGATGCGGTCATTGGCTCTCTCGAAGTCGAGAGTGTCGTGGTCCTCAACATCGATGGTGATCCGATCGAAGTCGTAAACGCCAATGGGGATGTCATCACCGTTGCCAACAGCAGCGGCTGCCTCGAGCAAGAGGACGGCATCGACTGCTTCAACAACAACCGGATCAAGGCCGAACGTGCGGCTGCTGAACGTCTCGCTTCGCTCGAAACGGCCTCGGGGAATTAACCCATGCTCGCCGCCCTCCTCCAACAGGCCGACTTTGTTCGGCCGGACATCGACTGGCATGCGCTGGCGCCCGAGCTGACGTTGCTCGCTGTTGGCGCACTCGTCACGCTGATCGATGTGGTGTTCCTCGAAAAGGGCCGCAAGATCTCGCCGACCATTGCTGGTCTTGGCCTGCTCACGGTCCTGATTCCGATCATCACCCTGGCGGTCGATGGTGTTGCCTCGAACCCCCGTCAGGCATTTGCCGGAAGCGACGTGTACGTCGTTGATGGTTACTCGCTGATATTGAAGGCATTGTTCGTTCTGATCGGCTACATGGTCGTGCTGATGTCGACGGACTACATCGGCGAAGGCGATTACTGGGAGAGCGAATATTACGGCATGCTCATCTCGTCGCTGCTGGGCATGGTTGTCATGGCTAGCGCACGCGATTTGATTACCGTGTTCGTTGCGCTCGAACTGCTTTCCATTCCTGCCTATCTCATGGCTACCTGGCGCAAGCGTGATATCAGGAGCAACGAGGCGGGTCTTAAGTACTACCTGAATGGCGTATTTGCTAGCGCTCTCATGCTCTATGGCATGTCGTTGCTGTTCGGTGTCACTGGTTCGACGGTCCTATCTGAGATCAACGCAGGTCTGGGTGACGGAACGGCCTCAAAACCAATCGTGAGCCTGGGCGTCGTGCTCGTGATTGTCGGATTCGCTTTCAAGGTGTCGGCCGTGCCGTTCCACCTTTGGGCTCCTGACACCTACGAGGGTTCGCCAACACCTGTCGCTGCATTCCTTGCTGTCGCGGCAAAGAGTGCTGGTTTCGTTGCGCTCATGAATCTGATATTCGTGGGCTTCTGGAGCCAAAACGAGATTTACGGGCCAGCGCTGTGGATCTTGGCTGCACTTTCGATGACGATCGGCAACCTGACCGCATTGCGCCAAGAGAACCTGGTACGGCTTATGGCCTACTCAGGTGTGGCTCAAGCTGGCTTCATGTTGGCGGCGCTCTCGGTTGCTGGCGAAAGTCTCGACGTAGCGCAGACGTCGGTTTCGGCCGTCGTGACGTACCTGATCATCTACGCCGCCATGAACCTGGGGGCTTTCTCGGTGATCCTCTCGGTGAGTCGTAGGACACGCACAGCTCACATCCGTTCGTTCAACGGCCTGTTCCAGTGGTCGCCAGCCTTGGCGATCATCATGACGGTGTTTCTGGCTTCGCTTGCGGGCATCCCTCCTATGGGTGGCTGGTTTGCCAAGTTCGGCGTATTCAGCGCACTCATCGAAGCCGATGTTTGGTGGGCCTATGTGCTTGCAACCCTGGCGGCGGTGAACACCGTGATCGCGTTCGGTTATTACGGCAAGTTAGCGTCTCGCATGTGGTTCGAGGATGCGCCAACTGAGTTTGAAACAACACCTATTCGGCTTCCGTTTGCGCTGCAGTCAGCTTTAGTGATCACCGCAACTGCAACGATTGCGTTTGGTGTTTATCCGGGCATGATCACTCACTTCAGTGATATTGATGTTCCCGGCGTAGCTGCTGCCGTCGGCGGCTAGCTTTACCTCGCTGATATGCCGATGCTTCTGATCGTCGGGGGAGTAGTCGCGGCTGTGCTTGCCGCCACTGACTGGTGGTCAGTTTGGCGCGAGAAGCCTCAGGTCGAGCAGTGCGCCAAGCCGGCGGTCATGATTGCTCTGCTGGTGTTGGCCTTGAGCCTCGATGCAGACCCGACAGCGTCTAGATGGCTCGTGGTCATCGGCTTATTGTTTGGTCTTGCTGGTGATGTCTTCTTGCTGCCCCAAGTCGACAAGTTTCTGGCTGGGCTCGGCACGTTCCTGATCGGCCATTGCTTCTACATAGCTGCCTTTTTAATGATGGACCTTGCGTTCATCGGCATTATTGGAGGCTTGGCAGCAGGTGGGGTGCTGTTGAGCTACCTCGGGTGGCCAATAATTAAGAATGTCCGCGGTGGGCCCTACGGTGTGCCTGTGATTGCTTATCTTGCGGTGGTGGTGGCGTTGGTGGTCGTCGCAACGGCAACTCATCGCTGGCCCATCGCCGCTGGTGGAGTTTGTTTCGCCGTGTCTGACGGGCTACTTGGTCTTGACCGTTTCGTTCGCCCGGCGCCACGTCGCAGAGTCCTCGTGCACATGCTGTATCACCTTGGGCAAGCTGGATTTGTTGTGGGGCTGATCTGGCTGGGCTGAGCATTTGCTTGCACTTGGTCACCGCCTTCTTTATGCTCCTTAATCGTGCGCTATGAAGATGGTATGTCTGAGGGGTTTTCTGAAGCGGCTATCGCAGCCGAGTTCGAAACTGGTGAGCGCGAAGAAACGGTTGAACTCGCCAGAGCGCATATAGCGACTCGCCTCGCTCGCATGACGCTCGGCACCGTGGTGGTGATCCTTGGTGTGGCCATGCTGGTTCTGCCCGGTCCTGGCATTCTTGCTATTGCCGGTGGGCTCTTCATTTTAGCCAAGGACGTAGCGTGGGCTGACCGTTTACTGCAGCACCTGCGCAAGAAGGTGCCGGGTATCCCTGACGATGGCAAAATTCCGCGGTCCCAGATCGTGACCATGTCGGTTATGGGTTTGGGTGCGCTGGCGGTCAGCGCATGGTGGTTCTTGATCCGTTAGTAATGGCTGTCCTGTGCCATTTCAAGAAATAGTGTGTGGCTCTTTATGAGCTCGTTGGCGTTGTGACGCGTCGCTGGAGCGGTCCGCTACGAGACCATTCCCTACGAGACCTCTTTTGCCGCTGCGGTCGTGTTCTTGATGGTCAAGGCGGAGAACAATGCGAACACGCCTGACGAAGGACAAGTAGGCGAAAGCAGCCAAGAATTGCTCACCCAAATTCGGGACTCAGTAGTTAAGTCACTAACGCGTTGCGTGCTTGGATCGCGCAACGAAACTCTGTGACAGCGGTGGCCTTCGTACCATCGCTGTTGCGCGTATACAGTCGGTGCCATGAGTGATGCAACCATCGAGGTATACGAAACCGAAGCCCGCCAGTTTCCGCCATCGGCGGAATTTGCCGGTGCAGCGCTAGCGAATGATCGATCGCTCTACGACGAGGCCGAGGCTGACCTCGAGGGCTTCTGGGCCCGCCAGGCGCGTGAGCTGATTAGCTGGGATCAGGACTTCGACCAGGTGCTTGACTGGCAACTCCCGTACGCCAAATGGTTCTTGGGAGGCAAGCTGAACATCAGCTACAACTGCCTGGATCGCCACGTCGAAGCAGGTAAGGGCGACAAGGTCGCGTACCACTGGGAAGGAGAACCCGGCGATACCCGCACGATTACCTATAGCGAACTGCTCGACGAGGTCTCCAAGTTCGCAAATGTCCTCAAGGGCCTTGGGCTGCAATCTGGCGATCGCATTGCTATCTATATGCCGATGATTCCTGAACTGGCCATCGCCATGCTGGCATGCACACGCATCGGTGTTGCACACTCGGTGATTTTTGGTGGATTCTCTCCCGACGCAATCATCGACCGCTGTGACGACGCACAGGCACGGCTTATCATTACCGCCGACGCTGGCTATCGCCGGGGCGAGGCCTCTGCGCTCAAGGTCAATGTTGACGCTGCGCTCGCCGCAGGCGCTTCGACCGTCGAGAACGTCGTTGTGGTTAATCGTTGCGACACCGACGTGACCATGGCCAAAGGCCGTGACCATTGGTGGCATGACCTGATGGCCGATGCCAGCACAGACTGTCCGCCAGTCTCGCTGGATAGCGAACACCTGATGTACTTGCTCTACACCTCTGGCACGACCGCCAAGCCAAAAGGCATCATGCACACCACGGGCGGTTACCTGACCCAGGTGGCGTTTACCCACAAGTACGTCTTCGACTTGAAGCCCGACACTGATGTCTATTGGTGTGCTGCTGATATTGGTTGGGTGACCGGCCATAGTTACATCGTCTATGGCCCGCTGGCCAACGGCTGTACCTCGGTCTTTTACGAAGGTACCCCGGATACCCCACGCGAACAGGACCGGGAGAGCGATGACCGGGCGAGCTGGAGCAAGGACCGCCTGTGGGACATTATCGAGCGGTACGGCGTGACGCAGCTTTACACCGCCCCGACGGCTATTCGTACGTTCATGAAGTGGGGTACGAGCGAGCTCGAAGGCCATGACCTGAGCTCCCTACGGGTACTGGGCACTGTGGGCGAACCCATCAACCCCGAAGCCTGGATGTGGTACCACGAGCACATTGGCGGAAGTTCTCGCCCGATCGTCGACACCTGGTGGCAGACCGAAACCGGTGGCCACATGATCACTCCTATGCCTGGTGTGACAGCGACCAAGCCCGGTTCTGCGTGCTCGACTATTCCCGGTGTCACTGCTGAGCTGGTCGATGACGCTGGCAATGTCGTGCCAGAAGGCGGCGGCTACCTGACTATCTCCAAGCCGTGGCCGTCGATGCTGCGAGGTATTTGGGGAGATCCCGAGCGTTACCAAGAGACGTACTGGTCTCGGTTCCCTGGGCGGTACTTCGCTGGTGACGGTGCTCGTTTGGATGCCGACGGCTATCTATGGCTGCTCGGGCGCGTGGATGATGTCATGAACGTCAGCGGCCACCGCATCTCTACATCTGAGATTGAATCAGGACTCGTTGACCATCCATCGGTCGCAGAGGCAGCCGTTGTTGGCGCCACTGACGACACCACTGGCCAGGCGATCGTCGGGTACGTGATCTTGCGCGGCGGAAATGAAGCCTCACTCGAGCTAGCCGAAGAGATTCGACAGCACGTTGCCAACAAGCTCGGAGCGATCGCCAGGCCAAAGGCCGTTTTTATTGTGCCTGACTTGCCTAAGACCCGCTCTGGCAAGATTATGCGCCGTCTGCTTCGTGACGTGGCCGAAGGGCGCGACCTTGGTGACACCACCACTCTGGCCGACGCTTCCGTCGTTGACGACATTCGCGCTGGCGCCGCCGAAGGCGAGTAGTAGCTGCTTGCTACCAGCGCACGTGCGTCTAGGCCTCGTAGTAGCCAGAGTGAAGGTAGAGCGAAGGGATAGCTTCGCTGCGAAACATGTCAATATTGCGCTGATCGTCGTCGATGGCGAGTTGCGGCTCGAAGCCTCGTTCTCGTAGTTCGTGGACCGAGCGCTGCTTAAATCTGGGGGACGACAGCCTGCCATCATTGCGGTCGCGCATGATTAGCAGATCCCAGCGATGGCCGTGTTCGCGTATCCATTCGACAGTAATCGTGTGCAAGTCGTGCGGGCGAGCCGTCAACAAGACCACCGCAGTATCGGAGTGGAACTGTTGCGTAAGAGCGATGGAACCGTCGATGGGTGCGTCACCGAAAGCATTCGCAAAGAAATTCTTCCAGTCGCGGTTGCCGTCTTGCAAGAAGTGCTGACGATGCCAGCCGTTGGCGATCACGCCGTCGACATCGACGAGTACACAAGGTCGGGCCGCTACTGGCTCAGCGGCCCATGTCCAGTTCTCTGGGGTTTCCACTATGAGACGTTACCCGGCGAGGATGCCGCCATCGACCGTTGATGCGACGTTGACGATGAGGCGCTCTAGACCGCGGAGGTTGATGCGGCCATTGAAGCGTTGCTCAACAATTGTGGCGTTCGGGAATCGTTGGATGAACGAGCCGATAGCGACTTGGCCTTCGAGCTTGGCCAGCGATGCGCCTAGGCAATAGTGGATGCCGCTGCCGAACGAAAGGTGCTGGCCAGCGCCTTCGCGACCCAGGTCTAGCTCGTTAGCGTTTGGCCCCCATTTGTTGGCGTCGCGGTTCGCCGAAGCCAATGCTGCCATGACCATCGTCCCCGACGGGATGTCGCGACCGTCGATAGCGACATCTCGTGTGGTGATCCGTCGTGACATCTGCACCGGGCTGACAAAGCGCAGCAGTTCGTCGACGCCATTCATCTCGAGCCCGTTGTCACGGATGCTCTGGGCCTGATCAGGTCGAGAAAGCAGGTCGGCGATGCCGGTACCGATCAGGTTCACCGTGGTCTCGTGGCCCGCAATGAAAAGCAGGCTGACCTGGTCGCTGAGTTCCTTGCTGGACATCTTGTCGCCGTCTTCTTCGGCCTCGATCATGGCGGTCAACAGGTCGTCGCCCGGGTTTTCTCGTTTCCACTCGATGACGCCAGCCATGTACTCATCCATGGCTCGGTTGGCGATGACAGCAGCCTTTATTTCGTCCTCGGTGATGATTGGGTCGATCGTTTTCACGATGTCTTCTGACCAGGATCGCAGCGCTTCGGTATCACCAGCAGGCATGCCGAGCATCTCGCTGATTACATCGAACGGGAGAGGGAAGGCGAGTTCGGCGATGATATCGGCTTGACCTTGCTCGGCGATGTGGTAGAGGGCTTCATCGACAAGCGCTTGGATGCGGGGCCGCAGCGCTTCGATGGTGCGAGGTGTGAACGCCTTGCTTACGAGACGACGCAGCCGGGTGTGGTCCGGTGGATCAATACCGAGGATCGACGTTCGTTCGAGTTCTTCAGCGTCGCCATCGACGGCCTCAAGGAACGCCTTCATACGATCCTCATCGAAGGTATCTAGGTTCTTCTCGTCGACACTGAGCCCTGGGTTGCGCAACAGTTGAAAGCAGTCGTCATAGTTGAACAACATCCAGCTACCTATTGGCGATGCATGGACAGGGTCGTGGCGACGCATCTCATGCAGATGTGGGTACGGGTCGTCGGTATAACCCGGCTCAAGAGGGTTAAAGATGATCTCAGGGCTGACGTCGGTCATAAACCAATAGTAGTTCCCAAGTTCCCGCTGCAGGCCAGCGCTCTAGTGCTTGTACCTCTGGCGCATAGCTTTGGCGGCAGCCCGGGTGGCCCTTGCATCGATCTTGGCTTGCTTGCGGGCCTGGGCGCGTGTCCATTTGTGGTGCCGGCTGCGACATGCCTTACGACAGTACTGATGGTTGCTTGTGCGTTGCTCAAAGATCTCGTCGCAACGCCAGTAGGCACAACCGACCAAGCGGTCAGGATCGAAGTCTTCGTCGCGTTCGATCATGGCGAATGCGAGTTTGTGAGGGATCCATGCGGATCCCTCACTCAGATCTCATGACTGGTGGTGAAGTCGGTCAGACTTCGATGAAGATGCACTCACCAGGGCACTCTTCGGCGGCTTCGATAACCGCTTCGAGTCCACCCTCAGGGATACGCGCCATGCCGTCGGGGCCAGCAGGGTGAGCATCGCCGTCATAGAGCTTTTCTTCGCCGAAATTGCCGGTGCTTTCCTTGACGTAGAAGAGGCCGTCGTCCTTGCCGAAGAAGACCTCGTCAGCAATCTCTTCGCAGAGGCCATCGCCGGTGCAGAGATCCTGATCAATCCAAACCTTCATGCATATTTCCTATCGGTTGGTCATCGGCCCCTGGCGGGCCATACATAACGATACTTAACCATAGGGAACAAACACGTATTCCCTGCGAAATTGTGGGGTTTAGCTGCACATGGATGGTGCGATATCGCCAGCGAAGCGGCCTGCGACCCATGCGAGCAAGTCCGGCACGGCTGCGAAAGTGGTCAATACTCCCGCATGGCTTTGGCCCTCGTACACATTGCGCACGGTCGGACCCTGGTCTGGAAATTTGCACAGCTGGTCCAGCAGGGTCGCCGATGTTTCGACTGGAATCTGCTCATCTTCGCCACCGTGGATGATCAACAGCGGCACCGTGACCGGCAGCAGGTTCGTGTCGTTCAGTTTCACGGCTGCGGCCCAGTCGGGAAGTACAAAAGGATTGTCAACAATCGTGACATCGTCGTAGTCGAGCGGGTTGTACACCTCGAAGATATCTTCGGTGCAACCGGTCTCGACGACACCAATCAAGCTGATTGCGTCGGCAGACAAAACGTCGGCCAAGTCAAGATCAGGGTTGGCGGCAGCGAGCCCCGCCGCCGTCATGATTAGGTAGCCCTGGAAGTCGCTGCCAATAAGTGCGTCGCCCAAATCGCCCATTTGTGATGGGGGAGCACCCGCAACTACGCCGATCAACTTGAGCTCGGGGGCATAGGTCGACTGCAGCTGGCCAGTGAACATGGCGGCGTGACCACCCTGACTGTGCCCGAACACGATCCACTCGTCTGTGACGGGCAGACCGAGTTCGTAGACCGCCCGGACGCTGTCGAGCACACCGTGCGCTTCGCTGGCTCCAACGATGTACGGATGGATGCCGGGCGTGCCGAGACCCTCGAAGTCAGTAGCCACGACGGCATAACCAAAGCCAACGAGAGCTCGGGCAAGCTGATCATTTTCTGCATTGTTGGACGGCGCGCACGTGTCGCCGAGCCCGGTAGTGCCGTGGGCCCACGCAATGAGCGGCCATCCGCCGTCTGGTGCATCGCCTTCGGGGAATGCAACGAAACCTGAGACGGCGACTATGTCGCCCTGAGCCGAGGTCGAGTGATACAGGATTCGCTGCCCGACAGCTCCGTCAATAGTCAACTCCTCGACGTCGATCACACTTCCAGGGATCGCTGCGGGATCAAGAGGCAACACAAGTTCCAAGTCCCCAGGCGCGTCATAGATCTCCACAGCCAGGGCAACCGTGGGCTCTGGTAACACCGTGGGCTCTGATGACACCGTGGGCTCTGATGACACCGTGGGCTCTGATGACACCGTGGGCTCTGATGACACCGTGGGCTCTGATGACACCGTGGGCTCTGATGACCCGCAGGAAGTTGCGATAAGCGCTAGTGCGACCAGCAGAGCAAGCAGCGAATGTTTGAACATAACAAATCTTATCTGAGCTATTTGGGCCATGCCAGGTCGTGCGGCTTCTGTGGTCCTGGCTGAACTGTCAGACGCCCGAAGGGCCAGTACTGACTGCGATCTCGAACTCGAGCAAAGTGGCCCCCATGCTGACAGGCTTACGGGCTTGGTCAGTCTCGCCCTGGTCAGTCTCGCCCTTCTGGGCGTGGCTGGCGTTGGCGCCGTCGCCGTCGCGCCAGGCTTCGTAACTGGCCTGGTCGGCCCATCGGGTGTACACGAACCAGCGTGTCTCC
>Ga0209091_10000087_pt1 | contig 85469 bp, 64 predicted proteins | sample ArcticOcean_MG_C_6_FD_187438 | JGI IMG/M metagenome (GOLD analysis project Ga0209091, IMG submission 187438) | Marine microbial communities from western Arctic Ocean - ArcticOcean_MG_CB8_128 (SPAdes) (version 2) | ecosystem: Environmental > Aquatic > Marine > Oceanic | place: Arctic Ocean...
CGCACGCCAAAGGCGCCAACGCCCGCACAGGTGTCAAAGCCCACAGCACCAGCGGCATCTACAATTCCCACAGCACCAGCGGCATCTACAACTCCCGCAGCACCAGCGGCATCTACAACTCCCGCAGTGGCTTCAAGTGGTGATGTTGACGAAATGGCTGTCCCAAAAAGTTGGTATGATAGTTGGATCGGCGGTTGGGAAAATACCGTCGAGCCAACTAAAGATGCTGAAATACTTAAAAATAAATTGATATCAGTAGAAGATGTAGCCAACAGTGCCGAACCACATGAAATACGAGATTTTTTTAGATTTTTGGGCCACAACGGGTCCCAATTAGAATCCTATACGTCTCCAGAACGCCTTCCGTCTGACATAAATTACAAAACCGACGGCTATGTTTCAATGCAAAGAACCCTTAAGTTTAGAAATAAAATCTTGTCTCAAATAAAGACAGATGCAAGAATCAATCTTAAAGAAGCACAAGATATAAGAAGAAACCCTAGTATGTTTGCCAATCGTCTTTTGGATTATTATGAGTATTGGACATTGAGTGAACAAGATTTAAAGACATCTTTAGATGATGCTAGTAAACAACAGACACAACAACTGGAAACAGTACTTGGAGAAAGAAAAAAACAATATCCCAATAGTGATAATTGTGATAATTGTAGAATGGCAGATTTGGTTATACCAAGAGTGATTGGACTTATGTTAGAACACTTAAAATTTCATCCGCAATTTCGTTATTATGCATTTACTCAACATTTGCACGTCTTAAACAACAATCCACCAAGTGAATCGCTAAATCAAGAAATGAAAATAATAATACTTAACATTTTGGACGTCATTGCACCTGTTGAAGGAAGGTCCTCGTCAATGACGATGTTTTATATTGACAGAAATAATAAAGAACAAATGGAACAAATTATATCTGAAGTATTGAATTCAGTGCTCGACAAAGAAACTATGAACGATTTTCTTGAACCAGATTCAGAATTTAGTTTGGAAGCAGTAAATGCAGCTTCCACAAACAGAGAAGTTCGTCATCAACTAGAAAAGTGGAAAAAAGACATAAATGACCGAGTAGTGGGGAGGTCCGTAGCGATATATACTGAAAACAGAGAGAGTTATGTGTCGCAAACATCTCCCAACGACCCATTAGGATTGTTTGAACAATTCAAAGACCTGGTTGAATTGGTTACAATACATGAAATCGTCTCTGAAGATTATATGAAAGATATTCTTCAAACCGAACAACAAAAAAATGACATGCTAAAAGCTATAAATAGTTTAGGAACAGATAAAGCCATGGGACTTAATGAAGCATCCAGAGACGGTCTGAAAAAATGGGTAGAAGCCCAGTACAACGTGGTAAAAGAAGCCACTAGTGCCGCCGCTGCCGCCGTTGGTATGTCAACTTCAGGTGCTAGTGGTAAATCGCAAGTGACCACTAGTAGTAATCCTGTATCAACTGTCACGGATGAAAGAGGAATATCAATTGTTCAAACCAGGGAAAAGGCAAATTCATTTATCGTTAAATTGAGAGAAACATTAATAACATCTACAAAAAGAATTACGACTCAGGCTAAAAAAATATTTGGAACTGAAAATTTTCGACATATTTCGAAAATTGGTAATGACATTAAAAAGGTCATCCATTCTATTAAAAGTCAAGACGAACTATATCCTCCAAGTATAAATGCTCCTCCGGAGGAAAAACAAGCCTATCTCATGCAAAAAAACATAATTACATCAGGTGAAATGTGGTGTACTCATTTAGTGCAAAGAACTGGTTATTTTTCTATAGACGTTCAACAAAAGTTACAACAATACAGACAACTGAGACTCCAAGTCAACTATCAACAAAACCTATTTCAACAACAAAGTCTTTTAAGGACATTTAACGATGTAAGCGATTTGCCAGATGCCCCAAATTTGTTGAATTTATTTGGTATTGCGAGATGGGCCAATTTATATAATATGGCTGTTTACATTTCTCTATTAAGCACTGGCACCGGCATTGTTGGTTTGATAGAATACAACACTGGTATAATACGCACTACTCTTTCTGGCGTTAAAAACTGGGCTGTATTACCAATGTGGAAATTGGCGAAAATATTAACGATTGGGCCAAATGGGACAGTAACATTTATAAGATTTGCCATTGGATCTGTAGTTGGAGGATTAACATGTTGTTGTAAAAAACAAGGGGGAGGTGCGGCAAGTAAACAACGGGGTAGAAGAAACAGTCGTGGACGCAGTAGTTCCAGTAGGGGTGGTCGTTCCGGCGGAGGAGGCGGAGGAGGAGAACAAGACCGTAAAAGTATGTGTAATTGGTGTTCTGGATGTCTAAGAGGTTCAAATAATGAACAATATACAAATAAAGAAATAGATGATATGGATTGGCAAAATTTAACGGGTGAGGCTGATTCTATACAATTGCTATCAACACGTATTAACAGACTAAAATTATTACCGACACCAATCAGTGGAAGTACTGGTACTCGAAAGGAGAAAATAAAACAGTTTCAAAAAAATCACCCGCGCGTTAAAACTAAACCATAAAATAATCAGTTATAGTAATAAATATAATTATGTCATTTCTATACCTTCGTTATCTTCGTTATCTTCATTATCTTCATTATCTTCATTATCTTCATTATCTTCATCTAAAGCTGAATAAACCATCGGTGTTTTTTTCTTCCAAACTGTTTTTTTAAGAAATACGACAAATACAAATATAGTTATTATCAATATTGATAAATAAATACTATCTGGAATTATAATGCCATTATCTGGAATAGTTAACTCGCTTGACGATGGCACAAGTATTGGCACCTGTGGTTCAGTATTGGAAGATGGGGAAGGTGCGTCGTTGTTGCGTGGTATGGTGTGATTTGTAATATTGTTTGACGACATGGTGTGATTTGTGGTATTTGTGGTATTGTCGGGTGATATGGTGTGATTTGTGGTATTTGTGGTATTGTCGGGTGATATGGTGTGATTTGTGGTATTTGTGGTATTGTCGGGTGGTATGGTGTGATTTGTGGTATTTGTGGTATTGTCGGGTGGTATGGTGTGATTTGTGGTATTTGTGGTATTGTCGGGTGATATGGTGTGATTTGTGGTATTTGTGGTATTGTCGGGTGGTATGGTGTGATTTGTGGTATTGTTGGAGGACACCATTTATATCATAAATACAATAGTGATTGTGATCTTAATCTAAATCCTTTTCTTTTTTGTTGGTATGGTATGTTTTAATGTACATTCTAGTTTTCTTTTCATTCTTGTAATTTTTGTTGGTGGTCTGTTTAAATTTTTCGGAGAAAGTAAACACTCTTTAAATTCAGAAATCGGCAATGGATAACCTATTGTGTAATAATAAGGGTTCTTAATACGACACTGTCTGTATTTGCCTGTTTGAATAAGTTCTTGTGTCTTTTTGAGAGCTTTTTTTACATCCATGATAAAAAAACGCTGTGGGTGTTCAAAAATATACACAAAAAATTTGACTTTTTCTTCGTGTGCTCTAAAGATACCACCAAGAGTGTTTTTTCTGTCGTTTGAGATGGTTTCCATGAAAAAATTAAGTTGTTGGCCTTCCGAATCTCTGCGTGCTCGTTTAGATACATCAAATTTAATTTCGGCCGTCCTTCCGTATTTGTCTATAAAATCGGGTTCTGTACATTTTACGTGGTTATTCATGGACCACTTGGAAAAAGTGTCTAAAAAAAGTCGTTCTCCACGTTTACCAATGTTGTTTTGCGCATGAAAATTAAACATTGTATGGTTAATTAATATTACAACTTACTGTAGATCTACTATGAATCCATTTTTCCAATATTGGCAAGTGCTTTTTCCAGGTTTTTGGCGTTTCTTTGATATTTGAACATGGTTTCTGTAAGGCCTGTCATGGCCGTAATATATGTTCTGTGCATTCTCTCACAGTCTGCGCGATTAATGCGTCCGTCTATTTGTGTTCTTTTGGCCTGATTTGATGGGTACACTCCAGAAAGCATACAAGTAAACCAGGTCAGGGAATATCCTTCACATTTGGATATTGGTGCAATACATATCTTTGGCATTTTGTATCCTTCATGATGCATTTCTGGAGTATAGCAGACAGATGAAAAGGTTAAAACACCCTGTGGCGTTTCTTCTGAACTTTTGCCTATGATGTTAATATCTTTCGCGGGCACTTGTAAATTCCGCAACATCTTTGCCAGTTTGTTGGCATGTTTTTGTGTCGCTGCAATAAGAAAAACTCTTTGTGGTAGATGTCGAAAGAGTTCTTCTGAAGGCGCCAAGGCTCTAGTTGCTGAAGTTGCCCAGGCGTGTTCGGTAGTGTTTTTGTCTGGGCATCCTTCTGGTGCTTTTCCGCGCGGCGAATACACAATTTCTACCGTTTTTCGAACCAAAAAATCATCGACAATACTCATTGAAACAGAGTAGGCAACTTCCCAATTTGGTTTTCTGGCATTTCCCCCGTGTCTTTCTGGAAGATTTGAGAACAGTAGTTGTTTTTTATCCTCTGGGATGGGTACAGAGACTTCGCAGTGGCGCGTTTTGACCTTTGTAGACGTAAGGCGTGCAATCATGGCATTTGCGGCAACCCAAAAGTTCCTAGAATGAACTTGAAACGGCACACAAAACCGAAGCCATTTGATAAGTGTAATTGCCCGACTATTTACAATGGGAGTTCCCGTAAGAACAACCATTTGTTTTGCAACACTGGCAAGTCGCAAAGCTGCTCCAGTGCGCTGCGTTTGACTCGCCATCGCCTTGTGAACTTCGTCATATATAAAAGCAGTTTCTGTCATCTGTTTTGCTAAATCGTCCACTAAATTTCGAACATCGTCGTGTTCAATAATAGTGATAACACCTGCGAGCAACATTTTGTCCAATGTCCGCTCTGACCCTGTCGTAAAGCTCGCGTAGTGTCCAAGTCTTCCTTTGGTGGACGCTAAGACACGGACGGACCATCCTACGTGTTTTATTTCGTGTATAACGCTCTTTATTGCGGTCATTGGTAAACACCAAATACATTTATTTGTTTTTCTGGTTTGGTCCAAAAAAGACAATACAGTGAGTGATTTTCCGGCACCAACTCTCATCCATAAGAAATTGCCCATGGATTGTTTGTCTGCCTTGAGCATGCCGTCAAGAGCTTCCTGTTGAACAGGACGAAGCGTGCGCACTGTCTGTAGTGGTGGCAGAGTGCATACGTTTTTTATATTTGCAATAAGCCTGTCTCTAATAGCGTGACGAAGTGGAATACATTTAGTACGAAATCGAAATCCCGCAATAGGCCAAATTGCATCTGGAAATGTTTGAGAAATAATTCTCATCAGACTATAAGCACGTCCTTCGAGTCCGGTAAGCGATTCCTTTGTTCCTGAGCCCATTCTAGACACTCTGGGCATGTCAACGGTGTGTTCAAACCCTGTTAACTTTCCAGCAACCCATTGAATCACATCTTTCGAAAATTCAGGAGGCATTTCCCATTGCAAATTTCCGTTCAATTCCAGTTCATCGTCAGACAATGTATTTTGCACCGAAAAAGAAACATTCCGTGCTTCTTCCCACCTAACGTTGTTTACTGTCCACGTTTTGTTCTGATAGCGCGCTATAAGTCCATTCAATGACTTGTGGGGCGAATGGCTTAGTTTTACGCCCTTTTTAAATATATTTTTGACTTGAGTTCTTGCAATAGCTTGTTCTCTTTGAGAAATATCTTTAAGAGTACTACTTCTTGAAGGTTTTGGAATCACGACAAAGTGGTCCAAATTATTTGGGTCCACGGTTACAAACATGTATTTGCGTCCGTATTTGACTTCTATGGGTGCAATCATGCCGGCCAGTGTTCCTAGAGGCATTTCCCATGCATAATTTACGACTAGGCCAGGTGGAAACGGTGATAAAATGCCACGCACTTGGCGAGATGCTTCTTTCATTGCGGTAATAATAGCTTGTTGATGCGCTGAATATATATCTGGAAGTAGTTTGCGGCGCGTATTCCATCCTGTAACTAGCTGAAACGCCTTGTGCAATTCTTTAGAATACGGTGCACTTGGCGTATTGTTTTTTTCACGTGCATTCCACAAATAAACGACATTTCCTGTGACGTGTTGGTCACAATAAATATCTAGTGGGTCCACATGTGTAGTTCTGTTCACTGAAGCAACCACTGTATTGCGCGGACTATTTCTAAGCCAGCGCAACATACCACGGTCTCCAACCATGCCACCGAGTTCCTCATGAATCATGCAAGCCAAATGAGATGGTTTGAAGTTCTGAAACGTCGTCGGTCCCATGTTAAACCCCATTTTCGTGTTGTAGACGCTTGTTTTGTCCGATTTCCAAAGATATACAGCAATATCTTCCCAATCTTGACAGATTTTATTTGACGGATTCCATACGGGACAACATTCACAAAGAAGGGCTGCAATTGCCAGTTTTGATATATCGGTGTCGTTATATTCACTGTCTTCGGCCATTATAACCATGAGGCGCTTCAGAAAGTGTTGTTTAGCAGATACATAAATGCCACGGTCCGGAAGAAAGATACCCGCTTGATGCATATCCAAAAGTTTCTGAATAATATTGCGAATAACAAATTCAGAATCAAAATACATTTGAATATCTGGATGAGTTAAACGGAAAGGTTTGCGCCGAATGATTTTTTGGAGTAATGAGACCAACCCTGATGTGCCAATGCTTTCAAAAAAACTATCTAAATGCGCCGAATGTCCCACAGACGTTTTTTGTGACATATCATTATCAACAATAAATGCAACGGGTTGGCCAAGAATTGCATCTTTGCAATAGAATGCCTTTTGGTTTGGTCCACACGTATACGGCGAATGAAGACAAGACCCCGATGCTACTTGGAGAACGAGACGTGCTTCGACAGTGCCTGTAAGTTCCTCGGACGATTGTATAGACCATTGACTACGCCTATAGCCCAAATAATTCGTCATTTCGCGCTGACGTTTTTCAGAACCAGGTACAGGCGGTACCATACTTTGGAGTTGTTCCATTGTCCACTGGCTTCCCGGGGTTGTTATTTTATTCAGCAATTCTGGCGGCATTTCACGCTTTCCACCCTTGCAAAGGTCTACGTTTGCGCGCAGGACTTCAAAAACGACCTCCGCGGAATGTCCCCAGCCTACGGGGGCATGAGAGGGCAAATTATCGCCAGTAATTTGTGGACAGTTTAAAGATTGTTGAACTTCTGCACAACCGGGCAAATGGACAACATTATTTGTGATGTTCGTCACTTTCAAAACACCATTAATAGACGCTTTCGCACATTTTATGACCACCGATTGATTCGGAAATATACAGAGGTCCAGATGAGCCAGTGTATTGGGTTCAAATCCTCGCGGTTTGTTTTTTCTACGAATTTTGGCCGGGCGAGACATCTTTGTGGATATTATAAAAACTATATTAATAAACCTCTATACATAAAAATTCTAAAATTTTAATTTGAATGGTGAATGGTGACTTACAAATTTGCGTACAAGTCCACCAGAATCAGGGTCCAATTTATGTATGGGACCATCGTCGGTTTTAAAACCCCTTTTCACTAACCTTGTTACGTATTCTCTACGTTGTTTACTCTCTAAAATAACCTGGGCACGTCGAGTTCTAGCTTTATCAAATGGCGACCTACCCCAATCCATAGCTCTAAAAATTTCACCCTTTCCTTTTAACCATGAATATACCATATTCAACGTTTTTGTCGATGTGACACCCATTAATAATTCAATACATTGCAGAGCTTTTTCACTGTTTTTTTTTGATTCCAAAGCTATCCGCAACGGACTTTTGTTCACACCATGTAAGAACGCTGGTATATTTAAATCCGCATGATTACCTTCCATCACAATGACTCTTAATGCTTCAACACTATTCTCTATAACCGCAATAACCGCTGGTGTAAATCCATCTGAGTTTTTTTCACCGAGTGATGCTCCTTTTTTGACCAATGCCTTTATCATTTCCGGGCGATTATAATTGGCGGCCAAATGGATAGCTTTATCTCCAGTACCTGCAACTATATGTATATCTGCATCGTATTTGAATAGTTCTTTAAAACACTCAGTATGCCCGTGTATTACAGATATCATTAATGGTGTATAATTTCCCTTTAAACCCTTTGTGTCAATATTTATCGGACTTCTAGAGTCGTAATTTTGTATCAAATAAATGTCATTATTTGATACATCTATTTGACGATTTTTTTCTGTATAAGACCCTTCTGTTTTCAATGGGGTTAATAGCTCTTTTACACATTCAATCGCGTTCGTTTTGACAGCTATATATAGCGGAGAGTCCGAGTCCCCCCTTCTTGGTATATTTGGGTCTGCTCCTAAAAATATCAATGCGCGGACCAACTTAAAATCGTTATTTCTTATAGCCATCATTAATGGCGTATAATTAAACGTCCCCAACTTATTTATATCTGCTCCTAAACGACAAAGAGTATCTATAAATCCTTGCGTGTGAAGAATGGCATTAAATCCGTGTCTATTTATATATTCAGACCCGTCGTAATGAACGGCATATTGAAGTGGTGTAAAGGTGTTGCTATCTTCTTCGTCTAAAATGCCCATTTCTTTTAAATCATACCTTTGGGACAATTCTAACAATTCCAAATGTGGATTGATTAAAATAAATTCTAAAAGTGTTTGATTTTGTTCCCCCATTGTTACAGCTTTAAACATCATTAAACCTCCATTGTCCAGGATTGTAAATAAACATTCCAGAGCTTTTTGCCTATATTCTCCTTCGACATTGCAACATATAACGGCGTAATGGACAGGTAAATATCTTTTTAAACGATAATCCTCCATTGGGAGATTCAATTTTGCCCCGTTATTTATTAAAATGTTTAAGACATCAGGTTTGTGTTTATAAATAGCAAATTCTAACGGTCGTAATCGTTCAGAGGAGTTGTCCAAGAACAATATATTTAAATCTAATGTTTTATTTTCTTGAATCCAAATTTGAACAGAAGCGGCTTCTCCATTTGAGATATACTGATATAGTTCTTGTTTTTTTTGTATAGAATATGGTTGTAACTCTGCTTTAAGTTTGGCAATTTCTTCACGCAGTTTTTTTATTTCTTCTACTTGTTGTAGAATTTTACTCATTTATTTAAAAAAAAAATATCTTTTATACTGTACAGTATAAAAGTAACACATATGTGTATAATGCATTTTTAAAACAATGTGAGCGTTCGCCCCTTGATGTCGCATCAGAGTTTAAACATAGATTACCAACTCCTTGGTTATCGTTCATGGTGCTTGCTATATGTTGAACGGCCGTAGTAGTGGTGGTCATAGTGAAGAGTAAAAAAAGTTTCGACATTTTTTTAAAAGAATGGTCTTTTTTATACTGTAAAATTTTATATTATAATTAAAATACAATCGCATAGGCGATGTTAATGTCCGTGTGGGTATATACCCATGGCTTCATAATCAAATCGCCGGACGACTGGCCCCCAGAACGCACGGAATGAGAGCTAAGCATCGTTACACCACTCCCAGAGCTCTCACGCTTGCCCAACAACGCATGACACATAAACATCACTCGTTGCTTGTGCTTATTTGGACAAGAATAAGTTTTTGAATAATTTGCATCCTTTGAAAGGTACACGCCTTGGCCATAACACTTGGCGTTGGCAGTCCCAGCGTTCTGAAACCCCCCCATAGCAATTTTTTGCGCCGAATCGACCGTAGTACCGTGGAAACACCACGTGAGCCCATGTGGATTGCCGCGTTCTTTCTGAATCGTCTGTGTAATAGCCACAATACGGTCCCCTCCAAGGAAAGGTTGTAAATCATAGATTTTGCCTTTTTTCAAAAAGGCATGTTTGTGAAAAATCTTTTGTGCACAGGCTGGAAGCGTGTTCAATGGAACCGGCTTCTGCTTGGTAAATACCTCCGGGATTGGTACAGTTTTCATAAAGACAGAGAGCAGGACAGGACGCACCACATTAGTGTTGGTGTTGGTCTGGTCACCTTTCCAATTCGAGGCAAATTTCAGGTCGTAATTTTGGCTACCACAGCTGTAACTAACGCTGGGCTTTTTAGACGCATATGCGTCTAGAATGGTCCACGATGTCGCCGCGTCCATTTGTACGTGGTTGTTGTGTTCATTTAAGAACACAACACGAAGAGCGCGAATATCTTTCAACTTGGAAGTGGTACCAGATGAACCATCTTGATACTGAAAGCTAATTTTCGTCAAAGACACCGACGTTAATGTCACGACTTGGTCCCCAATCTTTGCAATGGCCCCACTTCGCAAGTTGAGCCGTTTGAGGTACTCTGGACGTCCTGGAACGCTGGGAGAAGTCTTTTTTTTTGAAGTTTTTATCTTTTTCTTGGGCTTCGAAGAGGCACCATTCGATGCTGAAGACGCGCCAGGTGATGTAGAAGAAGGAGAAGAACGTTTTCTACCCCTTTTCTTGGGCTTATACGTCCCCGCTTTTTTTTGCAGGCGCATCAACCGAACACGAATGGCAGTCTTTGACATAGACAAACATGGCACCCTACAAGTGGGACATTTCTTAGCCTGTGGGGTACAAACGTGGCCATTTGGACATCTCTTGGTGCTGAACGTACCCGCACCTTTTTTCTGAATCGTCTGAGCGGTGTTTTGAGGCACGGAAGTGCCTCCTTTGGGTTGAACCACGGGGTTCGTGGTGATGGTGGGGACTGGGGTGGTCATTTTAATTGTTGGAATTGGAAATTCTATTCGTCGCAGCCACTCATTATTCCGGGCTCTCACAGCCATTCATTTCTTCCGGGTTCTCACAGCCACTCATTGGCAAATCTAAATTAAATTCATTAATTATATTGTTATGTATTGTATTGAACGTTTCTGCACAATCTATATACATCGTTCCGTTTGAAATGACAAAACAAGACAACACTGTCAGTATGTTCAATAATGGCTTTTTTAAGTTGTTGTTCGTAATAACACCTTCGATTTTTTATAAAAAAGAAAAAATTATATTTATTGCATCTTTTGGAATTTTAATATTGGTACGAAATTCCAAGAACAATGGGTATTGCTCCTCCATATCTGTCGTTATTACCCCTCGGTCAACAAGAGCAGATGCAATGTCCCACTGTTGTCCAAATAAAGCACATGTAGCCGCGTTCCACTCTGGAGGATGGCCTTTTCCAATAAATGTTGAACTCATAAAAGAAAAGGGGTTGAAAGACATGGTAGTAAAATCATGTTTACAAAGGATTTCTAAGACGTTTTTATGACCATAAAACGCTGCCGCACAGGCTGGCGTGAGTACAGGTGTCCACCCACGCGTAAATGGCTTCATATCTTTCCGCATTGCTGCTTGTATTTTTTTAAGTTTCATTGGTTCCCAAGCGCGTTTAAAATCTGTAATAACATCCCACGTATTAGCATTCATTCCATGTTCCAACATGACTCTTACCATCTCAGCATTGCCCAGAGCGGCCGCATACACGATTGCCAACCGCTTGACGCGTTTATTACCGCTACGTCTCGCTAGATATTTGATAACAGCAGTGGTATCATTGTTAACAACATGATCAAAAAAAGTAATAAGAGACATTTTTAACATAAATAGAAATTTTATCTAATATAGTGTATAATATGAATAACACATTCAAGTGGAATTTTTTTAACTTTACTCAGGCATAAATAATATCGTTGTTTGATTTTGCGCCAGAATATAGCTGGGTTAATAATATACGCGTGTACTTTATCCAATAAACGCTGACGCGCGTGAGAAAAAATAGGCCGATATATATTCGGATTACAACATAGTCGATAACCAACACACAACGTGTGTTCGTTGACCCAAAAAGCCTGTTTATATAACACCAACCCATTGGATATGGACCTATTGGCCATTCCAACGTTAGATATTATCATTTCAAAACGATTCTCACCCCAATTTTCGGATAAATACCATTTTCTATATTTTTCAACATTCATGATAGACTTTTCTAAAAAGTCAACGTTTTGCAAAACTTTTCTATATTTTTCAACATTCATGATAGACTTTTCTAAAAAGTCAACGTTTTGCAAAACTTTTCTAAAAAGTTTATTTGACCCATATAGGTACGTGATTCTCTTTGACACTGTCCAAAGCTTCTAAAATTAGTTTTATGCGTATTTTAAGTATCGCATTTTCTTCTTTTAAGTGTGCGTTTTCTTGGTTAGCATTTCTGTTCATATTAATAAGCATCTCTACACCATTGCGAATGTCAAATACTGGTTTATGTGATTCAGGAGATTCCACAGATAGTTGTTCGAGAGCTTGACAAAGTTCGTCCATGCTTTAACCATAATTCATATACTTATATACATTTATTTACTAACTTTTATTCCTAACATATGACCATATCCAAAAAAGTATAGACGTCATGTTAGTTTCTTTATGTTGGTTGGATTATATTGCTGGTTGGATTATGGTTGTCCTTTTTTTTGCCGAAATATTCGTGAAAAAGTAAACGTCTTTTTTATATTTATAAAATCAACATTCCAATGGAATTTTTATTGGCATTAGTGACAGTTCAGCACGATACGGACAATATAACAATGCCAGAGATGTAAACCCAGAAACATGTCGTGCCACAATACTCATTTTGCCATGACTAGTACCTCCTGCCACTATGCGTATACCACTTTTGAACAGTGTCATAGTTCATGGTTGTTAATACGATCATTTGTCGGCGCCCCGCGGCGGTGCCGCCCGCGTGCGCGCCCCGCGTGCGCGCCGATGACAAATGATCGTATTAAATATTTTAAGTATATAGTACTACTATAAGAATACAGATTATGGTGGACTTTATGGCACGATGTGTTGAAGTAGCTTCACAAAGTCCAGATGATATGGTGGGGTGCGTTCTCGTAGATTTAAACAATAATATTATTTCCGAAGCCTGTAACGACATTGTTGATGGCCTGGAATGTAGAGAATCGCGTTGTACACGTCCTCACAAATATAAATGGATAGAACATGCCGAACGCAATGCTATTTATAAAGCCTGTAGAGAAGGCAAGTCTTTAAAGAATACAACGGCTTATATAAATCGGTGGCCTTGTGTAGAATGTTGTCGCGCACTGATACAGAGTGGTATAATCAAAGTAGTAGTGCCTCAAAGGCCAGATTTGAACCATCCGCGATGGGGAGATGATTTCCGCCTGGTGTTTCAAATGTTTGATGAATCCGGTATGGAATATGTATTTTTAGAAGACGAGTAGATATTCAAGTAGGACGCATATTCCGAAGACATCTCCGATTAATACGAATGGTCCTTTTGTATTTCTTAATTTCTGCTTTTAATACTAACGATTCTCTAAAAGTTATGACCAATTCCTGTTTCAATTTATTACAGAAATATTTTGAAACAGGAGTGTTTTCCTCATTTGTGTTTTCCTCATTTGTGTTTTCCTCAATGTCCTTTATCTTTTGTTTTAAATTTTGTTCTATTTTTATCTTGTATTTGAGTCTTCGTTGAGAATATTTTATTTCTATTTTTATTTGGTTAATTTTTTTAATTAATGGGCGAGAACGGCGCTGATAACTAGCCAATGTTATCAAGTTGATAACATTGGCCACCGAAACAGGGCGAGAAGTTCTACAAAAAAGACAATTGGAAGGAGGCACAAAATTATCTAAAAAATGCTTTGCCTCCACGACTTGTTCAATATTAGAGATATGCTTGCAAATATAGTTCCACCGTTCAGGGCCGGTATCAAGTAGGCTGTAAAAAGCGGTTACGGGGTATTGATTTCGAATACTCATCGCGTATTCGAACTGTTCTAACCAAGTATACAAAGATAATGTATGAAATTCAGAGGGGACGAATAATCGAAAAGACATCTAATTTATAATAATTATAGTATTTATAGATTAAAAGTTTATAAATATTCATTTTTTATTTTATTTCCGTTTGACTATAGTTTGAGGAATCGGGCATGGAATATCATTTTTTAGAAGACGAATATCTATTTTTATATTTACTATGAATTTATTTCTATTGGCATCTCTCGCTAGACAGGCGGCTGCTATGCATCTGGGAAGCGAGTGGGATAGTGTGGTAATCCAGGATAGGCCAGTACATGTCTTCAAGATAGAAATTGGCGATTGGAAAAAGGCCGTGGCGGCGCTGAACATTATCAAAGAGTATCTTGCAAGCCGGAGCATTCCAATCATTGCCATGCATCTGTCCTGGCATGACGGAGATTACAAAGAAGTTCTACTAAACACAACTAAGGCGTATGATAGAACCGAAGTACTTATGAAAATACAACCTTTTTAGGTCAGTTTACACCTATGTTAGACATGTGTCATTCCAAAGAGGACGAAAAAAATCTCAAACTATTTTCGCTCACAGGTTGCTTCCTTACTGGCAGAGGGTTCTTCTAATTCTTGTTCAATTTCTCTTTGCAATGAGTGATTGAACGGATGCCCTTTGTACATAGCCTGGAGCTCCTCCACCGAAATATTTTTCAAAACATCGACAGTTGGCCACCGCTTGGGGTCGAGATTGACAAGTTGCACGACTAACCACTGTCTCAACTGACCAGCTTCAGTCAAGGCGAGTCGATAGTCGCTTGGGCCAGCCCCACCACCAGAGTTTCCGATTCTACCCCACCAATAAAATTTCGGAAGAGGTCCAGGTGCTCTACTATAATTTCGAGGCGATTCTCCGAGTGTATATCTTTCTTTGGTTGCTGTATTTTGAATAATACCAGTTATAATATCAATTTCAACCCATGTAGATTCTTCCTTGGTTTTAGATTTTTCCTTGGGTTCAGCAAATACAAATTGGTGTATCATTTATTCCGCCTCTGGTTAAGGTTATACTCTTCTTTAACGAATTAACCCCAACATTTGTCGGCCTTTGGTGCAATTTCCAATCAAATATTTGACTGTATATAACTACACGTTAAAATCAAAAAGGTCATAATCCGGTACACGGCTTCGAGCGGGCCACGAAGGAGGAGGGCGACCGGTCCAACAATGCCAAGACGGCCCCAATTTTCCTTCGGGGGGGTGTGGAGTAGTAGTTTCAGGGGTGCAACGACATACCTTGATCGTGGTCTAACCACCTGCCCGACTTTATACAATAGGCACAAAACGTTTAAAGTCAATAATTGTGAATGTTGTACCCATTTTACTGATTTACTTAATATTTTTGATATTTGTGTGCCGCCGAATACCGCTGTATGAAAAATTACCCCAAAACATTTGCAAACTATGTTAAAAACTGTCTATATGTTAATTTTAAGGTTTGGTACACGATCATGATACCTTATAACATCAGACCACTCAGCGGGGTGAGTAGAAACAACATCTTTACTTCAATCAATTATTTGATACTGAAGACCTTGGGTCACAGCCCCCATCTTTAGTAGCGATTTGCCTCAAATAGAAATATATATTAGAAAAGACATTAACGTGCGACAAATGGATACATTGATGTTGTAAATCCCTTTGTTGTCGGTGGTCCGGCTATTTTCGCTGGTATAAATCCCTCTTCACACATCTTACAAAAAGTCATACCATCGCCTATGTCCGTTTCTTGTAGCCAATTCTGCATGAGTATTTGACATTTGCCGGTCTCTGCATTGCACTTGCTGCCACTGTCTTTTTTAGTGTAGATGTGATTTTCACGCTTGCCACCCATGTGGACAAACACCAAATCACCGTTGCTGTAGCTATTTTTCTTGCGTTTGCTTCGGGGCCGCGTCCATGGGTTGACATACTCATCCTCCTCCAATACATAAATATTCTGAGATTTGGTCCAGTACACGCGTCCGGGCTGGATTTTCAAGGAGTAAGGAGCCTTTTTTTTCGTGTTGCGTTTGGTTATTTCGGCATTCTGAAACACATTGTTTTTTTGTGTATAAGTCAAGAATTGCGACATTACCATACTTGTTTCCACTTAAATATGCACTTTTTCTATTTAAGATTTTGCAAAACTTTTTAAAAAATACCCTTCACTATATTATTACCTATTTTTCTACCGGCCTCGTCCAATTCTCGTTTATAGTCAGCTTGGGTCCAGGCTGCGACGCCACGTGCCGCACGTGCTTTATTTATTTCATCTAAAAGAACGGTGTCGTTTTCGTACTTCTTTACATCATCTTTAAGACGAACCACCATTGCATTGGTATCGGTGTTGATCTTATTTTTGTCTTTAATTGCCGCCGCTTTGTTTTCGATTCTACCTGGAACTATTCTATGTACAGTTGTGTCATAATTTTGATATACATTATCCCAATCGCCGATGTTTTCATTGCTAATGCTTGACCGACTAACAATCTGTTGGAAGTTATACTCCTTGGTAATGAAACCGTTTTCAAAAACACACTCCAGTATATTATTAGCGTCTTTCATTTGGTCTTCTGATTGCTCTGTATTTGTTGTCCATTCGTTTCCGTTTTTCGTCAAGGTCATTCTACCCTTTTTGGAAAGTTTGAAAGGTGCGTCGATGGGTTTTTTGTACACAATCTGTCCCCCATAATTATCGGAGATATAGGATGCTTTAAAAGCACATTTTTGAGTATCGCGATTTAACTTTTGAAGAAGACCGCCTCCGGACCCAAACCCAATGTTATCAGCACTCCATCCTTTTTCCATCAAATAACCGAGAATATCGATGATTGCTTGGTAATCGATGCCATCTCCCTGTATAATTCGAATATCGTCACGTAGTACTCTAAATTCTTTTTCATTTGCGCCACCGCCGCCCGCCGGGAATTTTCGCCAGAGTACGTCTAATAATTTATCATCGCTAAACATTGGCGTGCCGCTATCGGGTCGTATAACAAATTTTTTCTTCACAAAATCATTGACATTCTCTCGTTTTTGGAGGCTATCTGTCAATGCTTCACCAATAACGAATTCGGCGGCAAGATACATATTGTAAGCATCAATGACGCAGGCAACTGGTCCATAATGATACTCCGTTAACATGTTTTCGTAAGCTGTAAATTCATCATGGGGTTGGTCGCCCCATGAGGTCATTGTACTGTGTTCCGAAGCAGGGATTGTCATACCCCAGGCGGGTTTGACATATCCGGGTGCTTTGTCATCCATCTCCCCAGCAGTAGCGCTATAATATTCTTTTGCAAAGACCAGACCGGGTACCGTGTCGGTACCGTTAAATTGTGTAAGGTGTGCCATTGCCCCCAAGCCCGCGGTCTCCATGGAAGAAACGCCACGACATCCGAAATCGTGTAATTTGAAATCAATGTCATAATTACCATTTGCATCCTCGGTACCCGATTTTTTTAAAGCTGATAAGATGACTTTTTTCTGGGCTCTGCTATTGGAGGCCACTGTCATTGGGTACCAAACTTGAACCAATAAGGTCTCTAAAAAATTTGTCAACCAATAACAGGCTGGGTCGGTGTTTTCCAGGGTAAATAGGACGTTCTTAACCGGAAGTACGGTGCCTTCGGGGACCGCCATGATTTTTACGGGTAATTTTCCACCGTGTTCGGTGACAATGTACTCCCAGGCGTCTTTATCAAAAACTGTGCTGGAACCGAAATGTCCTGTATAATATTCTACTGCTTCGTCTATTTTTTCTCGTGTGACAACAACTCCTTCCAAGTAGCGTTTTATAAAATATTGCAGTCCAAAAAACACAATTTCTCCGTGTCCACCAGTACCAGCACCACGGGATTCAAAGTAAGAATAAACGGTGCCGTTTGAGTTCATTTTTTTCCCAAATGGATACTGTTTTTTGTGGGAAACTTTATAACTGTCAGTTAGCAACAGTAAATTGGTCCCAACCAGACCACTCATTTTTCTAGTTGTAACTTCTTCTATGGCTTTTTGTACCCACCGGTCTTTAATACCGTGGGTGGCTTCTGCCGCATTAAATGTTATTGGTTGACAATTTTTTTGTGTAAAATGTGGAGTTTTTGTAGACATGTTTTAATAAAAATTTCCCTTTAAATAGTACTATTTTTTGTTATACACTAGATATTCTCTAAAAAATGCTTTAATCACCCTAATCCTCGTGAAAACTGTTAGCTGTGCGATAAACGACGAATATTTCGATAAATGTGCAGTTTATAACAATAATCAACTCGATGCTGTACAAACCTATCGTAAATACTATAAATTGAAGGATATTGAAATGGAAAAAAGGGCGATGTACCCGATTGGTACAAATTATAGCATAAAATAATTATTTCTTTATTTTTTTCGAGTAACATTTGTAAATAACACAGTATAAATAGAAGTGACACCAATGTCAGAAACAACAATGTCAGATACAACAATCGTGGATTATATGGTTCTTTATTCCAAAGACATGAACAATTATACTAGTTCACTGTCACGCAGCAGGCAGAATCGCAACGAACTTCAAAGGCAAATCGGTCAAGCCATTAACGGTGGATGGCAACCTTTTGGAAGTGTGAGTATAGGAACTACTGGTAAATTATCAGATACAATTGTCTTTGCACAGGCAATGGTAATTTATGGAGAAGATGAAGAAGATGAAGAAGATGAAGAAGATGAAGAAGATGAAGAAGATAACAAATAATTAAAATTATGTTTATATTATTCTATATTTAAATTGGAGAATATACTCTGAGTAATAAATGGAGACGATTTGGTTAGTGTGGTTATATTGTATAGTGTATATGTTTCATTCCTTATTTAAAAGTTTTTGGCCTGCTTATGCCCACGCTACACGTCATCTAAAAATTAATTTTTAGTATTTAGGTCTCTTTATTTTGTGAAATGCGATGGTATCACATTCTTTTGATGGGAGTATTGACGTTTTGTTGGATATGGGCATTGCCTTTGTTACTCGTAGGTTTTTTCTTTAGTATTCCTGCTTGCTTGGTTATCTTGCCTACTTGTGTATTAATTTCTATAGGGTTTCAATGGAAATACCATGGACGATTAATAGCTTCGAGTTGGTTAAGACGTACAATAAGTAAGATTCCGTGGCACCAGTGGTTTCCTTGCAACGTGTTGGATGTTCCCACAACACCCTCTATTTTGTCAGTGCACCCGCATGGTGTTTTATGTTGTGGTGCAATTGCAGGTATTCATTTAGTTCCAGAGTCACAAACACTTTTTTGTGTTGCTCCCATTTTGTTTTATGTTCCTGTGTTAGGATGGATTGCTAGATTATTGGGATGTATTTCGGCCGATTATAACTCAATGAAATCAGCCATAGAACAAGGATATCCACTTTTAATTGTCCCGGGAGGTGTTCCAGAGCTGGTTATGGCTGAAAGATGCGATGACACTGCGCTTTTTATCAAAAAGCGCTTTGGATTTTTGAAATTGGCCATTGAAACGCAAGTTCCACTATTTCCTATCTTTTCCAAAGGCGAAACGTCCACATATCGTTTAGTGAACGCACCATTGTTGGAATGGCGCGTTTGGTTGTCTTGGAAATTGAATGTACCTGTTGTATTCCCTTGGTTTCGGGGATGGTATAATTTATGGTTACCTCGGCGTGTTCCGATACAATTGGTTTGTGGTTCCTTTCTTAAAACGCAAATAAAGTACAATCGTAACTCTTTACAAACCTTTAAAAAACACTACGTCAAAGAACTACGACGAACGATTATTTAAGGAACTATTTTTAAAAGAATGGCCCGTTTAGATAAGATTTGGTCGTTTCACGTTGATGTTCTACACACAGATTATATACACGACGACATAGTAAATGGTATTTTACGTATTGTTTTAGAAATAGAACAGTTAACTCCAGTTACAACGCCTTTGGACGAACAGTGGTCTGTTCTTGCGGCAGCGACTCACGTCTGCTCTGCACTGTGTCTTTTTAAACAGCAGTATACACTGAATGAGTGCATTCCAAAGTCGAACAAACCATGGGAAGACCAATTTAAAAAAAAGTGGGTTATGAAACTATTGGAATTTCACCCTGAATTTAATAAAAAAATTAAAAGTGAATATCTTGGTGATTTGTTAATTCTAGTTGTTCAGCCGATACAGACAACCGAGAACTTTGTAAAAATGTTGTAATCGTTTTTATATATTCATCAAGTTCTTTTTTCTCATCAGAATCTTTCAAAGTATTATATTTTTGAATAGATTTAGACAATGAACGAAGAGGATGATGGTGGTCTTCACGATGGTGTTTATATACAAAACTAGTTCCGATTAAATCAGAACAGAATGCCACCACAATTAAAATAAAATTACTTCGGGAAATGATTAAAATATCTATAATATGTATCAATACAACACCTGCTCGAATACCAATAATTTTTCCGATTTGGCGACGTTTTTCATCTGGATTTTCAGACATTGCTTCTCTGTGTAATTGGGCAGCGATAACGTGTACATAATGTTTAATGGCGTTTAAAATACCAAATATTACAACTAAACCTAAATATAGACCTATATCATTGCAGTTTAGATTAAATATTTCAGTTTGTGTCGATATAAATTTATAATCTGTTTCTTTACAATTGTCCATTTATTTAAAAAAAACATTTATTTATAGTTTAGTTTAGTCTTCATATCAGTACTCTTTAGCTTACTAATAAAAATCGAGCCCACACACCAAATTGTCATCCGAACGTTTAACTTGGCGTACAATAACTACGCCATTTTCGTGGTCTGCGGACATTACATCTTGGCGCACATTATCGGACCCAAAATAGGCGTGTTTAGCAACAGGGTCGTCAATAATGCCGTGAGCCAGTGTAATACACGTTATTCCGTTGATAATCATTGCGGTCGAACTTCCCTTGAGAAGAAAACTAAAGACAGCATCACAATCTTGGCGTTTTTCTGACTGTTTCATTTCTGCCGGGAACCCCCATTTTTCATCGCCAGGACGTTTAATCGGATGATAAGGCGTTGATTCTAGACCTCCTGGAAACACACAAAGATTTGGGCTTTCAACGGGTGTCTTAAGGACTCGCAGAATTTCATCTTGACCTTCGGGCGTAATAACTTTATCACCATGGCGCAATTCACACAATTGCATTTTACCTTCCGGCGTTTGTGCCAAGCAATGGCCTGCAAAACACGGACCATCTCTGCGGTTATAATTTGACATATTGACAGGAGCACGGCGAGTGCATGATTCTGGTCTTCCGCCTCTGCTGAAACTTTGACTGCTCGACGGGCGTGGTGCAGATGGACGCGGTGCAGGCAATGCATTGAACTTTTCATCCAACATGTCGCGTAACAGATTGAATTGAGACCCGCCATACTCTTGCATCTTTGGGTCTTTGAAATTCGTACTGTATTGGCCAAAATGCGCAGGAGCAATTGAACGAAGATAATGTTGACCCCAACGTACATATGCACCAATGGCCTCTTTGATTTGGTCATTGATTTCCTTCATTATCTTGCTGTCTTCACTTGAAAAACTACAGCGACAAGCTTCGGCGGAATCAAAATCCGCGTTTTCACACAAATTAATGATTTGTGAAATAAACGAAGCAAACGCAACACGGTCCTTTTCTTTGCCAAGACGGTCACTTGAAACGAGCAAAACAGGTATAGAATGTGTTTCACCACTTTTAATATCTCTGAACGAAAAGGTTGCTTCAATGGGATTCGCTGAAGCAATAATAATATCTCTAGATTGTCCTCGAGTAATATTTCCAACATGAATATTATATCCCCAAGAAGTTCGCGTCATGGGGAAGTCTCCATGAATGTTAATATCTTCTTTTGTTTCAAGTTTGAGGACTGCGTGTTCGCCCATGGTTGCCATAGTTTTGGCGGCGGCGTTGATAAACCCTGTACCGACCATGCCACTGTCTGGGATATAGGTATAATAACCATTGCCTTCACGAGCCATTTCGTCCAACAATTTTGAACGAAGACTGTAGCCAAACCCAAACATGTTGAGAGAACACGCCAAATCTGGACGTGAATCCATGTAACGCTTTAATGTTGGAATATAACCACGCGGTGGCTCGATATTCGGAACGCCATCTGTTAGAATGTAAGCAGTCTGAAAGCGACCCATAGTAGGTGCCAAAAGGTCCAGACAGGCTTTACAACCGTCCCAAATATTGGTGGAACCACAGGATGCCATCATGGCCAGTTGAACCACAAATTTTGCTTTGTTCGCTACAGTGGCATAATCCAGCGGAAAAACCACTGTAGCCGTCGAAGACCAATCGACAAGCGCAATGCGGTCATTTGGACCCATTCCTTCTATGACAGTACGTACTCCGTGGCGGAAAATATCTAAAAGTGTGAGACCATCGTCCTCGTTTCCATTTTTGGCAGAACTACATGTTGACCCCGAAGTGTCAATGCCAAAAACGATATCTACGACAGTGGATTCTGATGTAGAATCTTCTGACAACACGCTGAACATCTTTAAGCTGTCCAAAGACTCTGAAACGAAACGAATGGGAGAAGACACCGACATTTGGACATCTTCTTCCATTTTTTGTACCGGTGACATTTCTTCAATAATTCTTCGAATGTCGCGGTTTGGCCGAAGTTCACTTTTTGACATTGCACGCCGAGTTAGGGGTGAAACACCCATTGTATCGATTGCTTGCTCGATGGCGGTTCTTTCCCAGGTGTTACCATCGTTGTCAACCACAGGGTCAACAAATAACATATGGGTAATAGGGCATGTGAGGTTTGAAGTAATAGACGTCATGGTGTAATACTATAGTTAGATGTATAAAATGAAAGAATTAAGAATAGAATATTCTATTTTGGAAGCTTATAGAATATTCTATTTTGGAAGCTTAAAGTCGTAAATAATAGGCAAAACTACAGGACAAAACTTGTAAAATTATAATGATTGACGCCAATTTTTTTTCGTGCATTGGGCCCATAATCTTTAATATAAGATTAAGCAATGTTTTATTCATTTTTCCGTCACAATGAGATGGATATAACATATCTGTTTCGGGGTTATATTTTGGAAGTCTATGTCGTGGACATGGTTCAAATTTGAATAATTGTGGCAAGGAGTAGCAAAAATTAAATGTTTGGGGCAATAACATCCAAAATAAAGTATAATTCAGATAATAATATAAACCAGCAATTCCAAAAAACATGCCCGCAAATAAGGTAAAGGAATCGCCGACAAAAACACGAGCAGGATACCAATTATAATATAATAATGCCAGAGATGTGCCAATAAAGGGTAACATCATTGGGAGGGTATAAGAATTTACACAAATAAAGGCAATTGCAATGACAATAGATTGACCCACTTCAATACCATTAATTCCCGCTAAAATATTAATCGCGTTAGAACAATAAACACACAATAACGCAGCGAAAAACGGATATAATAGATTTAAATCAATAAAAAGGCCATTTATATCAATAGTTGTGCGGTCATATTCCATGGGCAAAGATGCAACGGCTGGTAATAGAAGTTTCATACGCCATGGGATATCAATTACATCATCCATAAATCCCAATAATAACGCAGCTGTCATGGGGAACAATAGATTGTTAGGTATGCCTAATAAAACACATGAAACAATGGTTATTCCTCCTGAAATAATGCCCAATCCTTCGGGTATTTTGCCACCATTTGGTTTTGCCAAATCTTTTCCACTTAAAGACGTGTTTATATTTGGTATACATTTAAATGTACATAAAAACGCCAATGTCGAGATAACAACCGAGGCCCACATTGTTTATGATGTTATACTGTTTATAGTCTTATTTCAAAAAAAAAAATATGATAGCATGCCATCCCTTTTATTTTTATATTCAAAAATCTTAAATTCTCTAAAACAAACTTTTTAAAAAAGTTTTGCAAAATCTCAAATTCTCTAAAACTTTTAGCTAAAACTTTTAGAGAATTTGCAAAACTTTTTTAAAAAGTTTGTTTTAGAGAATTTAAGATTTTTGAATATAAAAAAAAATATTATATTCTTAATATGAAAAATCTAAAAACTGGAATATAATTTCCCTTTGATTCTTCACCCTCTGTAGTTGACGCACGTCTTTCAATGTTTTGTCGTCGTATAGCCTGTTGTATTCGAACATTTTCTTTATTATCCGCCATAATAACTTGTAGCGTTATTTCGTATTCTTTTCTTTTTGAAAACCATGTCTGTCTGTCCCATGTAAATTCTTCTATTGATTCTAATTTATCCAATCCTTTATAAACATCTGCTCTATTTCGCCACCAATAATAATATGGCGGGTCTTCCGGAGATGTTTCTAAGACTCTATATGATTCATTTAAAGGATATGACTCAAATACTTTAAAATAAGATTCTCTCCATCGTTGATATATTTCTTGATTTTTAAAACGTACGTCATCAAAATCAATGGGTACAACTTTATTCTTTTTAAGGACATAATTATTATCGTGGGTATCCATAATAAACAGGCCCGTTTTGTCATACAAGTCTATAGATACGTCTAAATTTTGTAGTCTTTCTTTTTGCATTAATTCTTGTATAAGACGATGGTCAGTGTTGCTTTCTGTTCTATGAATACCAATATGTAATCCATTCATATAATTTGTTTGAAATTTTGGTATAATTTTGCACTTTTCCATTAGAATCGTTGTATCGTTATAAGCAAAAACATCAGGCGCAAGACCATGCATTGTGGCGGCATATTTTTGTAATTCTGCTTCAGCCCGAATACTATTCCCTTGCAAATTTTGTTTAATAATAAATTGTCTATCGTCATTTATAGTAAGGACATATACAATTGATTTTGTACCAGTATTTGAAAATTCGTGCATATTTTTTATATTTGTATTTCCAGTACATATAATGCCATCTTGAATCTTGAATCTTTCATCCTCCTTCCATTTTTGTAATATTTCATTGTATAATTCAGGGGTATAATCTATATCCGTTTTAGATGTTTGCCGCCTTTCAAGTTCCTCTAATGACATTGATTTTAGTCCCTTCCTTAATGTTTTCCTCTTTTTTGGCGGTTCAGGTCGTTTCTCTTCACCCTTATCGACGTGGCGATTTCTAACCACTGACCTTGGTGGTTTCGAAAATGCACTCATGATTACAAAAATAAATCTATAAAAAAAAAGATATCCTTTATACCGACAAACGATTATGTATAAATTATACTATATACCCACATCTGGATAAGAATGGATGTTGCGATTGGTACCTCTATTGGTTTGGTACAAGTTTTCGCTGGACACCATAAAAAACTCCGATTTAAACAGTTATACCGCGGTTGGACTTACCCAGCCGTTGCGTCCGTTATATATAATGCAACTGCATTCCCTATATACAGGGCATGTCTGGAAGAATATAATCCCTATCAAGCTGGATTCGTTGCCGGTGTTGCCGTATTACCCATTGATTATAGCTTCAGTGTTGGAAAAATACGGCGTCAACGTGTTAGACCACAAGAATTCAAAGGAATAGTGTTCAATAAGAACCGTATTCTCATCCATGGTTTATTTATATGAAGATTTAGAACTTGGACCATTCTGCGCTGGAGGGCCCAGGGTTCGCTTTGGAAAGGATATAGTCTTAGTTTTAGGCGATATATTAAGTTAAATATCTAAATGTTTTATGTTAGCTTCTACACAATAATATTCTTTTATAATTTCAGCCCACCCAACAGACCTATGTTTACCATGGTTACACACAAATGCTACTGTTTTTACATCATAAATATTATCTAAAATACAATCAACCAGTATTTCATATCGAGGATGGTTCATAATAGATTGTTGAATATCTTTGTCTAAGCCTGATTTATTTTTTATATCCCCTATTGTAACAAATTTAGTAACGTCAAAAATAACATCAACTTTTGGTCGTTCTAGTTTTTGATCTACTCCCCAAGAGTATATAGTTAAAGAGTTGGGATTTTTAAAACGAAACACGGGTTCGTGACAATTACGCTCTTTATCTTGGCGGAATCCCCACTCTTCGTTTTCGTGTTTCTCATGAATTAAAACAACCGTACGTATCATAAGTTGTTGTACAATAACTTATTTTATAGACAATGTCATTTGAACATTATAAATCCAGATTCAAAAGTTTATCACAAATTGTTTGAACAATGGCAGATATTTTGCCGGCTTTGGTCCCAATTTCATTCGCTCTCTCATCAAGGCCATTAGTTCTTCTCTGTTCTTTTCTTTCCGAGCTTCGGTTTCTTTTTGAATTAAGCGGTCATTTTCTGCTTCCCAAACAATTAATGCGTCTGATTTTGAATCTGCTGACGTTTTTTGCCTGTTTGTATCTCCTCCTCTTCCTTTATTATCAGCACTTCTTTTTTTACTGGTAGTGATGGGGAGTAATGTAATAATCGGTTGCTTGCATTGAGGACACTTCTTTTTTTCCCATTTTGCCCAAGATTCTAAATTTGTTCTAAACGAACACTTAGAACATTTAAACTCCAAGCCTGATTTAAAACATCTTGTTCTTTTCACAATCTCCATGGCCAAATCGAATTGTTTTGAGTCACTAAGTGCTTCCATTATGTCATCTCCTAATTTTTTTACGGGCAATGGTTCATATTCTGGCGAAATACCTTGAATACCTGAAGATATTTTTTGTACTTTGCACACTTGGACACCTTCTAAAAAATCTCCAAGAGTTGTATAATAATCATCTCTATTTCCTACCATATGGTCATATACTGAACTTGGTAAAATACATGACGGTATTCCGTCATAAGACGCACCCAGAGTTGGGTCTAACCAAGCAGTTAATTGTTCGCCTCTTGGAAAAAAATGTCCAAACGAATATTTTTCTAAACTAGTGTGGCCAGCCTCCGCATGATGAATCATAACACTCGTTTCGGGCGATAACAATGTCCATTTCTGCTTCGTTTTGGCTTGTTCCATTAATTTAAAGTATAGACTATAACCCATGCGACCTGACAAATAATCATTTAACCCAACAGGTACTAATTCATCCCCATATCCATTATTAAACATTGGTGAAAATCTTTCAAATATACTTGGTAAACTACGCAAGATGCCTAATTCGTCATTTAAATGTCGTTGTTTATCACTTATTTGTTGTACTTTTGTCATATCTACATCATTATCCCAATCAATGCTAGCAAATTCAGCGTTGGCCTGTTCTATTTCAACCTCTAAATCTTTTTTTAATTTGGGCAGAGCTTCATTAATTAAAGTAAATTTAGACTTTTCAACCTGCCATACAAATTCATTTGCAAAATGATATTTTGCGGAATCAAGTGTCAAATCATCTTCAAATATAAGTGTTGCAGGTTTTCCATTCACAAATACACGACTATCACGAACATGATATTTGTTCAATCCTTCTCTAAATGAAACACCGTCTTTAAGTGTTCCAGAAATGTCACACAATGCACAAGAAGCACCATACGACAATAAAACACCCGCTACCCTGCAAAAACGTTGTTCGCCACTAACCCGGTCACGACGTATTCTATATATTTTATTCCCAGTTTCTAATTGGCGTCTATATACAAATCCTTTCCAATCTCCATTGTTAATAGGCGTCATTGTTGGTGTTTCGTCTTGAGCATCTAATAATTGTTGCATGTTTGCCTCAAAATGAACCCAGTTGCCCGTTTTATCTGGAACAATCCACGTGATATTCGCAGTATATGCATTTTGACATTTGATTCTTGTCGAACTTTCATACACTAATAAATATTGCCAATGTCCACCGACATCTGGATCTCCGTCTGTGTCTCGTGAACCTATCCAGACATCAGTGCTTTTATTATTTATAAAAGTATTAAGTGCGTCAGAACACAGAGTTCCGCTTTGTTCCCATTTCCATGTTGGATTAACGGCGGGCTCGAAATATTGCCAAGGCGGTGTTTTTGACGCACCACCTGATTTTGAAGATGTACCGCCTGATTTTGAAGATGACATTTAATTTTATAATTTCTATTTATATAGGGTTAGATTTTTAACTGTATATAAATAGAAATTATAAAATTAAATGTCAACCCCAATGTTTCGATTATACACCATGACACCGGATTATACTCTATCCGGTTGGCAATGGAAAAAAGATAATGATGTTAATGCCTTTTGGCATGACTATCCGAAAGCCGTATCTGACGAAATAGACAAAAACGATGGTTCTGGATACATGTGGACAAACTCACAAGGTTTTACTTATATTATTTATAAAAAAACATTAACCCAAACAAATCCTTACCGTGATTGGGAAAGCTGGAGTATACGATATATTTCTCCTTCTGCAAGCGCCAGTGGTGGTAAAGGCGGTGGCGGGTCTTCTTCTAGTGGTGTAAGTAAAAAAAGAAGTGGTGGTGGTGGAGCAGGGGCGAGTAAATCAAGGGTGTCTCGAAAAAAAACGCGTACAAAGAGAGGACCCACAGGAGAAGATTTAACTGGTTTTTTTCCATTTGTGTATATTGACGATATAGATTGGGCCACAATAACGAATTGGAGACGCGTATATCCAGGTACGGCAAACCCATCTGACCGTGCATTTAAAGATGGTTGGTCATTCAAAGCGGGTGACGACATACCTGAAGAATATCTAAAGTATGGACTTGGTCTGGAACCGGGTGAGGATGGAGCCCCTGATTTTGCACAAGACCCGGATTGGTCCGCCGATGATTACGATTATGGTGCTCTTGTCGAACTAACATGTTCAACAGTAGCAAAACCATGCATTTTCCACCAGCGTTTTATTTCGAGGACATTGGATAGTACATCAACATGTCCAAGTTGTTCACAAAAATATAATCCACCTGGTCCTCAACCATCTGGTTCTTTAGCTATCCGATGGATACGTTCTTCTTGTAGTGGATATGATAGTGTTGGTACGTGGGAATTAAGTATTAATATTCCATCGGGAATACAAGGAAAAAGACATCAAAATCCAGGAAATACTTATGATGGTACGAACCGCATTGCTTATTATCCGAATGTTTACGAAGGCAGGAATGCGGTTCAATTAATCAAATATGCGTTTGAACGAGGCAAAGCTTTTAAAATAGGTCAGTCTATTACTAGTGGCAATGATAATCAAACAATTTGGGGAGGTATTCATATGAAAACATCACTGGATGCACCTTACGGCTGGCGTGGAGTTACGGCGGATAAAGTATTTCAAAATGTATATAGTGAATTTGTAAAGGTATTTAACGCGGCACCTGAAGATTTAGGCATAATATTAGAAAGTATTTAATATGAACAACAAGTTTCTCTTCTTGTATCTTTTTCTTTATTTAATTGTACAGTATTTTTAGCTCGAACGATGGGTTTCTTTTTAAGTTCGTCTATAAGCCATTGAAATAGTTCGTTGACGCCTGTCCCCGTTTTTGCGGATACTTCTGCATAAGCGAGGTCTTTTTGATTTGCCCAAGCTGCTCCTTCACTCGAGGATATGCGCCGTGGTTCAAGGTCAATTTTGTTGGCAACTAAAATAACCAATGTCTTTTTGTCTCCATATATATTAAATTCTTTTAACCAGTGTTCTGCTCCTGTGAAAGAATTACGATCATTTGCGGAATAGACTAATACTACAGCATGGGCTCCACGATAATAGGAACTTGTCAATGTTCGATAACGTTCTTGACCGGCTGTATCCCATAATGTCATTTTAAAACCGGGCTGTTGTACAGTAGAGAATTCAACGCCAATAGTAGAATTCCCTTGTTCGCCAAAAGAATGCTGTGTATATCTTTGTAATATGGACGTTTTACCTGTAAATGTATCGCCTATACATACTATTTTATACATTTTCATGTTGGGAATCTCTTAAATACTCACATTTCTGCGTTGTAAAAGATTATTTTCAATGAGACGTTTGGATGCCAGTCTGGCTTCTTGTATAATTATAATATCTTTGTGTAATTGTTCTAATTTTTCTTGGTTATCTATTGATTTTGAAAATTTTATGAATATTTTATTAAAAAACCTATATTTTTCTTTATTATTTAGTTCAATTAATTCGTTAAACACTTGAAATTTGCGAATGTCTTTCTTTCTTTTTTTAGATTTATGAAAGCATGCGGCTGTTTCTTGAATTAATCTATCAAATCGTACACGCATAGGTTGGCGACAAATTGCACATGTATTCTCCCTTGATGTCGTTTTTTGAATTAGTGTACAAACACAATCAAAACATCCTATGTGTGTTTGATGACACATAACTATCGGCTCTACTACTGTATTCAAACATATGCAACATTTATAAAGACTTCGACTCATATATACATATTTAAAGGCGACATATACTCTCATATATTTTAAACGTGATGGGATTTATGTGGTCTTCGCCAAAGTCTCCTTTGAAAGAAAGTCTTTTACAAGAAGACGACGCTGAAGCCATCTGTACGGCTGATTTATTGTTAATGGGAAATTATTCCGAGGATATGTGTATAGAAGATTTTTCTCCTTGGGAAAGCGTGGCCATCGTATTTGATTCAAATCGTGTATATGATGGGTATAGTATTTATAATTTATATGATTATATAGAAAATTGGTCTGAAATAAAGATTAGGTATTATATTGGTGTTCGTAATTATGGTTTTGATACACGGTTAAGAAATGCTATAAAAAAAACTTGTTATCAAATGCAACAAATGTCGGAACACGATATAGAAAATGGTTATGGCGTTGCGCATGTTTTAAAAATGTTGGGTATAGTAACGAAAAAAGATGTGCATAAAGTTCATCCTGGTTATTTTTCTTCTGGTTCACCTTTTTGTACATATTTAAAATTGGATAGCCATTATTCTGAAAATAAAAAGTTTTGACCATTTGGAGCTATATAATAGACGTAATATATCTAAATATGCCATATATAAAAGAGGGAATAGGAAAAGCGCCCAAATGGGTTGAACCCATAAAATCTATTCAAATCATACGAGAAGATATAAATTGTATAGATTTGTTTAGAAAGTTGAGACCGCATTTTCCACATTTAGGAGTGAAAAATGTATCCGAAGGGTGTGAATTAACGTTTAAAGAATCTAAAGAATCGAGTTTGAGACGTAGTTTGGTTGGTTTGCTCTGAATTTGTTTCCTCTATTATTGCAGGATAACAATATGATTTTATTTCTGTATGAAAAACCCCCAAGAATACGACTATTAACATGGAAATAATCATACCGGTGGACAATGCAACGCCAACCCATGGGTCCATCTTTAGACGACAATTCTTCTCTTTTTATAGTCTGTACAACAACTAAGAAAAAAAAACGAATTGTTTTGAAAGAATACATTATTACTACTATATTTTTTTTTATAATAAAAGTAGATTATTCGTAGATCGTGTTGAAACAAAAAACATATGTTTTTTTTATTCTGCGTGATTTTTAAAAAGTAGTATTTATAATATCCATCATTGAATATATGAAACGAAGTGAATCTCCAGAAGTGGGTGAAAAACGTAAAAATGACGCTCCTAATGAAGATAAAAAGCGTACCTGTTCAACTACTGCTTCACAACTCGTTTTCCAACATACTGCGACCGCCCGTCATCGTGCAGAAGATGGCACGATTGAAATTATGTTGTATGGGCGCAAAGTGAATGGTACTTCTATTGCTTTGCGTGTATCTGGTGCAAAAGCCTATGGATTTCTGGGCAAAGTCTCCGTGAATTCAACATTTAGAGGAAATGTGAGTAAGTTGGTTCAATGGTATTTATCTATACAGCGTTCCGAGCGTTCAAATACACGTTACAAAGAAGAAAATAATGAAGACAGACCCCCTCAAAAAATATATCGCACATGGTCTAATTTTTTCTTTCCACAATCCGAAGTCAAAGATATATATTGGTCGCGTTTTTCAGGGTTTAATATTCGAAATGTAAAAGATTCTGAACCTCCCATAGTCTGGAAGTTTTCAACACATCGTTACGACGTTTGGAGAGCACTCTTAAGTATTTTGAACGACCACACGAAAATTCGTAAAAAGATAGAAGATTTTCATCGTAAAATGAAAAGTTTTTCCAATGACGATGAGGATTCTGGCCGACCAAGTTCAAAACAAATGCCATCATTGCCCTCCTTTATTGAATCGTTTATGGTTCATTCTGAGTTGTATGAAACGATGTTTCATCCTGAGTGGGTGTGGATGATAGATTACCAATTGTCGGCATGTTCTTGGATGTCTGTCTCTGATTTTACACCTGTTCACAAACAAAAGACATTTTGTGCGGCTGAATATATCTGTCGTTCGGATAAAGTATCGCCGGTTGAAACCCCGCCTATACCTATGGCACCCATACGTATTTTGTCTTATGATATCGAAGCGGTACCATTCGTAAATGAAATTACGGGGGAATGTGAATTCCCCGACCCTAACAGAGACATTATTAGTACCATTGGAGTGGTTGTATTTGATATGGTATCTATTATATTTCAACAAGTGGTGTTTATGTTAGAAATAGAGGGTCAACCTCCCTGCGAAAGTCTAGATGCGTTGACAGTAGACCAACAAACAGATGGTTATGACCCATCTTCTACGACTGTGTTTTCGTTTTTAGATGAAATGGAGATGTTAAATGCTTTTTCCGCTTATATCCGCGAATATGACCCGGAGATTATTACTGGTTATAACGTATTGAATTTCGACAATGTATATTTAATCAATCGGATACGTGCACTTTGTGGTTGCACAGCTAAAAAATACTGCGACAAGTGTGCGAATGCCCGTACGTTTTCGAGAATTGCCCGTGCGACATCGCTTAAAAAGAAATACACCCATACAAACCAGCGTGGAGGACGGGAAACCTGGGAAGCATGGATTGAGGGACGTGATTGGATGGACCTCTACAATGTTATTCGAACAGACCACAAATTGCGGTCTTATAAACTTGATAATGTGTGTCTTGAACTCATGGGGACTCAAAAAATACACATAGATTATGAAGACATTCCCAAACATCAGAAAACACCTGCGGGAAGAGCATTTTTGGCACAATATTGTGTAAAAGACGCATGGCTTCCGTGTCAGCTTATTATCAAACGATGTAAGTTGGTGAATGCCATTCAGATGGCACAAGTTACAGGCGTACAATTATCAGATATTTTACATCGTGGTCAACAAATTAGAACAATGGTTCTCATGCTTCGTTTTATTAAGGCAAGGTGTCGCCGCGATAAAACACACCCGCGCTGGTATTTACCAGACGAATCAAATGTCAATGGGACAGTCATTGGTGGGTTTGAGGGAGCTGTTGTCATTCGCCCTCTGCCTGGTTTTTACCAAACGCCCGTTATAACATTGGATTTTGCCAGTCTATATCCTAGTATAATGCGCGCGTATAATATGTGTTTTTCTACACTTATTTCGTCGTATTCATTGTCGCAACAACTCAAATTGAAATGGACTCCAGAAACACACAATATAAAAGACCCTGCACATCCCGATTATCCAGAAGTACGTCCAGTAAGGTCCTTTAATTACCCAGAAGGTGGTACATTTGAGTATGTGTCAACGCCAAGAGATGTATGTTTTGTAACAACGAAAAAACGCGTGGGTATTTTACCAGAAATATTGGAAGCATTGTTATCTGAACGCAAACGCGTTAAAAAAATGCGAAAAAAATTTGCAGAAAATTCTATGGACTATGCAGTTCTAGACGGGCGTCAATTAGCCCTTAAAGTGTGCGCAAATTCAGTGTATGGCTTTACTGGTGCGGGTAAGGGGTATTTAGGTGAGAAAAGGATTGCATCTTCTGTTACACGGGTTGGACGCGGTATGGCCAATCATACAAAATTTATGTGCGAAGACAAATACAAAGAACACGGATTGCAGATTGTTTACGGCGATTCTGTGATAGGGTCAACACCACTAATGCTACGTATTAATGGAAAAATAGTTGTCCGACGCATTGAAACGCTGGCAATAAAATGGTCGTCTTATCACAATGGAAAGGAATCGTGCGAGCTGACAGGCGTCGAATCTTGGACCGAAAACGGTTGGACATCTGTGAAAAGAGTAATTCGCCATACGTGTGACAAAAAACTCGTACAAGTCCACACACATACGGGAAACGTTGTTTGCACAACCGACCATTCACTGGTGCGTACATCTGGAGAAGAAGTTGCACCCAAAGACCTTTCTACAGGAGATAGTTTGCTTCATCATTGTCCTATTGAATTTCCAGAACACAATCACACATGGACGGTTAGTTTCGACCGAGTTTTGATTGGGCCGAATGGTCATACATACAAATCACTTAAAGAAGCGGCCGCTGATTTGTTGGTGCATGTGGGTACGGTTACTCGCAAATGTACATGGTCACATACCCCCCAAACCATCTGTTACACCCCACAATTTGCACAACTTCTAGGGATGTTTGTTGGAGATGGTTCGTGTGGTAATTATAACGCAAAATCGGGCAAAAAAAGTTCGTGGGCAATCAATAATGCAAACAAAGAAATGCTAGAAGAATACAAAACGATTGTTCAAAATATTTTTCCAAACTTTGAGTGGAAGATTTTACCAACACTCAAATCTTCGGGTGTCTACAAACTAGTTCCGTCGTCTTCAAAGTATGGTAATATTGCACGTTTTGTGGGATTCTGGAGAAAAATATGTTATAATGACAAACGTGAAAAAAAAATACACGACTGTGTGCTTCAATCGTCTGAAAAACATCGTCAATATTTTTGGAAAGGGTTGCATGATGCGGATGGTACCAAGAAAGGGTCGCCCGAAATTTCACAAAAAGGAACGCAAATTTCTTTGTCTATTGTTCTGTTATTGCGCTCATTGGGATGGAAACATGTTGTCGTTGACGCGCGCCAAGATAAACCAAACATATTTCGCATGCGCGCCCGCCATAAGACAAGAAAATCACCGACGAGAGTAAGAAAGATAACAGATTGGAATCGAGTCGAAACATTTGTTTATGATTTGACCACTGAAAATCACCATTTTCATGCAGGTGTTGGTACAATGATTGTTCACAATACCGATAGTGTATTTGCCAACATTCCGCCTTCTATGTGCGATACGAACTGTCCTAGAGAAGAACTCATCGCCAAAGTCGATAAAATAGGCGACGAAATGGGCAAGTTTTGTACGCAAGCTTTTTTGCCTCCAAATGATCTTGAATATGAAAAGTTCTATTACCCCATATTACTTAAAGGTAAGAAACGCTACGCCGGTCACAAGTTTGAACCTGGATTAAAACCAAAATTAGATGTCAAAGGATTTGAATGTGTTCGCAGGGATTTCGCTCCTATTGTGAGTAAAACACAGAAAGAAATTCTTATCAAACTATGTCAAGAAAATGATATTCAAGGAGCTATTAATCATGCGCGTTCCGTCGTTATCAAACTGTTGGAAAATAAGGCATCTATTGAAGAGCTAACCATGTCGAAACAGTTAACTAGGAGACCTGAAGACTATAAAAATCCCGCACCGCACACAGAACTTGCCAAATATCTACAAAAAACACAACCGGCACATATTGCGCCTAAAACTGGCGACAGAATTGCTTACTTAATACGTCCCGGCTTTAGGGGAGAAAAGAACTGTATGCGTGCCGTGACCCCCGAATCAGTTAGAAATGGTGAAGCTATTGCCGATGTAAAATGGTATTTAACAAACCAATTAGAGAAACCATTACGACGTATATTTGAAATGGTCATGGAAAATACAGACGAAATATTTAGGATATCATCTATAAAAAAATCTTCTGTATCATCAAATCCAATGATGAGAAGTTTCGTTAATTTAACAAGCCGGGTGCAAAAAACACACAAAGACAAAAGTAAACAAATTGTTTTTAAAAAAAAAGAACAAACTAAAAAGACACTACCCATAGCATCGTTTTTTAAATAAGAAAAAAAAAAGAGTATATAGTTAGTTTATAATTAACAATTTATGAGTGAATTGTTTGGATTAAAATTAGACAACACGCCGCCTCCACCAAAATTACCCCAAATCACGCCACCCCAATTACCCCAAATCACGCCACCCCAATTACCCCAAATCACGTGTCACATATTACCCCTAATACATACACGATATTCACTTGAGACCGGAAATATTCTCAAACGTCTCCAAGCGTCTCATTGCTCCGATAGCTTTGATAAAGTTTATAACTCTTCTGCGAGTGAATTTGATGTATTATATGAACAAGAAAAACGATTAATAGAGGGTGTTGTGAAAAATATGTCCGAAAATGTCAATAATATTTTCCCTGGTGTTGGTATTCCAAAAATAAATCAAAACCAAACTGACATTTCTCTTCAACTACATACAACGGTGAAAATACCCAACTATGAAATTAGTCCAACTTATGTAGAAGAAATTTTGTTAAGAATTGTAAAGTTTGGTTACTTATTCAATGCTGAAAAATTCAATGCTGAAAAATTCGAGTTAATCGAATTTCATATTCAAATACTGAACAAAGAAATGAAGAAAGTGGGACGTATCCTCGAAACGATTACATTATTAAAAAGGGATGTAATTGCTGACACTGAGAGCGAAAAACCGATTATCATAGATGATCTGCTCGGAATAAAACAGGTCAAAGAACTTTACAATAAATGGAATAATGGTATTCAGTTACCAAAAAAGACCAAGAAAGATGACTTCAAAAATAAATTATTAACAAAAATCAACGAAAATATTCAAGAATACAATCTTGATGAACAAGCACGGGTAGATGAGATAGTAAAAGAAAATACTGCAGAGTCAAAAGAAAATACTGCAGAGTCAAAAGAAAATACTTTTACATTCGACCCATATGAAATGAATGATCTAAATAATGTTTATCTTAACACAGATAACATGTTAACAAATTATAAAAAAGATAATAAAAAAAAAGAATCGTGGAAATTAGTTGACAACGCGGTCCATGCTTTAAATTCGACATACATGGCCATGGATGCATTATACCACAAAATAAGAGAAGCTGCTATAAACATGGAAGATCTTACAAAACCACTTGAATCCGTGGATAATTTAAAAGAAAATAAATACAAATTATACCAAGCCAAAATAGCATCAGATATAACCCGGGCAAATAAAATATTATATAGAATAGGTGTTTTAAATTTTTTACAAAAAGACTTTGAAGAAAATAAAAAAGATGTCAATGTCAAACATATGAAAATACTTTGCGAAAGAGTAACAAATATATTGAACCCTGAATTTTCATGGAACAAACGAGATTTTGAAAGTGTAATGACAAATTTAGGAATTAAAATTAAAATCAAAAGTGTTAAGGCGCCTAAGAAACGTTTGCCTAAAGAAATATTGAGTCATGAGATAAAAATTTTGGGGACCGTTTTTGTCAAAAAAATATACAAATATTTACACGAAAATGAAAATGAATATGTTAAAAAGAGAGGATATAAAAAAGTAACTTTCATGTTCAAAAACGTGTGCTTCAAGGAAAAGATGAAACGACTAATTGATTTTTTGTTGGAATATAATCGTCCAAAAAATAGGAAATTCCCAACAGAATATAATTTATTGCATTCCGACCTTGAAATAGGAGATAAATTGTTCTTCGGTGACGCCGAAAAGACGATTGTTGATATTCAACATTCGTCAAACAAAAGATTCTTCTTGTGTAAAGATGATGATAAGGAAGTACTCGATTTTTTTCTTGAATCACCCGTTTTTGAAGAAGACGGAGAAGAAGGAGAAGAAAATAAAGATGGTGACGAATGGAAGAAAACTACCACGGACAAGAAATATAATTTGTCACATTATATATCCGAGGACAAAATATCGATCGCTGGATCACGAAAACGGTTAATGACGGATGATAACTCTTTCAGAGAAAAACATTTTATACAAATATACCAAATATTAGAAAATTTTGTATGTTTGTTTTATAAAAATAATATTCTTGAAGATTTTACAATGAAGTCACGCGGTATAGAGCCAAATACGTGTTTAAAAAGTGAGAGAATTTTGCATAATGCGCATAATGAACCATTTACCAATTTTAGACTCCAGCCAAATGATTTTTGGCTGGAGTTATCCAACAGTATTTGTTTTAAAACAAATACTAAACCATTACACGCATTAATCTTGTCTACAATAGACGAACTTAAAGAAGAAGATCCACGATTAGAAGATATTATCGCGTTTGAAAAAAAAATATTCGAACAAGCCAGAACCCCCTTATATTGTTGTCAATATGATTTATCTCAAGATATTGATGATAAATTATTAACAAAATATATAATTTCCGATACACGAACATTATATGCTCGAATGTTTTTTAATAATGGGTTTAAATCGACAGATATTAATTTATCGTTAAAAAAAAAGGGGGATACGATAAGATCGGAACAACGTAAGGAAATCAGAAAAAAAGATGATGAATGGAAAACGATCACATTTGAACTGTTTTTACAGTTCAAAACAGGAATATCCCCCGATACTAATCCCAAAACAACCCAAAGACACAATTTAAAGGCTACAAGAAAAATTGTAGAATTTTTCAACTTATTAAATGATTTAGATTCGCGAGAAAAAATTGTAAACATTACGATTAATAATTTCACGTCAGATATTGGTGGAGATACTCTAATGCACCAAAGGACTGCTTCTGGTTTTAATACTATAAAAGCACAATTCTCAAAATATCGCTTACGAAATTGGCCTTTACATCTGTCAATGCGCAAGTTTATAGATGATAAACTATACAGTGACTTATTTTATGGTGAAAATACTTGTCAAACCGATATTCCAAAATATAGTCAAATTGAAATAAATAAATCTAGAAAACACCTGCGTCCTTTTTTAATGTTAAATTATGGATATGATATACGCAAACACGAATTAAGAGACATCCCTATGGACATCATATTAAATTCCCAATTCGAACAACAAGAGATTAAAGGTATCGGAGATGATGTTGAAAAGGTATGGGTTAACAAAGAACTAAACGACAAAAAAAGAGAAGACATAGATCAAGATTTGCCTATCGTTGCAATAGCGTCAATTATACGGTCTAATCGCAAAGTTGATTACCATACTTTAAATTTTGAAGGTAGAAATGCACTTGGCCAATGTGAAAAAGGCTTTCTAACCATTGTTATTGTTAGAAAAAGAGAACTATTCTATTATATACAAAAGTATAAATCACCACATACGTATTTTGTGATATTGCCAGAAAGAAAAATTACAAAGGCTCAAAACAAACAATTAAATGTTCTAAAGGGTGAATTTATCAAAGAATCTGGCCTGGAAACATATAAAGATTTGTGTTTTGAAGATATTAAAACTAAATATGAAAAAGATAATGTTGGGTATAGTGAAAATTTTAAAAAATGGGCAGAATATAAGAAATTGATTGAAAAACATGCTTATTCTGCTGGGGATAGTAAACATTATTGTTTTGCTTATGGGCAAAAACTATGCGGACAAGTCGAATGTGATTATCTCGTTGTTATGGATGACCAAATTGAAACGTTTAGTCATCAAATATGTGACACAAAAAGTAGACACATATTACCCTTATATTCTAAACCTTATTTGATTCAAGATGAAAACGAAGAAAGAAAAACCTCTGAATTAATCTCAAAATTCCTGAATTATAAGTCAATCGAAAAAATCAATAGTCATGTACGTGATATTAAGGACCATAGAGGATTTTCTATATTTAAAAAATTTGAAAATTTACCTATAACACACAGTACCGCTTTTAAATATTTGATTCAAATATTAAAAGGTTTAAAATTGCATTTTTTAGGCATGAAATCAAGGGGTCAAAACCAGCCGACCAGACTCTGGGCAAAGCCAAGTACAAATTGTGTTTGGCTTTTTAACGTAAATCTCCTTAAAAGCCAAATGGATGAAAAGGAGGGTGGTAATATTGCTCAAAATTTCTTTAAAGGCAATCCTATACTTTGTAATTTAGACGCTGCCGAAGATATGTTCATGCATGTAATATTGGAGTTATTTCAAACTTCTAGAAAATCGTTAAATACAGTACACTGGAAAAAAACAGTAGGAACGGTAAAAACGGGGACAGCAGGGCGTTCATCTACCCCTGACCCGTTTTTACCACTGTGGAAATTTGCACCATTAATAGATTATTATAAAGAACAAGATGGTATGTTTCAAACAGAATTCTATGAAGGCAAATATAAATTTGCCGATGAAGTTAACTTAACAGAATATTTGGCATATAGTAAAAAAAAAACAGTTCCATACGTCGAATACGATGACGAAAATGATAAAGATGATATAAAATATGGTAAAAAAATAGTTGTCACGTTTAAGAAGAAAGAGTACATCGGATATATTAAAGTCCATGGACTTTGTTGGCCATTCGAATATATGGAAACAATAGTTATGCCAACAACAGGGAAAGCTGGGCACATGGTTGCCGCAGCTACTATTTACCATTACGAAGAACGTACATATATCAAATACCAACGAATTAAAGATAAGGACCAAATAAGTGCGTATTTTGGAGTAATACCCCAAATAAAGGTTTCTAAAGCAAACGATAAAAGACAAAGTTTATCGTGGTATGGAGATTATTCAAAACGTCATATTATTACATTACAAAGTTTGAAACTCCTAGAGATATTATTAAAGAAAGAAGAGCTCGGGGATGGCGGTATTTCTAAAGGAGATTTGAATATTGATGGCCCTAACCCTAACTTGATTTCAGATAAAATAACACGGGTTTATAATGCGTCGTTTTATTATTTGTATAACAACGATCCCGACGACGATTCTGAACTTTGGAATGGTAAGCGGTACTATTACCACCCACCCAAAGTCGGCGACAAAGTGAACGCACTTTATAATAATGGGAAATGGTATGTAGGAACGATTGCAAACACAAAAAACACAGAACCCCAGTACGAGATTCACTACCAAAAAGAAAAATGGTTCCTTGTATTAAGCATTAAAAATTTCCCTCAAAAATGGCATTTTGACGAAGATGTTAGTAGTGGAGCCGAAGATGTTAGTAGCGGAGCCGAAGATGTTAGTAGTGGAGCCGAAGATGTTAGTAGCGGAGCCGAAGATGTTAGTAGTGGAGCCGAAGATGTTAGTAGCGGAGCCGAAGATGTTAGTAGTGGAGCCGAAGATGTTAGTAGTGGAGCCGAAGATGTTAGTAGTGGAGAAGAGTGGGGATACATGACGGAAGAGTGGATACCGGAAAACACGACACAACTGGTAGAGGACGTTAGTGATGGAGAAGAGTGGATACCGGAAAACACAACACAACTGGTAGAGGACGTTAGTGATGGAGAAGATAAAGTAATTGATAGGGCAACTATGTTACACTGGAAAAACCTAAGTATGATGCGTGGTGAAAATATAGTTACAACATTTATCAAAAACAAATTAAAATTCTAAACCTTTCTTTTACTTGACAATTATTTTTTTACCAAAAATCGCATTCGTTTTACAACTTCATTTAGCTGGCCAATCGCATTTAAAGTTTCGGTGTTCGTTGTATCCACCTCGCGCTTTCTCTTTTTGATAGTTATGGACAATGTTTCTGCCATTTCAGAATTCTGCAACCGCATTCGTGTATTCTTATAGTGCAATTGTTTATTTTTCTCAAAAAAATACAACAGTTTTGTTTCGTGCTTTTTAATCACACTAGACTGTATTTTCGTGTCCGAAATCAACGCCTGAATCGCACTGTCGCGTTTCTTAAGAGTTTTGGCCAATGTGGTGTTATTTTTATTGGCCAATACCAAATCATCTTGAAGTTTTCCAATGCTGTTTTGGCGAACAAATTCTTGCAAAGATAATATCGCTTTCATTTCCGCAGATATGCCACTGGAAGCTGTAGGTGCAGAAGCCGATGGGGTGCAGAAACAACACAACCAGTCGTCCTGATGAACAACAGAGGCATCACAAGAGCATCCGGCGTGTTCGGGTATTCCACAACCTTCACAATAAACAACAAGACTATCATCAACATCACATCCACATGTTTTGCAATTATATTGGTCATCGCCAGCCCAACATCCCCAGCAAAACACCGTTTTTACGCCAGCGACAGTGTTCGAACACTCAATGCCTTCTTTGCACGTCTCAGAGCACGCCGCGCACTGTTGTTGTCCTTTTGTGAAGGTTTTAGTTGATAATCCTGACGCACGTGTACGCCATGTCATAGGTGATGAAAACATATTTGTGTGATTACAGTATAAATAGAAGAAATAAATAAAATAGAATTTCTAATATGGAACATTTATGGAAAATTTTAATAAATGACCCAGAATTGAGCCATCGTAATGAAACTTCAAAAATAGATGACCCACGTACAACATTACGTACTATTGTAATTGGTCAAAAATACCAATTTACAGAACAAACAATAAACCCAGATATCAATTTCACGGATTTTGTTTCTTTTCTAAAGTTTGGTATTATACCCAGAACTCTGCATCGCAAATACCGCGGAAAATATAAGCCATCTGGTAACCTACAAGGAGAACATCAATATGTAACCGTTCAAAGATCTGTTGTATATGCTCGAGGTGCATATATGGGCTGGTTACACGATTGTCTCAAACGAAAAAATCAAAAACTGAAAGAAGAAATTGACCGCGAAATAAAAAAGATTTCAGAACAACAAAAAGTTCTTCAAGCCATTGGGGCCACTAAAACGGTCAATATGCGGTGGTTAGAACAACTCGTCAACATAAGGTCGGTAAATATAGCACTTAAAGACAAATTAGAACTAGAATTCAGGCAAATGGTTCCGGAAAAACACATTGAGGAAGCTTACGATATGTTATGGGGGGATACCGACAATACTGGCGATGCACTAAATATTAATGATATAAATATTCGCATAAAACCAAATACTGCACCATATTTTGAAGGATATGTCAACGTTTCAGATGCATATCCTAACTACGAACAAGCTATTTTAGAAAATAGCTGGGAAATTGAGGAACCTAAAGAAGCATATTGGACCCAGAAAATTCAGGCTGCATGTGTTAAAATACGTAATGCAGGAGTAGACGAAGACATTCAAAAAATATTGTATACAATGGCAATGGTATTTATTATTAACCCATCAACCATGTTTAATACAATGTCGTTGAACATGGTTATTGCGGGGAAACCAGGGACAGGGAAATCTACTTTAATCGACACCGTCACAAAACTAGCCTATGGATTAGGTTGGGTCTGTTCTGATAAATGTGCCAATGTTACAAAGTCAGACCTTATTTCCCACCAACAAGGAGAGACGGCTCTTAAAACAAGATCGTATTTAGACGGCCACATTGGCCAATGTATATTTATGGATGAAGCTTATTCCTTTGTACGAGGAGACCCTGGTCAAGAGTTTGCAGACGAATTAACAGCCTTTTTAACAGAACATAAAGGCCAAGTCATGGTGATTGCGGCGGGTTATTTGAAAGAAATGTCACAGGATTTTTTAGGTAAAAATATTGGAATGCCGCGTAGATTCCCTACGGTTATTTTAATGCGTGAAAAATCTGACAGACAATTATTAACAGCGTTTTTGACACAATTTTCAAATAGAGGAAAAAAACCAAGCTCGGGACACGAAGAACAACAACATATGGGCGCCTATCAAGAATTCGATAAAATTTTACGAACAAGATGGCCCATTATTGAAGATATGGCCATATGGTTATCTATTTTATGTTGTTTAAAAACAAGTACGATTACACAACCATTGGCCAAAGATACACTTTTAACTCAATATTTTAGCGATACGACAGAATTAGCAACACATTTTTATAGATATTCACAATTACAAAAATCTGTTATCGACGACATTCGTCCGGCCACACTTAAAGCAAAAGAAAATGAACAAGTAAACACACACGAATTTGATAAAGATGCTATGTTAAACAGAACATTACATTCGTGGTTTTTGTCTAAAATCAGTGAATTTAATTTACCGGTTGACCAGAAAATATTTTGTTCAGTTACAGGCGCAAACGACGTGGCATATATACGGATTTCTTTGAGAAATGACCAAAATCTATTTAATAAATTACAGAAATATTTCACAAACCCAGTTCTTTATTATCCAACATTTATCAAAAAATGTGCAGGTATAATGTACCAAACATTAGAAGACTCTGGAAATTTTTCAAGAGGAGAAGGCAATACCATATCGGGTGTCGTTGGAATTATCGGTGCATACAAACAAACGTCAGAAACTATCCAATTATGCTGTAAAAAAGGTACAGTTAACCTTGCATTTACCAAATCAGATGCGACAACGTCTTTTAAATGGGAATCCGCAGAGAATTCGGTTAAAAATGCTCTTAGACAAGCTTTCGGTGTCGCAGCGGCTGTTTCCGCTGCCAATATCAGCGTCCCAACAACCCCAGTAACCCCGGTAACCCCGGTAACCCCGGTAACCCCGGTACCCTCGGACAGCCCACTGGACAGCACTAAAAAAAGTACACTAAAATTTTAATAATCGTCATCACTATAATTATTGTATTCATCATCCCTATCTAATTCTCCACTTAAACCCTCGCGCATATGCCAACGTTGATTTGGGTGATTTATAAAATTTCTTATAATCCATTTGGCCAATTTATGATATGATTCTGCATCTCTATCATATAAATCACTATAATTATTGCGGATTTCTCGTTCTAAATCAGCTTTTAATTGGGCCAATTCCTGTCTAAAATCACCAGGACTCATTGAACTCATTGCTTCTCTCAATTGTCTTATTTCATCGGCAATGTCTTTTAAGGATTCATTCATTGTTGTTAAAGGCCCTTTAGGAAGGTTCAAATCAAGAAATAAATCTTCTTCTTTTACATCCGAATTAGTAACGGCATTCCCCTGATTTTGTATTTGAATGTTATATGTGCTATCGTCATTTTGATTTTTAATTTCTGCCTTTTCCCATTTGTTACCGTTCCAATATAATACCTTATCGGCGACTTCGAATACAAAATCATGTCTTGCCGTTACTAATTCGGGTCTAAAATATAACCATTTAAGACCATTTTTTTCATGTTCTATAATATACAACCCTTGACGACTTATACCTTTGAAAACACCGTCAACATATCTTGAATTACCAACTGGGCGTGCTTTTATAAATGTCAATAAATGATTATTTTCAAATACATTAATGTTCCAATTAGTGGGTTGATTTGGCGGTTGAGGTCGCAAATGCCAAGTCATTGAACCATTTGCTTGATTTGCTTGAAGCCATTTTGCATGAAACAACTGAAATTCGTCACCAACCCTATGTAGAGAATAGTCATGGTTTATTTCACCCAATGTCAGTTTGCCAGATACTTGTTGACCAATTTTGAATGGACAATCTGGACCAACGTCTAATTCCAGTGTTTCAGTACTGGTACTATTGTGTTTTGATGATGAACGTGCTATTGTTGGTAAATTAATTAATTCTTCTAATAACTTTTGTTCTTCTGTTTTTGAAACAGTTGAAGCGCGTGCTTGAGAACGTGTTGTAGTAATATTTGTTAATTCTTCTAATAACTTTTGTTCTTCTGTATGTTTTGAAACAGTTGAAGCGCGTGCTTGAGAATGTGTTGTAGTAATATTTGTTAATTCTTCTAATAACTTTTGTTCTTCTGTATGTTTTGAAACAGTTGAAGCGCGTGCTTGAGAATGTGTTGGAGTAATTGTTGTTAATTCTTCTAATAACTTTTGTTCTTCTGTATGTTTTGAAACAGTTGAAGCGCGCGGTTGGCTAATAACTGTTGGTTCGTTACTAATAGTTGTTAATTCTTCTAATAATTGTTGTTCTCCTGTATTTTTTAACAATTCTCGTTCAACAAATTTCTTAAATAATTTGTTTATTCTTTCACACTCCAACTCTTGTTCCGATTTGGCACCCTCTAAAAACGTTGACCAGTTACGACCGGTAGGTTCGTTCTTTACACTATTACTATCGATACTATGCTGTTGACTACTAACTGTTGGTTCGTTGCTAATAGTTGTTAATTCTTCTTCGTTTTCAGTTCCGTTGCCGTCGCTGTTTTCATCGCTTTCAGTGTCACGTTCTTCGATGTCGTCGCTGTCGTCGCTGTCTTCATCGCTGTCGTCGTCATCGCTGTCGTCGCTGTCTTCATCGCTGTCTTCATCGCTGTCTTCACCGGTCGTCTTTTTAAAACCTCGAAGAGCATTTTGAGTGGCTAAAATTATTTTATGAATTTTACTTTCTCGAACAGTATTTGGCAAACTGATTTCAGTATTTGGCAAACTGATTTTAGAACTCATATAATTGTTTTAAGAACTGTTTATATAGTATAAACATTTTATTGCTACTTTAATTTTTTGTAAAAATAGATTTTCTATATGAGTATAAATAAAGTGTAAAGAAAACTATGATGCCCTCTAAAAAACGCGGTAGGGATGGTTCAGAAATCAAAAGGCCGACTAAAAGGACAAAAATTCATAGAGATAACTTTTTAAAACGCGAAAGAGAACGTCTAGAACACGAAAGAGAGTCCGATTCATTAAAATTGATAGCAGAAATTCAGAAAAATGAGCGCGAAACCCGTCTTCAAAAGAAAGAACAAGAAATCAAAAACATTACGATGTGTATAAATTTAGAACACGAAGACGCGATTCAAAATGCAAAATTCGAGTTTAATAAGCGAAAAAACGTATCAGACGTGGACAGGGAACGTTTAAAACAAGATTTAGAGTTCATTGAGAGTCGTTACGATGATATACGTAGCCAATGTTTGAAGAATATGAAAGACAAAGAAGAAAATAAAGAAGACAAAGGAGAAGACAAAGGAGAAGACAAAGAAGATAAAGAAGACAAAGAAGACAAAGAAGAAGTCAAAGGAGAAGACAAAGAAGAAGTCGATACAGAGCTTCGTATTTTACATTTAGAACTGTGTAGTTCAAAGGATTTCAAACAGGTGTCTTATAAGGATATTCTAGCTTATCGTTATGCAGCGGTGGTTTTAAAAGAACGCGGTCTAAGTTCCGAACAAATGCGAAGATTTGACAGTGCTTTAAAAAAATGTAAAGACAATAATTGGAAATAAGTATTTAATGACATTTATTTTTTTTAATAATGTGGTTGTGGCTATTACTTGCTCCCGTACTGTCCCTTGACTATACCTGGTCAACATTACACGCTTCATCGACATCTCCCGAACTACTCAAACATACTGTCGCAGATTATGGTGAGAATTTTCCTTGTTTAGATTGTCGTGAGCATTTTCAGTTATTATTGGAGACACACCCCTTTCCGCTTGAATATGTGCGCACGCCGGCGGATGCTCGTGTTTGGAGCTGGCTCACGCATAATTTAGTCAATACGCGCTTGAATAAAACCTGGGAATCTTTTGATATTATGACACAATGCGACGAATTATAAATTTACACTATTAATAGTCATTATAATATTTGAAAATGACATATACAGTAGGACAGTCCATTCATGTTTTGTCCATTATCAATAATAGGGTTATTTATTGGTATACTGGACAATTATTAGCTCGCGGCTTTCAAGATAATAACATCTTGGATACTGTGTGGTATATTCGGGCACAAGATGGCCAACTGTTTAAGATAGATACTACCAAAACAATAACGGTTCTGGCGGATACGTATAAACTTCCTACAGGTACTTTTACGGCTGAGCAAATTTGTGAGTTTGCTCAGATAGCGTATTCTCCAGAGATAACAGCATTGAATATGTTTCCTATTATGAATATAAATTTTAATACCAGTAAAATAACAATGAAAACAGAGGGCGATAATGAGATTATATTACCTTTAACTGAAGAACAACTAGTTGCTGCACAAAACAATGTAAATGCGGCAGTTGTATTAGCTAATCTTCATGATACTGTAAAAAAAGTTGTTACAGAAGAGGAAGCAACGGCTCGAATATTGTTAGAGATGAAAGGTGTTTCAGTGGCTGCTAGTCAAGAGATGCCTAGTTTGTTTATACAATTTGACTATAAATAAAAGTGTATTTTGTTTATGTAATGTTTGGTTGGTGTAATGATCAATTATGTGTATTGTTAAGCCCTAGTAGGATCTATGGACATTATTTTGTGTCTTTTAAACCCGGTGATAATGTTCAGTTTTTGTATGCTGAGCCTGTCCACCAATTTACACCAGTGTATGTCATTGATAGAAATCGTATATGTTATTTAGATCATGGTAATAACCACATGGTTTGTGTGCGTGATGGTTTTAATTTGGATTTTGTCCCTTGTTGGCGTCTTCGTCGCACAAACAAGCCGTTTTCTTTGATAGATTATCACAGGGAACGTCTAAATCCTTCTAGTCCTAAATCCGGTTGTCATCAAATGAAACCTCGCCTGCTGCCATTTGCATCGCCAACGACAAAGAGTGCATAGGTGATGCTTTTAAAAAGGCTCTGTTGATTGGTTTGAATGTGTGCGGTGAATACATGTCGTATATTGTGTCTGGTTTGTGGTATTCCATGTAAGCTGTCCACCATCCTCTAACTTCGTTCACTTTATTTTTTTTCGCTAGAACAATAATCCAAAATAATCCTACCCAAGGCCATACTATTTTGGTAAATTGGTCTCCATTTCCTCTAATATATGAAGCCCACGTTGTTTTATGTTTCGTGGGTCCTCTAACTGTTAATGGTACGTAAGGTTCGGTGAGTTGTGCATTAAAAGACGGAATAAAATTTGCGGGTACCATGTTCCAGTAGATGGCCAGAATCCGTGGTAGTGTTTCTTGAGTTTTATATATTTCTGGAACGACACGCGCCATAAATTTTTGGTGTTTTTTTTCAAATTTTATCCTTTGATTCTCATCTCTATTGAAACATGCCAATAATTCCATTGACCGAATAGCCTGTATAATATATATATTTGTTAATAATACGTTTCCGTCATGTACCATAGAATGTGCCCAAGATGCACCAAGTGGTTCAACGAAAACATCTTGATGTATATAATTTTGTAACCATTCCCATGCTCTTTGTGCACTAAGCCATAATTTATTCATTTCTCGTCGATGTTGTCTATTTGTTGTTGTTGAAATATCATATTCTTGTTTTTTATAATATCTACACAACATAATAATAAATTGTGCGTTAGCATCAACGACTTTAACACCGTTATTTTCATAGACTGGAACTTCTCCATTATACCAATGTGTAGAAAATCCCCATGGTATTTGTCCAAAATTTGTTATGTGTTTATTCAGTCTTTGTAAGAATTTCCATTCATGCTCTGTTGTAGTTTCATCGTTTGTATTGTATAACGCTGTCAATATTAAGAATGTATCTCTTGTATTTACAAAATCACGGTGTATATTTTCATACCACCCGCCCTTATACGAGCTTCTGGATTCTAATTGTTCCGAAACAGTACTGTAAAAGTTTTGTCGATAATTAGAACAACAAAAACAAATGGAAATAAAACACCTATATATTAATATAAATGGTATTAAACAAGTATCGTAACATATCATTTACCGTATTTAAACAATTAAATATATATATAAAGTTATGCGAATTCTGTGGATTTTTTTAGTTTTAGTAAATGTAATGGGTACCCCATGTTGGAATAAGCGTAAAAAAATGAGCCGGCCTTTGTTGGGGGCTTATGTACCCCAATGTACAAATACTGGGTTTTATCACCCTAAACAATGTCACGGGAGCACGGGTTATTGTTGGTGTGTAAATAAAACGGGATTAAAACAAGCGATGTCAGTACCACCGGGGACGATGTTAAACTGTTAATTTTGTGTCCAGTGTTTGCCACAATGTAGACATTCTGCAAAGATTGTCATGGGTTCGTCTGCGCCGCGTATTTGTATTTGTGCATTGATTCTAACTTTATATTGGTCACAAGTTCCACATTTTAATAGTGACCGTTTTGTGGTAGTAGTAGTATTTTCTTTAAAATTGGGATAGGATTCTTTTAACCATTGTTGACGTTGTATATCTTCTCGAGTAGATATTTCCCACAATTGTGGATTATCGATAAGTTGTTTGACACTGAATTTGTCAATAGCAGCGGGATTACGCAGATATTGAGTACAAAAAACGCGTATTTTTTGTCTTGATAAAGCGTGTGTTAAGTTTGATGATTTGATGATTTGATAAACATTCGAAGCAAGTAAAGATGGCAATTTAGATAATAAATATTTTTCCATTTTAATTTTTTAGTCTATGTTAAATACTCTATATCATATGTATAACATTATTATATCATTGTAAAATACTCTATATCATATGTATAACATTATTATATCATTGTAAAAGTTCCAAATATAAGTATGGCAAAAACGTCTATGAACATTCTATGTATTTCTAGTTCGCAGAATGTCATCAAATTCTTTTGATAAATAACATGAAAAATAATGGGCAATACAAAAGTATAAAAAACCAATATAATGAGAATTGTGCGCAAAAATTCATATTGTGTACTTTGAAATTGTGATGCAGAATATAAAAACAAGAAACCCCACGATGTAATGTTTAAAAAGACTGCGATTAAAGTTGGGACCCAATTAACGTCTTTTAATAGTGTACGTTGGTGTTGAAGGTATTGCAAGATTTCAAGGCTCACAAATTCGTCTGCTTTGGCCTGTATTTTCGTATCGTACTGGTTTGTAAGTTCTGCTATTCCAAGTTGCCAGACAGCTATAATATTAATAATGCACAAAAACACTAAACTGGATATTTCTGACATGCCCGAGATGCAAGCTGCATATATAAAAAGAACCGATATCGAAAAAAAGTGTACAAACGTGCGTATTGTATTATAACCTTGTATATACATAATACGTATATCACACCAAAACCTAGATTTAGGGTCTCCCCATCCATTTGATGCCAAATTCAGGTATGAGAATAAATATTGGATAAAAATAATATAAATCGCAGCGACTGGCAAAAATCTATTGTTAAAAGACCATTGTATTTCACCTTTTAAGAAAATATCTGTATTTATTTGTTCTCTCATAAAGAAGGCAATGGTCACGAAAATCATTTCTGTAGAAATGATTAATAAAAAGAATTGATATAATTCTTTAAGTTGTAATTGTGAGGATTTTAAACGAAATGTGAATTTTCTACATAATTTCAAAGACGTAGACGTTATTTCAGGATGTTCTATGAGAGTATTTTTTTCTTCTGGATCTTCCATAATTTAACACAAAAGTTGTTTATATACTTGACGGGGTATATTTCATTTGTTCGTCAATGTATTTATATAAGGTATTAGGCGTTGTATGCGTTGGTGACAGTTCCGACATGTATCCTAATTTTTGAAAAGTAGTAACAACAAATTCAGAACAAAAATAACTATCATATTGTTCTTTTGATGAAGACCCCCATGGAATCCAAGAACACAATGCTCCAGATGTGTCATAATTTTTACCGAGTTCTTCAATAGAAAAGGCCAATATTTCCAAAACATGTTCGTGTTTAATATTATCTATATATCGTAATTCCATATTATCTGTATCCTGACTAGGTATACGAAACCACGAATCATGGTGATGTTTTTCAAGTGGTCGAACGAACATAGGTTGACCCCATAATAATGAAAAAGATAACCAAACAGTATCTGAAGACTGTGCTAAATCACGAAAACGCCGATTGTCGAAAAAATTGGATTCAATCGCTGTAATGATTCTTTGACAGTCGTCTGGGTGATATGTTTTTGATTGGGCATTTTTGTAGATTTTTTTAATCGTATCCATAATATCTACAGGTTTCGCTTGAATAACTAGTTCTGTATGACAAAAATTCCCAGATGTCATCCAAGCTACAAAACGATTAAACATTCCAGAAAAATATTCTTTTGGTTTATAAAAAGAAACTCCTAACATTTATCGAATATACAAACATATAAATACTCCATACCAACTAACAAAATAATGGGTAATCGATGTTGTCCAACATCGATTCAAATATTAGATTGTATACACCAGCTTCAAGATGTTGAAAAAACACTTCAACAACTTATAAATAAATATGATGAACAAATATTGACAGAAAAAAAGAAAATACTTCCAAAAATAAGGGATAAATCAGCGTGCATGGTTCATCTCAGAACCATATATATCATTAAATTTCACAAAAAAAATCTAGAAAACAGATTAACATCGTGCATGGAAAAAAGATATCATTTGGAATCACTTAATGTCACCAAAATGCAAGTAAAAGCTATTAAAACAACAACGTTGGCGTTTAGTTCGTTTTTAAAACAAAACGATATTGAAAGAGTGGAAGCTTTGCAAGATAATATCACAGACATGATTGACCAAGCCTGTGAAATTAACGAGGTATTAACAAGAGAAACAACTACTCTAGATTTGGACGAATCCGAATTAGAACAAGAATACCAACAACTTATATTACAAGATGTCCTTCAAGACGAGGTAATGTCTACACAAGAAATGCTTTCACAATTGCCAGAAATTCCATCTAATGAAATTCCATCTGATGAAAATCCAAAAGTACCATTATTGGGTAAACAATTTGAAATGGTGGATGTATAAAACTATTTAATAGCGCGAATATTAACAAATGTTCCATAAACATCACACCGTCATTTATTTTTTATTGGCTATTATTTCATGTTACATGATAAACTACGGCCAACGAATATATTCACTAGAACAAACACAGAATACACTGGTTCAATATAAAATAGATTCACAATTACAATACGAGTCGCTGGTAGAAAAAGCCGAGGGGAATGAACAAATGCGAGAGTTAGTTGCAAATGCTCATCTTTATATTGCCTCCTTAGAAAATCAGATGATTTCTATAAAAGAAGATTTAAAACAATGCGCACGTAAAAAATTAGAAGTATAGTCGAAGTCTATTTTTAATATTAAACAAACTTTCAAAATCTTAAATTCTCTAAAACTTTTAGCTAAAACTTTTAGAAAAAAACAAACTTTCAAAATCTTAAATTCTCTAAAAGTTTTAGCTAAAACTTTTAGAAAAAAACAAACTTTCAGAAACAGAAATTCTCTAAAACTTTTAGCTAAAACTTTTAGAAAAAAACAAACTTTCAAAATCTTAAATTCTCTAAAACTTTTAGCTAAAAGTTTTAGAAAAAAACAAACTTTCAGAAACAGAAATTCTCTAAAAGTTTTAGCTAAAAGTTTTAGAAAAAAACAAACTTTCAGAAACAGAAATTCTCTAAAACTTTTAGCTAAAACTTTTAGAAAAAAACAAACTTTCAAAATCTTAAATTCTCTAAAACTTTTAGCTAAAACTTTTAGAAAAAAACAAACTTTCAGAAACAGAAATTCTCTAAAAGTTTTAGCTAAAACTTTTAGAAAAAAACAAAATTTCGAAACTTAAATTCTCTAAAACTTTTAGCTAAAACTTTTAGAAAAAAACACAACATTTCAGAAACTTTTTTTTGAGTGACTGTTGTTGTAAAAATATTCTTTGTTGCCTGTCATTTTTTGTGTTACAGCATATATAAAATAATGTAAGAAATAACATGACAAAAATGAAGACGACAAAAGAATAAAAAACACAGTGTCCGCCACAAACACCACATGAATCAATTACACCACATGAATCATCTGGAATCGATGCAAAACTATTAAAATTACACGCGTCTTTTAACATGCAGCCTTTGATTGGACACGGCACTCCACATCCACACGGTGTTGGTAAAGTACCATAGCAGTCGCAGTGACCGTCTGGGATATCATAACAACCACATTCGTAGATATCTCCGGGACCTCCACAGACCCCACAAATATCCAATGTATTATTTTGACAATCGCATTTTCCTTTAGATATATTTTGACAACCACATTCATAAATAGCCCCTGGACCATTACAAACAAGACAAACGTCGCCTCTATTTCCAAAACAATCGCAATCTTTTGCATCTATTTTTGAAACACAACCACATTTCTGGTCTTTACCCGGACCTCCACATATTCCACAGGCATCCATTGTTTGATTCATGCAATTGCATTTCCCAGATAAAATGTTATAACATCCACATTTATAGATATCACCCGGTCCATTACAAATACCACACGCGTCTAAAATATTATCTTGGCAATCGCATTTACCCTCTGTTATATTACGACAACCACATTCATAACTAGCCCCCGGTCCCCCGCAAATACCACACGCATCTGGCCCTGAACCATCACAAACACCACAAACGTCTAAAGAATGATTTTGACAATTACAATGTGATTCTATTAAATCATGACATCCACATTCATATATATCACCGGGACCATTACAAATTCCACAAACGTCCAATGTATGATTTTGACAGTTGCATTTACCCGGCAATACGTCATAACATCCACATCCATAGATGTCGCCGGGACCATTACAAACACCACAGGCATCCAATGTATGATTTTGACAGTTGCATTTGCCCTCTGGAATATCATGACATCCACATTCATATATGTCACCTGGACCATTACAAATTCCACAGGCATCTAAAGTACCGTTTCCGTTACAAACACCGCAGGCATCTAAAGTACCGTTTCCATTACAAATTCCAACGCCAAGAAATGTATGATTTTGACAGGCTTCTTTGCCCTCTGGAATATCACGACATCCGCATTCAAAGATGTCGCCTGGACCATTACAAATCCCACAGGCATCTAAAGTACCGTTTCCGTTACAAACACCACAGGCGTCTAACACTGCGGTACCGTTACAAACATTGTTACAATCTACTACGCTGCCGTAACAATCACACTTGCCTTCTTCTGGGTTTGTACAGACACAGACGTTATTTTGTCTTGTAAATTGATCGTTATTGCAAGATTTACAATATTGTGCAGAATTAGGTTCAATACGACAACATGGGTCTGAAAGACATGTATGAGTACATTCGACACCCAAACACGCTGAAATACATGTTGGTTCAGAAGGACAATTTATTCCAGTTTGTGGAAGACCATTTTCACAGTAACAAGTTTGTTCTAAACACATGTTATTTTCTAAATAACATCCCTGTGGACAATCCGCTTCAATCGCTTGTATTTTATTTGTTATGCCTAAAATTTCGTAAGACATTGGTGGTTTTACTAAAACAGATTCGCCTGAAAATATATTTCTTTCAAATGTATCTGTTTTAATGTTAATCCCTAATGGTGTATTTCGAGTAATGATGGTTTGTGTGAAATTTTTTCCCAATTGTATAGGAAAGAACAGTTCAATTGTTTGAGCAGCATCGGCGAAAACTTGTAAATTTTCACTGCCCGTCATATAAATACTATTTTGTTTGCACACATTAGTGGAAAATGTACTAACAATAATAGTTATGAAAATATAAATAAACTTCATCATTATTTCAAAATCCATAACTTTTATACTGATTTATATAAGTAGATATGTAAAAATATAAAGATGAGACCAGATTGGGTTCTTATGCTATTATTAGTTATCGTAACTTGTTCTACATTTATGTTACATCGGCATTTACCTGAAACCCCAGAGCGTCAAAAGCCAACGACGGTATATTATGTAAAAATAACGTCGAACGCACCCAGTAACAATGATAATATTGTTCATCCGTATACAGATGTTACAACAGAATGCAAAAATACTTTTAAAAATATAAAAGGATTGACTCCAAACGATATAAAAAGATTAACCCCGGAATGGTGTACATTTATTGCATTTTTAAAACAATGTGAGCATTCGCATCGTACATTGTGTGTATATCACGAAGACCCATTATATGTTCCTTTTCACACGATACAACATATTATTGATAGTTATAAATTTCACACGCCGGCTTTACGATTATCAATAAGGGGCAAACTTATGGTATTTCAAACGAATTTATTGCATATCATTGTGAATACAATACGCCGTCGTGGAATTATGTCGGATATAAATACCCTTTTAGATAATAATGGATTAGTGACTATTCGAACACCATTATTTGGAAGTCCTTTGCCACCGTCAAAGCCTGTAAAGCCTGTTGTAAAACCTGTTATAAAGTCTGTTGTAAAACCTGTTATAAAGTCTGTTGTAAAACCTGTAAAAACTCCTTTACTTCGGCATAAAAAGACTGTAATGGTTGGTATGGCAACTCATAATCGCCCTGGTTATGTCCAATTATCATTAAAAGCACTCCGTGAATCAAAACATGATGCTCATGTTTATATTTTCGACGATGCATCCACAGAAATAACAAAAAAAGAACTTGAACAATGGTCTGGTTCTCAGATGGTATTGTTAAATAATAACAAGAAAGGCCCTGATGCTATGGCGCGTCATATTTTGGAAACGTTTATTGCTAAAAAGTATGATATTTTGGTGTTGTTAGATTCGGACATGGTTGTTTCGCCCAATTGGTGGGATGCTTTACATGAAGGATTAAAACATTCCACTGGGTTAATGTCTTTGTATAGGTCGGCGGCTCCCAAACACCGTTCAAATATTTGTACGAAATATTTGTGTAAGATGCCGTCGATGGGCAATGCGGGGACGGTGTGGCGACGAGCTTTGGCCGAAAAAATGCTGTCAGAGATGTCTGCGCGCAAGGGTGGGTTTGATTGGGGTTGGTCCGAGTGGTGTGTGAAAAATAAGATTCCAATGGAGGCTTTGAAAGAGTCTGCTGTTCTACATATTGGTATGTATGGTTCGTGGACACATGAGACGTCTGCTGAAAAATCGGTGGGGTTTTATATGGATAAATTGTCTCAGTATATTCGTCAAAAAGCCGAATATTTTTTGAAAGGTGCGAAACCATTTACAACCAAATTAAAACAAGTATTCCAATCTCGAAAAAAAGATAATATACTCTGGGTAATTCCCGCCTTCAAGCGCGCGTGGTCCCTCGATTTGGTGTTGCAGTCTTTAGTTGGAAAAAAAATATTGGTGTCGAAGGACGCAGATTCTGCCGAAATCGATTCCGTGTTGAAAAAATATACCGCGGACGTCATAAACCACCCTTGGTCGTGTTCAAAGCATCCCAATAGGTTTCCAGCAAGTGACGATACACTGAATGAGAATTATAAGGGCGATACGTATGGGAATCCACGGTCTCCATGGGCCACGTGTCTGAAGCATCATTGGTGGTGGATGATGAAGCAGGCGTGGGCTCGTAAGCCAGAGCGTGTGTGCGTGCTCGAGGACGACACAGTGATACATCCACAAGCATTTGAGTGGCTTGTAAGACAGTCAGGCAATGTAAAACTGACACCCGATGAGATTGCAGTGCCATGGTGTATGTCTGCAAAGGAGTGGCAGGCGATTGACCCCAAGGCTTTTTGCGAACATGATGATTACAACTGGGACCAAACGATTGCTTGGATGAAAGAGCATGGTCCTGAACCAAATGAAGCATCGGTGCCATCTGTATCGTTGTCCATGCACGTGGGTGATTGTGGTGGGTGGGATGCTGGTGGGCGTGATAAAGCATGCACATCAGAGCAAATTGCAAAGATTCGCGCCAATGTTGAAGATTGGCTTGGGAAACCAGTAGCTGTTAATACTATCAAAAAAAAGTGGTTGACGGCGCATAGCAAGCCTAATGGTGGTTGGGGACACCCGAAAGATTGGGCGCATTGTATGGGTGACCCCACTCCTCAGGTCGAGGATACAATAACATACTGTATTTTATTTACGATGCCTCGCGTAAATTACGCTATAGCAAAGTATCACTTTTTACAGTTGAATGGTATTTCAACCGAGAACATTCATATGTTTATGGGGGCCCCAAAGCAACCAAATGACACGAGAGACCTTAGTGAGTTCCTTCATCTCCATATCATTGATAAAAAGAGCAGTCTAACAGAGGTATATAAATGGATGTTGCGTGTCGCTTTGACCATCAATAAATATGCTGTGATTATAGAAGATGACTTACAATTAGGCGTAGATTTTGTGAAATATTTCAAATGGGGTCAACGCGTCATGAAGAAAGACAACACCATTTTTAGCGTTTCGGCGTGGCATGATAATAGTCACATTTCAGTGAAACCGAATAAAAATGTGTTCCTACGCACTGATCAATTCATGGGGCTAGGTTGGATGGTATCATCTAGTCGGTTACCTCTGCTAGAATCGACATTAACAGGTTGTAAAACATGGGACGTTTGTGTATACCAAACAATGAAGGCCAATGGTCTCAGCAGTATTTTTCCACAATATGCGCGTGTGTATCATATGCCGTGGAAAGTTGATGGTAATGATTTATATATGACACAACAAATTCAACCATCGTCAAATACTCATTTTCCAGACGTTGACGATTTTTTGAATTACGATACGTATGTATGTTCTTTAAAGGCACATATACATCCACTGAACGAGATTGAAATAAAACGCTACATAAATGCTGAAAAAATATTCATAAAAAGCTATATATCACACAATATTTACGGCTTATATGATGGAATTTCAGTGTTTGTAGATTCGGACGGACTGCAACACCTTTTTACGAACAAAAAAATATGCAAGGCGCCTTTAACAAAAGAACTTTCATTAAAAAAACAGATTACACACATTGGTAAAAAATCGAATGGTATCATAAAAGAAAAACATCATGACGAATACTCATTAAGCGAACATCATCGTTTGAAAAAATTTAAACACGGACCGGAACTCACGGGAGATGCTCTTAAACGCGTGCTCCTCAATGTTCTTAAACATGTCTCAGAAGTCATGCAGACCTGTAATATAGAATATATTATATGGGCCTGGACGTTGTTGGGGGCTTTAAGACATCACGGCTTTATCCCATGGGACAATGACGTCGATATTCTGATAAAGGCATCGTCCAAAAAATCACTTTTGAGCTGCATCGAAACAAGAGACTCGATGCCATTCACGTGGATTATTCGTCATGGAAAAGATAGTGATATCATTCCCATAAAAGTGGTGGATAAAAACTCTGGATACTATGTGGACTTTTTCACGTGTTGGGAACAGGCTGACGGGACATGCGAATGGCGGTTCAGTACGCCTAATAACTACTATCCTTTGAAAGATTTGTTTCCCTCGAAACCTTGTATGTTTGGCCCTTTAGTAGTTACGTGCCCATCAAAGCCGCGCGCTGTTCTTAAAAGAACGTATAAGTCGTTGGACGTCCCGGCTAAATACGCACCCGTTCCAACGTTTTCTGAGGTCAAATGGATGACTAAGAAGATAATCCAGACCTCCGACCTTTTCGCCGCTATCGACTACAATGCTCCCGAAAACAAAGGCCCGTGGAAACAAGGTTGGGACTACGACTACGACGGACGTTTCAAAGACGGCCTTACCGTGCACGTCGTCCCCCATTCCCACAACGACCCGGGATGGATTAAGACGTACCACACATACTATTCGACCCAAACCAGACACATTCTAGATACTGTGGTCGCTGCTTTAACCGAAGACCCACGTCGCACGTTCATATGGGCCGAGATATCATACTTTTCGTTATGGTGGGATGATGCCACACAACAACAAAAAGAACAAGCTAAAAAATTGGTCGCGGAAAAACGACTCGATTTTGTCACTGGCGGCTGGGTTATGAACGACGAGGCGTCTGTCACGGCCCGTGCCACCCGTTGGCATTTGCAAGAAGGGCGCGAATGGCTTCAAAATACGTTTGGCATCACGCCACAATACTCGTGGGCCATTGACCCTTTTGGTCACTCAGCGGGCCAAGCACAAGTGCTCAAAGAACTCGGCTATAAGGGGATGCTCATCCAGCGCGTGCATTATGCCGTCAAGAAGCAGTTGGCACAAAAACAACAACTTGAATTCCAGTGGCAAACACCTGCCGGAGAGATATTCACGCACATGATGCCCTTTTATTCGTACGACGGGCCTCATACCTGTGGCCCAGACCCTTCTGTGTGCTGTCAGTTTGATTTTGCACGCATAAACGGTGGATATAGTGGATGTCCTTGGCACAAAACAGCGGTCCCTATTACCACTGCTAATGTCGCTGAACGTTCCAAGTTGTGGCTGGGCCAAGTGTACAAGAAAGCGATGCTTTACAAAGGAAAAGATGTCCTCATTCCAATTGGTGACGATTTTCGCTATCAAACGATGGATGAAGCACACAAACAGTTTGAGAATTACCAAAAGATGTTTGATTGGATAGGTGTCCATCTCCCATCCGTGAAAGTGTCGTTCTCTACACTGACACGATATTTCGACTCTGTACGACATACTCCTGTACAACGGCTCCAAGGGTCATTCTTTCCTTACTCTGACCGTGTGCAAGACTACTGGACCGGGTACTTTAATTCTCGCATTTTTTACAAGGGTTATGACCGTCTCCTTGAGTCATTGATAGCGGCCGTGGAAAGTAAATGCCCGGTGGTGGATATCCACTTGCAAAAAAGAGCGCTGGGTATTTTTCAGCATCATGACGGCATTACAGGAACTGCAAAATCGCATGTCGTGCAAGATTATTACCAGACAATGCAGAAAGCTGTCACCGAACTAAAATTAAAACTGAAGACATGCTTAGATATTGCCGGCTATGTCCTCGTCAATCCTCTGTCTGTGGACACGCCCACAATGAAAGCAGATGAGATTCGACCCTATGAAGAAGACGCATGTGTTTCAGTGCCGGCGGCAGGCCTTCAATTTGAAAATATAAAAGTAGATGGACATGGACGTATATTGGAAATAAACGAAACACCTGTTCATGAATCACTCGTCTGGCGTTCCAACAAACCTGGCCAAGGCGTAGCGGGGGCTTATTTAATGTCTGTGACGTCCAAAGAAGACATCTTACAACCAATAAAACATACAACGTGCATCGCCAAAATGTACAAGCAGTTAGAGACAACATTTGACATGTTAAAACGACGCATTCGCGTCTACAATGACGGCACCATTGAGTTTATCTATGATGTGGATATTCATGCGCGAAATAATGGCGAGTTATGGGCGGTATATAAGCCAGAATGGTTGGCGGAACGAGTGTGCTCGGATGTCCACGGGCTAACGTGGGAATGTCACATCGAAAGGAAGGACGCGCCGTTGCAAGCGAAGTTTTGGCCGATGCCGACGATGGCCTGGTTGGCTTCTGCGACTGACCGAATGACATTTACAGGGGCCCAACCGACGGGCGTGGGATTTCACGAGGGCGCAATGGTACTTATGTTGGATAGACGTGGTAACCAAGACGATGCGCGTGGTCTGGGACAAGGAATTACAGATTCAAGGCCAGTGGAGATGCGTTTTGGTGTATTGATGGAAGGAGAACATTTAAAAGAAAGGGCGTCGGAGAAGGCTTTGAGAATACGAAATTGGATGTTAAACCCAGCTATAGAAATAGTATAAATAATGTGAATTAAAATAATTAGTTTTTCACTCATATCGGCATTGATACCATTTTTCAGTTCGAAGCCATTTTATGTCAAATATGAGCTCTTTGAATATGCTGTAATAGGAGCTATAAATGGGTTGTGTATTGCGTTTGTCCTTTCTTATAATGGTGCTTTAGCGAAAATCGACATGTCATCGGTTAAGGATTTTATTCTGACGAATCGGCTTCTTTAAATACAGCATCGTTGGGATTTCAAACGGGTTTGGCCGCATGGCTATCATTCACACAAAAAAGACCAATACAAAAAGAAATAGATAAACAAAAAGAAATGACTGATGAAATACACGAGTTAATAGAACCGTGAATATTTCGGAGCGACGTATATAATAAGAATATATATTTTAAAAATGAAAAAATTACTATATTTACTTTTCATACCCGTTATTATTTTAATAGTCACGCTGTTCAAACAATCACCAACTCTTGAATTAAAGGACATTGGCGATTCATCTATTCTCGTGACTGGTGGTGCAGGATTTATTGGTCATTTTGTGATTCGAGAATTGCAACGCCGTAATATAAAAGTTGTTGGTGTTGATAATTTTAATGACTATTACTCTGTACATCTCAAGAGGGCGCGCGCCAATCAAACAGGCGTCGTTCATGACGTGGATGTCTGTAATAAAGAGTCTATTCAAACATTACTGAAAGACCATAAAATCACGCACGTCATACATTTGGCAGCACAGGCGGGTGTCCGATACTCCATTGAACACCCACAAGCCTATGTAAAATCTAATGTTGAGTGTTTTGTACAACTATTAGAAGTGCTAAAATCCACAAATATTCCTTTGGTGTATGCCTCTTCTTCGTCTGTATACGGCAAAAATACAAAAGTGCCGTTCTCGGAGTCCGACCCGGTGGTGCAGCCGGTATCTTTGTATGCGGCCACTAAGCGTGAAAATGAATTACTGGCGCATGTATACTGGAATATGTATAAATTGCGCTCGATTGGCCTGCGTTTTTTCACTGTTTATGGACCCATGGGTCGTCCCGACATGGCGTACTATTCATTTACCAAAAATATTATGGAGGGGAAGTCCATTAACGTGTTTAATCATGGCAAATTGTCGCGAGATTTTACGTATATTTCCGATATCGTGGACGGTATTGTTCGTTGTTTGCAAGTTGATTACGAGTATGAAATTTTGAATTTGGGTCGTGGTGAACCACAAGAGTTGATGACATTTATTCGAACGATAGAGGCGGCTGTGGGCAAGAAGGCGGACTTGAACTACCAACCGATGGCGAAGGGGGATGTGTTGACGACGTATGCGGATGTTTCGAAGGCACGCCGCCTGTTGGGGTATGACCCAAAGGTTTCGTTGCAGGAAGGAATAAAAAAATTTGTAGAATGGTATAAAAAATATTATTGAATTTTAGCAGTATTTTAAAGGAGTTTCTTTTCATGTTTTAATTATTATGTATAGTGTTGTTTGCACTTATATTTTCATTTAAAGATTCTTTGTGAAAACATGTACACGTTGTCGTCCACTGTCTTCTCGATAATGTTGTTTCCAATTGGTAGTCAAATAGGGCCATCTTATTTTGCCATACGACCTATCAGCATTAAAGCGTATTGAATCAGAACCATACAAGACAGCTATTGTAAGGGAACCTCCTTCTTTACACACACACCAAGCCCTAGCTATTTCCAGAACATCTGCCCATGGGTTAAGAGCATCACCATACCTTCCTAATCCAGAATGCTCTACTGATGAGAAAGTTACGACGGCGTCAAATGGATCTATCAAACCTTGATTATACATGTCTCTAAATTGAATAGGTGTTACTGTTGATATTTGTGGGTGACCACTGTCTATTTGGCCATATTCAAGTGTAACAACCGATTTTGCACCTGCTTCTAAAACACATGCTTCTACCCACGGATTCTCACTTCCAATGACTAGGACGCGACCATCTCGAACACCCGCAGCGTGTTTCAAAGCGCTACGAAGGTGATTTGTCTCAGATATTCCATATGTACCGGACAGTACACCCTTTTCCGCTTTTGCCCTCATGTCCTCAACCATGCCCTTCGACCAAGTAGATACCAATGCTTTTTGTCCGAAATATGTTTGGTCGAAATAATACGTGCTTACTGGAATCCTGCCATCATTCGTATATTCGTTCTGTAATTCAAGAGGTATTTGTTTAGGAGAATGTTTTTCGCCATGGCCACGTGCTGTAAATACATCATCGCTAAATATTTTTGTACAAGATAAATCTTGAACTCTACGGTGTTCAAAAAATGGCCCTTGAGAAAAATCGCCATATCCCCACTTGCACAATCCTCCACATTCGTTAGTATCCACAAAAGGAATCAAATCTTCTGTGAGTTTTGAAACAGGTCGCCAATGTGAAATAAACTCCTTGCCATACGTTGTTTCAAACCATGGATCATTGAAGTAATATACATCACCGTTTCCTGAATGTAAAGCCGCCGCCATACCAGAGAATGTACCACACGTGACAATTAGATCATTGCACATAGTCAATGCCGCAAAGTCGCGGTATCTTGTTGTTTCACTGGCATCACTATCAGCAAATGATACCCATGAGTTCGTTGAAATATGTTTCTTTATGAAATCCAAATCATTTGAGAATATTTTAATACGTTTCATTTGGTTTGCAAATTTCGTCACAATATCTATCACCTTATCCATAGTTGGGCATATATTATTTCCCATTTTTAAATGCGATTCTGGAAAGATTCGTACGTGTATGCATGCATCTGTATTTTTGATTAATTCTAAGGCGTCTTGTTTGTGTTTTGCTTTTATTGTGTAAAAGTCTTTCAATGTTTTGCCCATTGGTCTGAAGAAATGTATTGACTGTAAGTGTTTGCCTATTTTTGTAGATTCCTGTAGGTTAGGCAGGTCACATTCTCCGTTTTTATAGCACATGTCGTCATAAGTGGCTTTATGCGTGAATTCCATATCATTAATAGATTGGTCATCCAGAACAAACATATCTTGCAAGGCCTTATACCCGTAAGATTTTTTATTGAACACTGGAACCATATAATTATGTTTTGCAATGCCATGTACAGATTGATATATCCACATATTATTGGCAAGCCCTCCGACTAAATTGGCAGTAATATATATATTTCTTCTCTCTCCGAACATATTGACCAACCCCATGGCATTTTCCTTTTTATTTTTTTTTTGGTTCAAAAAAACCAGTATTGTATTTTTGAACCAATGGAATTTTGCAGCATTTCGAAGCATATGTGACTTTTTGTCGTCAAACGCCCATCCCAATTTATTCATTTTATCAATGACCCATTTATTTGTCTGGCAGTTTATGTGTCCATTCCCACCTTGGCCAGGAATCGCCCATGATAAAACAATACTAGTTTTAGCATGTTTTACAATATTTGATAATAATATGTCAGATTTTTCATTTGGAATATGTTCTCCGACTTCCAAACAAAGAACTGAATCATAGACATCTTCAAACTGCGAAGGTTCCGTTAAATCCATATATGTTACCATATTACCACGTGTTGGAGACGCGTCATATGCGCTCGACTGTCTGCCATTTTTATTGAAAAAATCAGTATACCACCCGCCACCAGCTCCAAAATCACCTATAGTGTTACCCAATACCTTTAATAATGCCGGTGCTAAATTTTTGTCCATGCCGGCGTATTTTTTGGAACAAAAAGCACCATTAGGCAGGACATTATGAGTTTTGCACCATTCTGTGATATCTAATTTTACAGCCTTTTCCGCATCTAAATCTCTTTGGTTATCGAATCGTAAAACGATTTCAGAACAATGTGCGCAATAAGGATTATCACGCCTATCGATTAACTCTGCGTTCAAGTCTGTAATAAGTTGTTGTATATGTTGCTTGGGGTTATTAACTTTGTAGTAGACCGTTTTTTCAGGAATTTTGTGTCTGGCTTTTATTCCTGTATTGACCCAAGGCAGACCCGGCGTATTATTTGGGGAGAAATACGAACAGAGATGCAATTCGACACCCACTTGCTTTGGCCTCAATCTAGATTTCGCAATTTGTTTCAAAATTGACCACTCCCAACCTTCAATGTCCATTTTCAAGTAGTCAGGCACGCCATACTTTTCAGCCAAAGCATCCCATGGCATGTACGGCGACACATTGCCGATGCATGTTTTATGAAGTTTCACTCTGTCTTTAATTCGCGATGGGACTGTAAAATCGCCGGTACAGTCGAATGTATGAACCATGCATTTCGTTGTGTCAAACACGGCTTCCTCAAAATCCCACTGGTTATTTGACCCAAGAGAAAAAATTGTACAGTCATTCGAGTCGAAGTCGTCCATGCATATGTGTTTCTCATCGTCGCCAGAAGCGAACTTCTTCAGAGTTTTACATTTCGCCATCTTTCCGAGTGCGTCAAACGTTTGTTTTGAATTTGCTTTTTTTATATCACAGTTGGCCACAGGTTTTGTGTTTTCCAATCGATGGAATGAGATGCTTTTTTCACTGACTAAATTTTTGGTATACAATGTCGATTTATCATATTTATGAGTCCAATACCACGAAGACTTATCTTTCCACAAAGATTTCATTTTAGAAGGGGAAAACGGGTGGAAACGTTCTGCTTCAGTTTCGTCGGTGGTATCTTGTGGATACACTCCCAAAGACCCCAAACAAATTGCAACACGGACATCACAAAATTTTCCTTTTTTACTTCTTTTTTTCCCTGACCATTTTGGAGACATGTTTTTTTCTGCCATACATTTTTCATTTTGAGTTGAAACAAAATTTTCAACAACGTCTGCACTCAAAACAAAGCCAGCGCCGCCGCTGTTAAATACTGTCCCGGTTAAGGGCTCTTTCAATCTATTACCAATAAAAGCACGTTTAGGGTGTAATGTTTCGATATACGCTTTTAAATTTGGAATATTAACTTTCGTATCCAAATCAGCCTTTAAAACCCAGACATTTTCATTTTCAGGAATAACAATGGTTCGAAAACATTTTTTCAATTTATCAAACATATCCTCATGTTTATTATCTGATGCTTTTAGTACATTATTTAAATGGACAACCTCTGTTTTTTCATTTGAAATTATTTCAATTTTTTCAGAGGCACAGAAAAATAATTTATCACATTTAGAACCCCATGTATTACGAACCATATTGATTGAATCCAAATTATTTATAACCGGTAAAACACAATACACATGTGGATTATATGTTTTCTCCTGAATTTGGATTACTTCTTTTGGTAACGGTCTCCCAGAATATAAAACAACTGTGGAATCAACAGACGGCTTATGTTTAAATCCGCCATGTGGACGACCAATTAAGTGTTCATTATCCGTCAACCCGCAAAGATTTGTTTCCGGATGTTTTTGAATGGCTTTATAAATTGAAATTTGGTCTTGAAACCATGGTATTTTTTTGTGTATTACAGAACAACAACCAATTTGTAAAGAGTCCATTGCCGATTTAAAAACCGTACGCGTATTTGGGTTATTAGACAATACAATAGCACCCAGAGCAAGTTTTTGTAGTATCCTTGAATCATCACGGATTGTTGTCGAAATGTCGCATTTGTTCGAAATATGTTTTGAAATAATTTCACTTGGGTTTTTTAAAACAGTAATATCTGCATCCAGCCATAATAATTGAGTATTTTCAGGTATTTTGCGTAACATTTCCTCTATTGCTGAAACTTTAAATAACAAAATGTTCTTTTTACCTTCAAATTTTGATGGCTTTGTTGGGGTGGTTATGAAGTTATACATAAAACTCTCTATATTCGTCGGTTCCCAATCAATTGGAACGATATATAAAGTATACCCCCAAAATGTTAAATGTTTCGATACCTTAAATGCTCTATCTTTATAATCACTCGTACATAATGTCATAATAGTGCCCTTTGTACCCTTTTTTTTGTTCACTGTATTATGCACTTGTTTTTTTGTGAGCTGTATATCGTGGTTTGCATCATCTTTTGGAGAAAATGGCTCCCAAACGTTTTTGTACCATCCATCTGGAAGCCAAGGTTTGTGTTTCCCATTCCAATGTAAAAACATAGTTTTGGGGGAAATGGCGCGTCCTTTTTTCCATCCAAGACCGTCCGCATAATTTTTTGTATCCATGAATACCATATCATCGCCAGCCACCAATTGTAATGGTGGCTGGCTGCCGAATTTAGACCAGAGAGAATATTTAGAATTCGCGGCGCATATTTTACGAATGGTCGTGTCAATATTTCTTTCGCGCCACAGTGCCAAATTTAGGTAAATGATTCCCGCATTGAACCCCTTTTTAGAAGAAGACACAGTTAACCCTTCTTTTTTCATGATAGAATATACTTTATCACTCAAGTGCGAGGAATCTCGAGGGAATGCAGCCACCAATTTATTCAATCGTATGTTCTTCGTATATTCTACAATATCGCCTTGAACAATAACATCCGCGTCTATCCACCAGCATGCATCAACCTGTGGAAGCTTCTGCGCAAGAATAAAGCGGACATAATTCGCGGGCGATTTTAAATTTCCACGGTCAGTTACCGAAAATTTTGAATTGATATACGGTTGTACATCTTGTAACGTATATTCGCTATCAAGAGAAAATTTGTGAAATATTACGTTGTCGGGCGTCTTTGTATTTTTTTTAATGGAGCGAATCAACGCGGAAATCCCAACTTCATGGCTTTTGTCTGCCGCCAAGCAGATATGTACCTTAGAATCCGACGTATCATCAAAAGTGTTTCCCGAAGGTTTGAATACATACCACGAAGGATTTCGAGATGTTCCGGCAGAATCCAGACTTTCTCGACCTTCCCATGTATGCATTATATTCAAACTATGTTCTTGGCCGAAAGTCGTAACAGCTCGTGATGAACCCAACTGCGAGGCTTTTTCTGTACCTGCTCGATACGCGTCCTTTGGGGTATTCTGATAAATACCACACCACGGCAAATGTGGATACTTTTGTCTGTCCTTTTTAGACGCGCAATAGTCGTGGCCGGAAAATAACCCACCCTGTTTGACTTTGGGCCACCACGCATTCATATCTTCTAATACAGATTCATAATCATGGCGGGCATCAATGTACACCCAATCTAATGACTCGTCTTTGAAAGTATCCGCAGCTTCGGTCGATTTCATTTTCAAAAAATGGATATGTGGTTCGTTTCTCCAAGAATTAAGACGTACCTGGAGTTCGTTGCGTACAGCGATATCAACCATATAATAATCGCCCTTGAAATTACGCAAATTTTTCTCAGCGAAATCCCCATTGTAAGTTCCTATTTCAACCGCTTTGCCTGTCATTGACTTTGAAATGTCATCTCTGTATTCGAATCCTCTGTCCACGGTTACGACATCTATACACTGTCTAAATACTTTTATTAGCCTCGCCTTATATTCATCCCAGGTTATTCCATGGTAAGCCAAACGTTCCCTGTAATCATTTGGATGCCAAGAACACATCCCATGTCCATTATTTTTAGGTAAATTTTTCAGACAATTCGATTTCAAACAATATTTTCGGTCTACCGGTGGTAAATCGGCGTACTTCGAGCATTGTGCAGACATATCAAAATCGAAAATTTGTATTGTTCCAAAGTCAGATGTGAGCATGACATTTTTGCAATGACCACCTAAATCAAGGTGTCTCACACCCGCATATTTCATAATATCCACGACGTCGTTTATTTGACGTTTAAATTCCACTTCAGTTAATTTCAAACGCTTTTTTTCATTGTCTGTTATAAAAGTTTCACGAATCGTTTTATCTTTCAAATTCAAGCTGATTGGTTTTGGAAAATACGACGTTGGTTTTTTCAACTCTACAGCAGCGTCGTAAAGTTTTGAAAGACTAGTGAACTCGAGCTCCAAAATTTGAGATGGTGTTAACTTTATCTTGATCGAATTATAACCATTGATTTTATTCATTTTCAATTTTTTGACGAAGAAACGAATTCTATTACATTTTTCGCTTTTCGGCGAAAACGTAAGTTTGCCTTCTTTTTGAACAAGACAGACTTTCCTTTCAGTATCTTTGCACTTATTGTGAACCACTAAATGCGGATGACGACATTCTTTTCGGAACGGATTCACAAAGTCAGGCTTGTCTTCAACTGTGTTTTCATCCGTACATCCTCCGAAATGGACACACCAATTTAATGCGGGCATATTGCAATTATTTATTCCTTTTAGAGTGGTTTCAAATTGATTGACCACACAATCTAAAATACATTGGGACGTTTCGTGGTCACCACCCCAAACACCGGCATTATGCATTTTAACGTTCTGGTCCCACAATTCGCCGGCTTTCTTATAGCATTTTTTAACTCGCCATGCATTTCTGTGGAAATTTCCGAGGTCCGGACTCATGAAAAGAGTATGGCCATGCTCATGGTTTTTCATATAATTGAATGGATTGCCATTGAAAAAAACGTCTGACGCGTCAACGAACATATAGTAACTGTGGCGGTTCTCTTTCAGATACGAATTGTAACGTTTCAAACGGAAATCATTGGTTGACATAGATTTGTCTGGTGAGTTGACACGAACAAATGCAATTTTATCTGTTTCATACTGTTTGACAAACTGTTCACTATAGCAATCGTGCATAATAACAGCCCGCATTTCGTAAAAATATACAGAATTATAAAAATTTGCTATGTAATCGAATCCGCACTCGATTTTACGACCACGTTGAGGGTCTTCGCGATAAGAGTATACAGATGTCAAAATAATGTTCTTTGAATCGGATTGGCTCGGTGTGTCTGTATTTTTTATATTTGGAGTTTGATTTTTTACAGGTTGTGCAACTTCCGACGTATCATCTTGATTCGTAGATTCTGTTACAACAATTTTCGGCGGTGTAACGGTCAATTCATCTAAGTTTGTGGGCGTTTCGTTGACTTCAGACGATGACCGCAACATCGACGTATTCGATTCTTTATCCCAGAACACGCGCCCATGCCAGATTTCTTTGATTTTGCGCCGACTAGGTGGATGATGGCGTGCTACAAAAACCAACCAACAACATATAAAAAATGCGGTGAATCCCCATATTTTATGTTTCATTTATAATTTTAATGTAGAATAAATAGTTTATTCTATATAGAAACAAATAATATTTAAATTGGATTTGTTTTTAATCCAATTTAAATATTATTTGTTTCTATAAATATTGTCATATAACATTTAAAAATGTCTTTTATCGAATCTTTTGTCGCCGAACATTTCAACCCTTCTGATAACGACACTCCCTTTCCTCTCACAGACCAAATGTTTGACGGAAAAGAAGTCGTGGCCATGATTGAAAATATTTTGTCAAATCACATAACATATGGACCCAAAGTCGTGGAATTTGAAAGGGCGTACGCTGAATTCTTAAATGTTCCATATGCAGTTATGGTGAATTCGGGGTCTTCTGCCAATCTATTTGTCAAACATTTATTTCATTATTAACTGTTTATTTAGATTATACTATATTAATAATTGGATTTACACCATCAAAAGCAGATGGACAATATCGAAAGACTATCTGTAATGCCAAATTGCAAAGTTTATTACCTGACTTTCAATTCACATCTATTCAAGTGGGCATCGTCAAAACTGTCCAGTGGTTTAAAGAAAATCTAGATTCAATACGTAAATAAGTATTTAGGTATTGAATCTAGAATTATATAAATAATGAAAATAAACAAACAATTGTTTATTTTCATTATTTTATCATATAATAATTTTTGGACAATAAAAAATAGTTGGTCTTCTAAATGGCAGTCCAACGGATTCATTTACATAAATAAAACCTACAAAACGGAGTATCTTTATTAAATGGACTTTTATTCACGTCCGCGTCATAGGTCGGATATTATAAAGAAAATATATAATATGTAAATGTGTATTAATTTATATAACCATTTATATGACGAACCGTATTTATTAAAACTGCTTTCATTACCTTTGAGTCATAATGACACCAATCGCTGGCGCTATCCCATGCCACGCCGCCTACTTCGTAATTATTATCAATATATGAAACATGGTATATTTTTGCGATGTTTTTTGATATTTCATTGTATGTGTCTATGACATCAGGACGTCGCCAATCCGTACCTGTCATTATCCTATCGGATAGCGGATTGTAATTATTAGATAATAAATATATGCTATATTTTGTTTTCTTCAATGTTTTTAACACAATATGTAAATACTTTTTGTATTCTTCTATTGGTGTGATTCTATTTTCAGGCCATCCAAGATCCCATTGACCAGTGTGAATTACAATATTTTCACATTTTAATACATCTACATTTTTAGCAAATGACACAATATTTTTGACATATTTATTTTCAGAAAAATAAGATTTTATTCCCATTTTTTTTGATTCTTCGAAAAGTTTACGACTATGACTTGCTCCAACAAAACAAATAGATGTGTCAATATTCACTTTGTTTGCTTTGTACATATAAGAATCTATAGCTGATGAACTACAGATATTCATTTTTTGTATTTGTTTGTCTATACATTGTCCTGTTTTTTGATAGCGTGTGTTTATATGTATGTCAGTGTCAATACGTTCCCAAACATTTATATTCTGAAAATCCACGTGTTCAAAATGGTGTGGTTTGCGATATAATACGACAGGATTTGGCAAATGGTGTCCATAGTAATCTTTAACGTTTAAAGTATTACATTCAATTAACGTAACATCAATTATTGACATTTCACTAATAGGTATTTTTGATATCCACTGGCGAAACGTCTTTTTTTTTAAATAAATTGCATTTTTACCGAACGAACGCACGATGTAATAGGGATTACTACAATTAATAGGTATTTCAAATTTTATTTTATGATTTTGTATAAAAATTGTTTCGTAGTGCCGGGAGATATCGGTGGTATTAGTGACATTGGTGGTGCTGGTGGTTTCAAATAAAGTGTTTGTATCAACTTTTGATTTTAATTGAATTCCCGATGAATTTATTTTGGACGACCTTAAATTTGACGTGTTCCACCATTCTATATGTCCGTGGATAATTCGGGATATTTTTCGTTTCGTCGTTGGACGATTCCATATAACAATTATAAACACAAAAGTAATAAGCAATGGAATTATGGATTTGTCAAACATAATATATATTTCAATATATTACTTTTATATACATTTTGACAGAAAATATGATTAAACATTTTGTAATATTGTCCGCAGTATTATGTTATTCTTACATACTTAATCAGTGGCCTTCCTCTTTTCCTCGAAAGGAAAATCAAAATCCAGATATGTTTTGGTCAGGCATGATAATCACCACGTTAGCTGCCTTGACAACCCTTAAAAAATCCGAGAAAGACCAAGTTCTATCGCGAGACCAAACAAACGAATGGAAAGGATTCATGCAAATTGCATTTATATTGTACCACTACTATCGAGCAACTTTCGTGTACAACGAAATACGCGTCTTTGTATCTTGTTACGTATGGATGTCCGGCTTCGGCAACTACCTCTATTTTACCAAAAAAAATGACTTTTCGGCGACAAGAATTGTATCCACACTCATCAGGATAAATACACTAACTCTTGGCCTGATGCTCGTCAACCAAACCTCAATCATGCTTTACTACGTTGTTCCATTACATACGATGGCTTTCTTTCTGGTGTACGCAACGTGCTGGTTTCCACAGAGAAAACTTGCCCTACTAGGCGCCGGTCTTTTCTTGGTATTGCTTTTCGAGGTCATTAAACCACCGTGGGGACACGAAATTGAATTTAGATTCGGTCTTGACAAATACAGCGCGTGGTGGGGAATGGTGTGCGCATACGGGTACAAAAATATAAAACACGGTTGGAAGTCGGGCAGCGTGGGATTCATGATGTTATTAACGTGGTTTTTGGGCCAACACCAATCAGAGGATAAATACGCGTACAATCGATGGCATCCCTTTGTGTCTATTGTCCCTATTATTGGATATTTGTTGGTACGTAATTGTCATCCGGTTTTAAGGAAAACACATTCAAGCGCGATGGCATGGGTTGGCCAAATTACACTGGAGACATACGTACTACAGTTTCACATCTTTATGTGTCATAATGTGCAGCACATTCTTATGTTTGTGCCGGGATTTCCAGTTGTAAACTGTCTAATTGTTGGTACACTTTTTGTGAGTATATCGTGGATGGCACGGGAAGCTACTATTGGAATACAAAAGTTGGTTAGTTTCTCAAAATATCAGAGCTTGCCACAATTAGCTGACGATTAACCCACAAAACTACTTAAGTGGCTTTTCTTCAACACAGATGGACTTTTACTGGATAACATTTTTTCTGGCCCTCAAAATATCGCTCATATTGACTTATTTGAACTACCGAGGGGCTACCAACAAAGATATTGCACAAAAGACCTTTCAACGGAACTATCTCACCGTCTACACTCTGGCGTATTTCGCCGACTGGCTCAAAGGCCCCTACGTCTACGCACTGTACGAATCCTACGGTCTCAACGAACACGACATTGCCCTCCTCTTTATTGCGGGCTTTGGCGCCTCCGGTCTCTCAGGGCCCCTGATAGGTTCGTTGGCCGACCGTTTCGGACGAAAGAAATGCACGCTCGCCTACTTTCTCATCTACATTGCCTCCGCCCTGTGCAAACCGTTCCCACAGTTCCATGTTCTCCTCCTCGGACGCATTTTTGGCGGCATTGGGACGTCCCTACTGACAACGACACTGGAAAGTTGGATGGTTGCCGAACACCATCGCCAGAAATTTCCACAAGATTTGCTGGACGACACCTTTGCCAAGGCCACGCTCTGCAACTCGGGTTCCGCCGTTTTGGCTGGTCTCTTGGCACAGGCGACCGCTGACCAGTTTGGGTACTTGGCGCCGTTTATGGTGGCGATTACGCCATTGACGACTGGGTTTCTTTTCTGCTGGAACCACTGGGAGACAGATTCGCCACAGAACCAACAATCTCTTGTGGCAGGGTTTCAAGAAGGTCTCCAAAGCATGGACGACAACCTCTGGATTCTGGGCATCGTCCAATCGCTGTTTTTAGGCGCGATGTATACGTTTGTATTCCTATGGACACCGGCGTTGGACGCGACAGGCGAAGACGTACCCTACGGACTCGTGTTTGCCATCTTCATGGTCATGATTTCCCTGGGTTCGGCCATCTTCAAACGCGTATCACAGCATGTGGAAAACATTCCCTACTGGCTCTTTGGTGGTTCGGCCGTCTTAATGGCCGTAACCATGACAAATATAGGCAATCCAATGACCACATTTGTCTCGTTTATTTTGTTCGAGGTCATGTGCGGCATCATGTTTCCCACGTTTGGCTCGTTACGGGCAACCTACATTCCAAACGACCACCGGACGGTTGTCATGAATTTGTACCGAATACCGCTCAATGCGTTCGTGGTCATCGTTCTACTGAACAAGAAAAATATGTCGTTGCAGGTTGCATTTGGCGTCTGTTGTGCAGCGTTGGTAGCGTCCGGCATCCTGTGGCGATATTTTAAACCTGAGACAAAGGTATCCGACGGGAAAGAGTACACCAAAGGAACGGTGGATGAGGAAGAAGAAGAATTAGAATCAGATGTATCAGATGATGATGAAATGCTTTAAAGCTGAGAGTATAAATAATAAGAATCAGTACCACCCGAGCTATACTGTTCAACTTAAGAGCGAAAGCGTCGCGAACTACTAAGAACTCAGCGTAGAAAGAACTCAGCGTCGCGAACTGAAATCACGACATTTCGAGGTTCTCTCAATCCAGACTATTTAATACTAGTTTAGTTGTCCACATGTTTTCGAAAACAAATGTTCAAATGAAAATTTATGACGATATGTTTGATAGGAATTACAAACACATCTTAAATTCGGGATTTCGTTTTGACCCGGTATTGAACCATGATTATGACCCCAGACGATGTTTGGCATTGTACAATATCTTTAACCAACAAAATACGAAATTTACACCACGTTTTATATCTGTTATGGACTATTTGAAGCAGGTGTTAGGTCCGCACCATATATATTATAACATAAACGGTGAACGTGGAAAATTACACTGGACGTGTTTACAACTTATCAAATTTGGGTCTGTCCCTACCGATTTGAACCAATCGGACATATTGCATGTTAAATCCATTTGTCAAACACATTTAAAAAAAATGACTCTGCATTTTATGGGACTTATTGTTGTTCCAACGGGTATTGTCATGGTAGGACGTACGTTGACAGACGTCAACGTATTTCGTGATTTACTGAGAAAAAATATTCCATTTATCGATGAACCATACAAAAACGACATTATACACAGTACTATAGTACGCTTTGTACACGAAATAGACATTTCTGCACTAGAAAAACTTTCTACGTATTGTCGGGAAAATATTGGACAGACGTTACTAAAGTGTACCATTGATTCACTTACTATTTCAGAAGCAACTTGGAAAATGAACAAAGCATTAGACGCTATTCCTAAAACGATATTTTCACTTGCTTCAACCCCTGCTATTATATCTCACAGAGGACTCGAGCCTATGTGTCGTTCATTTTGGTCAGAAAGCTCTTTCGAGGCGTTTTGTTCACATTTAGACCGTGGGTTTTCAATCGAATTTGACCCTATGTTTACAACAGATGGTATAATTATTGTTCACGATTCAACGACATTGAGATTGACTGGCGAATCTCTACAATTCAAATCAATGTCCACTTCACAAGCTCTGTCGGTTCGGCTGGAAAGGGGCCGTATGTGTACACTGGAAGAACTCCTGTGTAAAATTTCACTATCGGACACTACGACAAACGCCCTACACTTAAAAGGCGATAGACAAACTCCCAATAACGTGTCGCGTCTATGTAAAACATTGGGCAAATTTCCACTTTCGCTAAACAAACTAATTATTTTCGACCTCCGACTTGAGTCAGCTCAACAAATAAAGGTGTGTTTTCCGAACATTCGTTTATCAGCATCTGTGTCACACGAGTCCGATATTAAACGTTTCAACTCAGTGGTTCACGATACTTTATTTAGTATAGACCAACTAATAGAACATAAATCTCTCTTTGAATGGGCGTGGTTGGACGAATGGGATCTTACAGACAAAGAACCATTCATATCGTCGGAAACTTTTATAAAATTGAGGCGCCATGGATTTAAACTGGCCGTTGTTTCACCAGAGTTACATGGTACTAGCCCAGGAAGACTTGCCAATGAAGTACACCCCGATTCAGTTTCTATAAGTAAACTAATGTTGAGATGGGAACAAATTTTAGGGTTAGCGCCAGACGCTATATGTACAGATTATATAAATTTATGTAAAAAATGCATTTAATATAAGTAAGCTCTCATTTCTATCATAAGCGGGTCTTTGCTCCATTTTATCACGTCAACCCCGTGTAATATGTTATCTTTTAATTTCAATTCAAACTCAATGACACTGGTGTCATTTGATTCGTCGCAAAATATGCCGACCGCTTTGAATTGTAGCGACCCTGCACTCTCAAAGATTTTTTGTATGTACGCCGCAACATTTTTTTTACCGACGAGACTACACTCCGGGTCTGTAAGTGCAAAATCTGGCGTCATGAGTGCTGTGCACCCTTCGATATGTTTGCTATTAAAGGCACGGACATATTCAATGGTGGCTTGGCGTATACTTTTCCGTGGCTTGCTAATCACATTTGTTTCAAATCGTGTTAAATCTTGTGGAACACCTAACCCATGGAAATTGTTACAAAAATAAATCGTATGTTTTTGACCATTTTGAATGGCTTCGTTATAAACCGGGGCTACGTAAAATTCGCCATTCGTTCGTATATTTTTTTCAATCATCGACTTTGCATATTTCACATAATCGGATCCCCTAGACCAATAGTACAGTCCGACTGTCGCGTTGTTCGAAATGACTTGCTTTTCTCTCACGTCGGTACACAAACCATGTTCATCTACTTTGGCGTATGACCACTTGGTATCGTTTAGTTCCATGGGTTTATGACAGCAAATTATACACCCGTCGATGCCTTGACTTTTCTCATGTTCCATCTTGGTCAAAAATGTTTTCCAGTCCCAATCCAAATATTGGTCACTGTTTGCAATTAGTAGAGGCGTTTCATTGTTTATTAAATCTTCGGCCAGAAGCGTCGTACAACACGCACCTTCCGTCAAATATTTACAATCAACGATTGAAATATTATCTTTGACAGACAACAAATGCTGTTGAATATTGTACAATTGATTATGGATGTTTCGCACGATACATATGTAATGACCATTGCAAACGGACGCATCCATGTTGTCCAGAACCCATTCTATCATTGGCTTTCCTGCTACATCTATCATCGGCTTGGGCTTTACAAAGCCGGCTTTTGTGAAACGCGAACCAGCGCCTGCCATTGGAATAAGTATATTCATACCAACTACGTTTATCATCATAGTTATACTCAATTTTCCACAATGTCCCAATCCATTTATAAGAATACTATAAATGGATATATATATTATGGACCACCTTCCAAGTTATCATGATATATATATCGAATAAAGGTAATATATTTGAAAAAAATATAGGTGTTGAAAATACACCCAAGTACGTAAACAATACTTTAATGCGTGGATTTGAAGTAATCGTTGACATTCACATTGTTTCGGACGTGATTATGATGCACGAAACTCCTATTACGATAGAATGGCTAAATGAAAGAAAGTCGAAATTGTGGTTACGTGTTGAATCTTTACAGTGCATATCAAAGTTACATTCGTTTCGTATCATTTTGAACAAACTGCCGGCGATTTCAACCAACGCCACATGTTGGTCGCATATACTATTGGATAATATTTACAATCAAGTGTTTGTCTCTGAAACTTTCAAGGGGACAATTCCGAAAGGGGAGTTTTACGGCATATGTTCTGACGAAATCGGCCACTTCAAAATATCAAGCATACAACCACCTCTAAAATCGAGACCAGGTAAAATAAAACTCATTATTTCAGATTTGGACGGTGTGCTTGTTGATAGTAAACATATTCATTATGACGCTTTTAATTTGGCCCTAGCGCAAATAAATGAAAAATTTATTATAACACACGAAGAGCACCTGTCTATATATGACGGACTTTCTACCAGGCAAAAACTCAAACTACTCGTGTCCAAGAAAAACTTTCCAGTAGACAAGTGTGATACTACTTGGAGAACAAAACAAATGTTTACTCGACAATTATTTAAGACGAATATCTCTTCACAGCCATGCATCATAGACACGTTTAAAAAACTGCGACAACAAGGCTTCATTATATGTGTAGCGTCTAATTGTATACGTCAATCGGTTATTGATTTATTGCAAGGTATCGGAATCATCGATTTAGTGTTTAATATATTCTCAAACGAAGACGTGCAATACCCGAAACCGAATCCCGAAATTTACAAAAAGGCAATGAAACATTTTAAAATGACGACTGACCAAACATTGGTTATGGAAGATTCTGCACATGGTAAACAAAGTGCAATTTTGTCAGGGGCACATCTTATGCCTATACACAGCCCCAAAGATGTCAACATCGAGAACATCATGGAGTATGTCAACAATATCGAAACGAGCCCTGCCCCTGTACAAATACTTATTCCAATTGCAGGTAAAGGCATTGAATATGGCGTAGGTTTAAAAAAAAATGTGGATGTCCCTTGGCCCTTGGTTATTTTTAAAGGAAAAACATTGCTTGAACACGTCGTTTCTGAGTTGAAACCACCCTCCGACATTCCCTTCAAATTCATTTTCATTGTACAGAGAAAACATTCAGTTGATTTTGATTTGTCAACTTTATTGACATCTATCACAAATTATGCACCAATTTGCATAATAGAAACAGATGAACCTGAAATAGGAGCTCTAGACAACATTCTGCGGTCAGACTTTGACATAACCAGTGCACCACTTATCATTTCAAATGCGAGTCAATTGATAGGCGATAATCGTAAATTATACGGGTGTTTGGATAAAAATTGTACAGTGTTGACACATATACCCCAAAATCACAGGGATACATGGAGTTATATTACAAAAAATAAATTGGGCGAAGTTTTGGATATACAAGAAGGAAATAAAATTTCAAACGAAGGTACAACTGGAATTTTTATATGGAATAACGGCCGCGGATTTGTCGAAGCTGCGACCAACGCGGTATTGAAGAAAGAGTTACAACACAATGGCAAATTCTATGTTTCGGCAGTAGTTAAAGAAATGTTAATACAGGACCAGACAGTTTCCACCGAAAGAATAAATTTGATACCAATAAGAACACAACATGATATAAATGCAATACTTTAAAACATTATACATGTATTTTTTATTTAATATCTGTTCGTTCATGACTGACTTGTTGCCACATCAACGCTTTTCTCCGACCCGTGTTTGGAACGTTAGGGAAGCATTTTTTCCCTGGCCAGACTTGACGCACATTTTGTGTAAAATCTAAAACGCCCTTGACCGATGTTGGTGTCATGGCGCCACACGGTGCGTTAAAACAAGTTTGAGAATTGTCCAGTCTGTCTGCAATGACATCGAAATCAGGTCGCACGTAGTACGAGTTGGCGTTGAACCAAGCGTCTTGTTCCATAATCTGATCTAATTTATCACCGTTACATTGTTGAGAATCACACTTTTCGTACATAAAGTACGACAAAATACCGGGGTAATCACCGTTCCGCAAACTTAGTTGTGGCTGGCACAAATCGAACTGGTCGAAATATAACGACAACGACGCCATGAAAAACAGTTCATTTGGGTCCTTGCCTGTACCAACCGAGCCTGAACTATGTGGTATATACATTTGAAAACGCTCGTTAAGGCGCATTAGTTTGGCAATATCAATCGCATGGGAAAACACGGCGTCAGGGCGAGTATGTACTACAATATCCTTTGTATTCGATAAAATGCCGTGCACCTTTTGGAGCTCGCGAATGGCAACTAGACCCGCCATGCGGGTGTCCATATGTGCCCACCCACCCTTCATAGTACGATGCGTCACCATATACGCAGCATTTGTACCAAGTGTGTTGAGCATATATTCGGCTCGTGCCGTCGTATCGATAGATGTCCATTTTTTCCACTCTTCAGACCCGTCGGCAAACTTGTGCGCGTATGATAAGGAATGTTCGGCGACATAACGACGTAACACGTAAATTAGGAAGGTACACGTGTGGCTCTGTTCCAAAAAAGCTTTGGTGTTGAGCACATGCAAATCCGCCGACCGCATGTGACCACCCATAATCACCCACAGAGTTGGACCAGTGCAACCATTGTAGGTACCAGCGTTTGAAGACAGGATATTCCAAAATTCCATTTCCTTTTTAGAACGCAACACGTCTGTGAATGTACTTTGTTTCAAAACGTTAACGTTTGAGAATTGATGTGTTTCCACTACATTTATTTGAGTTCGTTCATGACTGACTTGTTGCCATACCAATGCTTTTCTCCGACCCGTGTTTGGAACGTTAGGGAAGCATTTTTTCCCTGGCCAGACTTGACGCACATTTTGTGTAAAATCTAAAACGCCCTTGACCGATGTTGGTGTCATGGCGCCACACGGTGCGTTAAAACAAGAGTGAGAATTGTCCAGTCTGTCCACAATAACATCGAAATCAGGTCGCACGTAGTACGAGTTGGCGTTGAACCAAGCGTCTTGTTCAAAAATTCTATCGAGTTTTTCACCGTCACATTGTTGAGAATCACACTTTTCGTATATAAAATACGACAAAACACCGGGGTAATCACCGTTCCGCAAACTTAGTTGTGGCTGGCACAAATCGAACTGGTCGAAATATAACGACAACGACGCCATGAAAAATAGATCGTTCGGGTCTTGGGCTGTACCAACCGAGCCTGAAATATGTGGTATATACATTTGAAAACGCTCTTTTACCTGAATTAGTTTGGCAATATCAATGGCGTGTGAAAATACGATATCTGGACGAGTATGTATTACAATATCATTTGTATTCGATGAAATGCCGTGCACCTTTTGGAGCTCGCGAATGGCAACCAGGCCGGCATATCGCGTATCCCAATTCACCCATGGTCCTCGTGTTTTGGTGCGTTCCGTCACCATATACGCAGCATTTGTACCAAGTGTGTTGAGCATATATTCGGCTCGTGTCGTCGTATCGATAGATGTCCATTTTTTCCACTCTTCAGACCCGTCGGCAAACTTGTGTGAGTGTGATAAGGAATGTTCGGCGACATAACGACGTAACACGTAAATTAGGAAGGTACACGTGTGGCTCTGTTCCAAAAAGGCTTTAGTGTTAAGTACGTGCAAATCCGCTGAACGCATGTGACCACCCATAATCACCCACAGAGTTGGACCAGTGCAACCATTGTAGGTACCAGCGTTTGAAGACAGGATATTCCAAAATTCCATTTCCTTTTTAGAACGCAACACGTCTGTGAATGTTGGCGGTTTTCGCAATAAGGGAGTGGGAAGTACTTTGGGGGAAACCGTTTGGAGATGCACAACAGACTCGTCGGGCACGGTAGGCGGTTTTCGCAATAAGGGAGTGGGAAGTACTTTGGGGGAAACCGTTTGGAGATGCACAACAGACTCGTCGGGCGTGTTATAATGCTTATATAACATCACGAAAATGAAGATAAGCATAGCGATACAAGCTATGATATATACGCGCCGCGATTTCCTTTTGTTATTGTCTTTGATTTTTTTGGTATTGCGTAGAGGAACCGACCACAAGTACAGTCCAGAAAGTATGAAGACTATCGACAGCCAATTGGCGACCGAAGAAACGTGTTCAATCACCATCAATATTGCAATGACCAACGATATCTGCATCGGTCTCCATACGGACGAATACCACATGAAGAGAGTGCCAATGCACACACCTTGAAGAGCATTTGAAACACAAAATAGCCCCGAGTATGTAAACCCAAGGGTGTGTTCATTTTGATGGGTGTAGTAATAGTTGAACGTGTACATTGGTATTCCTAATATGTACATGTGTAATGAATCGTTCAAGAAATAATACAATCTATCTTCGTCGTCCGACTTTTTCCGAGGTCTTTTCATCATCCGTTCCATCCAAACGCCAGAAAACGAAGATATAATGGACACCAACACGATAATTGGCACAAAACGCATTGAATCTGACGTGATGTGTTCTATTCGGTTGGTAATTGAACCGCATAATATTAACAGGATGGCAAACCATTTTTTGGAGGAATAGGTTTTCTTGAGAAAACACATGGATAATAACACTACCCATAGTATTTTGTGTTGAGTCAGTGTATAAAATGACGAAGCAGACATATTTTCGAGCAACCACCAACTAATGGAATTCGTAATCACATAGCATAGGGAATTGACAATGAATTTCCAACGAAATGGCCGCAACGCCGGCATTTTATTGCATACATGTATCATACCAACATACGCAAATATTATTTTGATACATTCTGTACACAACAACAATAAATTGTTATTGATATCGTATTTTATTCGTTTAATGACCAATGCGTTGACGATAGACAATATTAATCCAGAAATAAACAGATACATATACATTTATAGTTGTATATTATATATTTGATATTATTGTTTCATAATGGATTTTAGATGACCATGAAATGCTTTAATTGAATAGTTTATTACATATTTCTAGTGTTACTTCCGGACTCGTGACAGTGTGGCCTATCACGCGGTCGTCCTCATAAATCTCATGGTCATTGCCTCCCACATACGTCTTGTCACCGAAAAAGTGAATCTCGTCAAACCCCTCCAGAAATTGTAAACAGTAGGTCTTGTCCCATCCTTTGGGAAACACGTCAAACGAAATTTGACCACCGATTGAAAATTGTAAATCCGGATACTTGTCGCGAAAATGGACCACCATCGTTTCGCGACACTTGCTCTGCTTGTCCCATGTCTCAAAGTCGTTACGCTCTTCACGTGAACACGCCCGGCCAATCGGAGAGACGTTCAACATTCCATTACGATACTCGATAAATGTGCCGCGTTTCACTGGGACATTCGTCGCCGCTAAATAACTCAAGAGGTCATTGATCAGCGCACGAAGACGTTCTTCACCCAAATGGTCTTTCATTGCCGTGTCATTGAGCGATTCATGTCCCTTAAATGCTGTGAGACCGTTCTCGGCAAATGCGTAATCAAATTGTGCCTGTGGGTCGCCGAGCTGTTCTTTCTGGCGAAATCAGAACCACCCACGGTTGCCGTGACAACTTTTGTTCTTAGAGTAGTCAAAAACTGTTTCATTTCAATGGTTATTTTTTCCCGAGCTGGTGTGAGCGTGCCGTCAACGTCAAAGAGAGCGAGAATGTTTCTTCTCTCTGTGGGCTGTTCGGAAAAGACTGGACGTGCGGCTCTACCTGTGAGCCACGAAGAGGACTGTATCTTGTTACCAAAGCCGTCGCGTAATTCGATGCCGCGTTCTTGACAGACACTGCCTTCCGGAATGGTGTTGTTGTTTTGGTCACCACCATTACAAAAGAACTCGGGTTTCGGTTCCATTGTACGCAGCGTTTCGCAAACCGTCCTGTCTTTGTCAATGGATTCGACGACCATGTCCACACATTTTAAAGCAGCAATAATTTTGCAACGCTCGGCGGCGGGCATGAAGAACTTGCCCTTTTTCAACACTGCTTGTGCGTCAGAGTTGACGATGACGACCAACTTGCCGCCGATTTCTTTGGCCTTTTGAAGATATTCGAGATGACCCACATGGAAGGGGTCGAAATAACCAGAGACACATACCCAAGACATTTTAATTTATATCAACTTAACTTTATAACTATATATATTTTAGGATTTTTTACGCGTCATGACCTCGTGGTCAGACCATGTATCTAACGTACACATTTCAGTCACCAACTTGTCAAACGTGGTCTCTAATTGCCATCCTAAAGTAGCACGTGCTTTGGACGAGTCCCCGAGCAGCGTCTCCACTTCGCATGGGCGAAAATAGCGCTCCGAAACGCGGACAAGAACGCGGTCGTATTGGTCGGTCGCAATTTCGTTGACGCCTTCGCCTGACCAAGTCAACTGCCAGTCAAAATGTTTCGCAGCTTTCTCCACAAAATCACGAACGGAGTACTGCTCGCCCGTAGCAATCACGTAATCATCCGGCGTGTCCTGTTGCAGCATCAGCCACATCGCTTTGACAAAATCGCGCGCATGACCCCAATCACGTTTGGCGTCAAGGTTACCCAATATCAATTCTTTGCCAACGCCGGCCTTTATTGAAGCAAATTGACGAGTAATTTTACGGGTGACAAACGTTTCGCCACGTCGAGGAGATTCGTGATTGAATAAAATACCTGATGAGGCGTGCATACCATATGACTCACGATAATTCTTCACAATCCAATGGGCATATAATTTGGCACACCCATAGGGAGACCTGGGATAAAAAGGTGTCGTTTCTCGCTGAGGATTTTCTTGTACCAATCCAAACATTTCAGACGTAGACGCCTGGTAAAAACGAGTTTTCTCCACAAGATTCGTTGTACGAATGGCTTCCAACAGTTTCAAAGTGCCAACACCCGACGTTTCGGCGGTATATTCCGGCAATTCAAAAGATACTTTAACATGCGATTGAGCACCCAAATTATATACTTCGAGTCGTTCAGGGTTCGACGCTTTTATTTTAGAGAGCACTCCAATCAATGAGGATGAATCAGTCAAGTCGCCGTAGTGTAATGACAAACGGTCGTAAATATGGTTAATACGCGGCGTATGGATGGCAGATTGACGCCGGATAATGCCGTGAACAATGTATCCTTTTTCAAGAAGAAACTCGGCCAAATAAGAACCGTCTTGACCAGTGATTCCCGTAATAAATGCAGTGGGCATTTTATATTAAAATAACATGCTGTAATACTGATTTATTATAATTAAAATGGATTTTATTATACATATGATTTAAGGATTTATTTTGAATATATTTTTATCTTCGGCGGTGGCCACCACCTCTACCGCCGCCTTTTCCTCCTCCCTCGCCGCCTTTTCCTCCTCCACGGCCACCGCCGCCTTTTCCTCCTCCACGGCCACGCCCGCCGCCTTTTTCTCCTCCACGGCCACCGTCGCCTTCTCCCTCACCGCCTCTGCCGCCGCCTTCTCCATCACCGCCTTCGTCGCCTTCTCCCTCACTGCCTTCGTCGCCTCCACCGCCCATTCCACCTCTGCCACCGCCCATGCCACCACCGCCCATGCCGCCACCACCACCTCTGCCACCGCCGCCTTCACCACCTCCACCGCCCATGCCACCTCTGCCGCCGCCTTCACCGCCTTCGTCGCCTTCTCCATCACCGCCTTCGT
>Ga0209091_10000088_pt1 | contig 85289 bp, 67 predicted proteins | sample ArcticOcean_MG_C_6_FD_187438 | JGI IMG/M metagenome (GOLD analysis project Ga0209091, IMG submission 187438) | Marine microbial communities from western Arctic Ocean - ArcticOcean_MG_CB8_128 (SPAdes) (version 2) | ecosystem: Environmental > Aquatic > Marine > Oceanic | place: Arctic Ocean...
CAGAGTTGTTGATACACCATCTATTTCAGTAGCACCAGGAAGTGATGCAAACCCAAGTCAACTTTGTAATAAATCTCCTATGACTGATATTGACTTTAATGTATCAACATTTGCAACTTATGCTGTTACTTGGACCGGTGCATTAGGGTCACCTGCAGGAATATCCCTTGTTAGAACTACAAGCTCAACAATTTCATTAATTTCTGATCCGGTTATCAATATCCCTGGTGCTATTCCAGCTGGAGGGGTGAGTTATACTTATCAAATTATATCTACTGTAAACGATAACGGTTGTTCATCGGTTGCTAGTTTTACAGGTATTGTAAATATTATTAATGGTACTGCTACTTTAGATCTTAACGATGCAAGCTCATTAACTGACGATAGAGTAAATACTGATGGAGGTCCATTTAATCCGAGTGTAGCTCCAGATTATGTTTTAATTGAGGCGTGTCAAGGTTCACTTATAGACGATTCTTTATTCGATGCTACAGTTGATATAACAAATGTTGCTATCGCAGCTGGAAATCTACCTTCTGGTTTATCTGGAGATTTTACCCCTGGAGTTGGAGTTGCTGTTGGTCAGTATAGAATTTATGGTACTCCTGACACTGCTACAAGTGGGGTTGATATTGTTTTACAAGCCATAACAAATGCGTGTACTCCTGCTGCTGATATTAGGGTAAGAATTGTTGTTTTCCCTAATTCTACTATTACCTTAGATGCAGGTTCCAATGACAATCAAACTGTTTGTAATAATACAGCTTTAACAAATATTTCATATACTCTAGTTGGAGCTTTAGATGCTACAATAGCTGGTTTGCCAAATGGTCTTGTAGGAAATTCATCGGCACCCAATAAGTTCATTATATCAGGAACACCAAGTGTTAATATTTCTGAAACAACGTCATATACTTACACAATAACTACTACAAGTAATCCAGGTGGACCCTTAGTAGGTACGTGTTCAGAAACAACTATAACAGGTGTTGTAACCGTTAGACCTGATGAATCTTTAACAGTGACAAGTGGTGCAATTGCTCAACAAGTGTGTTTTGGAGTGAATATAACCCCTATAGTAATATCTGTTGTGGGTGAAAACACCTTTGGAAGTGTTGCAAATCCAGCAACTCTTCCTGCTGGAATGAACTTTACTTTTGTTGAGGACGCTGATAATATGGGAGGTATTGTTACAATATCAGGTAGTCCTAGTGCCGCTATAGCTGGAAACAATCCATTTACTTATTCATTTATAACTACAACTGGCGGAGCAAATACTAGTGCTTGTACAGATGCTACACAACAAATTGATATTACAGTTGTTCCACCATCATCATTAGCTTTTTCTGGACCTGATCCAGCAATTATAAATCAAACAGTATGTGCAGGAACATTAATAAATGAAATTGAGTTTACAATGGGTGGGGGATCAAGTAATGTCAGTATTACTTTTGGTGCTGGTCTTGGATTCTCAAGAGCATCTAATGCGAGGGTAAATGACCCTTCTGACGCTCCTGATAATGCTGTGATATTTGGAACAGCACCAAATGCATTAGTTCAGACAATTTATAATTACGAAATAACTACAATAAACCAGTGTGATCCTGGAACAAATGAAATTTCTGTAGCAGGAACAATAACAGTAATTCCTACAGAAACAATTACTCACAGAGGAGCCTCGGGTGCAACAACTCAAGATGTTTGTGTAAATCAAAACGTTACTCCAATGATTTTTGATGTTACCGGACAGAACACACATGCTAAGTTTGTTGACGCTAGTCTTGTTCCATCCGGTATTTCTCTAGATTTTGCTCCTGATCAAGTAACTGGAAATGGAGGAGTTGCTACAATACTTGGTAGTCCTGACAGTACAAATGCTGCTGGCGATTACACATTTCAATTAACAACAGGTGTTTCTGGAGCTGTATCAAACACTAGTCAATGTACCGATCAGACGCAATCAATAACTATATCGGTTAAACCATCACCTACAATGGTATTCTCAGGTGCAGATTCGGCGGCAATGAATCAATCCGTATGTCAAGAAACAGCAATTACTCCAATACAATTCACCTTAGGAGGAGGCGCTAATGATGTAACTTTCTCTTCATCTCCTGCTGGTTTAGGTTTTACTAGAGCTGCTAATGTTTCAGTAAACGGAAATTCTGTTCAGATTTTTGGAAACTCACCAATTGTAGCAGTTGAAACAACTTTTACATATAGTATTAGTACTGTAAATCCAAACTCATGTACACCTAGTGTAACTCTTGGAGGTTCAATAACAGTATTCCCTCCAGTTCAATATAATAACTGGGCAGGTAATCATACTGTTAATAATCCCCTCTGTAGTGGTGACGGAGGATCAATTGTTGTCAATGCTGCAGCTGTTACTGGAGGTTTTGTAGCAATAAAACAGCAGTCAAGGATCGAACTTAATAATAGTTTTGCAGTTGGAAATATTATTACAATTAGTGTAGGCCCACAATTATTTGCTTATACTGTCCAAGGAGTAGATAATGCAACTGGAAACTTATCAAATAATCCAGCGATTTATGATAGGGCTCAAAGTAAATCTGAGATTATTACTGAGGTTGCAGGTTTAATAAATAATATAAACACTGGATCTACACTTGTCACTGCTATAGGAAATTCACCTTCTGTTGGAATAGCGACATTAATCGCCAAAACTTCTGGCATAGGATTTACTACTTCGGGAACAAAACAACCAGGAGCTTCTCCAGGAACAATTACAATATCAACTCCAATACCAAACCAATCATTGACTTACGAATATTATTGGAGACAAACCAATTCCATAGGAACTCCAGTAACAACCCTTGACACAGCTGATCCCACAACTTATGTAGATACTGGATTAACCCTAAATCTTAATAGTGTTACAGGCTCAGAGTATTATATGTTAACTACAGTTTCAAATAATTGCCAAGCTGATGCACCATTTGTAACCATTACTGCTCCTGATCCCTTAGCACTTTCAATTACCACTATTTGTGATACAGAAATAACTGCTAATGGAAGTGGAGGTACAGGTCAATTAACCTATATCTTATATAATTCAGGAGGAACTGAAATTGGAAGGTCACCGGCTATTTTTGGGTCTCATACATTCTCTGATGGAGATGCAAATAACATTCCTGGAGGAGGAACAATTAATATTACTCCAGGTTTTCAATACCAAATCGGAATAAATGATGCAAATGCTTGTTCAATAAATGGAAATGATTCGACAGTTCAGATAAATACTCCCTTAGCTCTTGTAATTGACGAAAACAAAATCACAGTTACACCTCCAAGTTGTGCAGGAAATGATGGTAGTATTCAATTAGATACTGGTGGTTTTACAATTACAGGGGGATCAGCAGGTAATACAGGTGATTATTCAAACTTAACATTTTTATGGACAAAAAGTGGAGGAGGAACTTTCAACACCCAAGATATTTTTGGATTAAGCCCAGCTGATTATACTTTAACGGTGACAGATAATTTATGTAATACGTTATTTATTACTTCAAACCCAATCACAATAGTTGATACTGCAGACTTTATAGTTACAAATGCAGTAGACAATACAACCGTTTCAAATTGTTCTGATGGACATTTACAAGTTTCTGTAGCTGGAGGTTCGAGTAATTTCTCTTTTGCTTGGACAGATCAATTTGGTGTAAGTAGGGGTACTACCAACAGAATAGAAAACCTTGATGCTGGAATATATACCCTTATAGTAAAAGACACCACAACAAATTGTGAACAAATTTTCACTTATACTATTACAGGATCTTCAGGTCCATTGCAAGCTCTTGACGAAATTGCTTTAGGACAGGCTAATTTTATAACAACTGATATTCTCTGTAATGGTGGAGCTAACGGAGCATTTACTGTTGAATTTACAGGTGGAAATCCACCATATTCATATTCCTTAAATGGTGCAGCATATGTTTCAAATGGTTTTACCACAAGTACTTCATCAGTAACTTCAGGAGGAGCTAGTGCAACTGTTGTAAGTTTTACCACTCAAATTTTATCTTTAGATGGCTTAGAAGGCGGAACCTATTCAGTTAAAATAAAAGACAGCGGTTTATGTCTTGATGATTCTGGAAATATTGTAGAATTAAATTTAGGCTCTGCAACTATTAATGAGCCAGATGAATTAACGGTTAATTTAAATTCAACATCTACCCAACCTATTGATTGCAGCGCAGGAATACAAGGTAGTTTATCAATAAATGTGACTGGGGGAACAGTCTCTGGAACAACTCCTTATTCAATATTATGGGAATTATTAGGTCCTTCTGGCGCTATACTTTACAAAAGAACAACATCTGCTTCTTCAAGTAATCCTAATGGCTTTACTATTTCTGGACTTGATTATGCTGGAGATTATACAGTAACAGTTACTGATGGTGCTGGATGTTCAATTTCAGATCAAGTTACATTAGAAGATGGAGGTGGTTCAGATCCTTTAGTTGTGGGTGAGACTCCTACAATTAAACAACCAGGTTGTAATTCAGCTGAGCTAGGCTCTATTGAGCTAGCTGTAAGTGGAGGTCTTCAACCTTATGACATTAAATGGTATAAATTATCGGTAGCTCAGGTGTCTGCTATATCATCTGTTGTCTCCGGTTCAGTAGCTAGTCCTACAACTTCTTCATCAACAATAGAATTTTCAGATGGAGGATATGTATCTATGAATAAAGATGGATTTTATTTAATAGATAATTTACAAGCGGGAAAATATCGTGCAATAATTACAGATGCTAAAGGATGTCAAATTTTCTCTAGGTCAGGAGTTATTAAAAACTCAGAATTTAATATTGTAAATCAAAAACTATTTAACAGAGAAATCTTAGATTGTTCTACGGGTACAGTTGTCTCAGACTTCTCATTTAACCTTTCAGGGACTTCTTTAGCTTATAATATTTCGCTAGACGGTGTACTAGTTTATGGAGGTGCAGTAGCTGCTGTTAGTAGTCCAGTTGTGGCAGTAGCTTCTCCTACTTTCACTAATACAATTATCAAGCAGGGATCAAAATATATAATCAGAGATTTAAGTGAAGGAAGACACATATTAGAAGTAACAGATGCCTCTAATCCAGATTGTAGTTTAGATTATGCATTTGACATTGAAACCTATGTCCCCATTACATTTGAGGGCGATACAGAATTTGAATATGATATTTGTTCAGAATCACTTCAATTTAGTTTAGATATTGATACTGTTATTGGTGGAAACCCACAAATTGATTCTAATGACAATGCTATTTACAGATATAATTGGACATTCACACCGTCTGATCCAACTGAAAACGGTGCTAGCTTTGTGAATATCACATCATTTAATGCATTAAGAGGAACTTATACATTGATAATAAGTGATGGAATATGTGAATCGACTCCTATTGATTTTGTATTTAGCGCAAATATTGTTCCAATTCAAATCGGAGGTCTTTTAACGGACGCTAATGGTAATTCAACAGCTTCTAGTGGAGTAAGTTGCGAGTTAAATTCTACTGATGGTAGAATCTCTTTAGAAATTATTGGAGGTCTTGAACCCTATAATATTACATGGGAAATTTTTGATGCAGCTCAAGCAATTATAATTAGCAACAGTTCATCCAATACGAGTACTTCAACTCTTAACTCACCTTGGATACCCCTTGATGGAACCTACCCAACATTAGGTAATTTTAACGGATTCACTGTTTTAAATGATTTACCATCTGGTTTGTATAGGTATACAATTACAAGTGGAACGGCTTGTGATCAAAATACTCAAACTTCATTTAATTACCTAAGAGATGTTATTAGTATAGATGATGATAACACATTATTAATAACTGATGGACCATACATTGATCAAAAACTTTGCTCAGGACAAGGAGGACTTTTACTAATAGATGTCTATAACAATGATACTGAAAACACTCAGTTTTATTTTAATTATATAGATACAAATGGAACTCCAGATACTGGTGATGATGGATTACCTGTAAGTCTTGATGGGAATACCACAAAGTTAGACGAGGACACCTTCCAAATACTTATCGATACTCCTTTCGAATATGGTAAGTTAGTTATTACCACAGATACAGGATGTGGTATTGAGACAGAGATTGATTTGGCATTAGGGACACCTTACTTTACTTATACTTCTTCTTCTTTTGAACAAGTGGGTGAAATTCCAGCTAGAGAAATCATTACCTTTTTAGATGAATCTGAAGGAGAATATTCAAGATTAGAATGGAACTTTGGAGACAATAGTCCTGTTGAGGTTGTTAACATATCTGCAACTGCTTCTGGGGTTGCAGAGATCAAACATCAATATGGTAACTCTGGACTATATTATCCTTCATTAACTATCTATAACGAATTAGGATGCTTTGAGAGTGTTGTTGAACCTATTGTAATTGGAAAGGGATACAGTATTTATACCCCTAATGTTTTTACTCCAAATAATGATTGTTTAAATGATTTCTTTAGACCACTTTTTTCTGGTTTTAAAACTATGCAATTTAGTGTATATGATTACAGAGGTAATTTAGTTTACACAGAAGCAGCTCAAGATGGATCAATTGATAGGTCTAAATGTCCAAATGTTATTGATGCTTCAGGGAATGGAAAATCAATCTTAGGATGGAATGGTAAATTAACAAATGGATTAGAACCCTCTGCATTTAGTCCATATTATGTATATTCAATTTCAGGAGAACCTTTATATGGAACTTCTGCAAATCAGGTAGTAGAAAGAAGTGGTATTTTTACAATTATTAAATGATGAGTAGGAAATATTTAATTTTGTTATTTATTATCGTTTGGTATCAATCGTATTCGCAAGCGATGATATACTCTACTCATGCAAAGCTTATGCAAATCAACAATCCAAGTTATTATGGATTAAATAATTGGAATAAGTCAGGTTTGTTATATTCTACTACTCAAGTAAATTTAAATGAATCTCAAAACAATAAGTTTTTTTACGGATCCTATTCATTTGATAATTTAAATTTTAGTTTAGGATTAGGAGTAAATACTTTATCAGCTCCACAAATTGGTTTTAAAAAAAATGATTTTAAATTAAGTTATGTATATAAAGTTGAGTTTGGATCTGATATTTGGTTTTTACCAGCAATAACCCTTGGAGCATCATCTAGTAATCTTAATCCAAGTAATTTAATTTTTGAAGATCAAATTAATTCTATTTCGGGTTATATAAATCAAGAATCAATAGATCCTTTGGCGGATTATTTTTTTGCAAATAGTCATGCTGATTTAGGAGCGTCATTCATTCTACATAATAGAGATTTTTTAATTGGCTTAACATTTAACAATTTAAATAGGCCTAACACTTCATTTGATAGAGGTGTTGAATTCTTAAAGCCAATCACTTTAGGCCTTCAAACGGCATATGAATTTAATTTAAATCCATATGACAGAAGATTTTTACCTAGGTATTCATACCTCTATGCATATGGTTCTGTTTTGAAAGATACAGAATCAATGAATATATATCTTTCTCAGGAATTTCAACTTGGAGAATTCAGTGTAGGGGTAAGTCAACAATTTGGTATTATAGATGCATTATCGTTTTTGAATGTTGGTTTAAATGTTGGTCTTTCATATGAAAATTTTGATTTCGGCGCATCATATTCTTTTGCTTTCCAGGATTCTTCATTAAATTATAGATTTGCACCTACTATTTTTGACCTCCATTTAAGTTTTGACTTTAGTCCTTTTTTAAGAAATAGAAGAGGAGAATATAAAAGATTACAAGTAGACAATTACTACTAATACTTTATTTCATAGACACTGTCTCTAGAATAGTACCTCCAAAGGCCAACTCTTTTATAATTATTGAATTCACCTTCGCAATATAATTTTCCATCTGCTGAATAAATTTTTTCGACTCCTTTTTCGCAGGAGCTAAAGATTCTTAACCTTGCGAGTTTTCTATCGGAAACATATTCTCGGGTTTCTATTAAAAGACCATTTTTAACAATACCAATTATTAAATTATTGTTTAGATTGTTTTTTTGATATTCACCAGAATATAATTTTCCATCTAATAAAATCTGACATTGATTAAAAACAAGTTTTTTGATACTCACTGAATTTGAGCAACCGATAAAAATAGAGGTAAATAATATGCTAAAAACTATAAATCGCAACCCCGCCACTTTCAAAAAACTCATAAGATTTACCTATTTTAAAACCTTTATAAAAAGAAGAGCAATTTTTTATTTTGCCATTAACATAAAATTCTTCATAGCTTCCATGCCTTAAGTTAGAAAAATAAAAAGTAATTGTTTGCTCAATTCCATTATTGTATAAACTCTTAAATTCCCCTTCTAATTTTCCATCTTCAAAATTTGAAATAGTTTGGATTAACCCATTTTCATAATATTGGATAAAATCACCATCTTTAAAACCGTCTATAGTTGAAAATTCAGATTTTAAACTACCACTTTCATATACATCAATTATTTTTCCAGAATATGGTTTTTCCTTTTTATAAAATTTGACTTCGGTGTTTTCGATCTTAATTTTTATTTCTAATAAGTTTGAAACTTTATTATTACAACCATAACTTATGATTAAAAAAGTTAATAGAATGAAACACCCTTTAATGTAATATTTTTCAACCATGTTGACGTTTATTTAAGATAAATATAAAAATCAAAATTTAATTTTTAAAAATCCCATTTGGAAATACTACAGGACTTTCATATCCATTTTTACCAACAGTTGCAATTCCAAAGTAAAAATTATCTATTACAATTCCTTTTAAAGTATACTTATTTACATCACCGACATAACGTTCGTTTTCCCATACAGGACTAGTTGTATCACGCCAATATATTTTATAACCAATCACATTTGAATCTTGTGCTTTTTCCCATGTAAATTTAACAGATGCTTCAACAATTCCTCCGATTGATAATTTTTTAACTGAAGGAGGTGCCCAAGCTAAACTTGCTAAATTAATAGCGTTAACTGAAGTAAGTTTTTTAGCAAAATTAAAATCCACACCTTCAATTACATCACCATAGGCAATTCCATTTTCTAAACGAATATCTTGATGTTGCATAACATAGTTTTCATGAGCTTCCATTATTCTAATCCCTGCAAATCCTAAATCATTGAAAGGTCGATGATGACCACCACGACCAAAACGGTCCAAACGATAAATCATCATAGGATTCATTTCAGGCATATATTTTTTTACATTTTTGTGCACGTATCGAGCTAATTGTCTTGATATACCGTCAACTTCTCCTCCATAAAATCGGCGTGCTTTTCGTTCATTTTCTGTTTCGTTTGCAGGCACAGGTTCAGAAAAAATACGAAAACTTCTGTTGTCAATAATCCCATCTATGCCTTTAATATTTCCAATCATATCGTTATTTAGGATACCTATAATTTCCCAGCCTTTTTCTTTAGCATGTTTGGCTAACCCTTTTCCTCCAAAAAGTCCTTGTTCTTCACCAGCGAGTCCAACATATAATATGCTGTTATTAAATGTATATTCTGAAAGAACTCTAGCGGCTTCAATTGTCCCTGCCATTCCACTTGCATTATCATTCGCTCCTGGAGAATCGTCTGTATAATTTGTGGGATCAGAAATACGAGAGTCAATATCTCCACTCATAATTATAAAACGATTTGGGTGAATTTTTCCTCGTTGAATAGCTACCACATTATTAATCCAAACAGGTTTAACGATACGATCTCCATCTTTGGGGGTGAAATAGTTTTTTTGATAAAAAACATCTAAACAGTTCCCACAGTTTTTTGAAATACTTTCAAACTCACTTTTTATCCAACGTCTTGCAGCTCCAATTCCTCTAGTTTCAGATAAGGTGTCGCTTAGAGTATGTCTTGTTCCAAAATTTGCTAAGATTCGAATATTCTCCTCAAGTTTAGCAGATGAGGTATTTTCAATTATATTATAAAGTGCATCTTTATTTTGAGCGATAGACTTTGATATACTGAAGATTATAAGGAATAACAACCAATATTTCATTTTTGTAATTTTACTGTAAAGTACTAAAAAAACCGATACTTAAGTATCGGTTTTTTTTTAGTAAAATTATTAGAAGCAGTATTTATTTTCTTCTATTAGTTTATCTGCAATTTGAGTTTTTAGATCAATTAAATCGGGCCATTCTTGGTACTGTAATTTTTTATGCAATACACTCATCATTTGTTTTTGTTCTTCTTTATCACACATGTTTAAAATTATTTCCTTCCCTTTTCTTGCAATAGTATCTGTGGCTTCATAAAGGTAGGCTTTAGTCATTGCAATTTGTATTTTTTGACTATCTACTCCAAATCGGTCACAGTTTTTCAAGGTTCTTAATATTCCAGATTCTGTAAAATATATTTCAATCAAAATATCTGCTAGCGCGAGAAGAAGCTGTTGATGCTTGTCTAGTTTATCACCATACTTTTGTGCAGCATTTCCAGTTAGTACTGTGAATATCTGTTTAAAGTTTGTAAGCAGTCTTGTTTCTTCTGCTAGTGGAGCGCTTTTATCTGGAATTGCTGTTTTTTCATTTATAGCAGCTGCCGCTTTCATTACTGCGGGCATTAAATCTAATTGTCCTTTCATTCCTTTCTTTAAAAGCATACCGACAGAGAGCATTCTATTAATTTCATTAGTCCCTTCATATATTCTCCCAATTCGTGAGTCTCTCCATGCAGATTCCATTGGAGTGTCTGCAGAGAATCCCATACCTCCAAATATTTGTATACCGTGGTCTGCTGCATTTTGAATGTCTTCGGAGATTCCAACTTTTATAATAGAACATTCTATTGCAAAATCTTCTACTCCTTTTAATTCTGCTTCTTGGTGGGATAATCCATCTGAAATGAAGGATTGAATTCTTTTCTCTACATCACTTGCAGCTCTATAGCCTGCAGATTCTCCTACATAACACGAACTAGCCATGTATCCTAATTTTTCTTTAATAGCTCCAAACTGAGCAATAGGAGTGTTAAACTGAATACGTTCATTTGCATATTTAACTGAAGCTGAAATAACTCTTCTTTGAGCATCTAAACATGCGATTCCTAATTTAATTCGGCCCACATTTAAGGCATTCATAGCAATTTTAAATCCTTCGCCACGTCCTGCTAGCATGTGATCAACGGGAACTTTAGTTTCACTGAAAAATACTTGGCGAGTTGAGGAAGCGTGTATTCCAAGTTTATTTTCTTCGTCTCCCATAGTTATTCCATTCGAAGGATCATTTGGAACAATAAAACCAGTAATATTTTTATCATTTTCTATTCTTGCAAATACAATTAAAACACTTGCAAATCCTGCATTTGAAATCCACATTTTTTGTCCTGTAATAGAATAATGAGTTCCATCTTCTGATAAAACTGCTTTTGTTTTTCCAGAATTTGCATCTGAACCAGCTCCTGGCTCAGTTAAACAATAGGAACCAAACCATTCTCCTGTTGCAAGTTTTGTAACATATTTGCTTTTTTGTTCTTCTGTTCCGTATAGTGTAATTGGGAGTGTTCCTATTCCAGTATGAGCTCCAAATGCTGTTGACAATGATCCAGTAGCACCAGATATATAGTCACATACGAGCATTGTAGACACAAAATCCATCCCTAAGCCACCATAAACTTCAGGGACTGAAACACCTAAAAATCCCATTTCACCAATTTTTTTCATTAATTCTTCGGTGAATGCATAATCCTTTTTTTCAAAACGTTCCTTATTAGGCCATACTTCACGATCTATGAATTCTTGTACAGCTTCTTTCATCATGAGTTGTTCTTCTGAAAAATCTTCAGGAGTAAATACTTCATGTGGTTGAGGGTTGTCAGTAATAAAACTCCCTCCTTTAATCCAGATTTGCTCTTTTAATTCTTGCATTTTTGTGTTTTTTAAATTTGTTTTAGTGTGTCTTCTTTAAAATATTCAAACCGAAGTGTTGTTTCTCTAATACCTTCAATTACTTCAAAAAAATGTTTTACTTTTTGAGTAGATAACTTGTTGTTTAATTCTTCATTAAAGTTTAATACGACAGCTTTTGAATCCTCTCTTTTTTGTCTCCCAAAAGGGGTAAGGTGAATGAGAACACTACGGCCATCATTTGGATTTTTTGACCTAATAATTAAACCTCTTTTTTCCATTGCATTTAATAAACGTGACAAACTAGTTGGCTCCATACCCATTTTGGGACCTAAGTTTGTAGAGGGTGTGCCTTCTGCATCAATACTAAGTAAAGCAAAACCAGTAGCCATTGTTGAATCAAATTTCGAGGCCTCTTTATTATACATTTTACTAACTAGTTGCCAGGTTGATCGTAACGCACTATCAAATGTTTCGTGTTTCATAAAGTTCAAATGTATAAAATTTTACTATGCACGCATAGCAAAACATATTATTTTATAGAAGAAATAATAAAAAAACCGTCTTTTAAATATTAAAAGACGGATTATGAATAAATTTTTTTATTTGGACAGAATAAATACTCTATGAGGAATACATTTTTTCAATAAGAGCAATATATTTTTCCTTAACAACTTTACGTTTAAGTTTCATAGTAGGAGTAAGGTGACCTGCATCAATAGACCATTCTTCAGGAACAAGTTCAAATTTTTTGATACGTTCCCAAGACCCAAATTTCTCATTATAATTTTCTATTTCTTTTTGTAACGCTTTTAAAAGTGATTCTTCTTTGCAAGCTTCTTCTAATGATTTTGATGGTGTTCCATTGTCAGCAAGCCATTTCATTACATATTCAATATTAGGTTGTATTAATGCTGTTGGCATTTTCCTTCCATCACCCACAACCATAATTTGTTCAATAAAAAGTGATTGCTTCATTATATTTTCAATAACCTGAGGTGAAATATATTTTCCTCCGGATGTTTTAAACATTTCTTTTTTACGATCTGTAATTTTCAAAAAGCCTTGGTCATCTATTTCTCCAATATCTCCTGTGTGGAAATATTCATTGGTCATAACTTCGGCTGTTTTTTCAGGATCTTTATAATATCCCATCATAACGTTTGGCCCTTTGCATAAGATTTCACCGTCTTTAGCAATTTTAACAGTAACACCATCAATTACCTGTCCAACACTTCCAATTCTAAATTTGTTTTTACGCATATCGTTTACAGTAATTACAGGAGAGGTTTCTGTCAATCCATATCCTTCCACTAGTGTCATTCCTGCAGCAGTAAATACACGCGCAAGTCTAGGCTGAAGTGCTGCACTTCCAGATGCAATAAGCTCTAAATTTCCCCCTAAAGCTTCTTTCCATTTTGATAAAATAAGTTTTTTAGCAATTTTAAGTTTAAATTCATACCAAGCACCATTTTTTCCATAGGGTTCATATTGTAAACCTAAATCTACTGCCCAATAAAACAGTTTTTGTTTAATACCCGTAAGTTCTGCACCACGAGCATAGATTTTATCATAGACTTTTTCAAGTAAACGTGGAACAGCCGTCATCACATTTGGCTTAATTTCCCTTAAATTATCTGCAATTTTCTCAAGCGATTCTGCATAATAAACAGAGACACTATTTTGCATGTAGATATATAAAATCACACGCTCAAAAATATGACAAATAGGAAGAAAGCTTAAGGCTGAGGCCTCTCCAATATTTAATGGTAGTCGTTTTGAACTTGAAAGTACATTAGAAACCACATTATCATGACTTAGCATAACACCTTTGGGTATTCCCGTGGTTCCAGAGGTATAGATAATGGTGGCTAAATCTTCTGGAGCAACCGATGCTCTTCTTTTTTTAACGATGACTTCTTGTTCTTTTGATGTTCCGGATACAAGTAATTCTTTCCAGTTTGCACATCCTTTAATTGTATCAAAACTGTATACTTTTTTCAAAGACTTTACTTTGTCTTGGATCTTTATTATTTTATCATAAACCTCCTGGTCAGAAACAAAACAATACTGACTTTCTGAATGGTTTAGTATGTATTCATAGTCTTCTGCGGAAATGGTTGGGTAAATCGGAACATTTACTGCACCAATAGTTAAGAGTCCTATATCTAATACGTTCCATTCGGTTCTGTTTGTAGACGATATCATTGCAATTTTATCTTGCGCTTCAATTCCTAGGGATATTAGGGCCCGACTTATTTTTTTCGCTTGATCACAAAACTCTTCTGTAGAGATGCTAGTCCATACCCCGTCATATTTAGTGGTAAATGCTTTTTGTAGTGGAGCGTTCTTTCTTTGGTGTTCTATAAAATCGAATAATCTAGTTGGTGTCATAATATTTTTTATTAATGCAAAATAAGAAATATTTTAAATACTTTGTAGATTATTTATCAAGCCAATCATAAGCATTTTCAAATGCCATCAGCCAGGGACTAACTTTGTCTTTATGATTTTTAGGATAATAACCCCAATTCCAGGGAAAGGTAGAGCGCTCTAGGTGGGGCATCATAACCAAATGTCTCCCATCTTGTGAGCTAAGCATGGCTGCATTATAATCGGATCCATTAGGATTGGCAGGATAGCTATTGAAATGATATGTAGCAGGTATTTGATACGCATCTTTTTCTTTTGGGAAATGAAATTTTCCTTCTCCATGAGCTGCCCAAATTCCCAATCGACTGCCCTCAAGTCCTTTTAGCATAATTGCAGATGATTTTTTAATGTTTACGGCTGTAAAGTGGCATTCAAATTTCCCTGATTCATTATGGAGCATTTTTGGTTTTTCCACGTGTTCAGGTGTTAATAGACCAAGTGTTACAAATAATTGACATCCATTACAAACCCCTATCGAGAGAGTATCTTCACGTTTAAAGAAATTATCTAAACTTATTTTCGCTTTTTCGTTGTATAAAAAAGAACCAGCCCATCCTTTGGCGGATCCTAAAACGTCAGAATTAGAAAACCCTCCTACTGCAGCAATAAACTGAATGTCCTCTAGTGTTTCTCTCCCCGATATTAAGTCTGTCATATGCACATCAATTACTTCAAAACCGGCAAGTTGAAGTGCATATGCCATTTCACGTTCAGAATTACTTCCCTGTTCCCTAATGACAGCGGCTTTAATTTTATTAGATTTAATTTTATTTTTTGGTAAACCTGAAAATTGTTCTGGGAATAGGTAGGTTAACGCTTGATTTTTATAGTTTTTAAACCGTTCTTGAGCGAGTCCTCTTTGGGTTTGATTGGCGTCTAATGCTGCAGAGGTAGAATACCAAACATCTCGTAAAGCTTCTACATCAAATTCATGTTTAGCAGTATAATAAGTTAGTTGAATCTTTTTGTTTTCAGTGGTAGATCCAATTTTGTGACAAGTAATTTCACGCTGTTCAAGGAGCATCTTCAAATCATGATTAGACTGGAGTATAATACCACTATTTTCAGAAAAAAGAAGAGTAATTATATCTGTAGATTTAAGACTTGTAAGATCAAGATTCATTCCAGCAGTAGCAGTTGGGAAACACATTTCGAGAAGAGTAGTGATTATCCCTCCAGAAGAAATATCATGCCCTGCACTTATTTTATTTTCACCAATAAATTGTTGAATTAAATTAAAAGAGCTTTTGAAGTAATCTGGATCTGAAATAGTTGAAGTTTCAGACCCTATTTTATTTTGTATTTGAGCAAAAGAAGAACCCCCCAGTGAAAAAGGTCCTCCAGATAAATTAAGATAAAAAAGATCGCCTCCTTTTTCTTTGAGGTCTGGAGTAACAACTTTTGTAATATCTGAACAAGGAGCACCTGCCGAAATAATAACAGTTCCAGGAGCGGTAACTTTTCCTTGTTTATATTCTTGTTTCATGGAAAGTGAATCTTTTCCAGTGGGAATATTAATCCCTAGGGCAATCGCAAAGTCAGAACAGGCCTCTACGGCATCGTAAAGGCGAGCATCTTCTCCTGGATTATTACAAGCCCACATCCAGTTTGCAGAGAGACTTACTGAGCTAAGACCCCCTGATATAGGAGCCCAAATTATATTAGTTAAACTTTCTGCAATTGCTAAAACACTTCCTTTTGCTGGATCAATAAGTCCAGGGATGGGTGCGTGACCAATTGCGGTGGCGATTCCCTTCTTTCCTTTATAATCCAATGCAACTACTCCACAATTACTTAGTGGAATCTGGAGTTCCCCTACCGTTTGTTGTTGGGCAACACGTCCGCTGACACATCGATCAACTTTGTTTGTTAGCCAATCTTTACATGCAACTGCTTCAAGACTAAGTACTCTTTCTAGATAACTATGTAAGAGCTTTTCATCAAAAGCAATTGATTCAAAATTGATTTCTTGATGCTTGTCGTTCATAATGGTTTTGGGCGAACTTCCAAACAAAGCATCTAAATGAAGATCTATGGGCTTGCAGTCATTTTTATCATCAATAAAAACAAACTGATGGTCTTCAGTTACAGACCCTACAATATACATAGGTGCTCGTTCTCTGGCTGCTATTCTATGAAGAAATGCTTGATCTTTTGGATTTATTATGAGCCCCATTCGCTCCTGGGATTCATTGCCGATAATTTCTTTAGAAGAAAGGGTGGGATCTCCAATAGGGAGTTGGTTTATATAAATAGTTCCTCCGGTTTCCTCCACCAATTCAGATAGACAATTTAAATGACCTCCTGCTCCATGGTCATGAATAGATATGATTGGGTTTTCTCCTGTCTCTACTAGGGCGCGAATCGTATTAGCTACTCTTTTTTGCATTTCTGGATTGGAACGCTGTACCGCATTGAGCTCTATTGAATTATCAAAAGTACCAGTGTTAACAGAAGAAACAGCAGCACCTCCCATTCCAATTCTGTAATTATCACCTCCTAAAATAACAATAAGGTCACCTGTGGAGGGTTTTTCTTTTAATGCTTGATTTGCTATTCCCATTCCAACACCTCCCGCTAACATAATCACTTTGTCATAGCCCCATTGCATTCCTTTTTCTTCGTGCTCAAAGGTGAGCAATGATCCTGCAATTAGTGGTTGTCCAAACTTGTTTCCAAAATCAGAAGCTCCATTTGAAGCTTTAATTAATATATCAAGAGGTGTTTGGTAACGCCAAGGGCGTTCTGGAAAAGCATTTTCCCAGGTTCTATTATCTGAAACTCTAGAGTAAGGAGTCATATAAACAGCGGTTCCTGCTAGGGGAATAGAACCTTGACCTCCCGCTAAACGATCTCTAATTTCACCTCCAGATCCTGTAGCTGCACCATTAAAAGGTTCTACAGTGGTTGGAAAATTATGTGTTTCTGCTTTTAGCGAAATGATACTTTGTACCTCTTTAGTTACGTAGCTACTTGGTATGTCTGGTTTGCTTGGAGCAAATTGCTCGATAGTATCTCCTTTCACAAATGCTACATTGTCTTTGTAGGCAGAAATAATGTTGCTAGGGTGTGCCTTAGATGTTTTTTTGATTAGCTTAAAAAGGCTATCAGGTTTCTTCTCTCCGTCAATAATAAAGGTTCCATTAAAAATTTTATGACGACAGTGTTCAGAGTTCACTTGTGAAAAACCAAATACTTCAGAATCAGTGAGCGGTCTTTTTAAACTAATTGATAAAGACTCTAAGTAATTCACTTCCTCTAAATTTAAAGACAAGCCTTCTTTTTTGTTGTAGGTACTAATATCTTTAATCTCAATAACAGATTCGGGGTCTATATTAACATCGAAAATTGTCGTTGAAAGACCCATGTACTTTTCAAAGAGCATTGGGTCAAATTGGTTAGGGTTTTGTGATGGGGTAAATTGTTCAATTCTAATGATGCCCTGAATCCCCATATTTTGAGTAATTTCAACGGCATTGGTGCTCCATGGAGTTATCATTGTTGCACGTGGTCCAATAAATGTACCAGAAATTGATTCTTTGTTTAACGGAGGAGCATCTAACAGCCAAACTATTTTTTCAATTGCTACATCTTCAAGTTTTGTCTCGATCTGCAGCGCAGTAATAGGATTTTTTGGTTTACCAAAAAACAGGATCATAAGCTTAAAATTGTATGGTAAAAATAATTTATTTTGTACCGTAATTCATCCTCAATCTTTAACCTTTTTACCTTACTTATTCACAGGTTATTGAGCAATTAAACGGGCAATATAAAACCCATCAAAACCTGTTTTATGAGCCAAATAAGTTTTTTCCTTTTCTAATGAAAACCGTTCTCCTTCAGGGGTTTTTAAAAAGGCTTCAATTTGAGATTCATTTTCTTGTTTTAAAATAGAGCAAGTTGCATAAACTAATGCCCCGCCCTTCTTAACAAGAGGCGCATTTTTTTTCATAATTTTTTGCTGAAGAAACCCTAATGATTTAATTCTATTAAGATCCATATGCCATTTTGCAGCTGGGTTACGACGTAGCACCCCCAATCCGCTACAAGGAGCATCAACTAAAACAACATCAGCTTTATTCATGTTTAACTCAAAAATTTCAAGTTTTTCAGAACTGTGAGTTTGAATAATATTTACTCGATTACGATTTGCACGTTTTACTAATTGTACTAGTTTTTCATCATAATTATCAAGCGCAATTATATTCCCCTTATTTTCCATAAGTGTGGCCATGTGCAAAGTTTTACCACCAGCTCCTGCACATGCATCAATTACCCTCATTCCAGGCTTTGGATCTGCCCATTGGGCTACTAATTGTGAATTTGCATCTTGGATTTCAAAAAACCCTTTTTTATAGGGGTCAAGATGAATGATTTTATAATGCTCTTTGAGAAGTAAAGCACTTGGATAACCTTCTATTTTTGAGGCTTGAATCTCAAATTTATTATTTAATATTTTAATTAGTTTCTCTGGTGTAGTTTTTAGGTCATTTACTCTAATAACTAGTGGAGCAGTTGTATTTAAAGCTTTAATTTCTTTTTCCCATTCTGCTTCTCCAAATGTTTCAAGTGCACTTTCATCTAACCAATCTGGTATAGAGTGTCTGATTTTTCTTTCGGTTAATTTTAAGTCAAGTGGAAGGCTAATGGCGAGTCCTTCAAGGTCTTTTAGCTCTTTCCAATTAGGTAGTTCTTCTCCCTTAAGAAGTAGCCATACACCAAGTAGTTTCCAGTTATAATGAAGATTATTTTCCTTAATTTCACCTAAGTAAGCATAGGTTCTTTTCCAGCGAATGCAGTCAAGAAGAATTTGCCCTAAAAGACGACGGTCTCTTGAGCCCCATTTACGATTCTGCTTTAAAAGGCGAGATAGTTCTATTCGAAGTGCAACTTTATCTGTGAAAATATGCTGAAGCCCTTCAATGATTCCCAATGCTAAATTTCTGTGTAATTTCATTGGGCCAAAGGTATTCTTTTATTCTTTCTTTTTTTTCTCTTCTTTTTTCTTGTTATTATCTCTAATACGTTTAAACATTTCTTGATCAAAACGTTGTTCTTGCGAAAGAAAATTTAAAACCTCTTTTGTTCTGATTTTATTCAACATTTTTTGATTTCGTTCGTTTTTTATTGTGAGTCCAAGTTTTTCAAGTTCATGATATTCAGTAATGTATTTAGAAGCACTTTGTGATTTGATAGTGTCAAAAGATTCTTCAACTTGTTTTTTTATTTGACGTTCTTTTGTCCATACCTTACTATGATATTCATCTTCATAAGTGTTGAAAATACAATGAAAATGTTCTTCCTCTTCGGGAGTTAATTCTAAGTTGTCTAAAATGAAATTTAACTTCCACTCTTTAAATTTTTTGTACCTAGGATTTTCGTCTTGAGCCAGTCCTGGTAAAGAAAAAACAAAAACAAAAAAGGTCAGAAAAAAAGAATAAGATTTTTTCATGTTTTAACGTTTTAAGCTTGAATTTACAATTTTTTCAATTTCAGAATTTTCAATCATAGAAAGCATTTCGTAACTATCTAAATCTTCAAGGTAGTAACTTTCTAAATAATCATTAAATGCCTGATCTTCAGTAATTTTTTTTGGGGCTTCAAAAGTGTTTAAAATGAATAAAATTGACAATGAAGCTGCAATACTAGTAAAGCTTATTATAATTTTCCTAACGTTAGAAAGTGATTTTTTTTCAGGATATATATTTTTTAAGATCTCTTTTTCTAGGGTATTAAAATAGTCTTTAGGGGTAGATAAGTTATTTTTTACACTAGTAGTTTTTGTATTTTCAATAAGTAAACATTCGAGCACTTGAAAATAATTTTCGGGTATCTTAAATGGATTATTTTTTTTAAAATCAGTCATTAAGTTTAGTTTTAATTTTCCTCACCGCATGGTGGTATGAAGCTTTTAGTGCTCCTATACTTGTATCAAGTATTTCTGAAATAACTTGATATGTCATTCCGTCAAAATATCTCATATTAAAAACAATTCGCTGTTTTTCTGGAAGTTTAGCAACTTCTTTTTGTAAAAAAAAAGCGGCTTCATCACCGTCAAAGTATGGATCTGCAGTTAATTGATCAGCTTTAGCCTCAATCCATTCTTGATTTTGGAGCCCCATTTTTGAGCTTTTACTCTTTATGAAATTTATTGCTTCATTCGTTGCAATACGATACATCCAAGTATAAAGAGTACTATTACCTTTAAATTTTTCAATATTTAAATGAATTTTAACAAAGGTATTTTGCACTACATCATTTGCATCATCATGATCAAGAACTAGCTTTCTAATGTGCCAATATAAACGTTCTTTATATTCACTTACCAAACGTTTGAAAGCTTCTTCACGCGTTTCAGGTTCCTTTAAGGAATTTACGAATAATGATTGTTGAATTTCCACGTTTAATTACTATTTCAATATTTTGACAACAACTAATGCAAAAAGTTTAATCCATGCGCTGAATTTGTACCCAATTTTTATATTGTTTATTGGAAGATAACAATTTTTGATGATTCCCAGAGGCTATAATTTTACCTTTATCAAGCACTAAAATTACATCTGCTTTTTTAATGGTAGAAAGTCGGTGAGCAATAACTAGTGAAGTTCGATTTTGCATTAATTTTTCAAGCGCTATTTGAACCTGTTGTTCAGCTTCTGTGTCAAGAGCTGAGGTTGCTTCATCTAAAATCAATAAAGCAGGATCTTTAAGCAATGCTCTTGCTATTGTAAGTCGTTGCTTTTGACCTCCTGAAAGTTTATTACCTAAATCACCAATAATAGTTTCATATTGGTTTGGAAGTTCTTTAATGAAATCATGAGCATTAGCAGCAATAGCAGCATTTTCTATTTCATTATTACTAGCATCGGGTTTTCCAATTTTCAAATTATTATAAACACTATCATTAAATAAAATGGATTCTTGCGTTACCATACCGATGTGTTTGTAAAGACTCTTTTTTTGAATTAAATTAATGGGAATATCATCTATTGTTAGTATGCCATTATCAACATTATAAAACCTATTAATTAAATATGTTAGTGTTGTTTTCCCACTACCAGAAGGACCTACTAGGGCTACCATTTCACCTTTTTTTATTTCAAAAGAAATTTTATTGAGTACTGGATTTTTTTCATAACTAAAGGATACTTTATCAAACACAATACGATCTTTAAATTCAGAAAGTTTTTGAGCGTTTTTATCATCCTCTAAAAGATCTTTTACATTTAATATTTCTAAAACTCTATCAGCTGCCGCATTTCCTTTTTGAATACTATAACTAGCCTTGCTAATAGATTTTGCAGGAGTAAGAATATTATAGGCCAAACCCATGTATACAATAAAAGAAGTTCCAGTTATGCTTTCATCTATAAGTACCATTTTCCCTCCAAACCATAGAAGAATACCAATGGCTGAAATACCTAAAAACTCACTTGTGGGACCTGCTAAACTTGCACGATGTAACAATTGATTTGAGAAGAGATAGAAACGATCTGTGGCTTTAAAGAATCTGTCTTTAAAATGTTCTCCTGCCGAAAAAGTTTTGATAATCTTTTGACCATTAACAGTTTCATCAATAATGGATAAAAAATCGCCTTGTTCTTCTTGTATTCTGGCTGAATGTTTTTTAAGTCTTTTTCCAATACTTGAAATCACTAAACCTGAAATAGGGATAAAAAGTATGACAAAGAGCGTGAGCTTAAAGCTAAATAATAGCATGGCTGCTAGAGAGAAAAGAATTGTGAGGGGCTCTCTAACTAATAGTTCTAGAATTGATAAAAAAGATTGTTGAATTTCAGTTACATCACTGGTCATTTTAGCCATTAAATCTCCTTTCCTTTTTTCATTAAAATAAGAAATAGGTAGGCTAATGATTTTAATGTATAATGCATTTCTGAGGTTTTTAAGAATTCCATTTCTCAAATAGGCAATAAAGAATAAGGCTAAGTAATTACTGATATTTTTCAATAAAAATAAGCCCAATACAAGGCTAATAACAAATATTAATGTTCCCTCGATGTCTTGTTCTAGTTTTGAAGAGACATAATAATTCAAACTGTCTTTCAGGTACTTCTGAAGGCTTAAGATTCCCGAATAAGTTACTGGAGTAGACTGCTTTTCGGTTGTTTTAAAAAGCACATTTAGCATAGGAATTAACGATACAAAAGAAAGTGCACTAAATAACGCGTAAAAGGCATTGAATAAAATATTTAAGAGTGCATAACCCTTAAAAGGAATCCCGAACTGAATTATTTTTCTGAATGGTGACATTAGTTATTGCTTAATTCGTTTACCAAATGATCCAATCTTTCTTCAAGAATCATCTCTTGTTCTATCCAGGAGAGTTCATGATTGTAGTTTTCATTTACACTGAAGTAATATTTTATTTTAGGCTCTGTTCCGCTTGGACGAAATGCAATCTGAGAACCGTCTTCTAATTTAAAAAGTAATACGTTTTCTTTAGGCAACAATAATTTATGTTCTTTTTTTGAAGTCAGATCATAAAGAATACTTGTTTGATAGTCTTCTAAAACGCTTACTTTTATGCCTGCAATATTGGCTGGCGGACTTTTTCGATATCGCTCCATCAAATCATTGATTTCTTGTTTTCCAGACTTTCCAGGTTTGTTAATTGAAATTAAACGTTCTCTATATACTCCATATTTTTTATAACTCTCAAGGAGTAATTCATGTAATGTTAAATTTTTTTCTTTTGCTTCAACGGCTATTTCACAAACTAAAAGACTGGCCGAAATAGCATCTTTGTCTCTAACAGTGTCACCAATCAAATACCCATAACTTTCTTCTCCACCACCAATAAATGTTAGTTCCGGGAAATCTTCAATCAATTTTGCAATCCACTTAAAACCAGTCAGGCATTTTTTGAATTGTATGTTGTAATGGTCAGCTATTTTCTGAATAACAGGAGTTGAAACAATTGTGCTGGCAATAAAATGATGAGGAGTTAATTCCCCTTTGACAGCTTTTTCACTAAGTAAATATTCTGTTAAAATTATCATTACTTCATTTCCATTTAAAAATCGCCATTCATTTTTTAAATCCCTAGCAACTACACCAAAACGATCAGCATCTGGATCTGTTCCAATTACCAGGTCTGCATTTTTTTTATTTCCTAAGTCAACCCCCATTTTTAGAGCTTCCTTTGTTTCTGGGTTTGGCGATACAACCGTTGGAAAAGCTCCATTTGGTTTTTCTTGTTCAGAAACAACATACACATTTTGATAACCTGCTTTTTTTAAAACTTGGGGAAGTGCAGTAATTGAGGTTCCGTGAATAGGGGTGAAGACCAGTCTGAATTTATCTTTTGAGAGTTCATGCATTTTTGCAACTGCCAATACTGTTTTATGATATGCTTCATCAATTTCATTATCGATATAGTTAAGAAGGCTGTCATTACCTTCAAAGGAAATTTCTTTAAAAGAGGTTTTTTGTATTTCTTTAATTATTTCAGAATCTTGAGGTGGCACTAATTGGCCACCATCTTTTCCATAGACTTTATATCCATTGTATTCTGGTGGATTATGAGATGCTGTAATTACAATACCACAATGTGCGTTAAAGTGACGCACCGCAAAAGAAAGTTCCGGAGTAGGACGTAAATCACTAAACAAAAAACATTGAATACTATTGGCTGTAAAAACATCAGCAACTACTTTCGCTAGTTGTTTACTATGATGCCTTGAATCGAATGCAATAACAGTTTTTATGGTCTCTGCAGGGTATTTTTTTAATAAATACCGTGAAAGTCCTTGTGTACTTTTCCCTAAAGTATATTTATTTATTCTGTTAGTACCTACTCCCATTATGCCACGCATTCCACCAGTTCCAAAACCTAAATCTTTATAAAAGGCATCTTCAAGCTCCTTTGGATATTGGTGCATAGCATTAACTTTTGCTTGAGTTTCTTCATCAAAAGGAGTTTTTAGCCATGGATTAATACGATCTTCTAGGGTCATGCTTAAAGAATTTGCTCTTTTATAATGTAGCGCTTAGTTGATCTTCCATTTCTTAAAATGATTTCACCTAAAAAACCAGCAATAAAAAATTGACTTCCTAAAAGCATTAAGGTTAGGGCTACATAAAACTCAGGGCGCTCTGTTATTAGTCTTGCTTCTGTGTTTAATAAAAGTTTATCAATGCCAAGGTATACTGTGAAACCAAAACCTAAAAGAAGCATTAGCGTTCCCCAAAGACCAAAAAAGTGCATGGGCTGTTTTCCAAAACGATTGATAAACCAAAGTGTTATTAAATCTAAAAACCCTTTAAAAAACCTGTCAGCTCCGAATTTAGTAGTTCCAAATTGCCTTGCTTGGTGCTTTACAATTTGTTCTCCGATCCTGTTAAATCCCTCATGTGCAGCAAGTACAGGAATGTATCGGTGCATCTCTCCATGAACATCAATGGTCTTAATAACTTCTTTTGTGTATGCTTTCAATCCACAATTAAAATCATGAAGATCAATACCTGACACTTTTCTGGCTGCCCAATTAAATAATTTTGAAGGTATGTTTTTAAACAGTATGGAATCATATCGTTTTTTTTTCCATCCAGAAATTAAATCAAGTTTTCGATTAATTAAAGCATCAACTAGCCTTGGAATTTCTTCTGGAGAATCTTGTAAGTCTGAATCTAAAGTAACAATATAATTTCCTTTTGCAATTGCAAAGCCCGCATGTAATGCTTGAGATTTTCCGTAATTTTTAACAAACTTAATACCAAACACATTTAAATGTTTTTGAGTAAGTGTACTAATTACATTCCATGAATTATCACTACTTCCGTCATCAATAAAGATGACTTCATAAGTACGACTATCTTTATTGAAAACATCCAGAATCCACTTATGCAATGGCAGTAAAGATTCCTCTTCATTAAGTAAGGGAATGATAAGCGAAATATATGTTGTGTTTTGCATAACAAACAAAACTACAAAATTTGCTTTATTCTGGTCTTGATTTTTTCACTATAAGTCCCCCGATTAGTGAGATTATAAAACCAATAAAAAGAGCTCCTATAAGCTGAAATGCTGAACTAATCATTGGATTTGAAAATTTTTCAGACATTTCTCTAGCAGTATCAATTGCATCTTGTGGCATTTCAGGGTTTTCTGCACGCATTTTGTCAAAAGTAAAATCCAATGTTTTTTGCATGGTGTCAGGATCTAAAACATTAGTAAGGATTAGTGAATATACTACTCCAATTAAAGCTGATATTAAAGAAATCCCTAAACCAATTTTTATAGCTTCTGATAAAGAGAGAAATCCTTCATTTATTTTTTTAAATTGGATAAATGCAAATAGTAACAAACCTGTCATAATAAGAAGAGATACTATTCCAACCGCTGGAGGTTGTTGGTAATGCATGTCTAAAAAGAAAAGCATAAGCTGAAATACTATTGAAATACCACCTAATATCACACCATAGGTTATCATGGTTGACTTTATAGAATTCATTTGGGTTTGCATATTGACAATTGTGTTATAGTTAATTAGTTACAAATTAAAAAAAAACTATTGAGTTAGTGGGGTTTTAAAAAAATAAATTTAAATTTGCATCCGATTTAAGAATTATGAAAGCAGAAATCCATCCAGATAATTATCGTTTAGTTGCCTTTAAAGACATGTCAAACAACGATGTTTTTATTACTAAGTCCACGGTAAATTCAAAAGAAACTATTGATTTTGAAGGATCTGAATATCCGTTGATAAAATTAGAGATCTCTAGAACCTCTCACCCATTTTACACGGGAAAATCTAAATTAGTAGATACAGCTGGTAGAATCGATAAATTCAAAACTAAATACGCTAAATTCAAGAAAGAAGATTAATCTTTTTTTAACAAAATTTAAAAGTCGTTTTGTAACGGCTTTTTTTATACCTAATTTTTCGATACTGTCTTAAGAACTAATAAGTTAATTGGATTTATTTCCATTCCTATTACATCTTTTTGTAAAAAACGAATGACTTGGTCATAGTAAAGTGGTATAATAGGGAATTCTTTCATCGCCATGGCATCCATTTCACGATATTTTTCATAGCGTAATGTGCTGGAAACTGTACTTAACGCTTCTTGGTATAGTTCATCATATGCAGGATTTTCGAAGTGAGTATAGTTGGGTCCGTTAGGGGAGAAGTTTTTACTGTTAAAGAGTGACAAATAGTTTTCAGCATCAGGATAATCAGCTATCCAGCTAGCTCTAAATAATTCTAATTTACCAGATGATTTTGCTTGTCTTAAACTAGCTGAAGGCATAACTTCAATATTTAAATCAATACCAATTTTTTGTAACTCTTGCTGAAGGTATTCACATATATCAAGATAATTGGCGTCTGTGGCAACAGTTATTGAGGGTTTATCCTTGTTTTCTAATTGATAATCATTAACAAGTTTTTTTGCTTTTAGAACATTAAAAGGACTTGGTTCTTGACTACTTCCTTGAAGTCCTTTAGGAATGAATCCTTTGTTTGCAGGATATCCAACATTATTTCTCAAGTAAGCAATCATTAATTTTCGGTCAAAGCCAATATTTATGGCTTCACGTATTTTTTTAGATTGAATAGCTGGGTTTTTACTTTCAAGATAAAAGCCTATATATTCTGTATTCAAATAAGGGCCTTTTAGCATTGTTAATTGTTCTTTATATTTTGGCTGAAGTTCACCAATAGGGGTAAGTAATTCATCTTTATAGGATGAATCTAGCGAATTGATAAAGTCTAATTTCCCTTGTAGAAATAACATGAATTCACTCTGGATATCTGGAATGAATTTAATGGCAACTGCTTCTAAATACGGGAGTCTTTCTCCTTGGGAATCAAATTCAAAATAAGTTGGATTTTTACGCAGTACCAGTTTAACATTTTCATCCCAGCGTTTAAAGTAAAAAGGACCTGTTCCAATAGGGTTGCTTCTAAAGTTTGTGCCAAAATACTCAACAGCTTCTTTTGGCACTACAGCACAATAACGCATGCTTAATAGACCTAGAAATGCTGGGAAAGGTTTTTTTAATTTTATTAAAAGGGAAAATTCATCCAGAGCTTTATGTTCTTTAACTTGTTGAAGTACCCAGCTTCCTGGTGAAGCCACCTTAGGGTCAGAAAGTCTATTAAAACTATAAACAAAATCACTAGCCTTAACGTTACGTGTTCTTTTTTTTCCAAAAACAGGAGATTCATGAAAATACACGTCTTTTCTTAGATGAAAAATGTATGTCAGGCCATCAGGACTAATCTTCCAGGAAGTTGCTAGTTCAGGCTTAATGTTGAGGTCGTTGTCCAATTGAACTAAACCGTTAAATAGTTGGTTGATGGGCCAGATATTTTGAGGATTTCTTGCAAAAGCAGGGTCCAATGATGTGACATTCCTGTGTTCATTGTATCGAAATACTTTTTTTGTATTTAGATCAATATTATCGTTACAGGCATTAAAAAAAAAGACTGTAAATATAAAAATGGAAGTTAAATAAGTAAAATGACGGCCTGTAATCATGAATAATTTGTTGGTATATTTAAATCAAAATTACAGTTTATAATTCTTATGGGAAATATTCTTACATCTGTAAAAAAGAAAACTGAAGCTCTACCACGTGTCGCGTTTCTTACCTTGGGATGTAAGCTTAACTATTCTGAGACGGCTACCATCGCAAGAGACTTTGATTCGCATAATTTTCAACGAGTAGATTTTGATAGCCCCGCTGAAGTATATGTAATTAATACCTGTTCTGTTACAGAAAATGCTGACAGGCGTTTAAAGGATATTGTTAAGAAAGCTCTAAAACAAAACTCTAAAGGTTTTATTGCTGCCATAGGATGTTATGCGCAATTACAGCCAGAAGAGATTTCAAAATTAGATGGAGTTGATTTAGTACTAGGAGCTACTGAAAAATTTAAGCTTATTGAATATGTAGAGGATCTTTCTAAAAATGAACAGACCGAAATACATTCTTGTGAAATTGAATCAGCAAATCATTATGAAAGTAGTTATTCTTTAAGCGATCGTACAAGAGCTTTTTTGAAAGTACAAGATGGTTGTGACTATAAATGCACGTATTGCACCATTCCCCAAGCACGGGGAATTTCTCGGAGTGATACCCTAGAAAATGTTATTACTAATGCAAAAAAAATAGCTGTTTCCGGTATAAAAGAAATTGTGCTTACTGGAGTGAATATTGGTGATTATGGCAAAGGAGAACGAGGCAACAAGAAACATGAACATACTTTTTTAGATTTAATTTTAGCTTTAGATAAAGTAAATTTAATTGATCGAATAAGAATATCATCTATAGAGCCCAATCTGTTAAACAATGGAATGATTCGATTTGTAGCTCAAAGCAATAAATTTGTTCCTCATTTTCACATACCCCTTCAGAGTGGCAGTGATAAAATTTTAAAAAGTATGCGGCGACGTTATTTGACCCCCTTGTATGTTGAGCGCGTTACAGCTATTAAAAAAACAATGCCACACGCTTGTATTGGGGTAGATATAATTGTCGGTTATCCCGGTGAAACTGACGAAGATTTTTTAACCTCTTATCATTTTTTAACAACTTTAGACGTTTCATATTTACACGTCTTTACCTATTCAGAACGACCCAATACTGAAGCAACTTCTATAGAAGGAGTTGTGCCAATGCAAGTGAGAGGTAAGAGGAGTAAAATGATGCGTGCTTTATCCGTTAAGAAACGACGTGCTTTTTACGAATCTCAGTTAGGTAAAAAATACACAGTTTTATTTGAAGGGGAAAATAAAAAAGGATACATCACAGGATTTACGGAAAACTATGTAAAAGTCCGTGCACCCTGGAATCCAACATTGGTAAACACGTTGCGGGATATCACTTTAGAAGAGATTGATGAGGAAGGGCACGTCCGTTTTACTTTGTAGAATTAAAGTTTAATTCCTACAGGAAGTAATTTCTTGTAGCGTCTGTTTCTACGAACAAAACTTGCTATTTTTGGAGAAGTAGGTACAACTCTAAGATTTTTATTTTCAATAAATTCGAGTACTTTAATGATAAAAGCTTCTTCAAATTCTTGATTTTGTATTTCTTCGGGGATTGATAATTTGGTAAGAAAAATTTTCCTTTCTTGTTCAGAGTATTCAATACGAGCTAATTTTTGTTCAATTTCAATTTCAAATTGTCTTAAAAACTCATTATTAACCAAAGTAAGCTCATTCATGATAGGAAGAATTAGTTAAATTTAAAATACATTATAGTCTAGTGTTATTATTCTAATAAGGGCATAAAAATACGATATTTTAAGATCAACCACTTTAAAATAATGATCAAACATGAAAATAGTTAATCTTTATTGTATGCCAGGGATGGCGGCAAGCCCTAAAATCTTTGAATTTATTAGTTTACCTAAACCTTTTAAAATTCATTTACTTAGCTGGATACCCCCATTAAAAAAAGAACCATTGACTGATTATGCGATTCGAATGTGTGAGCGTGTTACTGAAACCAATCCTATTTTATTAGGAGTTTCATTTGGAGGGATATTGGTTCAGGAAATGTCAAAACACCTTCCCGGTTGTCAGGTTATAATCGTTTCAAGCGTTAAGTCAAAAGATGAACTGCCATTGTCAATGAAAATGGCAAAAAAGACAAATGCACATAAATTATTACCAATGCAGTGGATAAATAATTTAGATAATTTATCTCTTTTTGTTTTTGGAGATGGGATTAAAAAACGTCTAGCACTTTATCAGAAATATTTATCAGAGCGAAATCCAGATTATTTAAGTTGGGCTATAGACTCATTAGTGAATTGGGATAAAACCGAGGTATTAAAAAATATTATTCATATTCATGGCGAAAAGGATACTGTTTTCCCAATTAAAAATCTATCTCATCCCTTTATAGAAATAAAAGGTGGGCATGCTGCAATTATTACTCAAGCACATTGGTTTAACAAAGAATTATCAAAGATTTTACTTAAAGATTAAGTAAATTGTATCACTAATTTATAAAACTATTTCAATGAAGTTTAGATCGATATACTTTATAGCTTTTTCACTTTTTTTATTAAGCGCTACACAAATCCATTCTGATAGGTCAACTGCTTTTAAAGATAATGATGAGGGACAATCATCAAAAGTATTTGCATTAAAATTACCTGAAATCATAGATTTTGCTGGTGAAGTAGTTCCAATAGAATTTCCAGATATAAAAGAACGATTTGATAAAGAGCTTTTAGTGAATACTTATTGGCAATCAAATATGTTATTGCTATTAAAACGAGCAAATAAATATTTTCCCTTAATAGAAAAGATATTAGAAGAAGAGGGTATTCCAGATGATTTTAAATATTTAGCTGTTATTGAAAGTGCCCTGGAAAATGCGAGATCTCCCAAAGGTGCTAAAGGTTTTTGGCAGATAATGCCTAATACAGGACGTGAATATGGTCTTGAAGTTAATGCAAATGTTGACGAGCGCTACCATATTGAAAAATCAACAAGAGTGGCCTCTAGTTATCTTATCAAAGCCAAAAAACGTTTAGGGTCGTGGACTCTAGCTGCTGCTTCTTATAATAGGGGAATGTCTGGCATTAGTCGCTTATTAAAGAAACAATTGGCAGATAATTATTATGATTTATTATTAAATAATGAAACAAGCCGCTATATATTTAGAATTTTAGCAGTTAAAGAAATCATGTCACATCCAGATCGTTACGGGTTTGTTTTTTCAAAAGAAGATCTATACACGCCCATTCCATTAAGGAAAATAGGATTGGATACTGCAATTGGAAATTTAGCAGCTTTTTCTAAGGCGCAAAAAATAAATTATAAAATATTAAAAACTCATAATAAATGGTTAATTGAAAATCACCTAAACAATAGGTCTAGGAAATTTTATGAGATTTCAATTCCAGAAGAGGGTTACTACTAGATTTTCTTCATTTGCTGCTGCATCATTTTTATCTGACCCGTTAGCATTCCCTGTGTATCCAATTTTTTAGCATCTGTTAAGAATTGTTGCGCCTCTCTTTTTCTTCTTTTCTGAAGGTAAATTCCTGCCAAACTCATTTTTGCCATTGCTAAATCATGGTTCATAGATAGGCCAAGTTTTAGTGCCGCTTTAAAATATTTTTCCGCTTTGGTGAGGTTTTTCTGTGACTGAATAATTCCCATTAAGTAATTATAGTAGCCCTGTTGTTTTCTAACAAGGTTACGTTCTATATTAGGAATCCGAATTAACCATTTTTCAGTCCCTTCAAAATCTTGTTTACGTAATCTAAGGAATGAAAGAAAAATAAGTTCATTTTTAAAATAAAGAAGGATAAACATTCCCGCTAGCAAAATAAACATAACGCCATTGCCGATGTAGTCATCTATGATTTGGTAAATACCGTAACTTAGTGATAATAGGGCAAGAATAATTTTTAAAACTTTAGGAAACATGATTTTGATTTTTTTCAAAGATAAAAAAAATCATTCTTGAAATGTTTATTATCATCTTTGAAAGACAAAAAACTTATTGTATATTTGCCCGGCTTTTGGGGAACAATTATCCAGAGCAATATATTATGAAAAGAACATTTCAACCCTCGAGAAGAAAACGAAGAAATAAACACGGTTTTCGTGAACGTATGGCCTCTGCCAATGGCCGTAAGGTGTTAGCTGCGAGAAGAGCTAAAGGCAGAAAGAAAATATCAGTATCTTCTGAACCTCGTCACAAAAAATAATGGTATTAATTAACCATATTAAAGGTGTTACTTTCTTGAAAGTAACACCTTTTTTTTTATATTCATAAACTATAATTATTAGCTATGCCAAAAGTAGACTCCATTAAAACTATTTTAATTATTGGTTCTGGACCCATTGTAATTGGACAGGCATGTGAATTCGATTATTCTGGTACTCAAGCACTAAGGTCTTTAAGAGAAGATGGAATAAAAACTGTTTTGATTAATTCAAATCCGGCAACTATTATGACAGATCCAACGATGGCAGATCATGTTTATTTAAAGCCGCTTAACACAAAATCTATTGTTGAAATATTAAAGAATCATGACGTAGATGCTGTATTGCCAACAATGGGTGGTCAGACTGCCCTAAATTTATGTATTGAAGCAGATGATAAGGGAATCTGGAAAGATTTTAATGTAAAAATTATTGGAGTAGATATTGACGCGATTCAAATTACAGAAGATCGTGATAAGTTTAAAAAATTATTAAAAACAATTGACATTCCAGTAGCACCCTCAGAGACAGCAAATTCGATGTTAAAAGGAAAAGAAATTGCTCAAAAGTTTGGTTTTCCTCTAGTAATTCGTCCTTCCTTTACACTGGGTGGTTCTGGTGCTTCTTTTGTTCATAAAGAAGAAGACTTTACTGAGCTGTTAACTAGAGGTCTAGAAGCTTCTCCGATCCATGAAGTCTTAATTGACAAGGCATTAGTTGGTTGGAAGGAGTATGAACTTGAGTTATTGCGAGATAGAAATGACAATATCGTTATTATTTGTACCATTGAGAATATGGATCCTATGGGTATCCATACAGGTGATTCAATTACGGTAGCCCCTGCGATGACTCTTTCTGATAAGACTTTTCAACGTATGCGTGATATGGCAATCAAAATGATGCGAAGTATTGGTGATTTTTCGGGAGGTTGTAATGTACAGTTTGCAGTGAGTGCAGACGAAAAAGAGGATATTATCGCGATTGAAATTAATCCGAGAGTTTCTCGTTCTTCAGCTTTAGCATCAAAAGCAACAGGGTATCCTATTGCAAAAATTGCTGCAAAACTTGCCATAGGGTTCACCCTAGACGAATTAGAAAATCAAATCACTAAATCTACTTCTGCACTTTTTGAACCTACATTAGACTATGTGATTGTAAAAATTCCAAGATGGAACTTCGATAAATTTGAAGGTTCAGATCGTACCCTTGGACTTCAAATGAAATCGGTAGGAGAGGTTATGGGAATTGGGCGTTCTTTTCAGGAAGCACTTCATAAAGCAACGCAGTCGCTTGAGGTAAAGCGAAATGGTTTGGGTGCTGATGGAAAAGGATTAAAAGATTACGATCAGATTATCGAAAAATTAACCTTCGCAAGTTGGGATCGAGTATTTGTTATTTATGATGCTATTTCAATTGGAATACCCTTAAAAACAATTCATGAAATCACAAAAATTGATATGTGGTTTCTCAAGCAATATGAAGAATTATATCTATTAGAAAAAGAGATTTCTAAATTATCGATTGATTCAATTGATAAGTCTCTACTGCTAGAAGCTAAACAAAAAGGTTTTGCAGATCGCCAAGTTGCTCACATGTTAAAATGTTTAGAAAGCAAGGTTCATGCTAAAAGAATTGAATTAGGAATTCAGCGTGTGTATAAATTAGTAGACACTTGTGCAGCTGAATTTCCCGCAAAAACACCCTATTATTATTCTACTTTTGAAGCACAAATTCAAAAAGAAGGAGGTATTCCCTATTCGGAAAATGAGAGTAAATCATCTGAGCGTAAAAAAATTGTAGTTTTAGGCTCTGGACCCAACCGAATTGGACAAGGGATTGAATTTGATTATTGTTGTGTTCATGGTGTTTTAGCAGCGAGTGAATGTGATTATGAGACTATCATGATTAATTGTAACCCAGAAACAGTATCTACTGATTTTGACATAGCCGATAAACTATATTTCGAGCCTGTTTTTTGGGAACATATTTATGACATTATTCAACATGAAAAACCAGAGGGTGTTATTGTTCAGTTAGGAGGACAAACTGCTCTTAAACTTGCTGAAAAATTAGACCGTTATGGTATAAAAATTTTAGGAACAAGCTATAAAGCACTTGACTTAGCAGAAGATCGGGGTAGTTTTTCTAATCTTTTAAAAGAAAATAATATTCCTTATCCAGATTTTGGTGTTGCACAGACTGCTGATCAAGCTCTAGAATTAGCAGATGATTTAGACTTTCCTATTTTGGTTCGTCCTTCTTATGTATTAGGTGGTCAAGGAATGAAAATTGTCATTAACAAAGAGGATTTAGAAGCTCATGTGGTGGATTTACTTCAGAAAATACCAAATAATAAGCTTCTTTTAGACCATTATTTAGACGGTGCAATTGAGTGTGAAGCAGATGCTATTTGTGACGGCGTAAATGTATATATTATTGGAATTATGGAACATATTGAGCCTTGTGGGATTCATTCTGGTGATTCAAATGCAATGTTACCTGTATTTAATTTAGGAGAATTTATTCTACAACAAATAAAAGATCATACACATAAAATTGCTCTTGCGCTTAATACTGTTGGATTGATTAACATTCAATATGCGGTAAAAGATGATAAGGTTTATGTTATTGAGGCCAATCCAAGAGCATCTAGAACGGTTCCTTTTATTTCAAAAGCCTACAAAGAGCCCTATGTCAACTATGCAACTAAAGTAATGTTGGGTGAAAAGAAAGTAACTGATTTTAACTTTAACCCTCAGCTAGAAGGCTATGCTATAAAACAACCTGTGTTCTCTTTTGATAAATTTCCAAATGTTAACAAGCAATTAGGTCCTGAGATGAAGAGTACTGGGGAAAGTATTATTTTTATAGATAGTCTAAAAGAAGACACCTTTTATGATTTATACGCTAGACGAAGAATGTATTTAACTAAATAATTAAACTTATAGAAAAAATTAATGGAAATGAATAAAGTAGAATTGAAAGCTATTTTTGGACTTGTGATACTTGCTTTTTGCACACGGTTATTACCTCATCCTCCTAATTTTGCTCCCATAACTGGTATAGCACTTTTTACAGGTCATCATTTTGCTAATAAGCGTTTAGCACTATTTATTCCTATTTTCTGTATGTTTGTTACTGATCTTTACCTAGGGATCCACTCGTTAATGCCAATTATATACCTTTCTTTTGTAATGATATCAATGTTGGGTTTTAGAGCCAAATCTATTTCCTTGGGAACTGTCGTTGGAGCTTCTTCATTATTTTTTATTCTTAGTAACTTAGGAGTTTGGTATTTTTATTATCCGCTTAATTGGGCAGGTTTTATTAACTGTTTTATCTTAGCTATTCCTTTCTTTGTAAATTCATTAATGGGCGATTTATTTTACACTTCTGTATTACAATTTTCTTACAAAAGATTTATAGAATCATCTTTTATACCTATTAAATAGTACTTATCTTTACATCGAAGGTTCTTTTAGTAAAGATCAAAAGGGAATTTGGTTAAAATCCAAAACTGTACCCGCAACTGTTCACTTAGTCCCAAGGGATACTTTAATCACTTCTTTTGCCACTGTCACTTTTTGATGGGAAGGTAGTTTAAAGATGTAAGTCAGGAGACCTGCCTTTAATATTAACCTGTTTTAAACTTCGGGAAGAAAGTATCTAAAACATATTTTTAAATTTATAAAAATGCTTTTATTGAAAAGAATACAATGGTTTTTGCCATTGTTAAGTGTTGCCATATTTGGCCAACACAATAGAGTAGTAGATTCTCTCTCTCAGAATACACCTGCAAAAAAACTCGAAGAAGTTGTAGTAAGCGATTCACGTTTTCCCTTTAAACGATCACAATCAGGGAAGCCTATTATAAAAATTAATTCAAAAACTATTTCTAATTTTCAAGGCTTAGGTCTTAGCTCGTTACTTAAGCGCTATGCTGGAATTGAAATTTTAGGTGCCCACACATATGCAGGACAGAATAAAACGATTTCCCTCAGAGGAGGACGAAATCGTCAGGTTTTGATTTTAGTTGATGGAATTCGAGTTTCAGACCCCTCAAGAATTGATAATGATTTTAATATCAATTTCTTGAGCCTCGATCAAATAGAGTCAATTGAAGTTTTAAAAGGTGCTTCTAGTTCTTTATACGGAAGCTCAGCAGCTACGGGTGTAATTAATATACAAACTAAAAAAGCTGAGTCTGGATTTAACGTCAGTATTCAAAGTACCCTAGGTTCTGACAGCGATCAAAATTCTGAGCGTAATCTCAATTTTTTTAAAAATGCAATTCAAATAAATCATGGAGGAGAAAAAATAAGTGCAAAAGCTTATATTTCAAATCACGCAACAGATGGTATGAGTGCTGTAATTGGCCCAGAAAAAGATCCTTTTTCGCACACAAATTTTGGCACTTCGTTATTTTATACATCTGGGAAAGATTTTAGACTTAACCTTGGATATGATGGGTCTGAAATTAATACTGCTTACGATAATAGTTTTCCACTTGAAGATGCACCGTTTCAATTTATAACTACTATGGACCGTTTTTACTTTAATCCAAGTTATCAATACAAGAATGGAAATGTTACATTAAAAGCAGGATATCAAAAAGTAAACCGCGATTTTAAAAGTGACTATCCATTTCAAACATCATCAGAAAATACTCAGATTGAGATATTTAATAACTTTGTCTTTGGGGATAAGTTTTTTACGGTTATTGGAGCATTATTTCAACACAATTTTATACATAATGTTTCTTATCAAAACTCTACTCAAAAGGATATTTTCGCAAATGTAGTAGTTGTTCCAAACTCTCGTTTTAGACTAAATCTGGGAGGCCGTTTAAATGGACATAGTACATATGGGAATAATTTAACTTACAGTATTAATCCATCTTACACCTTTGTAAAAACCAAAAAATTATCTGTAAAAATTTTAACAGCTTTAAGCTCTGCTTTTATTGCACCTAGTTTATATCAGTTATATGACACTTATTCAGGTAACGAGAATCTTAAACCGGAAGAAAATCAATCTTTGGAAATGGGTTTTGTAATAAATTATGCTGGATGGGATTGGTCAGCTAACTATTTTCAACGAAATGAAACCCCTTCATTATTGTATGATCTTTCTTCTTACAGATATGAAAATTCTGACGAAGATATCACCTATAGCGGCTTAGAGTTCCAGCTTTCAGGTCTGATTACTTCAAAGTTTAAATTCAATCAGAATATAACTTTAATCGAAACAGAAGAAGGAGATTTAAGATATTTACCTAGATTTTCTTCTCAAACAGAATTATCATATGATGTTTCAAATCATTTATTTATGAGTCTACGTTTACAAGCTATAGGGAAACGCTTTGGTTTAGATAATGAAACAATATTAAATAGATATGAACTAGTAAATTTCAGTGTTCGCCATAATGTTAAAGAAACACCATTAAGTATTTTTATTCATGTTATTAATCTGTTTAATGCTAAGTACACTGAAATTGAAGGATATAGTACCCGTGGACGAAATCTAATAGCGGGTCTTAGTTATTCTTTTCAATAAAACTTGGAGGAATCACTTTATCTGAAAACATACGCTGACGTTTTAATAGCTGAGGATCTTCAATAAGAAACTTTCTAGATAATAGTGCCTTAGGAATGTTGTATTTATCTGTTGTACCGTCAATTAAATTTAATACAGTCGCTAAGAAGGGTTCGTTTTCGTCTCCAAGGGTTCCCATATTTTGCAAATCTTCTTCTATTAAAGTAGAGGGCGCTAAACCTTCTGCATAATCAGCAAAGCCTTCACTATTTGCGATTTTCAGGACAATGGGTTGCATAGCATAACGATGATCAGGATTTCGTGTGCCATCATTATCTATATAATCATAAACGGTTATTGACCCTACATTTTTACCAACAGTTTGCTCTCCAATTTGGATGACTTCAATTAGTGGTGCAAGACCGTTAATCAATAGCTCACTTGCAGAGGCTGATTCTGAAGTTGTCAAAATAAAAACTCTATTTAACTGTAATGAATTAATAGTTTCACCGTCAGCAAGAGCACCAACAAAACGATTTATTTGACTTTCAGAGCCAAAATTTTCTTTTAAATACTTGTCTAGTTTTGAGTTCCATTGTTCATTGGAAAATATTTGGTTAGTAAATTGTCCAGTAATCATGCTGGCAAGTTCTACACAATTTCGAACAGACCCACCACCATTATATCGTAAATCAATTACTAAGTCAATTATCCCAGTTGTATTAAAACCAGCAAAAATTTGATTTAAAGCACTGCTTTTACTGGCTACAAATTGATTGTACATTAAATAACCTACATTTCCAGCATCTGTTGTAACTATTTTTGAAATTTGTATCGGATTAGTTTCAAAATTTTCTTCTTTAGTTAATTCAACAACCACACCATTATTTGATAAGATGCCGTTTTGGACAGAAATCATATTCAGGGAGTAGGTTAAGTCTTCATTAAACAATAAATCTCTATAATTACTCACAGTTAGGATTGTACCATTAACACCATTAAAGAAATCTCCACGTTGAATATTTTTTTCAGAAGCATCAGATCCTTCTAGAATATATTTAACAAAACCGATTACCTCATTGCAATTTTCACATGCCAAAAGTAATCCAAACTCAACTCCATTTGAAGAAACAATACCTTGTAGACTATTTTCCAGCTCTAAATAATCATCTTGAATCCAACTAAAGCGATCATCGGGATGTTTTAAAGATTCAAAAAAAGTTTCAGGTACTAAATTGTTATTAATATATTGTGCATACGCTTTTGAATCTTGAAGTAGAGTGTCGGAAAGAACATTAACTTCTTCTTGCCAATAATAAAATTCATTTAACCCTTTCCATACGAAATCACTTATTTGTAAGTCTCCTTCAAGGCTTATGATATTATCATCAGCATCTCCATTGGAACTAAGTGAGGAATCTTCTGAATTTATAGGGTCTTTTTTGCATCCCTGAACAGTGAACACAAGTAAGGACAAGGGTAAAAAAATAGTAGTCACTAATTTTAGATGCTTATACATCATGAGGTAGAGTATTTAATACAAATAAACACTCAAATTTATTGAAAAGTATTGATTTTACATTGTTTTTTTTAATTGTGTAACAAAATAGGCGTTAAATTCGTCTATATATTATAAAAAATAAAAATGTGCAGTTGATTGCTGACAAAATATTTATAGATCAAATTCTCGAGATGCGTGATAAAATATTTCGCATTACAAAACGGATTTTAGTTTCACATCAAGAAGCTGAAGATGCTACACAGGAGGTGATCATAAAATTATGGAACATTGACCCAGAAAAACGAAGTAGTTTTAAAAGTGTTGAAGCTTATTCGATAGCGATGGCGAAAAATTATTGTTTAGATCGTTTGAAATCTAAGCAAGCAAATTCACTTTCTCTAGATGAACGCATACCTTTCCCTGATTCTTCATCACTAGAAAAACAAATGGATACTAAAGACGAATTAAGTCTTGCAATAGATTTAGTAGATCAGCTGCCTTATAAGGAGCGAATGATCATTCAATTAAGAGAAATAGAACAATACGATTTTAATCAAATTGCCACTATTTTAGAATTACCAGAAGGAACAGTTCGGGTATATTTATCTAGAGCTAGAAAAAAATTAAGAAAACAATTTTTAGAAATACAAAATCATGGAATCTAAAAAAAATAAAGCTTTATTAGAAAAGTATTTAGATGGAAAGACGTCCCTTTCGGAGGAAAAATATTTATCTGATTATTTTAAATCCACACAAATCATTCCTGAAAATTGGGAGTCTTATCGAATGTTTTTCGGTTATTTTTATCATGCTAAAACAGTTCAATTTCATGTTTCTACAAAAAGAAAATTTATAGTTTTTAAGCCATGGATGGCTGCAGCAGCGTTAATAGCAGTTGTACTTTCTATTCAACTAAACACTTTATCTGGGCAAAAACCAATTATTAAAAATAATATTGAAGTTGAACTTGCCTTTCAGCAATTCAAAACAAACATGAAAATGGTTTCAAATCAATTAAATAGAGGAACTGAAAAAGTTGCCTATTTGAATTATTGGAATTTAACGTCACAAAAAATATTAAGTAAATAATCATGAAAAATCTATCACTTGTATTAATTGGGTTTATGTTAAGCTTAACGGTAAAAGGGCAATCCATTTTTGAACGTTTTGCCGACTATGATGATGTTTCGCTAGTCTCAATAAGTCCTAAAATGTTTAAAATGCTGGGTCAATTGAGTATTAGTTTAGATGATCCTGAGGCACAAGAATATATAGATATGGTTTCAAGTATAGAGAATTTTAAAGTTCTTATTTCAGGTAATGATGAAGTTACTGCTGCAATGTCAAAATGGGCAGCGAAACAGCTTTCTTCAAAAGATTTAGAAGAACTCATGACCATTAAAGATGCGGATGCAGATGTTGCGTTTTACGTAAAAAACGGAAAGTCGGATGATCGTGTTGAAAAATTAATCATGTATGTAAATGGTGTTAATCCAGAAATCATGAAAGATTCACCGCTTGGTGAACGTTCGGTAGAAACTATTATATTGTTAATTGAGGGTGATATTGATTTAAAGCAAATTTCGAAACTTACAGATCAAATGAGCCTTCCAGGTGGAAAACAATTAAGAAAAGCTTCTAGTGTTCCTCCTGGATTATCAGTTTCTCCAACTATAACCATCAAACCTAATAAATGAAAAAGATATCACTATTATGGATTCTATTAATTCTAGGTATAGTAACATCATCATGTAATAAAGGAGTCAGCCTTCAGTCATATTATGTTGACAAAATGGAAGATGCTTCCTTTTTAATTGTCAATGTCCCTTTTAAATTAGAAAGTCTTTTTAAACAAAACTTATCCGAAGATGAGCAGTTGACCGTCTCTAGTATTGATAAGCTTAATTTGTTGCTTTTTCGCCCTAAAGAAGATCAAATTGAGAAATATCAAAAGGAGTTAGTTGTGATATCTGAAATTCTTGATCAAGAACGTTACCAACATTTAATGAATTTTAGAGCTTTTGAAAAAGCAGAAGGAATTTTTCTATTTGAGGGAACAACCGAAGCAATAGAGGAAGGAATTATATTTTTAAAAATGGGAGAAAAAGGTTTTGGAGTACTAAGAATATTAGGCAGTAATATTAATCCGGCCTCTTTAGTGACTTTAGCAAAAAAAGTTGACCCAAATTTATTTAAACAACAACTAAAATTTTCTTTTGGATCTATGGAAGGATTGTTTTCTGTTGAAAAGAAATATTAAATTCCAGTATAATTAAAAGGAGTAATTGTTTTGAGCTGAGATTTTAAGTTCTCAGCTATTTCAAGATTTCCAATAAATTGTTGAATTGCATCTCTATTAATGGCCGTATTAGTCCGGGTAAGTTCTTTTAGTGCTTCATAAGGATTTGGATAGCCTTCTTTCCTTAAAATAGTTTGTATAGCCTCTGCAACCACAGCCCAATTTGCATTAAGATCATCTTCGATTTTAGTAGTATTCACTAATAATTTCCCTAAACCTTTTTGAGTAGATTTAAATCCAATAAGAGTATGTCCAAAAGGAACCCCAACATTTCTTAGCACAGTACTATCGGTAAGATCACGTTGTAGTCTTGAAACAGGAAGTTTTGCTGCTAAAAATTCAAATATTGCGTTGGCCATACTTAAATTACCTTCTGAATTTTCAAAATCTATAGGATTTACTTTGTGAGGCATAGCAGATGAACCTACTTCATTGGCATTAATTTTTTGTTTAAAGTAATCCATAGAAATATACTGCCATAGATCTCTGTTTAAGTCTATGATAATAGTATTAATCCGCTTCATATTATCACACAAAGCAGCAAACGAATCGTAATGTTCAATCTGTGTAGTAGGAAAGGAATAGTTTAAGCCTAATATTTTTTCTACAAAATGTGTTCCAAAGGCTTTCCAGTCATAATCAGGATAAGCTACTTTATGTGCATTAAAATTACCAGTGGCACCAGAGAATTTTGCTCCAAAATGAAGTGATAATAACATTTTTTTCTGTCTTTTCAATCGTTCTGAAAAAACATCAACTTCTTTTCCAAGACGAGTGGGGGATGCTGGTTGACCATGAGTTCTAGCTAATAAAGGAATGTCCTTATATTCAATAACTAATCCATCTAATTGAATAATTAGCTCTTCCAAAAGTGGAAGGTATACTTCAGTTACTGCATTTTTAATGGACAGTGGTATTGCCGTATTGTTAATGTCCTGTGATGTTAACCCAAAATGAATAAATTCTTTGTAAGGTTGTAGTTCAAGTTTATCAAATTCTTTTTTGATAAAATATTCTACCGCCTTAACATCATGATTAGTAGTACTTTCAATTTCTTTGATATCTAAAGCATCTTCTGAACTAAAGTGTAAATATATACTACGTAGTTCCTCAAAAAGTGAGGGGTTAAAGTCAGCCAATTGAGGAAGAGGTAATTTACATAGCTCTATGAAGTATTCAATTTCAATTTGAACACGATATTTTATTAGTGCTTCTTCGGAGAAATAGCCAGCAAGGGATTTTGTTTTAGATCGGTACCGACCATCAATTGGTGAGATGGCGTTGAGTGCGGTAAGTAACATGTTATTTTATTAGTAAAGCAAAGATACGTTGAAAATAATAGGAGATGAGATTAATTTTTAAAAACGGTTCTATTTGATGGATATACTTTTTTAGAAAAGGTTCTTTTTTTGAAGACATTAGGGTATTGAAGTGAGTTAATAAATTTCTTAAAAGAATGTTTAGAGTTGAAAAATTTTATATTCTTCATAACATTTACTAATTCCCTCAAGAATTTGAAGGTCATTTCCTTCTTTTATAAATGCATCAGAATAATTGCAGTTTCTTAATATTTCATCAATATCAATTCTTTTTAGTCCCAAAAGTTGCATTAAAACTTGGCGATCAAATTTTGAAGCTAAAAGATTATTAATTTCATTATCCTCCCGCATTTTTTTGAGTTTCCTCATTTGTGCAGGATTTTTACCGAAAAGATTATGAAGGAAATCAGCGGGATTAAAAACGTTTCCTAAAACTTTTGAAATAGCACTTGGATTTCTTGATCCTGATTCATAACCTCTATTAGGTAACCCTGAAATACTATACCTACGAGCTGTATTAATGGGTACGTTTCTGACATCAATATCAAGGTATCCCGTTAGCTTGTATGGTCGTATAATGATTTCTTCTAAAGCAAATGCCAACTCAGTCATTTTAAAGCTAGCATTTCCAAACTTAAGCATGTCGTTAGTTACGGCTATTTTAAGAGGTTTGTATCCAAGGTAAGAAAGGTATAATGTATCCTTTGTTTTTACCTCAATTTCAAAATTTCCCTTTTGATTTGTTATTGTTCCAATTACCTGTGTTAAATTTAAAACATGAACACTTGGCATAGGCAAACCTGTAGTTTCGTTTTCTACTCGTGCACTAAAAGTTTCTTGACCTATGGAATTATAAAACACCAGTAAAAAAAAAGCAACCCAAATCTTTCCCATGTTATAAAATTAAATAAAAATTGGTATAAATATTCGCACTAAGACCCTTAATATTATTATAATTTTAAATTAGTTGGTAGTTCCACCAAAAATTTTTGGGTAGCCAATGCCCGATGACTAATTTTATTCTTTACAGCATCGCCCATTTCCGCAAATGTTTTCGTATATCCCTCTGGAATGAATATTGGATCATAGCCAAAACCATGATTACCACGTTTTTCAAAAATCAAATTCCCAATTACTTTTCCTTCATAAATAGAGATCTTAGAGCCAAATGAAGCAGCTATAACGGTTCTGAACTGAGCTTTTGTTGAGTCTTTATCTCTAAGTTCTTTCCATATTTTATTTATGTTATTTTCATTATTTTTTTCATCACCAGCGTATCTGGCTGAGAATACCCCCGGCGAACCACCCAACGCATCCACCTCCAATCCAGAATCATCTGCAAAGCAATCCAAACCATATTTATATTTTATAAAGTTTGCTTTTAATTTGGCATTTTCTTCAAGAGTAGTTCCTGTTTCCTCAATTTCTTCATAACAATTAATATCGGTCAAGCTAAGTATTGAGATATTTGAAGGTAAAAGCTTTTTAAGTTCTTCTACTTTGTGTTGATTATGGGTAGCAAAAATTAATTTCATTTATAATCTAGTTGTTGTGATAAGGATGGTTATTTATAATAGTAAAAGCCCTGTATAGTTGTTCGCAAAAAAATAAGCGTACCATTTGGTGTGAAAAAGTCATTTCTGATAAACACATAAGATTTGGATATTTTTGATACAGTTGGTCAGAAAAACCATAAGCACCACCAATAACAAAAACAATTCTTTTAGTACCTATGATCATATGTTGTTCAATCTGTTTTGAAAATCCAGTTGAAGTGTATGATTTTCCTTTTTCATCTAACAAATAAACGACATCTTCCACTTTTATTTTTTGTGTAATAAGTCGAGCTTCTTCATTTTTAATTTCTTTAGAGTTTATCTTCTTTTTGGCTTTAGCATTAGGTAGATAAAGTATTGAAAATTTAACATAATATTTTAAGCGTTTTGCATAATCATCAAAAGCAGATGCCCAAAAAGAACGATCTGTTTTTCCAACACATAGCAATTGAATTTCCATTATACAAAGATACGAAGCCTTAGGATTTTTTAGGGATTTATATCCTCATATGATTTTGCGGTTTATCTTTGTAGAAGATAAATTAATGACTTGATGTCAAAAATCATTCAAAATCCTGTGATTAAATCAATTATAGCTTTTTTGAAAGCCATAAAACTCCCTGGTTTTCACGGATTTTCTATTTATGATTTATTCGAGATGTATTTTAAAGGAATTATTGAAGGAGCTCTTTCTTACAGGGCCGGTAGTATTTCTTTTAGCTTTTTTATGGCCTTATTTCCTTTTTTGTTGTTCATTCTTAATTTGATTCCTTTTGTCGATATGATTCCTTTTATAAAGATTGATGACTTCGATCAAACTTTTTTAAGTTACATTGAGTTGTTTCTTCCCTCAGAGACACAAACATTTTTTACAAGTATTTTTGACGATATAAAAAATAAACCACGTGGTGGTCTACTTTCTTCAGTTTTTTTACTTTCGATTTTTCTTTCTGCTAACGGTATTTCTGCCATTTTTGGAAGCTTTGAGGTTTCGTATCATGTTGCTTTTTCAAGAAATTTTTTTCGCCAATACCTTCTTTCTGTTGGAGTAAGTATCGTGCTTGCTTTCCTCTCTTTATTTGCGGTTATTATCTTTTTTTATTTTGAATTTTATATTCTAAACAATCTTGAATCTTTAGTCCCATCTGAAATTAGATTAACTCGAATGGGTCAGTTCGCCTTTTTCGGTCTCTTTGCTTATCTGACCGTCAGTATTCTTTACTTTTTTGGAACAATAGAGGGACGAAAAATTCGTTTTTTCTCTCCAGGTGCTTTGATGACTACATTATTGTTTTTTTTAACTACTTATGGTTTTGGTATTTATATTGATAATTTTTCAACCTATAATCAGCTTTATGGATCCATTGGTGCTCTATTAATTTTTCTTCTTTATATCTGGATGAATTCAAACATTCTTCTTTTAGGCTTTGAACTCAATGCAACTTTAACTCGATTTAAGAGAGAGCCAAAATTAAGTCCAAATGAATAATGAAGTAGAAGTAATTTCTAATAGTTTTTTAGACGTCATCCTTCCTCTGGCTTTGCCAAAACCTTACACTTATAAAATAACAACAACTCAGTTAAAAAATCTAGGTCCAGGGTATCGAGTGGCTGTTCCTTTCGGAAAAAGAAAAATATATACGGCATTAGTCATAAAAGTGCATAATGTAGCTCCCCAGACATATGAGGCTAAACCTATAGTCACAGTTTTAGATAAGGTTGCAACGGTTACTCCTTTTCAATTAGATTTTTGGAAATGGATGGCTTCTTATTATATGTGTACTCAAGGGGAAATAATGCGTGCTTGCTTACCTGCGGCACTTATGATTGAAAGTGAGACCGTGTTGGTAAAATGTGAGGCTTCCGAGGAACAACTGGCGATTCTTTCTGACGCTCAATATTTAGTATATGAGGCTCTTCAAAAACAATCTCTAACGTTGGATGAAATCAGCCAGATAATAGACCGTAAACAAGTAATGACATTGGTTTTGGGTATGCTTAAAGAAGGTGTTGCTCAGATACATCAGCGCTTAGAAGAGAAGTTTAAACCAAAAAAAGTTAGATATGTTAAGCTTTCAGAATCGTATCATCAAGAAGATGAATTACAAACTCTTTTTGAGCACTTGCAGAAAGCACCAAAACAATTGGCCCTAATCATGGGAATTTTTTCTGAAAGAGAATCAATAAAAGAGTGGCAAAAAGTATCTGATTTAAAGGCTAAAACAGGAGCAACAAGTGGACATATTAAAGCTCTTTTGGACAAGAATATATTTGAAGAAAATCACCAAGAAGAACACCGTATTTTGATTCGAAAAACACAAAATGAAACCGAATTAAAAATATTATCTAAAGCACAGAAAATAGCTTTAGATGAAATTAAAGCGGCCATTCAATATAAAAATGTAGTGTTATTTGAGGGAGTTACTTCTTCTGGAAAAACAGAGGTTTATATAAAACTGATTGAAGATTTATTATTAAAAGGCAAGCAAGTATTATATCTATTACCTGAAATATCACTTACTTCTCAAATTGTGAACAGATTGGCAGCAAGATTTGGCTCACAAGTGGAGGTATACCATTCCAAATTTTCAATTCATGAACGAACAGAAGTCTGGCAGAAAGTTCTTGATACTGAAGGAAAGGGTCAGGTAATTGTAGGTGCACGGTCTGCTGTTTTATTACCCTTTCAATCTTTAGGGTTAGTGATTGTAGATGAAGAGCATGAAAACTCTTATAAACAATTTGATCCCGCACCACGCTATCAAGCTCGCGATTGTGCTATATATTTAGCGAATTCAATGAAGGCTAAAGTACTTTTAGGATCTGCAACTCCTTCTTTAGAAACAGCAGAAAATGTTAGAAATAAAAAGTATGGTTGGGTCAAATTGACCGAACGCTATGGAGGGGTTGCGCTTCCTGCAATTAATTTAATAGATTTGAAAGAGGCACATCGAAAGAAAAAAATGAAAGGGATGTTTTCAAGCCAATTAATTCAAGCAATTAAAGAAACTTTATCTGCTGGAAAACAAGTCATTTTATTTCAAAATCGACGTGGGTATGCGCCAATTTCTGAATGTACCAGTTGCGGTCACTCTCCACAATGTGTTCAATGTGATGTGTCACTTACTTACCATCAAACACAACAAAAATTACGGTGCCATTATTGTGGATATAATATACCAATGCCCGTTCAATGTCACGCTTGTGGAATGCCTTCTTTAACAACCAAAGGAGTTGGTACACAACAAATCGAAGAACAAATCAAAGGAATTTTCCCCGAAACTAACGTGGGAAGGATGGACTGGGATAGTACTCGTGGTAAATGGGGGTTTGATACAATTATTGACGCTTTTATGCAAGAGCGTATTCAGGTACTCGTAGGAACACAAATGGTAGTTAAGGGCTTAGATTTTAAAAATGTTTTGTTGGTAGGGGTTATTAATGCAGATCATGTATTAAATTTCCCTGACTTTAGAGCACATGAAAGAAGTTATCAAATGCTCTGTCAAGTTGCTGGAAGGGCAGGTCGATCTGATCAAAAAGGACAGGTTTTAATTCAAACTTATCAACCCGAGCATCCAACTTTAAAACAGGTAATTAATCATGATTATGAAAGTTTATATCTAAGTCAACATAAAGAACGACATGAATATAAATATCCTCCATATTATAGAATGATTCGAATTACATTTAAAAGCAGACAATTCGAAACTGTAAATATGGCCTCTGATTGGTTTTCAAGTGTGATAAAACAATCATATAAGGGAACGGTTTTAGGTCCGGTTTTTCCTGCAGTTGCAAGGGTAAGAAATTTATACATTAAACAACTCTTGGTAAAGGTTGATCATGATCTGCCTTCTAAAGAATTAAAAAGACTTCTGGAAAGAACTCACAAAAGTTTTCAAGCTATTGCCGCCTTTAGGAGTACTAGAATAAACTTTGATGTAGACCCCTATTGATATTGAGTATTAGACTCACGAAATTATTTTTTAAAAAAAATGAGTTAAATGAAATCCTTGTATGAAATTCGTATCAATGTTTATATGGTCTAGGAGTATTTTTAAGATGTATTAAAAACTTTATTTTAAATGAGTCTTTATTTGGTATACTGTACTTATTACTCTATTTTTGCCGATCAAAATTAAAGTTATGAACCAATACGAAACTGTTTTCATTTTAAATCCCGTTCTCTCTGAAACTCAGATTGAGGAAGCAGTTCAAAAGTTTATAGAATTTATTAAGTCTCACAAAGGTACTATCACAAGCCAAGAAAATTGGGGACTTAAAAAACTTGCTTATCCTATTGAGAATAAGAAAAGTGGCTTCTATCATCTTTTTGAATTTGCTGTGCCAAATGAGGCTATAACACCCTTAGAGGTAGAATTTCGCCGTGATGAACGCGTTATGCGTTACCTAACGGTCAAATTAGATAAGCACGCTTTAGCGTGGGCAGAAAAAAGAAGAAAAAAGAACAAAGCAAAAGCAAAAGCATAAGTTATGTCTAAGATAGAAGAACAAAACTCAGGAAAAAAAGAAGGTGAAATCAGATATTTAACGCCGTTAAATATTGACACTAATACTCAGAAAAAATACTGTCGTTTTAAACGTTCAGGCATCAAACATATTGATTACAAAGACCCAGATTTTTTAATCAAGTTTGTAAATGAGCAAGGTAAAATTTTACCAAGAAGATTAACAGGTACTTCGTTGAAATATCAACGTAAAGTTTCTGTAGCCGTTAAAAGAGCGCGTCATTTGGCTTTAATGCCTTATGTTGCTGATATGTTAAAATAAAAAACACTCATCATGGAATTAATATTAAAAGAAGACGTTCAAAATCTTGGATTTAAAGATGAAATTGTGAGTGTAAAAAACGGTTACGGTCGTAACTTTCTTATCCCTGAAGGGAAGGGAGTAATGGCTACCGTTTCAGCTCGTAAAGTTCTTGCTGAGAATCTTAAGCAACGTGCGTTTAAGGAAAAATCAATTATTGACGAAGCTAAAGCAAGAGCAGAGAAAATTAAGGTTCTTGAAATTAAGTTACCCTCCAAGGTAGGTTCTGGAGACAAATTATTTGGATCCATATCTAATATTGATCTTGCTTCAGCTATCAGTTCTAAAGCTTTAGAGTTAGATAAGAAATTCATTACTTTACCAGGAAAAACAATCAAACGTTTAGGTAAATATGAAGCGACTATTCGATTACATCGTGAGGTAAGTTTTGAATTACCGTTTGAAATCATACCAGACACAAAAGCAAAAGTAAAAGCCAAAGCATAATTATTTATAAGCCCACATTTATGTGGGCTTTTTTATTCCAAACATGTAGGGATGAAATTCCATCGACTTTCTGAAGCTCAATTTCATGAAATGCATGAAGAATTTTCTGTATTCCTGGTAAGCAATGGTATTGATAAAAAAAAATGGGGACGAATTAAAGACGAATTTCCTCAGAAGGTTACTTTTTTACTAGATAAATTTAGCGACTTAGTCTGGAAGAAAATTTTGAATCAATGTAATTATTTAGAATTCAGTACCCCCTCACAACTTTTTTTGTTTCATACCAAAAAAAATAGTGTCGATGCATTAGTAGTTAAATCAGAAGATAGAGTTCAAGACTTATCCACCCCTAAAGGTTTTCAATGGATGCTTAAAAACATATCCTCAGATTCTATTTCGTTATTTAATGCTTCCAAGGTCTATACGCCTAATCGTTCTGACTTTATTTATTCTTATTTAAAGAAGGGGGCTGTTCTTTCTGATGGCCAATATTTTAACCATCTAAAAAGTTATTTTTCCAATTCGATAAAATAGAAGATATTTACGTTACATTATTCATTATGGCAATTAAACCAGCAACATTAAAAGGAACTCGAGATTTTTCATCAACAGAAATTTCTAAAAGAAATTATATAAAGAATATTCTTCAAAATGTATTTGAACAATTTAGTTTTCATCCTATAGAAACCCCTTCTTTTGAGCGTTTAGAAACACTTACAGGTGTTTATGGTGAGGAAGGAGATCGATTAGTTTTTAAATTATTAAACTCTGGAGAAAAAGTTAAAAATGCAGATATAGAAGCGCTTGCTGCTGGACACTATCAAAAATTCTCACGCTCTCTTTCTGAAAAAGCTTTACGATATGATTTAACGGTTCCATTCGCACGTTACGTCGCTCAACATCAAAATGATTTACCCTTTCCATTTAGGCGTTACCAAATACAGCCTGTGTGGCGAGCAGACAGACCACAGTATGGAAGATTTCAGGAATTCTATCAATGCGACGCAGATATAGTTGGTGATCGTTCTTTATGGCAAGAGGTTGAGGTTTTAGCATTATATGACAGGGCTTTTACAGATTTGAAAATTGAAGGAGTTCATTTGAAAATAAATCATCGAAAAATATTGGCTGGAATTGTTTCAAAACTTGGAGCCAAAGAACGTTTATCGGATTTTACAGTAGCCCTTGACAAAATTGATAAAATTGGAAAAGAGGGAGTGTTTAAAGAGTTAGTAGTAAAAGAATTTTCTGAAGATGCAATTGAGTTCCTAGATAAGCTACTTTCTATAGCGGGAAGTAATTCAAAACAGTTAGCTACACTCAGAGATATTCTATCAGGAGAACCCGAAGGTCTTGAAGGAATAGAAGAATTAGAATTTATTTTAGAACATTTAAAGAATACATCACTTTCCACAGTTCTATTAGATTTCGATTTGACTCTCGCTAGAGGTTTGCATTACTATACAGGAATGATTGTTGAGGTAAGTGCTCCTAAGACTGTTAAGATGGGCTCCATAGGAGGAGGTGGGCGATATGATGACTTAACATCTGCTTTTGGTTTAAAAAACATGAGTGGTATTGGTGTTTCTTTTGGTTTTGAAAGAATTTTTTTAGTTATGGAAGCTTTAAATCTTTTTCCAAAAGAATTATTAATTACAACCGAGGTGTTATTTGCTAATTTTGGTTTAGAAGCAGCTACTATTGCATACTCATGCGTTTCAATGCTTAGGAAGCAAAATGTATCATGTGAATTATATCCCACAGAAGCAAAGTTAAAAAAGCAACTAGGTTATGCGAATCAAAAAAATATTCAAAAAGTTGTTCTCATTGGTGAAGAAGAGGTGAGTCAACAAACCTTTATTTTAAAAGATATGGAAAGTGGAAAGCAAAGTTCACATCCCATTAAAAAATTAACAACAATTTTTTCTTAGCTTCAATATTCTAATTTAATTTTTTCTTTTTAAAATTTTTCCTGGGAGAAAATGTTTTGCCTTTTTTAGTTAGCTCAACACTTACCTTTCGATCATCCATTATAAGATTATCAAAGGCCTTTAAAACTTGATCTCTATGTTTTTTGTGGGTGGAGAAAAATGAAAAATTCTTCATTACTTCTACTTGAAACACATCATCTTGTTCTAAGCTCAAGAAGGATCGAAGAAAATCTTTTAGTGTGGTCCATTCGTATTGATCTCGGGCACCAACATTAATAAAAAAGCGGTCTTTATCTTCTGGTGCATTTATCTTACGATCACTTCTTTCAAAGCCTCTTTCAGAACCTCTATCAGAGCGTCTAGAGCTTCTATCAGAACGCCCTTCACCACTGAATTCTAGGGCTTTGGGATGCATGTCAAAAGATTTAAATTCTTTAGACAAGATTAATTCAATTAATGTTTCCTTTGATATCTCTTCAAAAGCATTTATTACCTTGGGTAAGTGGTTGTGTAAATCACTTTTAATAGGCGTAGTTTTAACTTGCTCAACCCAGTGGTTTATTTTAGAGGTAAATACTTCTTCAGCAGAGGGCATTTGAATCTCTGTAAGTTTTGTTTGTAATTTGTTTTCAATTGACTTAATTTTTCTGCGGTCAGATTTAGTAACAAAAATAATTGATGTTCCTTTTTTTCCAGCTCTCCCCGTACGACCACTTCTGTGGGTGTAAACCTCAGTTTCATCTGGAAGTTGATAATTTATTACATGAGTAATATCATCTACATCAATCCCCCGGGCAGCTACATCAGTAGCTACCAAGAGTTGTATTCTTTTCTTTCGAAAAGACTGCATTACAATGTCACGTTGGTTTTGACTTAAGTCACCGTGAATAGCCGCTGCTTTATATCCGTCTTGGATTAATTTGTCAGCTACTTTTTGAGTTTCAATTTTTGTACGACAAAAAACAACTCCAAAAATATCAGTATTCATACTAACTACTGCTCGTAAAGCAGCATAGCGCTCTCTTCCAGGCACAATAAAATATTGGTGATCAATATTCTTAGCACTTGAATTTTTAGTCCCAACTGTAATTTCTTGGGGGTTATTCATGAATTTTTTAGCAATTCTATTTACCTCTGGAGGCATTGTTGCTGAAAAAAGCCATGAATTTTTATCATTTGGTGTATGCGTTAAAATATCTTTTATGTCTTCATAAAAGCCCATATTAAGCATTTCATCAGCCTCGTCTAACACGCAATATTTTATAGCACTAATATCAACGAGTCTTCGCTTGATCATGTCTTTTAAACGTCCAGGAGTAGCAACAACAATTTGGGCTCCTCTTTTAATCTTATTTGCTTGTTCTTGGATATTTGCACCTCCATAGATAGCCACAATATTTACTCCTTTAATTGCTTTTCCATAATCCGCCATGTCATTAGTAATTTGGATACACAATTCTCGGGTAGGAGATAAAATAAGTCCCTGTGTCATTCTATTGGTGGAGTCAATTCTTTGGAGCATTGGAAAGCCAAACGCTGCAGTTTTACCAGTACCAGTTTGTGCTAAAGCAACTAGATCTGTGTCTTGTTCTAGTAATATTGGAATTACTTTGTCTTGAACATCCGTTGGAGTTTCGAATCCTAGCTTTTCAACGGCTTTTAGAAGTTCTGCGTTGAGTCCTAGGGACTTAAAAGTTGTCATATATTGTATTCTGGGTGCAAAAGTAGTCTAAATTAAGTAGTTAGAACTTCTTTTATGACATATTTTAAATTACAACAGACTAACAACAAAAAATCCTGCTATTAAGGCAGGATTTTTTTAGTATACATTTTAATAGTTATTACATAGTAAAACCTTCTCGATAGTCTCGAGTTACAAACTGATTTGCAGCATCTAGATTTGTGATTTTCATTTTTTCACCGTCCCAAAGGAGCTTTTTACGAGCATAATAATCCATTTTTCCATTTTCTTTTTCTTCACGAAGCATAAAACTTCTAATGGCTAAATTCCCCATTAAGACAGTTTCAGTCATAGGGCCAGCATAATCAAAAGAAGAGGTAAGACCTAAATGTTCCTTACTATTAAAACCAGCTTTACATGCATCTACCCATTTACGCTGGTGGCCATATTCTGGTTCTATCATTTCTTCAACTTCAGGGCCAAATTCTGTAGTACCGTCATAAAGGTATAATTTTGGCATTAAAGGTGAACTATCGTTAATATTGGTAGTAATAATACCTTTCTCACCAATCATCATAACCCCATTAGCACTATCATCTCCTCCAATATCACTATTTGCAGGAATAATATCTGGGTGTGGGGGACGAATTCCACCATCGCTCCAACTCATTTTGATAGGTGATTTACTTTTCTCTGTTGCACCAAAATTTATACTAATTAAAGACGAGGGAGGACATCCTTCTGGAAGATAGTCAGCCGTCCACATTTTAGAATAAACACTTCCAACACTACATTCTGCAGAGGTTGGATACTTTAATCCTAAAGTACGGAACGGAATGTCTATAAGATGACATCCAACATCTCCTAGGGCTCCAGTTCCGTAATCCCACCATCCACGCCAGCTGAATGGATGCATGTTAGGAGTATAGGGTTTTTCTTTTGCAGGTCCTAGCCACAAATCCCAATTTAAGGCATCAGGTTTCATGCTAGGGTTTGGTTTTGGCATGGAAATTCCTTGAGGCCAAACAGGACGATTAGTCCATATTTTTACTTCAGAAATTGCACCGACAGCATCAGTATCAATCCAATTTTGGACCATATTTAATAGTGGATTTGACCCACCTTGGTTCCCCATTTGAGTAACAACTTTTTGATCACGTGCCATTTCTGTGAGAATTCGTGCTTCACTAATGTTGTGCGTCATAGGCTTTTGAACATAAACATGCTTTCCTCGTTGCATAGCAAATGCAGCAGCAGGTCCGTGTAGGTGATCTGGAGTTGAGATAGTTACCGCATCTATATCCTTTTCTTTATCGAGCATTTCACGATAATCAGCATAATGTTTTGCTTTTGGAAATTTTTTGGCCGTACGTGAAGCACTTCCTGAAAAATCAACATCACAAAGAGCGACTACTCTTTCTCTTCCCTTTACAGAGGCATTACTAATATCACTAGCACCTTTACCTCCTGAACCAATGGCAGCAAGATTAAGTTGATCACTTGGCGCAATAAAGCCAGGTCCACCAAGCACGTTTCTTGGAACGATCATGATAGAAGAAGCTGCTAATCCTTTTTTAATAAAATTTCGCCTTGAATTCTTTCTGTTGTTTTTCATTTTTCTATTAATTATATTCCATAAATATATATATTTTTACGTTAATTCAAATTGAAGTTTTCCTTATTTAATTAAGCAGAATAGATTTCTTTTTTATTTTGTCGGATCTATTTCTTGTTGTTTTTAAATGATAATTTTTATTATATTAAAAGCTAATTAGATTTAGGCATCCCATTCAAACCTATTTTTCATTTCCGAGGATTTATATGCTATATTTGAGTATATATTTTTTTTATGAAAATCCTCCATAAAATCATTTCACTTTATATTGTTGCTCTATCAGTAACATTACAGGCACAAACACCTATAGATACAATCCCAAAAGCACAGATTTTTTCTAGTATTCAAACACTTAAAATGGGATCTCAGAATTTAAAATTCAACACAAAGGCTGGTACAATGGAGCTACGAGACGAAATGAACAAACCCATTGCTTTGCACGGATTTACTGCTTATTTTAAAGAAGATGATGCTAAAGACAGACCTATTATTTTTTCTTTTAATGGTGGTCCAGGCTCTTCATCTTATTGGTTACATATGGGTATAATGGGGCCTAAAAGAATTGTGGTAGATGACCCTAATTATAATAAAGCTTCACTTTATACTATAGAAGATAATCCCTATTCTATATTAGATATAGCAGATGTAGTAATGATGGATCCTATAGGAACAGGGTTAAGTGAATTGTTGGGTGAAAGTAAAGGAACAGATTTTTGGGGAGTAGACCAAGATATTAGGGCTACAAGCTTGTTTATAATGCAATTTCTAAAAAAATACGATCGTCTACAGTCACCAAAATACCTTTTAGGAGAAAGTTATGGAACTTTTAGAAATGCAGGTGTGATGAATTATCTTTTAGATCGTGGGTTTGCGATGAATGGCGTAGTAATGGTTTCAGCGGTTTTTGATCTAAGAACGTTGACCTTTCCCCCAAACGATGACCTGCCTTATATTGTTCACTTTCCAACCTACGCCGCAACGGCACACTATCACAAAAAGTTAAATGATACTTTGCAGTCAAAAAAAATTAAGGAATTCCTTGATGAGGTTAGAGAATTTACTGAAAATGAATACACCCCTGCCTTATTTAAAGGCACAAGGTTAAAACAAAAAGATAAAATTAAAATTGCTGAAAAGATGTCAGAATATGCTGGTGGCACACCTCAATTTTGGATACGTTCAAATCTTAAGATTAAAGCAAGTGAATATTTTAATGAATTATTACGAGAAGAGAGGAAAACGATAGGAAGATTAGATTCAAGATATATAGGAATTAATGAAAATCCTAATAGTCAATATGGAGGTACAGACCCTCAAAGTGACGCAATTTCTCCTGCATATACTATAGGTTTTTTAGACTATCTATATGGCTCATTAGGGGTGTCAAAAGAATTGAATTATAAAACAAGTGCCGGTGTAGATAAAGATTTTAAGTGGGACTGGAGTCACCGCGGTAATAAAGGATGGGGAACACAAATTGCAATTAATACTTCGATTGACATGGCTAGTGCTATGAGTAAAGATCCGAACATGAAGGTTTTGATAATGAATGGATATTATGATTTAGCTACAGTTTTTTATGGTGTTGAACATACCGTTGATCATTTGAATTTAGCACCAGAAATTCAAGATAATATTATAATGAAGTATTATGCGTCTGGTCACATGATGTATATTCATCCGCCATCTATGAAAAAATTTAAAACGGATTTATTTAATTTCATTAACCTTACCCTAAGATAATTAAGGATTGATTTTAAATAATCCTTGCAGAATATAACCATGAAAAACTCACTAATTGTTTGTTTTATTATGATTGCTTTTCTTGCTTTTTCTCAAAGAGGAAAAACCGGTGATAAAACATTTGAAGATAGATTTCCTGAAGATGCACTAACCTTTTCTAGTGCTTCACTAAAAATGGTAAATGAAGTTGATCATGATATTATTGTATTAGTTAGAGATCAAGAAAAGAAATATTTACGACATGTATACATTCGCAATAATGATGAATATACTTTTTCGGATCTTCCCATTACACGATTATATGTTCAGTTCAAGTCTAAGGAGTTTTATTTTGAGGATAAAGAGTTAACGGTCGTGAATTTTGGAGAAAGACACACCTTTAATTTTTTCTTTGACCCTACCCAAATTCAGAATTATATTATGATTACTGAAGACGAATTTTTTAAGCCTTAGGGTTTTTAAACCTTAGAGATATTATTTGATTTTAATGCTTATAATAATACCAAATCATAATGTTGCGAACAATTATTCAATTAGCATCTATAAATTTTAATAATAAATTTAAGCTTTCAAAGGGTTTTTCTTCCATTGGAATATGACCTGTTTTTTGCATTATATCAACTACAGTATTTGGCATTTCTTTTTCAAAAAGTATAGCATTGGAAACAGGGATCCAAGCATCTTCATTTCCCCAGATGATTTGTGTAGGTATTGATATGTATTTAAGTCTAGATGTATAATCTTGGTGCTTTATAAGTGATCTATTAATAAAAGATTCTCTATTATTTTCTCTTAAAATCATATCTCTGTATGTGTCAATTTTTTTATCAGTTAGTTTGGTCTTGTCATAGTAGACTTCCTTTAATGTGTTTTTTATAAAAAATCTTGGTGTAACGTACCTTAGTAGTTTATTAATTATGGGAGTTCGGGCTAATTTAAATACAAGTGGACTCTCTTTGTTTTTATTTTCAAATCCTGAGGGATTTAAGAGAGTTAAAAGTTTAATCTTATCTTGATGTTCTGAAGCATAAAACCATGCAATTGCTCCACCTAATGAATTCCCTGAAAGAATAAAGTCTTCAATTTGGAGAAGTTCAATGAACGAATCAAGAAAATTAGAATAATCTGAAATCAAGTATTTATTTTCGGGGTGGGGTCCAGTCAAGCCATAAGCTGGAAGATCTAAACGAATTACTCTATAATTTTTCTTCAATTCTTTTGTCCATTTATCCCATGTATGCAAAGAAGCTCCCGTTCCATGTAACAAAACGATAACTTGACCAATTCCTTCATCACGATAATGAACATCCATTCCATCAATTCGCACAAATCTCGAAAATTGATTAGTATATTTTATTTTTAATTCAGAAACTTTAATATCAGGCGAATATGAAGCTACTCCTATAAAAAAGACAATACTAAAAAAGATCATTATTAGTATGATTTTTTTATTTATCATATTGCAAAAATTTGAAGACATCATTTTTTTAATATACTAAGTTTCTTGTAAACATCAATTCTCTATCTTTAACTATAATGTTTAATTAATAGTTAACAAGTTCAATCCCAAAAAATAAAACTATTATTATGAAAAATTTATATAAAATTCTTTTTATTGGAATCTTGCTTCTAAGTTTAAAAACGAATGCGCAAAAAGCTATTATCATTGATCAAATAATTAAAGAGGTAAATGAAAATTCACAATTAGAAATCTTAGGGCAAGAATTACTAGATGGAATTGGACCTAGATTAGTGGGAACACCTCAAATGAAAAATGCTCATGATTGGGCTGTACAAAGCTATTCAAAATGGGGTATTACTGCTCGAAATGAATCTTTTGGAACTTGGAGAGGATGGGAAAGAGGTATTTCTCATATCGACATGTTGTCACCTCGAGTTCAAAGTCTAAGAGGAACTCAGTTAGCTTGGAACCCTTCTACTTCCAAAAAAGGAGTTACTGCAGAGGTAGTTACACTTCCTGAAGTAAACACTGCAGAACAATTTAATAACTGGCTTCCTACTGTAAAAGGTAAAATCGTTATGGTTTCTCGACCAGAACCTACTGGAAGACCAGATTATAATTGGAAAAAATTTGCCACAGAAGAATCTTTTGAAAAAATGAAAAGAGAGAGAGAAGTATCTAAAAAAGCATGGAGTAAAAACATGAAGAATACAGGCTACACCTCAAGAAGTATTATCCAAGTTATAGAAGATGCTGGAGCCGTTGGAATTATAAGTTCTAATTGGTCAAAAGGCTTTGGTACAAATAAAATTTTTAGTGCACGTACTAAAAAAATACCAACTGTAAGTATTGAACTTGAGGACTATTCATTGGTTTACCGTCTTTCAGCTAGAGGACAAAAGCCAATACTAAATATTATAACGCTTTCAAAAGAATTAGGAGAAGTACCTACTTTTAACACCATAGGTGAAATTAAGGGTATTGAAAAGCCAGAAGAATATGTGGTACTGTCAGCTCACTTTGATTCATGGGATGGAGGAACTGGAGCTACGGACAATGGGACGGGTACTCTTGTGATGATGGAAACAATGCGTATTCTTAAGAAGATTTATCCCAATCCCAAGAGAACTATAATAGTTGGTCATTGGGGAAGCGAAGAACAAGGACTTAATGGCTCAAGAGCGTTTGTAGAAGATCATCCCGAAATAGTAAAGAATATTCAAGCCGTTTTTAATCAAGATAATGGAACCGGTAGAGTAGTAGATATTTCAGGGCAAGGTTTTTTACATTCTTATGATTACCTGGGAAGCTGGTTAAATAAAGTGCCTGAATCCGTTAATAAACATATTAAAAAGCAATTTCCAGGCACACCTGGAAGAGGAGGGTCAGATTATGCATCATTTGTTGCAGTTGGAGTGCCAGCGTTTAGTTTAAGTTCATTGGACTGGTCTTATGGAGATTACACTTGGCATACAAATCGAGACACGTATGACAAAATTATTTTTGAGGATTTGAAGAATAACGTAATTCTTACAGCAATACTTGCCTATATGGCTTCAGAAGATCCAGGAACTACTTCAAGAGAAAAAAGTGTGTTACCTGTTAGCAGGCGATCAGGAAAGCAAATGCAATGGCCCAAACAAAGATCACCAAACAGAAAGGGAGGCATTTAGCTTGTTTAGTTTTTTTTCAAAGCTTTATCTCTAAATTAGTGATTTCGTTATTTGTTAGACAAAATTCAAAATTTAATAAATAAGTGATTTAATCATTTTGATGTAATTTTAAATAATGATAGATCTAATTTGATTTTGCTATCTCTATCTTTACTTTTTTTTAAAATAATTACATGAGAAACTTAATATTAGAAAACCTTTCGAAAACTTATCCTAACAATGTGAAAGCATTAAATAATGTTTCTATTAAAATATCTAGCGGTATGTTTGGTCTGCTTGGGCCCAACGGGGCCGGGAAGTCATCCCTAATGAGGACTATAGCAACATTACAAGAGGCAGATTCAGGATCAATCTTTTTCGATGATTTGAATGTTTTAGATAACAATAAGGAGTTTCGCCAGCAATTGGGATATCTTCCTCAGGAATTTGGAGTATACCCAAGAATAACTGCTGAACAATTATTAGATCATATTGCAACTTTGAAGGGTATCTCCTCAAAAAAAGAAAGAAAAGACTTAGTAGACTTTCTGCTTCAAAAAGTTAACCTATATGATAAGAAAAACAAAAGTGTAAAAGGTTTTTCTGGCGGAATGAAACAAAGGATTGGGATAGCACAATCATTGATAGGTAATCCTAAAGTTTTAATTGTTGATGAACCAACTGCTGGACTTGATCCCGGTGAAAGAAATCGATTTTATGACTTGCTATCTGATGTTGGAGAAGATGTAATTGTAATTCTTTCAACTCACATAGTAGACGATGTTAGGGAATTATGTACTCAAATGGCTATAATGAATCATGGTGAAATTGTTTTTAACGGATCTCCTGATGAGGGTATAAATTCTTTAAAAGGTAAAGTTTTTCAGAAACATATTTCTAAATCTGAACTTGAAACATACAAGCAAAATCATCAAGTCATTTCAAATAAATTAATAGCGGGTAAACCAATTATTCATGTGTTAAATAGTACTATTCCAGACAAAACTTTTAAGAAGATTGAGCCGTCCCTTGAAGATGTTTTTTTTACTAAGATTCAAAATAAATAATAATAGATATGTTCAAGATTTTTTTCCTTTCTGAACTAAGGTATAGTTTTAGAAATCCAATGGTTTATTTATTTTTTCTCATTGTTTTTTTACTAGTTTTCTTTGCAAACGTTTCAGATAACGTCTCAATTGGAGGTTCAATAGGTAATGTTTATAGAAATGCACCTAATGTCATAACTACCTTTTCAATAATTATGACTCTTTTTGGATTATTGTTTGCCGCTGCATTTTTCAATAATTCTGCTTTAAGGGATCATAAAAATAATTTCCAAGAAATTATTTTTTCTAAACCCATAGATAAGTTTGGATATTTTATGGGTAAGTTTTCAGCCTCCCTACTTCTATCTACCATTCCTTTAACTGGAGTTTTTTTCGCGGTTATAATTGGATCAAAAATTGCTCCATTGATGGGTTGGATTGAGCCTGAACGATATGGGCCATTATATCTTCAGACTTTCGTTTCTAATTATTTTATTTTTATTCTTCCAAATATGTTTATTGGTGGAGCAATAATATATTCTTTAGCTCAACAATTTAAAAACACTACAGTCTCATTTGTTGGAGCAATGTTAATTTTAGTTGGATATTCAATAGCAGGGGAATTAACCTCAGATATTGATAATGAGAAAATTGCAGCTCTTGTTGATACTTTTGGAATTGGGACTTATAATATTACTTCTAAATACTATACCCCACTTGAAAAAAACACTCTAAATCCCTCATTATCAGGATTACTTTTATATAATAGGATTATTTGGATTGGTCTTGCCTCTCTAATTCTGTTGGCTTCATATTCAAGATTCACTTTTTCTACTAAAAAAACCAAAAAGAATAAAATTAAAGCTGAAACTGTAAATAATGAATTACTAGTTTCTGTAAAATCACTTCCAGAATCTAAGATAAGTAAAGACTCTATGTTTACTCATTTTAAAAGTTTTTTTAAACTTAACATGAGTAGTATATATAAACACGTAACTTTTAAAATATTATTTGTTTTTAGTATTATTCAACTAATAGCAGGACTTGCTTCAGGGTATGAATATTTTGGTCTCAAATCATACCCTCTTACCAACTTAATGATTGATCAAATTAGTGGTTCCTCTGGCTTATTTATAATCATCATTTTAGTCTTTTTTAGTGGGGAATTAGTTTGGAGAGATCGTGATGTCCAAATAAATGAGGTTATTGATTCAACTCCACATTCTTCTTTAGTCCCACTTTTCTCTAAAGCTTTATCACTACTTTCTTTATCCATATTAATTCATTTTGCACTTGTTTTTGTAGCTGTAATTTATCAATTAGCAATGGGCTATACTGAGATTGAGTTTTCTTTATATCTCAAAGACTTTATATATAATTTATTCCCTTTATATTTTACTATATGTGCTGCTGTTGTTGCAATTCAAGTTATTGTAAATAATAAATACATAGGTTATGTTGTGTCAGTTATTGTCCTATTAGTCTTGGATATCATATTGGTAGTTTTAGATATAAGTTCTAATATGATTTCATTTGCCGCGACTCCATATATGATATATTCTGATTTAAATGGTTTTGGGCCAAGTAATATAGGAGTCTTTTGGTTTAGTGTTTACTGGATGTTATTTGCAATGTTTTTATTTACTTTATCAGGATTTATTTGGAATAGGGGTACAGTAAAAAATTTTAAAGAACGACTTAATGGCTTTAAGAGTAATATCACTAGACCTTATGTAATTATAGTTTCCTTAATAGGAGTGTTTTGGATAGCGGTATCGTTTTTTGTGTATTATAATTCTCAAATATTGAATACATACAATTCAATTGATAAGTCTGAAGAACTTGCTGTTTCTTATGAGAACATTTATAAAAAATTTAATACTCTTCCTCTCCCTAAAATAATTGAGGCAAAATATAATATTGATATTTATCCAAAAAAGAAAAGTACTGATGTATTAGCTTTATTAACTGTTATAAATGACGGTAAAAAACCAATTGACAGTATCCTTTTAAATGTAAATAAACAATGGGATCTAACTTTTGATTTTCCTAATGCTTCCATAATTAGTATAGATGATGATCATGGTGTTCATTTTTATGGTATTAATCCTCCAATGCTTCCTGGTGATACATTGATTTTGAAAATCAATAATAAGTTTGAAACGAAAGGATTTTCTAATGGTGGGGAAACAACTAGTATTGTTAAAAACGGTTCTTTTTTAAATAATTTTGAAATTTTGCCTGATGTAGGTTATAATTCAAATAAAGAATTAAGTGATAAAAATAAAAGAAATAAATTAGGTTTACCTCCAAAGCAACGTATGCCAGAATTAGAGATTGATTGTGGTGTGAATTGTAATAAAAACTATCTCACGAATGGTTTTTCAGATTATATTAATGTAGAAACTATAATTTCCACAAGTAATGATCAAATTGCAATAGCTCCTGGATCTTTAATTAAAGAATGGATTCAAGATGACAGAAAATATTATCAATATAAAGTTGATCATCCATCTCAAAACTTTTATTCTTTTATATCTGCAGATTATAAAATAGCTAAACGAAAATGGAATGAAATCGATATTGAGATTTATTACGACTCAAAACATTCTGTAAATATTGAAATGATGCTAGATGCTGTGGAAAGGTCTCTTGAGTATTACACTGAAAATTTTGGACCTTATTACCATAAACAATGTAGAATAATTGAATTTCCTAGATTTTCTAATTTCGCACAAGCTTTTCCAGGAACTATGCCTTATTCTGAATCTTTCGGTTTTATAATTGATCTTGAGGATGCAGAAGATAATAATGTAATTGATGCTGTAATTGCTCATGAGATGGCTCATCAATGGTGGGCTCACCAAGTGGTTGGAGCAGATATGCAAGGTGGCACTATGTTAAGTGAGGCATTTTCAGAATACTCATCCTTAATGACTCTTAAGAAAATGGCAAAAACACCAATGAAAATGAGAGAAATGTTAAAATATGATCACGATAGATATTTAAGAGGGAGATCAGGTGAACGTGAAAAGGAATTGCCTCTATATAAAGTAGAAAACCAAAGTTATATCCATTATGGAAAAGGAAGCGTTATTCTTTATGCTTTACAAGATTACATTGGTGAAGATAAAGTCAATAGTTCAATGAAAGACTTTTTAGAGCAATACAGATATAAAACTCCTTACCCAACCTCATTAGATTTTTTAGATATATTAGAATCAAAAATACCAGATTCTTTGAATTATTTAATTGATGATTGGTTTAAAGAAATTACACTTTATGATAATAGATTAAAAAAAGCTACCGCAAAAAAACTTGAAAATGGGAAATATGAAGTTAAAATTGAAATTGCTGCATCAAAAATAAAGGCTGACTCTTTAGGTAATGAAATAGCAGTAACTTTAAATGAATGGATTGATATAGGTGTCTTTTCAGATATGGATGAAAAAGAGCTTATTTATCAGAAAAGGGTTAGGGTAAATGATACTTTGATGAATTTCTCTATGGTAGTCGATTCATTACCATTAAAGGCAGGTATAGACCCTAGACATATTTTAATTGATAGAGTATTTGATGATAACATAAAAATAGTTGTTATCGAATAATTTTCTTTATTCTATCACTAATAATTTTAGACTTTATTATAGTAACTACCCTACTGTGTTTTTACAAAGAACTTTAATGAAAAACCCTCCAATTTGGAGGGTTTAATATTTTCGGTAATATTAATCGTATTTAGTTTATTAAAGATCTAATTTAAACTTAACACGTCTACTATCAGCTCTACCTTTTGCAGTTTTGTTATCACCAATTGTTTGGCTTTCTCCATAACCTATGATATTTAGTCTTTTAGCATCTATGCTTTTAGAGATTAGGTATTCTTTTGTAGTGATTGCACGTTGTTTAGATAATTTTTGATTATAATTGGAACTACCTTCACTTGAGGCATGTCCCTCGATAGTAATAGAAGTTTTAGGATATTTATCTAAAAGTTCTTTAACCATTTCAAGAATTATTATATCACCTGAATCTAATTGGCTACTTGCGGCCAAGAATGAAAATTTATTAATTTCACTATTTATAAACTCTATAAAATCAGTAGGCTCTTTAGGGCATCCATTGTTTTCTTTAGGACCAGCTTCATTTAGACAATCATCATCCTTGTTGGGGACTCCATCTTTATCATCATCTGCCCAAGGACAACCATTGTTTTCCTTAGGACCAGCTTCATTTAGACAATTATCATCCTTGTTGGGAACTCCATCTTTATCGTCATCTGCCCAAGGACAACCATTATTATCAATTTCTCCTGCTTGATTAATGCATTTGTCGTCTCTATCAAGAACACCATCATTGTCAATATCAGAAGTTTGTTCTTTTATAATTTCTTTTATTGATTCTGAATCACATTTAATTATCACCTCAACATAGCTATCCCCTTTTTTTATTTTTATTTTTTTGGTCTGACAACCTTTTTTAGTTGTGATAAGTTGAATTGGATAATTATAATTAGTGCTCAATGTAAATGCACCATTTTTTACAGTTTTTTTTCCGGAATAATACCCCGCCCCAGATAAACTATTAGGTTTAAGAGTAACTATAGCATTCTCTATTAAAGTTCCAGTATTTTTATCTTTAACTAATCCACTAACTGAGATTTGTGAATACCCTAATATTGGAAACATTAAAATAGCAAAATATATTTTTATCATTTTTTATAGATTTATATAATTTTGGTTAATAAGTTGCTAATATAGATTTATTCTATAATTAAGATCACAAAGAATTTTTGGAATCAGCATAGTACATTATAGATCTGAAAATTCCAGTTCTATAGATTCTATTTTGGTTAAGTATTTGCTTCATTCTAAGAATAAAATTTGGTATTTTTAGTACTCACTCAAAATTAATATTTTCAACTATTAAATTCATCCTATGAATCGCTCCAAAACTTTTCTTTGTATAGTAACATTACTATTTAGTTTTTTTTCAGTTAAAGCACAAATTACAGATCAAGACACACAAATTCCTGAAGAGTTTTATAATCAGCTGGAATGGAGAAATATTGGTCCTTTCAGAGGTGGTCGCTCTCTTGGAGCGGCAGGAAGCCCAGGAAGGATAAATGAATATTATTTCGGAGCTACAGGAGGAGGCTTATGGAAAACCGTTGATGGAGGAACCGAATGGTTTCCCGTTACAGATGGTCAAGTAACTAGTTCATCTGTCGGTGCAGTAGCAGTGGCTGAAACCAATCCTGATATCGTTTATATAGGAATGGGAGAAGTACAGCTTAGAGGGAGTATAACGCAAGGAGATGGTGTTTATAAGACCATAGATGGAGGAAAAACTTGGAGACACCTAGGTTTAGAAGAAACCCAAGCTGTTTCTCGTATTCGTATTCACCCAACAAATCCTGACATAGTATACGTAGCAGCATTAGGACATCCTTATGGTGATAATCCAGAGCGTGGTGTTTTTAAAAGTACTGATGGAGGAAATACTTGGACGAAAACATTATTTGTTAGTGAAAAAGCTGGCGTAGTAGACTTGATTATAGACCGAAACAATCCAAATATTTTGTATGCAACTACTTGGCAAGTACAACGTAAAGCATGGAAAATGTGGGGAGGGGGACCAGATTGCAAACTTTGGAAAAGCACTGATGGTGGAGAAACTTGGTCAGATTTAACTCAAAATACTGGAATGCCAGAAGGGCCAATAGGAAAAATTGGAGTAACTGTTTCACCTGCTGATTCAAATAGGGTTTGGGCAATTGTTGAAGCAAATGAAGGAGGTGTTTTTAGATCTGATGATGCTGGAAAAACGTGGATTCGTACTAATGATGAACGTAAATTAAGACAACGTGCTTTTTACTATTCCAGAATTTATGCAGATCCTTGGAACAAGGATATTGTTTACGGATTAAACACAGGCTTATACAAATCAATTGATGGAGGAAGAACCTTTGATATTACCATTAAAGTACCTCATGGCGATAATCATGATTTATGGATAGACCCTAACAATCCTGATCGCATGATTAATGCAAATGATGGTGGTGGAAACGTAACCATTAATGGAGGGAAGACCTGGACAGAACAAGATTATATCACAACACAATTGTATCATGTAATGACCACAAGTGATGTACCGTATCATGTAGCTGGTGCACAGCAAGATAATAGTACAGTAGCTGTTCCAAGTGATGGTTGGAATCATAAACAAGCTAGAGGTCCAAATCATGGTTGGTACTATGCTGTTGGTGGTGGAGAAAGTGGCTGGATAACTCAACATCCCTCTAAAAAAGATATTTTTTATGCAGGAAGTCAAGGCGCCTTATTAACACGCTACGATCGAAGCAATGGTCAAAATAGAGATATTCAAGTGTATCCGCGCTTTTTTTCTGGAGAACCCGCAAGTGCACTTCCTGAACGCTGGCAATGGACATTCCCGATAATGTTTGCACCACAGGATGAAAATGTCATGTACACATGCTCACAGCATGTATGGAAAACAAATAATGATGGTCAATCATGGGAAAAAATAAGTCCAGATTTAACCTATGCTGATCCTTCAACTTTAGGAAAAACAGGAGGTGTAATTACCATGGATATGAATGGTCCTGAAATTTATGCAACAGTATTTGCCTTAGCTCCTTCAAATCATGATATTAATACTATTTGGGCTGGATCTGATGATGGTAAAATGCATATCACTAGAAATGGCGGAAATAATTGGGAAGACATTACACCTAAAGAACTTCCTAAGTTTTCTAGAATTAGTATTATTGATGAATCTACTCACAATCCTGGAACTATATATATTGCTGCAAATAGGTATCAAGTTGATGATAGAGAGCCTTATGTTTTTAAAACTCATGACTACGGAAAAACATGGACAAAAATAATCAACGGTATTAAAAAAGGTCATTTTGCAAGAGCTGTAAGGGAAGATCCCGTTAGACCAGGTTTATTGTTTTTAGCAACTGAACATGGCGTATATTTTTCTATGAATGATGGTGAATTATGGCAGAGTTTACAATTAGAACTTCCTGATACACCAATTCGTGATTTGGTTGTAAAAGACAATGACGTCGTAATAGGATCTCACGGTAGAGGGTTTTGGATTTTAGATAACATACAGCCACTTCGTCAGTTTAAAGGGGAAATGATTAATCAATCAGCTATACTTTTTAAACCTGCAGATGCTATTAGAGGAATATATGATGCTGATATTCAGTATTATTTAAATAAGCAACCAGATTCTATTGTTTTTGAAATTTTGGATTCAAATGACAACGTTATATCTACTCATACTGGAGATAAACCAAAATATGAAGTTGATCCAAATATCTCCTGGTGGCGAAGAGGTGGATCAACTAAGCCAACAACATCTAAAGGAATGAATAATTTTTCATGGGATTTACGCTATCCTGGAGCTACAACTTTTGATGGTATGATTATCTGGAGCGCTCGCCCTGCAAGAGGTCCTAAAGCTCCTATTGGAGATTATAAAGTTCGAGTAACTGCTGGAGATTATATTGAAACACATGATTTCAAAATAAAAATGAATCCAAATTTAAAAGGTATTACTGAAAAAGACCTACAAGAACAATTTAACCTTGCTTCAAAAATTAGAAATAAAACAAGTTTAGCAAATGAGACGGTAATTAAAATTCGTGATATTAAATCAAAGTTGAGCGATGCAAAAAGCAAAATATCTAATTCAAATTATAAAAAAACGGTAATTCCCTTTTTACATAAAATCTCAGCAATAGAAGAAAATTTATACCAAGTAAAAAATCAATCAGGACAGGATCCTCTTAATTTTCCAATTAAATTAAATAATAGATTAGCCTCATTAAGACGAAGTATTGAGAATGGTGATGCGAGACCAACTGATGGAGCATATAAAGTGTTTAATGAACTTTCAGCGGAACTAGAACAGTATCTTGAGAAATTAAATCAAATTCTAGGATCAGATTTACCAAAAGTCAATCAACTAATGAAAAGAGCTAGAAAAAAAGAAATTGTTAAAATAAGCAGAGAAAAGAAAATAAATAAGCTAATATGAATGTTGTGTAAAAGATAACCCTCCAATTAGGAGGGTTATTAATTTATTATTTTGATCTTATTTGGTTGAAATTATTCTTTTATAAATAGGACAGTAGCCAATAGCATATTGTTTTATTAAGGTTTAGTAAAACAAAATGTGCCTGCTGAGATGCATTTGTACCCCGAAGGAGGGCATGGGTATTGTTTTGCAATAGGAAAGGGTCGCCTTCAAGGGATGGACCGATCGTTTATATGAGTGGATTCGCGAATTAGAATGATAAAATAGTAAGAATTTTACAGTTTAGTAGACTAGCTAATAATTATAAAGGTGAGCATCTTAGTAAGATAGATACTAGCCTAAAAAAAACTTCAAAGGAATATTAGATTAGGGCAATGATGCTGAGTAATAGAGTTAAGCTAGACCATTACCAATTAAAGACGATACATTATAGCAGAAACACTATAAATTTTTGCTAAATGATTTAATAAATGAGTTGAACTCAATTTTCATTTTTTTATCTATTATACCTATTTTAGGATCAAAATTTTGACTAAAATTTGGAAGGGAAAAGCTAGGAATATCTAATTGACCACCTTTTGAAATTCTATCATGTGCCATTTTAAGAACAGTAATTGCTCCTCTTGCTCCATCAGAGGTAGCTATTAAAAACATTGGTTTGTTGAACCAAACGATTTTTTCAACTCTTGAAATCCAATCAAAGATATTTTTGAAAGCAGCAGTATAAGCCCCATTATGCTCAGCAAAAGAAATTATAATCCCATCAGCAGAACTCAATGTATTTTTAAATTTATATGCCTGTTTAGGAATACCAAATTCATTTTCATAATCCACACTGTAAATCGGCATTTCAAAATCATTTAGATCTAATAAATTAACTTCGGCATCTTCAATTTGTTTTGCTGCAAAATTCGCTAAAATTTTATTAATGGATTTCTTTGATGAACTAGCACCAAAAGCAACAATTTTTTTCATCACGGTTAATTTTAATTTAAACAAAAATACGTTTAAACTATTTACGCTTGTAATATGGGCAAGCTAATTATTGAAGATTGACTAATTCTAATTAAAGAAAATGTAGTAAGGAATAATTACCTATGAATCCCAACAAATAGAACCAAAATACAGTGAATACTATAGTAGATCTATGGGTGCTCGTGTTTTGGTCACCCTGCAATTTTTAATAATATCAAAACAGTCTATTTTTTATCATTTTCACTTCATTTTAAGCATATTTTACTCATTTTTGATCGATTTTAATTCATATCAGTCATTTTTTAAAATAATTTTTTTTAGACTTTAGGGAGACATTCAACTTGTTTTAAATAGTTTTAGTTACTTTCCACTTAAATAAATTAAAAATTAAAAATGAAAAATATTGCAATTACTTTATTAATAATGGTGTCTTATCTTTTAAATGCTCAAGAAGAATTGGGGTATCAGATTCCCAAGAAAGAGCTATTGGATCTAATAGATGTTGATTTAGCTCCAACTGTATTGCGAAACACTAAAAACACTGTTATGGTGCTTCTATCGCGTTCTACTTACAAAAGTATAGCTGACTTATCAAGAAAGGAACTTCGCATCGCAGGGCTTCGCGTAGATCCAAAGCGTTTTATTGGAAGTAGAACTACTTATTATAATAAAGTTGAATTAGTAGATTTTGAAAAAGGGAAGACACGTTTACTTGTAGCTGGACTTCCAAATAAACCTCAGTTGACAAACTTTATCTGGTCACCAGATGAAAAAATGATAGCAATGACTCACACTTCAGATTCAAGTGTTGAACTTTGGATTTTAGATGTTACTACTAGAAAAGCAAAAAAACTGAGTTCACAACCAATTAATGCAACTATGGGGAATAGTATAAATTGGTTCAAAAGTAGTAAGGAGTTGTTAGTGAAATTAATACCTAAAGACAGAGAGGATATTATTGATCAATCTGTAGTTATTCCAACGGGTCCAAAAGTCACTGAAAATAATGGAGAAAAAGCTCAAAATCGAACATATCAAGATCTGATTAAGAATCCTACAGATGCTAAAAATTTCACTCAACTGAGTAGATCAGAAATTTATAAGATTGATCTGAATGGCAACAAAAGCCATTTTTTAGAAGCACGGATGTATAGAGGTGTAAGTGTGTCTCCAGATGGCAAATATGTAATGGTATCATTTGTAAAAGAACCTTTTTCTTATCTAGTACCTTATTATCGTTTCCCTACCGAAACCCATGTTTATGATTTGGATGCGCAACTAGTTAAATTAATATCTGATAATCCACTTCAAGAGGTCCTTCCAAAAGGATTTATGGCGGTAAGCACCAATAAACGAGACATTGGATGGCGTAAAGATAAACCTTCTACCATTTATTATGTGGGGGCATTAGACAAAGGAAATCCTGAAATTAAAGTTCCTTATAGAGATGCATTGTATGAGTGGGAAGCTCCTTTCGGCCAAAAGTCAATTTTATTGACAAAAACAATAAACCGATACGCTGGTATAATTTGGGGCAACGATTTAAATGCAATCATCTATGACAGATGGTGGAATAGTCGGAATTCAAAAACATATACATTCTCACCCTCTAAGCCTGATATTCCAGCTAGAGTTATTGTTGATCGGAATTATCAAGACAGATATAGTGATCCAGGTGACTTTGTCACTCGAAAGGGAAAGTACGGTGAAAACATCTTAGCCTTGGATGGAAATAATGCTTTTCTTTTGGGTGATGGTTTTTCTGAAAAAGGACAATTTCCATTTTTGGATCAGATTAATTTGAAATCAAATAAAAAAAATCGCACCTATCAGTCGACTTATACAGATAAATTTGAACAGCTTTATGATTATGACATTATTGAAAAAAAATTAAGTATTCGAATCGAATCTAAAAATGAATACCCAAATTACTTCACGAGAAGTCTAGATAAAAAACACACACTTAAACAACAAACCTTTTTTGAAAACCCATTTAAAAATCTTGAAAATGTTGGGAAAGAACTCATTTCATATAAACGGAAAGATGGACTAGATTTAAGTGGTATTCTTTATACTCCAGAAGGTTTTGATAAAAATAATCCAAAACAATTACCCATGATTTTATGGGCGTATCCTAGAGAATACAAAGATAAATCTAGTGCTGCTCAAAAAATAAATAATCCCAATCGATTTTTATACCCAAGTTGGGGTTCCCCAATTTATTGGGTAACACAGGGGTATCTTGTTTTAGATCGAGCTGCTTTCCCAATTATAGGCGAAGGAACGGATGAGCCTAATGACAGCTTTCGGACACAATTAGTTGCCAATGCAGAAGCTGCGATTAATGCTGTTGTAGAGAAAGGATATGCTGATAGAAATAGAATAGCTGTAGGCGGACATAGTTATGGAGCATTTATGGTAGCTAATTTGCTTAGCCATTCTAATTTATTTGCTGCAGGAATAGCGAGAAGTGGTGCTTATAATAGAACATTAACTCCATTTGGTTTTCAAAGTGAATCTAGATCTTATTGGGAAGCTCCAGAAGTATATTATACTATGTCACCTTTTATGCATGCTGATAAAATGAAAACCCCTTTATTATTAGTTCATGGTGAAGCAGACAATAATTCAGGAACTTACCCTTTACAGAGTGAGCGATATTATAATGCTCTCAAAGGTCTTGGCGCAACAACAAGATTAGTCATGTTTCCAAAAGAAAGCCACGGATATAGAGCGAAAGAAACAATTCTTCATCTCATTTGGGAACAAGATCAATGGTTAGAAAAATACGTTAAAAACAGAAAAACTTTTTTAAAATTCACAAAACACAAACCTAAAGGATAGTCTTTCCTCCATGTAAACATCTAGCTATAAGTCAAGTTAGGCATTTCAAGAAAAAAATTAAAGATGGGAGACAACAAGAAGAGATTAATTTTTTAAAGAAAATATTTTATGTTCCTATATAACATATTGCTATTGAATATCCAGCTGGAATTATGAGTACAGTAATTAGAAATCCCAATCTATATGATTTTTAGTTCCTTGCCAATTTTAATGAAGGCTGCAATAGCTTTATCTAGATGTTCAATTTTATGGCTAGCTGAAAGTTGAACTCTAATTCTTGCTTTTTGAATTGGAACTACTGGGAAGAAAAAACCTATAACATAAATCCCTTCATCTATGAGCATATTTGCCATTGTTTGAGATAATTTGGCATCGTATAACATAACCGGAACTATAGCAGCGTCTGCTCCTAGTAAATCAAATCCTGCGGCTTCCATTCCGTTTCTAAAGTAATTGGTGTTCCATTCTAATTTATCACGTAAAGAAGTGTCTCGAGTCAAAATTTCAAAAACCTTTAACGATCCACCAACTATTGCTGGAGCTAATGAATTCGAAAACAAGTAAGGTCGTGAACGTTGGCGTAATATTTCAATAATTTCTTTTTTACCTGTAGTATAGCCTCCCATAGCTCCGCCTAGTGCTTTTCCAAAAGTTCCAGTTATAATATCGACTCTTCCCAAAACATTTTTCAACTCAATTGTACCTTTCCCATTTTCACCAATAAAACCAGCAGCATGACATTCATCAACTAAAACTAAAGAATCATATTTGTCTGCTAAATCACAAATTTTATCTAGCTGAGCAACAATCCCATCCATAGAGAAAACACCATCTGTAACAATAATTTTAAAGCGATATTGCTGTTTATTGGCCTCAATAAGTTGACTTTCCAGATCTTCCATGTCATTGTTGGCGTATCGATATCTCGCCGCCTTACACAAACGCACCCCATCTATAATTGAAGCATGATTTAGAGAGTCAGAAATTATTGCATCTTCTTTGGTTAGAAGCGGTTCAAAGACACCTCCGTTTGCGTCAAAAGCAGCAGGATACAAGATAGTGTCCTCGCAACAAAAAAAATCAGCTACCTTTTGTTCTAATTGTTTATGAATATCCTGAGTTCCACAAATAAATCGAACCGAAGACATTCCGAAACCATGAGAATCTAAAGTCCCTTTTGCAGCTTGAATAACCTCTGGATTATTTGACAATCCCAAATAATTATTAGCACAAAAGTTAATCACTTTTTCACCAGTATTTAACATTATCTCTACATCTTGAGAAGATAAAATTATTCGTTCTTCTTTGTATAAGCCGGCATCTTTTGTTGCCTGTAATTCTTTTTTTAAATGTTCTTTTATGGATCCGTACATACTATTTTATGCGTTTAGTAGTTTTGTTTCTTTTAATTTTCGAATCATTAATTCTGTCATTTGATCAATATCAAACGAAGGTTTCCAATTCCAGTGGTTTCTAGCAAAAGAATCATCTACACTTGATGGCCAGCTAGATGCAATTTCTTCTCTAAAATCAGGCTCATAAATGATTTTAAACTTAGGATAAATTTTTTGAATAGAATTAACTAATTCTGCAGGAGAAAAGCTCATACCCGAAAGATTATAAGAGGTTCTAACTTTTACGCTCTCTTTTGGTGCATCCATAAGCTTAATTGTAGCTAAAATGGCATCCTCCATGTAAATCATAGGCAGAGTTCTACTCTCGCTTAAAAAGCATTTAAAATCAATTTCTTGAACAGCTTTATGGTATATATCTATTGCATAATCTGTTGTTCCTCCACCCGGTGATGATTGGTACCCAACAATTCCTGGGTATCTTAAAGAGCGTATGTCTAGATTGTATTTTTTATAATAATATTTAGACCAATTTTCACCTGCTGCCTTACTAATTCCGTAAACTGATGAAGGGTTTAAGACGTAATCTTGGGGTGTTTTAACTTTTGGAGCATTATCTCCAAAGACAGCAATTGAACTTGGAAAAAATACTTTGTTTATTTTTTTTAGCACAGAGATTTCCAGAATATTTAAAAAGGTTTTTATGTTAATGTCCCAAGTATGTAAAGGAGTTAATTCTCCATTTGCTGATAAAATTGCTGCTAAATGATAAATTTGAGTAATGTGATGCTCTTCGACTAAATACTTTAATCGCTCAAAGTCTGAAACATCTAAAGTTTCAAATATTCCTACAAAGTTTATTTTTGTCCTTATGTCTGAAGCAATAACATGATTTATTCCATGCTTATCTTGAAGTTTTTTCACAAGAACTGAACCTAATTGACCGTTTGCTCCTGTTATTAATACGTTCTCCTTTGACATATTCACTTAAGTTTAGCTATAAACGAAATTATGTATTAGATAATAAAATAAACTATATTATCTTTTATTTTATCTAAAATAGATGTTTTTATCTTCAAAAAATTTAATTTATAGGTAATTTTACTTTCGCTAACTAGTTTTATATTAATTTAAAGTAAAATTATTCCCAACATGGAAACGATAGACGATACTGATTTGAAAATTCTTAGAATTCTTCAGGAAAATTCTAAAATCACGACAAAAGAAATTGCAGAAATACTAAGCCTTAGTGCATCTCCAGTTTACGAAAGAACTCGCAAGTTAGAGAGTAAGGGCTATATAAAAAAGTATGTTGCAATTCTTGACAAGAAATTAATTCAAAGACCTGTAACGGTTATTTGCATGGTGTCTCTTCGATACCACAATGAGGGCTTCATAGATAAATTCGAAAAACAGATTAGTCAACTTAAAGAAGTTCAGGAGTGTTTTCATATGGCAGGAAAGGTTGATTTTTTTTTAAAAATAAATCTTAAAAGTCTTGATATATATCATGAGTTTGTGAGAATCAAACTTTCGAAAATTGAGAATATCGGAATTTTAGAAAGTTATTTCGTTTTGAAAGAAATGCATCACACAACAGAATACTGTTTTTGATGGTTTTATATTAATTAAGTTTATGGACTTTTGATTGTAAATTTAAAGTCACCTTCTCTTAGTTTTAAAATAATATTTTCCCCTTGCTTTATTCCTTCAATTTTAGGCATGAGTAATTCAAATAAGTTGCTAATTTGGTGGTGATCAGATTTTGTTTTAGGGTCGGGCATATAGATAAGCCCTTTATAAAAATTTTCCTTAAATATCAATTGAACTTCAAAAAAGTAAAAATTTTCTGGGGGTATATATATTGACCAATTAATTTCTTTAAAATAATATTTATACTTTTTAATTGAGAATTGATAAGGCGATATATCAATATTAATTGTCCCAATAAAAAAAGCACTTAGGTCAAGACCTCTTTCATTGAAAAATGGCATCTGTAGTTTTAATGTTCCCACTGGATATCTATTATCTTTTCCTTTTCCAGAAGCTACTCCATATCCAGAGATTACTTTACCAGTAATTGAAATCATAATCTATAAATTTGCACCACCGTCAATTGCTAATGCTGTTCCAGTAACAAAAGAGGCTTCATCTGAGGCTAGCCAACAGACTGCATTTGCTACCTCTTTTGAAGTTCCCAGCCGTCCTAAAGGGTGCATTGCAATTGCATTTTTCAACTTTTTATCTGTATTAAAGGCTCTGTCGGCCATTGGTGTTTCAATTACAGCAGGACAAACTGCATTTACTCTGATATTTTCTTTTGCATATTCCAGTGCAGTTGCTTTTGTCATACCCACAACTCCAAATTTTGCTGCATGATACCCAATTCCTGCACCTCCTGCTTGAAGACCAGCAAGAGATGCCACATTAATAATCACTCCTTTTCCTCTTTTTTGCATTTCTGGAATTTGATATTTCATTGAAATCCAAACTCCTTTGAGGTTAATAGCGATAACATCATCCCATACAGATTCATCGTAATCTGCAGTTTTAACGCCAGGAGTTCCTTCAATACCTGCGTTGTTTACTGCAATATCCAAGCCGCCAAAATGTTTAACCCCTTTTTTAACCACATTTTGAACATCACTAGGTATACTAAAATCAGCCTTTATAAATAGGGCTTTTCCGCCACTTTTTTTTATTTTTCGGACTAAGTCCTCGTTTAAATCTGCATTCCTTGATGATAAAATTAATTTTGCTCCTTGTTCAGCAAATGTTAAGGCGACTTTTTCACCAATTCCAGAACTTGTACCACTAACTAAAACTACTTTATTTTGAAACCTTTTATTCATTATTTATTTTATTTTAATCATTATTTTTTCCAATTCTTCCAAAGATTTATTTTTGGTCTCTGGCATCATTTTCCAAACGAAAAGTAATTGAAATAACATTATGAAGGTAAAAATTGCAAAGGTAATTCCTCCACCTAAAGTACTTGTGACAAAAGGGAAGACCGCAGCAATAAAAGCAGCAAATACCCAGTGTGTTCCACTTCCAAGGGAATTTCCATAGGAACGAACATTATTAGGAAATATTTCTGAGATAAAAACCCAAATCACAGCACCTTGTCCAACAGCATGAGAAGCAATAAAGGCAAAGATTAAAATAGGAATTAATAAAGTCCCTTCGCCAAATCCAGTATAGAAAGTCAACGATATAAAACCTAGAGATATAATATAGCCGAAAGAACAAATGTACATCAAGAATTTTCGTCCCATTCGATCAATCAAAAATATACCGATAATGGTTGCTATTAAATTTATGAATCCAACTCCAACAGATGACAAGAGTGAAGCGCTTTCTCCCATTCCTGTTTCTGCAAAGATTCTTGGAGAATAGTATATTACAGCGTTAATTCCAGAAAGCTGATTAAAAAATGCTATTAAAAAAGCAAGTGAAATGGGAAAATTAAATTTGCCTGAAAAAAACTCTTTAAGTCCACCTTCTGACTCCCCATTTTCTTTACTTAATTGAATTAAAGTAATATTATTTTCAACTTCACTGGGATCTATTTCTTTCAAAACACTTTTTGCTTCTTCAATTAATCCTTTTTTTAAAATCAACCATCTTGGACTGCGAGGAACAAATAAAATCAAAATCAGGAAGAGAACAGCTGGGATTATTTCGATACCCAGCATTATTCTCCAATTTCCGTTACTAGCACCACCAATAAAATAATTTGACAGATAGGAAATTAAAATACCAATAACTATGTTGAATTGAAAAAGTGCGGTAAGTTGACCTCTTTTATTTGAGGGAGATATTTCTGAAATATACATGGGTGCGACAACTGATGATGCTCCAACGGCGAGACCACCAATAAATCTAAAAAACATTAAAGAATAAACTTCTGGAGAAAATGCTGAACCAACCGCAGAAATAAGAAATAGAATTGCGACGATTAATAATGTTTTTTTTCTTCCAAAAGCTTCAGAGGGGAAGCCTCCAAGAAGCGCGCCTATAATAGTACCATATAAAGCCATCGCAACTGTTTGACCAATCATAGTATCGCTTAAATTCCAAAGATTTTGAATTTCTTGTTCGGCTCCTGAAATAACTGCAGTGTCAAATCCAAAGATAAATCCTCCAAAAGCAACAATCACAGACCACAAAATTATCTTATTATATTTCATATAATTTATTATCCTTTCTCATAAATATATAAAATGAATTAAAACTTCTATTAATTATTTAATAATATTCTTTTGTAGAAGATTAAATCTAATAAAATTTTGTATAAACTCTAAAGGTTCTCCTTTGCCATTTGTTTTACCCAGGGCAAAAATTTGTGCATGAATTAATTTCTTGAACACTTAGCCCTTTTTTATATTCATAGATATATCATATTCAGTAGGAGTGAGAATTTCTAATCCTCATAAAACTGCCTAAGACTCAAATAATAGTCATTTTAATGAAACAAAAATTATTTTCAAGAAACAATATGTCATTATATTTAAGGATTATTAACTAAATTTTTAAAATGAAAAAATTAATACTAAGTATAGCACTTATAGGGTCTTTAGTTTCATGCCAAGCTCCAGCTGAAAAAGAATCTGAACATTCCCATGAATCAACCGTTATTGGATACGAATTTAGTGATGAAGGTGAAAAACAAAATCTAATTGCTGGAGACGTTTCTATAATTGATACTTATATGGAATTTATTCAGGCACACAACGATCGTGATATTGATAAAATCATGGACATGGTTCAAGATTCGATTTTAATTAAGACTCAAGATGCCCAAGAATTAAAGGGGAAGTTAATCCATAGACAAGTTTTGGAAGAGTGGTTTCCAGAAAGTAATCCGATATGGACTGTTAGGTGGATGGCTACCAATACTGTTGAAGTTAAAGATGGTGAAAACAGACATTGGTTAACAACAGGTATTGAAATTATCGAAACACTTGATGAAAAAGAAAGAAAAAGAGAACAAATTCTTGATGTTAATTTTGTCGGTAAAATGATTAAAGAGGTAAGTATCTACGAAAGATCAAAACCATTAGAATAACAAAATTATAATGTTTTTCCCATGTTTATAATTCAAAGAATGTTTGGAAATTTTCAGCTATTGTAATCAATAAAAATTGATCAATATGTTGACAGAACCATTGGTTTTAATCGTCTATGGAGCGACCGGGTTTACGGGTAAGTTGGTCGCCAACTACCTCGACGCTCATCCCGAACTCCTTGACAAACCTTGGGGCATTGCGGGTCGTACTCAAAGCAAGCTAGCCGAGCTATCTGACAAACTCGGGAGTACGCCCGAGACTCTCTGCGTTGACCTCGAAGACACCATCGCAGTGACTGCGATGGTCTTGCGTACCAAAGTAGTTATCAATTGCGCTGGTCCTTACTCTGTCAATAATGGAGCCGCCCTTTTGGGTGCATGTGCTCGAGAAGGCGTTCACTACTCAGACCTTGCTGGCGAAGGATTCTGGCAAGCAGAAATGGTTGAGACCTTTCATAATATTGCATACGAGTCCGGGGCGAAAGTGATTTTAGGCGGTGGTGTTGACTCAATACCCTCTGACCTCGGGGCCTTTATGGCTGCGGAGGCTCTCCCCACTGAACCAGACCAGAGAGTAAAGCTTCGTGGGGTTTATACCCGTTATACGGGTTCGTTTTCCGGTGGTACCATAAATTCCGGGAAGGCGAGTGCACGGGCGAAAAAGTCTGGTAGATTAACGGATGCGATGGAAGCAGATCCTTATCTCCTGACACCCAGAACTATCGGGATAGAGACTGAAGCACCTGCTAGCGCTGACGGCATGGCCAGGGAATTCAGATGGGCTTTCGATTCGTCACATGGTGCCATAACCAAATTTTTTATGGCTCCCATCAACGCCAGAGTAGTCCGACGCAGCCTCACGCTTCGAAACGAACACCAAAATACATCATATTGCGAGTGTGCTGCCACAGGGATGTGGATTCGTTTGGTAGGAATGTTGGTGAGTCGCGGATTTGGTTATTTCCTAGACGAACCTATCAAGATCAAACCAACCTCCGGAGAAGGTCCACCATCGTGGCTATTGCGCGATGGAAGTTTTGAGATCGAAGTCACCGCCAAAACAAATACTAAAGTCGTCCGCACTAGAATTTCCGGGCAAGGGGACCCCGGCTATGGCGCAACTTCCAAGATGCTGGCCGAGCTCGCTCTCTGCCTTGCGCTAGATGACCATAGTAAGTCATCCCATCGAGCTGGCGTGCTGACCCCTTCCACGGGGTTAGGACATATTTTGGTGTTGCGCCTGTCGCAGGCTCGAGACGGTAACTTTATGAAGTTTGATACAGTACTGCAGCAGGCAAATTGATTAAAAATAAAATTATAATAATGAAAGAGTTAACTTTTTAAACTTAGGAATGAAAAAAATTAATATTTTTTTTATTCTTAGTTACTACTTTACTACTGTCAAATGAATGTGTAGGACAAAAGCCTAGTACTGATAAAAAATACTCCTGTAAAGTGAATTGCAAGGCTATTTGAACTTACTGAAGATCATATTCCTGTGGATTAAAAGAAAACCCCACTGACTAGGTGTGTTTGAATTACACCCTACATAAAAAAACATACTAAGGAAAACTGATTTAATTTTGGTTATGGGGGTCTAGTTTGAGAGTTTAATTATATTTTTTTTGACTTTTAACTTCTGACTCAACAATAATCATACAAATACGCGAATAAAAAAACTCTAATACCAGAACAAACTTCCAAATTTAATTTAGATTTTTAATCAAAACATTAATTCTCATCACAACCAGAATTAGCATTTTATTCTAAACGCACATCACCTAATCCGATATCAACACCCTTTTTTGCTTTAATAATCAATGCAGAAGTTATTTTGGACATGTCTATTCCTAATTCCTCAAAAGAGCTTAAACTAATTCTGTACTCTTTCCAGTCTCCAGTTATTTTAATGTCTAATGTTTTATCACAGCTATCATCGTAATCGCATTGGCCAATTTGTAAAACGGCATCAGAGCCAGTAAATGTTTTCGCAGTAAAAGCTAATTTCATTGCACCATTTGATTGACGAGCCATATCATTTGGTTTCTCTGAAGAAATACGAAAATAATCTCCATCGGATTTAGTCCAATTAATTCGTAATGCATCTTCTTGTGCCATATGATCTGTTTTACTTATTATAAGTCCTCCGACAGATGTTGGGAAGCTTGATATTTGCTTAATTAAATCTCCAGAACTTAGCCATAAGACCCATGGTGCAAATGTAGCCCCCATATTGAAAAATTTCCCTGATGAGGCTACTGCACTATTCTCTAGCCCTGATTTTTCAGATAACATATCAAGATTTTCTGTACTAGCGTAACTAAGTCCATACCCAAATTTAAATAGAGCTTTATTTTTTTCTGAAACCACTGCGCTAGATGGCCATGTAAAAGATAATCGCCCTACAAAATCATATGATGGATCTTTCTGGAATAATAGATCAGAAATCCCACCACCTTCACTTCCAGGCAACCATGCAGCAACAAATGCATCAGAATTATTAATCTCTGGATTCGTCCACATTGGACGTCCCGATAGGAATATTGAAACTACAGGAATCCCTTTGTTTTTATACGCAGCTAATTTGTTGACGTCAAATCCGTTAGGAATAAAGTCTAAGTTCTCACGATCTCCTTGAAATTCTGCGTAAGGATCTTCTCCATATACAGCAATCACGGCGTCAGCTTTTATAGAAGTATCACCATTTGGAGAGAAAATCACTATTCCACCAGCTTCATTAACTACTTCTTCAATGCCTTGTAAGATAGATTCTCCATTTGGAAATTCATCGTTGGTATGACCAGTTCCCTGCCAAGAAAGTGTCCATCCACCACTAGCTTTAGAAATACTTTCAGCACCATCTCCAACAACTAGTATTGTTTTAGAAGCATTAATGGGTAATACTTGGTTGTTATTTTTAAGCAGTACCATGGATTCTCTGACTGCTTGTCTTGCGATAGATCTGTTTTCTGGTAATCCCAAGAAGTTTTCCTTACCAGCATTTTTCCGGCTACTTGGTATCCCTTTTTTAAAAATACCTGATGCGATTTTTACTCTAATAATACGCCGAACGGCATCGTCTAAACGTTCCATAGAAATAATTCCATCTTTTACCTGTTGCAAAGTACTTGCGTATAATCCTTTCCAGCTATCCGGTGCCATATACATATCCAACCCTGCATTTAACGATTGTGCACAATCTGTATTGGTGCATCCTGGTACTTGACCATGACCATTCCAGTCACCAATTACAAATCCATTAAACCCCATTTTTCCTTTTAATACATCGGTTAGTAATTCTTTATCACCGTGTAGTTTTCTCCCTTGCCAACTTGAAAATGAAGCCATAACTGTTTGTACACCAGCAGGTATGGCACTGTAATATCCTGCAGCATGAACATTAGCTAATTCTTCTTCACTAATCAAAGCATCCCCTTGATCTACTCCGTTTTGGGTTGCTCCATCAGATAAAAAATGTTTAGCACTTGAAATCACTTTTCCATCACCCATAAAATCAGCTGCACCAAATTTTCCTTGTAAACCAATTACAATACGATTTCCATAAGACTGCACAATATCAGAGTTTTCAGAAAACCCTTCATAACTTCTTCCCCATCTTAAATCCTGAGGTACTGCTAGGGTAGGAGCAAAAGTCCAATCATGTCCAGATATAGTCAATTCATGTGCAGTAATACCAGCAATTTTTTCAATTAAATCAGGGTTATTCATTGCGCCTAAACCAACGTTATGAGGAAAAATTATAGCACCTTTTAAATTTGCATGCCCATGCACAGCATCAATTCCCCAAATAATAGGGATAGCTATTTCAACATCCTCATTATCGATTGAGGCATTGTAGTATTTGTCAGCCATTTCAAGCCACTTTTTTGAGTCAGCATATGGCAAAGGCCCTGGAGCAGAATTTCCTCCACTCAACACAGAGCCCAATCGATATTCTTTTACTTCTTCAGGAGTTACAGAATCAGTATCTGCTTGAATTACTTGCCCTACTTTTTGTTCTAAAGTAAGTTTGGGAAGTATTTCATCAATTTGAGCTTCAATAGAGGAGTCTAAAGGTAATGGCTCTAAAGCTGGCCATAAATCTTTATTTTTAAATTCTTTTGATGGATTACAACTAAAAAAAAGAATGGATATTACAAATAATGCAAATTTATGATACCGCTGCGATTTATTGGTTTGTATTTTGTGATTTTTAGTCTGGAACATAAGTAACTTTTAATATTTGATGAAAATGATTTGACTTTAGTTTACACTTTACAAGTGTTTGCAACAAAGAATCTATAAATAACTCACATTCCTGAATATGCATTGAACAACAAAATACCACCAATAACAGATTGTGTAATCGCAAATAGATTATTTTGATAAATAAATGGAGCAAGTAATAAAAAAAAAGATACTATAAATCTAACTACTCTCTCTGCTTTATTTTGGTTTGTGACAATAAACTTCATTTTAAAATTTTTATTAATAAAATTCAAAGATAATAAATCCCAGAACTTACTGAAGATGATATACCTGTAGCATAATATTCTTGAACTATAAAGGTTTTATTTTTTCATTTTTAGTCATTCTCAATTATTTTAGTCAAATAACTAAAGCCAAAAAACACAACCACCACTAGGGCAATTGGAATCCATATCCCATACTCTTCGCCAATAGGAAAAGCATTCCAATCAGAATCATTTAATTCTTCTGAAAATTCTTTAAAACCATCTTGAATTAGAAATAGTGAAATAAGGTTCATCATTGATTTAATGTATATCCTAATATACAAATTTCTGAACTTACTGAAGAGGATATGTCTGATGTTCAATAGAGAATGCCTCTAAAGTAAATTAAAGCATCCTACCCAATAAGTACATAACCTTTTTAAACAGTAACTCTTTCTAATATTGCATAGTATTCATTATCATGTTGTGTTCCATCAGGACCAAAACATGCATATATATTTCAGGACAAGCTTCATTGATAGGTTCTTCTTATTCTTTAGTACAGGAACTAATAATAACTAAATAAAGTGTTGATATGAATAATGATTTTTTAAAATGAATGTCTTACTAAGAAGAAACGCCAACTATAAAATGAACAAAGGCAAGTCCTCACTTCCGTCATTAGTAGCTTGTTTCATTCTTGGTAAAGTGTATTGAAGAACTTACTGAAGATGATATGCCTGTGGTTTAAAAGAAAACGCCACTAAAGTTAATTAGTGACGTTAGTATTTATATGATTATTTGTGTTTTAGAATTCTAATTAAAAACGTGAATATTATTTGTCAAGTAGCTTTTAACTAATTCTACTTTTCCTCTTTCAGCAATAAAATTCTGAAAAGCCTTTGTTTTATTAATTGCTCTTTCAGTTAAAATTATATCGTTTAGGTTAGAACCGCTTAACCAAGTATTATGAGTTCCTCCGAGTCCTCCCATATCAATTGATTCAAGTGCTACAATTCGGTCATCCAAAATATCATCAATTGCTTTAATAAATTTATCATATGCTTTTGCAAACTTGGCAGGTTCGTGAACAATCATTTCCCAGTTTTTATGAGCTTTATTCTTTTTACCATCACCCTCTCTCCATCGTAAATTTGTCATTACCATTGAGCCTGTTCCACCATTTAAATTTCTTCTGATTTTTCCTAAATATGCATCCCATTCAGCATCAGTTTTTTCAACTTTAAATCCCCAGTTTGAAGGGTCTCCAACTTGAAGTATTCTGTGGGATACATTGTCTCCAAGATAATTTACTCTCTGTAGTACCGATGCTCCTGATTTTCTTTCAACATCCGAATATTCTGCAAATAAACCAGCAACTTCTTCAGCAGCCCCCATTTTAACGTCAAGATTAATCACTCTAATACTTGTTTGAGCAAAAGAGACTATTGAGGCGAGTAAAGTTGTAATTGTAATAAATTTTTTCATTTTAATTGATTTTTGATTAATAATACTCAAACATAAAAAAATAATTAAAAAATCACAAATCCAAGAACTTACTAAACAAACAAACGCAAGTCTTCACTTACTTCATTAGCAGCTTGTTTAATTCTTGGTAAAGTGTATTAAAAAACTTACTGAAGATGATATGCCTGTGGTTTAAAACTTAAACTTCACAAAGATTTCATTTCCGCTTCTAGTAATAGCTGACGCTCCATTTGGGAGACCAAAGTCATAAGCGTAAGCAGCAGTAAGTCCAAACTTAGTTTTTATAATTATTAAAAAATTGGAATAGCCTATGCTCTTATACCCTCCTCCTATTTCAACGGTATCTTTAAAGTCGAAAGTCCCTCCAATATGGGTTTGATTTTGTC